>Ga0105097_10001356_pt1 | contig 11702 bp, 12 predicted proteins | sample PPLLak12cMay2015_FD_87035 | JGI IMG/M metagenome (GOLD analysis project Ga0105097, IMG submission 87035) | Freshwater sediment microbial communities from Prairie Pothole Lake near Jamestown, North Dakota, USA - PPLs Lake P7 Core (1) Depth... | ecosystem: Environmental > Aquatic > Freshwater >... | reverse complement strand
CCATACAACCCGCTGCTCATGGTCATCACTGCTCTTTATTGCTCGCTGTCTGGACGCTCAGAACTGCTTAAACCCCGCAGGAGTATGGGTTGACAGTGGGTCGCCTCCGACGGTACAAAAGGCTTACGCAATCGCGTGTTTTGCTGTCTCAGCATCCGCGTCGACAGCCCCGCGATGCTCCCCACCGTGCGAGCGTGGCGAAACTGGCAGACGCGCGAGACTTAGGATCTCGTGGGTAACCGTGGGGGTTCAAGTCCCTCCGCTCGCACCAAATTTGACGGCAACTCCGTTTGGGTTCGCCCATCACGGTACGTGGAAGGATATTGACGCATGACGATGAAGATGGAAATGACCGAGCTGGGCCCCATGAAGCGGGCATTGAAAATCGAAGTCCCTGCTCAAGAGGTCACGCAGCGTTTCTCGCGAGCCTATACGGAACTCAACCGCCAAGTGCGCATTCCAGGATTCCGCCCCGGGAAAGCCCCGCTGGGGCTCCTTGAAAAACGCTACGCCAAAGAAGTCGAGGAAGATGTCATTCGTAGCATCGTGCCGGATTTCTACGACCGCGCCGTCCGCGAGGCCGGCATCAGCCCGGTGCTCGTCGAGATCCCGCCGCTGGAACGGGTCAAAATCAAGAAGGACGAACCCTTCATCTTCACGGCCACCGTCGAAATCAAGCCGACCATTGAGCTGCGTGACTACAAAGCCCCTAATCCGATTTCGCTGAAGCCGGACAAACGTACCGTCACCGACGAGCAGCTCGATCGGGCGCTGGATGTCCTGCGTGAACAGCAGGCGAGGCTCGAAGCCGCCCCCCCCGGCACCGCGTTAAGCGATGGAGATTTTGCCGTCGTTGACCTCGAAGGCTTTCTCGATGGCACGGCGCTCGAGGGAACCAAGAAAGAAGGCCAGCTTCACAAAGTCGGTTCCAAAGCCGCACTCCTCGGCATTGAGATCGACAGTTATTTAGTCGGCAAGAAAGACGGGGACATTGTCGACATTCCTCAGAACTATCCCGGCAGCCACCCCGATACACGGGTCGCCGGCAAGACCGTGAAGTTCAGCCTGGCCATCAAAGGCGTGAAACAGAAAACGCTGCCGGCACTCGACGACGAGTTTGCCAAGGACTGCGGGCCCTTTTCTTCGCTTCAAGAAATTAAGGACAAGTTGCGCAGTGAGATGGAAAAAGCCCTTAAGCGCGACATTGATGAATCTTACAAAGATACGATTCTCAAACGGCTGGCCGAAACACACCACTTCGACCTGCCGGAAACCCTTGTGACACGTGAATTGGATGCCATCGTCCGGCAGAGACTCCAAGAGCGGCAACGAGGGAAGGCCACCGATCCATCACCGGCCGCGACGGCCGAAGAACTCAAGACCATCCGCGAGGAGAACCGCGACGAAGCCAACCGGCGCGTCAAAGTCGGCCTGATTCTCGAAGCCATTGCCGCGAAGGAATCTATCTCGGTCAGCCAGGAAGATATGAACAACGAAGTCACCAGGCTGGCAACCGAACTCCGCGTCCCGATGGCCGAGCTCGTGAAAATGATTCAGGCCGGCGGCCAGGATTCCATCGAAGAATTGCGCTCGCGCATCCTGGCGGATAAAGCGTTGGACTTTGTATACCGCAACTCTGTGATCCAAGGTTAGACACCGTGCCTGCAAGCGCCTTGAACGAAGGGCGCGCTCCAAACATTGCGGAAAGGAATTGAATATATGTTGGTCCCGATCGTAGTCGAACAAACCAATCGAGGCGAACGCTCCTACGATATCTACTCCCGGCTCCTGAAAGACCGGATCATTTTCCTGGGCGCGCCGATCGATGACATGTTCGCGAATCTTGTCATTGCCCAGCTCTTGTTCCTTGAGGCCGAAGACCCCGAAAAGGACATCAATCTCTACGTGAATTCCCCCGGCGGCAGCGTTACGGCAGGGCTCGGTATCTATGACACGATGCAATACGTGAAACCGCCGATCAATACCATCTGCCTCGGCCAGGCTGCGAGCATGGGAGCCTTGCTCCTCACCGCCGGCGCGAAAGGCAAGCGCTATGCCCTGCCAAACGCCCGCGTCATGATTCATCAACCGCTCGGTGGGTTCCAGGGACAGGCCACTGAAATCGACATCCATGCCCGAGAGATCCTCAAAATCCGTGAACGGCTGAACGACATCATGGCCAAGCACACCGGCCAGCCGATCGAAAAGATCGCGCACGATACCGAGCGCGACTATTTCATGTCAGCGGAAGAAGCCAAGAAGTATGGACTGATCGACGAAGTCATTTCCCGACAGACCAAAGGACTCAAGTCTGTGGAGTCAGGGGACGCAGCCAAAGACGGCGCCAAGGGTAAGTAATACAGGAGGACGCATGGCCAAGCAGGAGAAGGTGGATCGACATTTGCGGTGTTCCTTTTGCGGGAAAAGCCGCGATGAAGTACGCAAGCTGATCGCGGGGCCGACCGTCTATATCTGTGACGAATGCGTCAATCTCTGCAATGACATCATTGCGGAAGACTGGGAAGAAGCCAAGGAAGAAATCTCCTCCAAGCTCAAAAAACCCGCTGATATCAAGCACCACCTCGATCAATACGTCGTGGGGCAAGACCGCGCGAAGCGCATTCTCTCCGTCGCCGTCCACAATCACTACAAGCGCATTTCCTCGAAGGAAAAAGACGTCGACGATGTCGAACTCCAAAAGGGTAACATCCTTGTGGTCGGACCGACCGGGACGGGAAAGACCCTGCTGGCCCAGACCCTCGCCAAGTATCTCGATGTCCCCTTTACCATGGCTGATGCCACGACCCTGACGGAAGCCGGGTACGTGGGGGAAGATGTCGAAAACATCATCCTGAAGCTTCTCCAGGCAGCCGACTACGATGTTGAGCGGGCCGAACGAGGCATCGTCTACATTGATGAAATCGATAAGATCAGCCGCAAGAGTGACAGTCCTTCGATCACGCGCGACGTCTCCGGAGAAGGTGTGCAGCAAGCCCTGCTCAAGCTGATCGAGGGTACCGTAGCCAATGTCCCGCCACAGGGCGGACGGAAGCATCCTCATCAAGAGTTCATCCAGGTGAACACGAGCAATATCCTCTTCATCTGCGGAGGCGCGTTTGTCGGACTGGAATCGCTCGTTGAGCAGCGCTTGAATCGTAAATCGATGGGCTTTGGGGCTGAAATTCGCGGACGCAGCGAGGCTCGACTGGGAGAAATGCTCGCCCACGTGCAGCCGGAAGACTTCCTCAAGTACGGACTTATCCCCGAATTTGTCGGTCGCGTACCCGTCGTCGCGACGCTTGAAGAATTGGACGAGCGGGCGCTGGTTCGCATCTTGACCGAACCACGCAACGCCCTGACGAAACAATATGAAAAATTGCTCTCCTTCGAAAAAGTGAAACTCAAGTTTACCGACGGTGCTCTCGGCGCCGTCGCGCGCAAAGCCTATCTGCAAAAAACCGGCGCCCGAGGACTCCGTGCAATCCTCGAAGAAGTGATGCTGGACGTGATGTACGATGCCCCGTCACAAAAGCAAATCAAGGAAGTCCTCATCACAGAAGATGCCATTTCCGGGAAGAATCCTCCAATCAGGATCTTTGAGCAGGACAAAGACGCCAAGAGCGCATAAACGTGACCTTGGGGCCGAGTCACTCACGTGGCTCGGCCTCCTCCTCCCTCCTTACCCCGTACATCATTCTCTATTCCGTCTAGCTATTCAGCCAATTATCAGATCGTACTGCGACGGCTTGAGTGTTTCTCACGTATTACTCGACAACAGAAAATAACCCGCTATATTTGGGGAGTATCAGAATCGCCCTAGGAGGCCCTGTGAAACTCCCTGTATCCCTCAGCCTTCGCCACAAAGGGAAAGTCCTCGAACTGGACGCCTCACGAGAAATCGTGAACCTACTCGGGAACAACGGTGAGGCGATTGGAAGCCTCTCCTGGGATTTCGTCATAGATCAGATCCTCGCCTACCGCAAGCCCGCGATTCCAAAAGAAACGCGCTCTGAGCCCCGAGTCAATCTGGCGTTTCGAGTCCGCTACAAGACACCGGAAGGAGATCGCTACGATAGCCGAGCAGGAGGCATCGGCGGAGGCGGTCTCTTTATCGAAAGCACAACCCCGCTTCCTGTCGGCACCAAACTCGCCATGGAGTTCTCCCTCCCGGAACAGCCCTCTGAGTGGATTCAGGCTAAAGGAGTCGTTGCCTGGGTCTGTCCCAAGGCGGATCAATACACCTTTAGTCCAGGCATGGGCGTTCGATTTACAGACATTCAGCCGGAAGCACGGGATCGCATCTTGGCTATCGTAAAAACCCTCGATGGCGCCGAACGGGCCGCTTGAAGCATCGATTGACGGTCATCCTTTGCGCCAGACCGACTGAGGTTCCTCACAAATGAAATATCCCGTCGTCACCACAGCTGATCACCAAGGAAAATTCCTCGTGGTCGCCGCCGACCAAGAAATGATTCTTATCCACGATATCTCGGGCACTCTCCTGGGAGGAATCCCCTGGGGACATATCATCGATCAACTCCTGGCGAGTGATGATGACACGCGCTTTGCTCATTGCCGCACCCACCCCCGAGCGCCACTCGCACTGAAAGTCCACTATTCCACTCCAGAAGGAAAACAGTTTGATAGCCTCACCGGTGGGATCGGCGGCGGCGGACTCTTCATCGAAAGCGGCACACCGTTAGCTCCCGGAACTGAAGTGTCGATGGAATTTGCATTGCCAGATCGGCCCTGGGAAAAGGTCAAAGCCAAAGGGAAGGTGGCCTGGACGAGAAATCGACCCGAGCGCCATCTCTTGTTTCCAGGGATGGGTGTCCAGTTTACGGATATCGATGAGACGGCTCAGGCACAGCTGGTGGAACTGGTTGAGGCCTTGAACCGGAATCGCGTGCTCCCATCAGTCCCCTAAGCGTTTGGTCGGCCCAGCGCCGTACTTGAGCACTCTCGTCATGGCTCGCCACGAACCGCAAGCCCGCTCCAGCCTCTCCTCCAGAAAAGAATTGCAGCCGATAGGCAATCTCACCCCGGACACTTGACGAGGACTCTGTCATCAATTGCTCACGGAGCAACCCAACCACCTTGGAGTCCCCTGACTCACCTAACACCGCGACCGCGGCTCGGCGGACTTGTGGATCAGGATCATGCAGCGTATCCACAAGCGCCCTCACTACCTCGGGAGAGTCAATGCTCTCAAGTGCCTGAATGACGGCACGACGTACCTCTGGATCTGCATGAGCCAACTGAGCCATTGCCATCGGCCAGAGGTTCTTTGTGGAATCGAGAGACGCCAGAGTCTGTGCTGCAGCCGTGCGCACTGATTGGACAGGGTCAACGAGTAACTCTGCGATATACACCCTGGTAGCCATATCTAGAGGACCTACGCCACCCAGACTCCGTGCAGACGCCTCACGAACAATGGAAGACTGATCGCCTAACGCCACAACAAGCCCGGCAGCAGCCTGCGGATTGCCGATCTTGCCCAAGGCTTCGGCAGCGGATCTGCGAGCCACGGCATCACGGTCATGCAGCAGACTCAACAGTGTTTCTACGGTACGTTGCGGAGAGGGACTCGCCGATGGTTGGTAGCACCCGAGTAGCGAGGCGAAACAGAGGCTGAGCAGGACGAACACCCTAGACAAGGACATCGTACCAATACTGGGTCAAATAGCAGTCGTGGAGCTTCAAGCCTGTTTGGGAGGCTCTTCATCCACCGCCGGCAGTTCTCTGGCGGCTTCCAGAGACTGCTGAAACTCTTTCTGCGCGGAATCCATCTCAAATTGGATGGTCCGCACTTGGGGGTCCACGGTATTCCGAACATCCGCGACCGTCTGCCGGAATGTTCGCAACGCGTCACCCAACCCTTCTCCGAGACCCTGCATATCATTTGGAGACAACCCCGCTGGCGCTTGAGCCGCTTTCGCCTTCAACGCCGCTTGCTGTGCCTGCACACGCGCGACCGCGTCCTTGTTCACAATCGCCGAAGGACGCTTCGCTGCAGGCTTCGCTTGAGCTCCCGGAGGAAGTGGCGGATATTGCGCGCGAGACATTGGAGCCGGCGCAGCGGCCCGCTCCTCCATTGACAGGGCCTGTTGCCCGCCACCCGTCTGAGCCGGGGGTCCGGTCGGGCGAGGCGCTTGGGGAGATTGCGGGCCCATGTTGTACATCATCGAGGCCGTCGTTCCGGGCGTCAGTTCCGGACCAGGTACATAGGGAACATTGGTCGCCTTCGGCGCGGCCTGAATCGGTGCTGATGGCTGAGGAGCCCCCGCTCTGTCAACTTGGGCTGCCTCAACCGTCGCCGTCACTTCAGGTTGAGCCTGGGCAACCTCTTGAGGCGGCGGGATCTCATTCACTTCCTTTTTGAAACCTTTCAGGGCCTTGCCAACACCCTCACCGATTTGCGGCAACCGTCCCGCTCCAAAAATAATCAATACGATCACCAGGATGATGATCAGCTCTGAAATCCCCATTGTCCCGAACATGGTCGCACCCTTCCTGCTCGCAGGTGGTCAAAACCTAGATTTCTCAACCCGCATACAAGAGAAGAATCTAGCTGCCACAACAAGACACTGTCAAGAAACGGGTGGAGCTGACAGAGTCTTTTAGACCAAACTAAACAATCGCAATAATCTCCGTCTGTAACGGCTGTCCATACGCAACAGCGGCTTGCTCAGAGACATACACATCAAGTTCGCTCCGAATCCCGAACTCATCAGGAAGATAGATCCCCGGCTCAATCGAGAAACAGGTTCTGGGCATCAGCCGTCGACTCTCTTGCGTCTCGAGATTGTCGATATTGGCTCCGTTCCCATGCACTTCCTCACCGATCGAATGCCCGGTGCGATGCACAAACCGGTCGCCATACCCAGACTTGCTGATCTCCTGACGACAAGCCTCGTCGACCTCCCAGCCATAGGGAAATTGTCCGGCTGCCACCCGCTGTTGCACAAACGACAAGGCCGCATCGCGACCCCGTCGTACGCAGTCAAATATATCCCGATGGTGCGAGGGAACGTCACGGGCCGTAAATCCGGTCCAGGTAATGTCACCATAGACAGCCCCCGGTTCCGTGCGCTTTGCCCACAGGTCGATCAGCACCAAGCTGTCACGCAATACGGGTGACGCTGAAGCCACCGTCGGCCCGTAATGGGGATCGGCGCTATGCGCATTCACGGCGGCAATCGGCGGGCTGGAGGTGACCATCCCCGCATCATGAATCCGCCCAAGAATAAACTGCTGGAGATCATATTCGTTGATCGATTTACCAGTCCTGAGCGATGAGCCGACATGGGCAAACGCCTCATCGACAATCCGGCGTAACGCCGTCACCGCGTATTGATGCGATTCGAGCTGCGCATCGGTCCAGACCGCCTCAAATCGTTGAATCAAGTCTGCGGCGCTGACGACATCCACACCAAAACTCCGGATCAACTCGATCGTGCCGGCATCCACACGAGAGACATAGGGCACCGCATTGAGCGGAGAATATTGCATCGCAATCCGACGCGAGCCGTTGAGAATCGAAGCCAGAAGCATCCGCTGCTGCTCCCATGACACATAGAGCTGGTCCTGCCCGGGCAACTCCTCCAGCACATGCGGTTCAATGCGATGGAGCAATTTGACGGGAGTGCCCTCTGCGGGAATCCAATAATACCACCGGCGCGTGACATGGCGTGATGGGTCGAGCAACAGCACGCGATAGGCCAGCGGATCACTCCCGCGAAAATCATAAAACAGCCAGCCGTCGGCCGACCCGCTCTCTCGAATTGCTTCCTGAATCGCGGCAATTCGTTCATGGTACCGTGCGAGCTTCATCGTGAGGGCATCATATTCGCCGAGGTGGGAGGCCGTCAAATCAACACGCAGCATAGAGTACGCTGCGTGTTACAATACGCTCTCATGACTCTTGACGCTCCACCAGACGCAACACCCTATCGGGTCACGCTCTTCTTTGGCCCGGAACCGGTCGACGGCGATTCCACCACACAGACCTGCGTCTTCAACGTGAAGAAACGCAGTTGGAAGGCCGGCATCCAAGTATCTGTCGACATCGGGACAGACCAGCTTGTGGCACTTCAAGAAACCATGCGACAGACGGCTCCGATCACCAGAGCCCTTGAACAGTTATCCGAAGAGGATCGTACCGACGCGGCGACTCGCATTCCAGACCTCGCAGCGCAAGCAATTGCCTGGTGCAAACTCGACCTGCGCCTGGCCATTGGACTGCCGCAGGAGAATCAGCGGATTCCAGGTGATGAGTTCGTCGCTGAATTGAATCAAGTCATTCCAACTCGGCAGGAGTATGTCGTCACCTACATTCTCACCGAGCTCGACCTGATGCCATGAGAGGATTTCGCGCCATTCACTCAGTTTCAACGAGGCAGGGGGTTTGCAAGCATCAGTTTATTTGTTATAACGCCATGACAGTCTCATCGTTTTTTCATCAGACCGCAGACATGATACTAGAATCTTGTCTTTGAGAGGAAGGAGGGTCTCCGTGACACACGCTGGATTTATTCGTACGCTCCCACTGATCGCACTTGTGGTTCTCATGACATTCACCTCGTTGGTCGGCACGCCGGCCTGGAGCCAGGAGCCGTCATCTGAAGGAGGCAATGCCTCAAGTGCGGGGATGCAGGCTCTCTCAGGCCTCACCACATTGCTCTATCTTCCTGTCAAGGGGGCCTTCGCCATAGCCGGAGGCATAGTCGGTGGGCTCACCTATGCCTTTACTGCCGGGAACGAGACGGCCGCAAAGAGCGTCTGGGCCACCAGCATGTTTGGCACCTACATCATCACACCCGAACACCTGCGAGGAGATAAGGCCATCCGCTTTTTCGGAGTCGCTGATCCAGATGTTCCCGCCCAAGCTGCTCCGCCTGCCGAGGAGCCTGTTCGTTAACCAATGAAGCCCGTCATCGGCGTGACCCCGGACTTCAATGCCGGTGACCGCAAGGAATGGGGCGGGCGCGAACCCACCTATTTCCTCCGCGCCCGCTACGTTCGCGCCATAGAAGAACTCGGGGGCATCCCTCTCATTCTTCCCTTAGTGGCCGATGCGGCCGGGCGCCGACGCCTGCTTGAACGTGTCGACGGACTCCTGCTCACCGGCAGCGGGCCGGACCTTCCCCCACGCCTATACGGGGAACGCCAACGCTACAAGTTTCCCCTTGTCAGCGAACGCCGCGCGAATTTTGAGCTGGACTTGGTTCACCTCGCTCAAGCACGCGACCTTCCTGTCCTTGGTATCTGCGGCGGGATGCAGACCATCAATGTCGCCTGCGGGGGCAGTCTCTTTCAGGATCTCACATCGCAAATGCCGCATGTGCTGCAGCACCGACAAACGACCAAAGCCATCCACCTGGCACATTCAGTCGAAATCACCGCCGGAAGCCTTCTCAGAAAGATCGTCACCAAAGCCACCTTGCGGGTGAATAGCTCGCATCACCAATCCGTGAAAACCGTCGCCCCTTCGCTGATTGCGAGCGCGATTGCCCCGGATGGCGTCATCGAGGCGGTCGAATCCCCCCGCCACCGATTCTTCCTCGGGATCCAGTGGCACCCTGAATTCCTCTTTGAACGTCACATCGCCCATCGCCGATTGTTTCAAGCCCTGCTCCGCGCCGCCGGCCGCACGCACACCTGACGCCGAGGGAGCGACGGCTTTTACAATTCACACAGCTTTTTTCACTCTGACTGCTATACTACGCGCCATATGGATCCCGCTCCTTCTGAATCAACGACTCATCCAGCTCTCGCAGACTCCGTGACACGCCGCCTTTTCCGCACCAAATCCATCGAGCGTATTCTGGCCGATGCCGACCATCCCCAATATCGTCTCAAGCGGACTTTGAGCGCCTGGGACCTCACCGCCTTGGGCATTGGAGCCATCATCGGAACCGGTATCTTTGTGTTGATCGGAACCGCCATCGTCGGAGATGCAGGTCGGCCCGGGGCCGGCCCCGGGATCATCCTCTCCTTCATCCTCTCCGGACTGACCTGCGTGCTCGCTGCTCTGTGCTACGCGGAATTCGCCGCGATGATTCCCGTCGCCGGATCGGCCTATACCTATTCCTATGCCACCCTGGGTGAATTTCTCGCCTGGATCACCGGATGGAATCTGATTTTGGAATACGGCGTTGCCTGTGTAGCCGTCGCCATCGGCTGGTCGGGCTATTTCAATAATCTTCTGAAACTGGCGGGGTTGGATCTGCCCGACTGGGCCACGCACGCACCAGGAGGACCCGAGGGAGGCATCGCGAATTTCCCAGCCGCCATTATCGTGCTACTTGTCACCATCATTCTCGTGATCGGCATCAAAGAAAGTGCGCGAGCCACCGGCATCATCGTCTGCCTGAAGCTCGCGGTGATCTTGTTTTTTATCGCCGTGGGAGCCCCGGCCGTCAACCCGGACAATTGGTCTCCGTTCATGCCGAACGGCTTCACCGGAGTCACCGCTGCCGCCGCGACCGTCTTTTTCGCCTATATCGGATTTGATGCCGTCACCACGACGGCGGAAGAGGCGCGCAATCCGCAGCGCGATCTGCCGATCGGAATCATGACCTCTCTCGGCATCTGTACGATTCTCTATGTGTCCGTCGCCGCCGTATTGACCGGGCTCGTTCCCTATAGCCAGATCGACATTCATGCCCCGGTGGCGGAAGCGCTGCGACTCGTCGGCTATAAGTGGGGAGCGGCCGTCGTGGCCAAGGGAGCCGTCGCCGGCCTCACCAGCGTGCTGGTCGTCATGATGCTGGGCCAGATCCGTGTGTTCTTCGCTATCTCACGCGACGGTCTCCTGGGACCATGGTTGTCCGTGGTTCATCCACGCTTCGGCACACCGCACCATGCCACGATCCTGACCGGCATCGGCGTCGCGGTCATGGCGGCCTTCGTCCCCATCGGCACCGCCGCCGATATGACGAACATCGGAACGTTCTTCGCCTTCACGCTCGTATGCATTGGACTCATCGTCCTGCGCTACACCCGCCCTCATCTGGCACGACCGTTTAAAACTCCGCTGATGCCATGGATCCCGCTGTTGGGAGCGCTTTCCTGCCTCGGCCTGATGTGGCAACTCCCCGCCCTCACCTGGCATCGGTTCGTCTGGTGGACGCTCGCCGGGGTAATTATTTATGGGTTATACGGCATGCGACACAGCAAGCTGGCTACGCAGTCAGCACCAGCCAACGCGCCTTCATCGACGAATCGCTAATCGTTCTCGCGGTATGAGTGAGACTACTTCGGCTCGGCGGATGGTTGAGCATCAGCTGCTTGAGCTGAGGGAGTTGGGGGCGGAGTCGCCGGGACAGGAGCCGGGGAAACCGCAGCCGTTGGTTGAGAAGCGGCAGCGGCACCCGTTGCAGCCGGTCCGGCTGCCGGCTTGGGGGGAGCGGCCGGTTTTGGCGGCGCAGGCTTTTCCGGCTTGATCCCGCCTTCCCAGGAAGGACCGGAATACATCTCTGCCGCAAGGCCCTTGGTCTTCCACTTATCCTCGAAATCAGCAGCGGCTTTGTTGGGAGTCTCGCCCACGCCCATCACATCGTTCCATGGATAGGCTTTCGGGCTGATCTGGCAGGAGGATTCCGTCCGCTTCAAATACAAGGCAATCGGATTGCCTCGATAGGGACCGAGATAGATATGCACACAGCCGACGTATTCAAGCAGATTCGCCATGCCGGTCT
>Ga0105097_10001355_pt1 | contig 11712 bp, 9 predicted proteins | sample PPLLak12cMay2015_FD_87035 | JGI IMG/M metagenome (GOLD analysis project Ga0105097, IMG submission 87035) | Freshwater sediment microbial communities from Prairie Pothole Lake near Jamestown, North Dakota, USA - PPLs Lake P7 Core (1) Depth... | ecosystem: Environmental > Aquatic > Freshwater >... | reverse complement strand
TTATAAGCAAACAGTTGTTGTTCGCTGGCTGCTTTAAAATCGATTAGTCCGCCATATAAACCGGAACCAAATTCCAGCTGAGTACGTTCTTTGTCTGGAACCCATATTTCAGTGACTTTGATAAACGTTTTCATGGCTTTTAGGCTTAGTTGAGGCATTTTTATTTAAACAATTCCGACATGGCAATAACGTTTTTAGCCATTTCACCCAGGGTAATATTTCTATCCATCGCCAATTTTCTAAGCGTGTGGTAGGCATCGTCCTCGGTAAAGTTTTGTGTTTTGATTAAAATGGCTTTAGCACGATCTATCTGTTTTCTGTCTTCAAGTTTTGCACGTGCTTCTTCCAGTGCATTGTTGAGAGATTGTTGATGTTTGAATCTGGCGATAGCAACATTGATGATGCTGTTAATGCGGTTGTGCTCAACACTATCGACTATAAAGGCACTGACTTCTGCTTTAATTGCCTGATTTATAGTGTCGATATTGCTGTCACCGGCAAACATAATCACAGGTATAGGGGACTGTTGATTAAGAGTTTGCAGATCAGTCAGCAATTTTTTTGAAGGGGTATCAAGATTAAAAATAATGATATCCGGCGTGATTTCTTTGGTTAGCGCTAAAAATGCAGGGCTGTATTTAGATTTTAGGTATCTGAAACCATAGTCTTTAAGGCTATTTTCCAGCAATGTATTATCAAGATCGTTTTCAATCAATAATACATTAAGCATATTCATGATATTACATCAGTATAAGGTAATAGTATCAAACATTTTGTTTTCAAAAAGTCGTTGGTGCACCAACGATAGAGCATTTGAAAGCGTGTTTATATTTAATTAAGCATGTACTATGCCAAAATTAATAAAATGATTTAAATGTAACTTTTTATTCAATAATTATAAGTAGTTATAAAATATCTATTCTGCAAGGAACGTGTTAACAAGGTTATTAAACGACTGAAAATAATGCATTAAATTTGTGCAAATGATTGCGAGTTGCACCATTTTTGTTTTTATTTATGTTTAAGTACGTAAAATTTACCCCGCTATACGGAAGTTGTAAAACTTAATACGATAGACAAGCGGAATAAATTGCTGGGAATGAAGATAATACATCGCTTTGAATAGTAAGTTATAATTTACGGTTTTCTTAGTAAATTCAATAAATCAAGCATGTCAGAAATACAATCAGAACTGCAACGGCGCCGTACATTTGCCATCATTTCACATCCTGATGCGGGTAAAACCACCATTACCGAAAAACTCTTGCTGTTCGGTGGTGCCATTCAGCTTGCAGGTTCAGTAAAAGGGCGTAAGGCTGCGCGCCACGCTACCTCTGACTGGATGGAAATGGAAAAAGAGCGGGGTATTTCGGTGACGACCTCTGTCATGCAGTTTGAACATAAAGATTGCATTATTAATCTCCTCGATACTCCCGGTCATGAAGACTTTTCCGAAGACACGTACCGTACTTTAACAGCAGTGGATTCGGCTCTGATGGTGATTGACGTTGCCAAAGGTGTTGAAGAGCGAACCATTAATTTAATGGAAGTGTGCCGGTTACGTACTACACCCATTCTTACATTTATTAATAAACTGGATAGAGAAGGGCGCGAACCGATTGAATTAATGGACGAAGTCGAGAACGTGTTAAAAATTAAATGCGCGCCGATGACTTGGCCTATTGGTATGGGCAAGCGTTTTAAAGGTGTTTATCATTTATATAAGGATGAAATACATTTGTTCAGCGCGCAGCATGGTGGAAGAATTGCCGAAGCCGAAGTTATCAAAGGTTTAAATAATCCCAAGCTGGATGAGTTGCTTAGATATCAGGCGGAAGAATTACGCGATGAAATTGATTTGGTTAAAGGTGCGAGCCATGAGTTTAATCTTGAGGACTATCTTGCCGGTGAATTAACGCCTGTATTTTTTGGTTCTGCCATTAATAATTTCGGGATTCTTGAATTACTTGATGCGTTTGCTGAATATGCGCCGTCACCCAGACCAAGACAAGCAGAACAACGTATAGTTGCTCCCGAAGAAGACAAGTTTACTGGTTTTGTATTTAAAGTTCAGGCAAATATGGATCCGTCTCATAGAGACAGGGTTGCATTTTTAAGAGTGTGTTCCGGTAAATTCGACAAAGGCATGAAGATCCATCATGTTCGCATCGGTAAAAGTATTCAGGTTGCCAATGCCATCACCTTTCAAGCCGACACCCGCAAAAGCGTAGAAGAAGCTTATCCCGGCGATATTATTGGGTTGCACAACCATGGTACTATTCAAGTTGGCGATACTTTTACCCAAGGTGAAACCCTTAAATATGGCGGTATTCCCTATTTCGCCCCGGAATTATTCCGTCGAGTAGTCTTAAAAGACCCATTAAGAGCGAAAGCCCTGCAGAAAGGACTGGTGCAATTGACCGAAGAAGGCGCAACGCAGTTATTCAAACCTTTAAAAAATAATGACCTTATTTTGGGCGCAGTCGGCATATTGCAATTTGACGTCACTGCCTTCCGCCTTAAAAGTGAATACAATGTTGAATGTGTTTATGATGCCGTCCCCATCTCAACCGTACGCTGGGTAAGTTCTGACAAACCAGCGAAACTTGAAGAATTCAAGAAGAAAGCTTTTGATAATCTTGCTGAAGATGGTGGAGGTTATCTGGTATATCTGGCCAATAGCCGGGTAAACCTGCAGCTGACTGAGGAACGGTGGCCTGATATAAAATTCAGTGCAACCAGAGAGTTGTAAATGCCTGTAAATTCGCATGCGTGACTAATCAACCCTGCAATTGTTCTCACAATCCCCAAATAACCGAAGCTCCAGCTTCCTGTTTGCCAGGCAGCTAAAGCTTCAAATGCGGAATTACCAAACAGACGCTTGGGTTTTGACGAAATAACTAACTAACTTCTACAAGGCCGAAGTGTATATAGGTTATTGTTCTATGGTGTAAACGGCTTAATCAGCTAGTCGCTTGCTTATGCGGCTATATGCTTCTTTGAGCTCTTCGCCAACTATTTTGGCCTTGGCTATAAACTCTTCAGATGTTTCTTTTGAATCGTCAGCGATTTCAGCGGCCTTGTTTTTTAGGGTATCCCAATGTTTATCCGCTTCTTCAAATTCTTCTTTGGCTTCCATTGATGCGAGATGCAGTTTCAACTTTAATTCATCACGCTCTACTTTCAGCTTTTCTAATAAATTGTCGAATTCTATTTTCATTGTCATGATTCACCTCATTATTACTTGATTAAAAATTCCTGGTATCAGGATAAAAAAGGCATTCGACTGAGGTAAATGCCTTTTGAGTATTAAAAAGCCGCTTGGTTATACATAGCCTTACACTATTTAGATTCTATCATAAGCCCATGGCTTTTGTATGGTCTTAGTCTCTTCCAATATGAAATGAGCCTGAAATAAACCGGGATTCTGTTTATGATGAGAGGATGAAAACTCTCATGAACGACACACAACTTGTAACACTTGACCAAGTTCGACAATTTCTGGAAGGTACCGGCAAGCACAACAAATTGTGGGTTGATATCGTCAGCGCTGGGTAATTGAACAGCTTTATCGCATCCTGAAAAAGCAAGGTCTCAATCTTGAATCGAGTCAACTGGAAGACGCACAAAGCTTGATGCTATTGCAGCCCCTTGTTTTTATTATGCAGAAATGTTGCGTAGATGCCTATGCGCCTAAAGTGGGTATCCAACATTATTTAAGCAATTCCCATACCGGTTTAATGTTCTTGGGTAAAGGTGCAAGTCTGCCTAATTCTGTCCATTGATTGACTGCGTTATGAAAGTCAGACCCCATTGAACCGGCCAATTCAAAACGTGTTGCATAATCCGCTACCAGTCTTATCTCATCGGCATTAATCCTGCTTGTTATAACCTCTATTCCTTGGCCGCCGGCATCCTTGAATGCCGTCAATAAGCGTTTCATCCAATTGGCTGACAATTTGTAGCGTAAAGGGTGCGCCAATACGGCAACACCGCCAGACTCGGTAATCCAGCTTACCGCCAGCTCAAGTTTAGCCCAGGAAGTGGACACATAAGCGGGTTTGCCTTTTGCCAGATAGCGGTCAAACGCTTCTTGCTGCGTAGACACATGGTTCTGCGATACCAGGAAATCGGCAAAATGGGTGCGGGTAATCATGCCATCGCCAGCGGCATTTTTGACCGCTTCCAACGCGTCAGGGATACGTTTTTTTTCCAACTTTAAGGCAATTTTTTCAGCCCGTTCCAGGCGAGTACTTTGCAAATTGCAGGTAGCTTCAGCCAAAGGAGCATAGTTTGGATCAATACCCAGTCCCACTATGTGAAAACATTTATCTTGCCAGTTTGTAGAAAGTTCAATGCCGGTTATTAACTTGACGCCTGTTGCATCAGCACACAACTGTGCTTCAGTGAGCCCGGCTGTGGTATCGTGATCCGTTAACGCCAGTGAGGTAACACCTTGCTGATGCGCACGTTGGACTAACTCGGTTGGCGATAATGCACCATCCGAGGCAGTTGAATGACAATGTAAGTCGTAAAGTTCAGTCATAAGTAATTAGGTTCAAGGTACAAGGTGAAAGGTTCAAGAAGATAGCTTTTACCTTGAACCTTTCACCTGCCTTATTGATATTCGCCATAAAGTTTGGCATAAAGACCCTTTTGGCTTATTAGTGTTTCATGACGTCCTTGTTCACAGATTACACCCTGTTCAAAAACATAAACATGATCGGCTTGCTTAACAGCACTCAGACGATGAGCAATAATAATGGTGGTGCGGCCTTTTAAAAATACTGCAAGTGCTTGATGTAATTTATGTTCAGTTTCGCTATCCAGCGCCGAAGTCGCTTCATCCAATATTACTACCTTAGGATTGGCAACAATCATGCGTGCAATGGCCATTCTTTGTCGTTGACCACCAGAAAGTCGCATGCCCTGGCGACCGACAATAGTATCTAAACCATTTTCAAGGTCTTTTACGGCATCTTTTAATTGCGCGATACTCAGTGCATTCCATAATACGGCATCGCTGGCGGGTTTACCCAAAGTGAGATTGGCGCGGATAGTATCGTTAAAGAGAACAGGATGTTGCAGCACCGTAACAACATTTTCTCTGACAACCTCCAGACCTATGCGTTCAATCGGAACATTGTCAAAGCAAATCCGGCCTTCACTGGGTAAATAGAGACCGATCAGGGTTTGAATCAAGGTAGACTTGCCGCCGCCGCTAGCGCCGACCAGGGCAACCTTTTCTCCGGCTTTAATTTTTAACTGAATGCCGTTAAGTATTTTTTCTTCGCCGTAACTGAAATGCAGATTATCGACATTTATAGCGACGGTTTTTTTGTTCCGAAACGGATTTTCAAGATGAGGATAATGCGGTTCCTGCTTCAGGGCATTCAATCTGTTGATACGGAATAATGCTGCTTTAGCGGCATAAAATGCATATTGAATACCCAATATTTCCTGTACGGGCGCCATCATAAACCAGAGATAGCCGAATACCGCAAGCATTTGGCCGATGCTGAGATCAGAATAAAATACCATCAGCATGGCGCAGGCGCGGAAAATGTCAAAACCGAACAGGAATACCAGAAAACTTAAGCGCGAGGCCGCATCGCTTTTCCAGGCAAAAGCAGCTGAAAAATCCTTAACAGATCGAGCGGATTCAATCAATTTCCGGCAATAATATTGCTCGCGGTTACTGGCACGAATTTGATGAATCGCCTCCAGTGTTTCTGTTAGCGATTGTTGAAAAACCTCATAAGCAGAATTTTCCCTGGATTTAAGATCTTTAACACGAGAACCGACCACGCGCGTGAAATAAATAACCACCGGATTTAACAGCATAATAAACAAACCCAGCTGCCAGTGCATCCATAATAAAATCGCCGCAGTACCAATAATCGTCAAGCTGGCTACCAGTAATTTGCTAACGGTAGTACCAATAAACGTATCAATCGTATCGAGGTCTTTAACCAGATGAGTAACGACCGCACCTGTGCCAAGACTTTCGTATTCAGACATGGAAATGGTTTGTAAATGTCCGATCAGATTTTTGCGAATACGGAAAATAATATCTTTCGAAATGCAGGAAAAGTGTCGAGCTTGAATAATGTTAAAAATGATTGCAATGAGTCTCAGTATTAAACTGGCAATCAAAATTACTGATATATAAAGAATAGGGAGATGCCATTCTGCGGGAAAAAGTTGATTTATGAAACCAATTGCCGCTCCCGGTTTATTGAGTAAAACTTCATCGACCAACAACGGCATCAGTAAAGGCACTGGAACACTGGCAATAGTCGCTAAAATAGCAATGAAATGGGAATAAATCAGCGCTTTTTTATGTTCTAATGCGATTTGATAGATACTGTTCCAAGTGTAAGATTGTTTAGCCTGTTTTGATTGCACGGGAATAGATTAACTATATTTTTATAAGCCGGTAATTGTAGCATCTCACTTTCATAATCCTAACATCGCATTTCTTCTATGTTCTCTTTGCCTGATAGCGCCAGGGTGACGAATTAATAACGAAAAATGATTTCTGCTTTTGTTTAGCCAACCACGGACTTCGAGAATTTTACCCAAATAATCATTAACATCAGGAAATAAAAATTGCCATTTGCGTTCGATACGTGCTTCAAACCGGCTGGAAAACACCAGGTAAATAGACTTTGGGGTATTACGAATATTAACAACCTTGCCCACCAGGCGCGTCCAACCCTGATGCCCCACTTCAGTAAGATTGTTAACGGGTATTGCGGCATACTCTGGCCGTTGCCAAATGCCCAATCTGTCTTGTTCCGCCTTATTCTCGGCTGCAAGCAACTCATTGACGTACAGCAGATTAGGGGGGTAAATGCTGATTGCCGCCAGTCCTGCCTTAACCAGAGACAAATTAATATGCTCTTTTTTTTCGCTGAACAGATGCGCTAAAGTTCTTCCGTATTTATCGGTTTTTTCCAAATCAAATTCCAGGCGAATTCTGGCGTGTTGCAGTTTATTGATCAACCAGGTTTTGGCATCTTCTCCACCCGCGTCAGCCATCTTATCTTTATGTTGAACTTCCGGTGTATTGATACCCAACAATCGAATTTTACGCCCATCCTCCAACACGACTGTATCGCCATCGTATACCGATTTAACTCTATAAAAGACATAGCCCGGATTTATCTTGACAGTTTTTGCATCAGGAGAAAACCGATCAGAAAAATGCTCGCTGCCTTTTGCATCCTGCCATTGATAGATTTCTGAATTTACCCATGCGGGTAAACATATAAATAAAATCAATAAACCCTGTATTAACCTGGCTTTGTAAATACTAAGGAACGAGCATTTTAGAACTTGTTCAACTGGCTGGTAACAAGCGATGTAACCGTTGATACAACGCAGAAGCCTGATAATAAGACTGAATAAAGTGTTCAAGTTATAGAATTTTTATCTCTAAGAAACGAAACAATCCAATCCGGGTATATGTGATATCTAGCGACGATTTTCCAGCTCCATTTTCTGCCGTTCGTTACATCTATTCGAGATTGTTGTATTATTGTATCAGCAACCGCTTGAGTATCCTGAGTTATCTTAATGCGGATTGTGGAAAAACCTGATGACATATATATCAGTGTCTTCAATTAAATCTTTACACCTGATTTTTCTTAAAACATAACCATTATGAACAAATCAAATTTGATACTCCGTTTGTTAATAAGTCTTGTGTTGGTTTTTTCGTTAGCCGGTTGCGCAGGTGGAAGAACGTCCGAAAGTACAGGTGAATATTTCGATGATTCTTTTATTACTACCAAAGTGAAGGCTTCAATATTGGGTGATTCCAAGCTTAAAACTTTCCAAATTGATGTTGAAACTTTTAAAGGTATCGTGCAACTTAGCGGATTCGTTGATTCCAGTGAGATGGCCACCAGAGCCGCGGAGCTGGCAAGAAAGATCAAAGGAGTCAAAATGGTTAATAACAGTCTCATCGTTAAATAACCAAGCTCATCAAGAACGGCTTGACTTTAGATCAATTGGAGTTGTAAATGGGGGTCGCCGTTATCCGTGCATCGATCTGTTTTGATATTTCTTGATAGGCGGGGCTATCAACGGACTGGAAGCGTTGTTTAAATTCAGTTTCGTCCATATGTTCAGGAAGATCTCTGGGATCGGGCATGAAATCGCTGTAATCTTTTATTCCGGACATGGCTTTTTGAATCTTTCGAGCACTTTCAGGTGATGACGTCGCCATTTCACCAAAGCGCGTGCCGGCTTTGTCAGCGGCTAAATCAATAAAGCTGAAGCCACTGCCGTCCTTCGCGTCGCTTAATTCCTTTTCTTCGCCTGCAACTTTAGCTACCTGGCCGTTTAAAGAGGCTGTAATGGCTGCAGAACCGATGAAGTGTTGGGCGAGATCTATCCTTTTGTATAAAAAGGTGGAATAACGCTTTTCTGTTACTGGCTTTGATGCGGAAGAAGACAGAAGTTTCGTTGTTTCTTTTTTATTAACGTAATCATTGATCGCCATGATAGCTATCTTATTTTCTTCGATGGCATTTTCTAGTGTAGAGCGTTGATAGGCCAGTTCAAATAACGGCTTTAATAAATCGGCCAGTGACAAACGCCACTCCGGATCATGACGGGCCGTGATTTCGGAAAGTTTTTGCTGATAAATGTCAAGCTTAGGATTATCGCCACTTTGAGTCAGGAAATTTCGCGCTTGAATCAAGGTTTCCCTGCTGGAGTTATAGGTAATGGAGATTTTTTGCCGGTCAATTTTAACGGCTTTGATGGGGCGCGTTGCCAGAATGAAATAATCATTCAACGATGTATATCGAATGATATTGTCGATAACAAAAGCGGCAAATTTCGCAGGGAGTAATAATTTTCCTGCTTTAAATTTTGTGAGGCTGGGGAGTTCGCTGTCGTTATCGTTGCCCAATCTAAAACTAATGTTTAAATACTGGCCCAGCTTATTGTTGGGCAAAGTCATTGTCACGATGAATCTCAATGCGTTATTTTTTAATTCTATTTTGGCTGCACTTTCGCTGTACCGATTTAACAAATAATTGGCAGCAAGATTAAGGTCGGGTTGTGTTAACTCGATTGTGCGGATTTCGTCAGGTTTGGTTTTAGAGCCTTCATGAAGGATTTTTTTTGCCCTGGCAATGTCATCTTGGGTAAGCGTCCATCCCACGGCAATGTCGGGTTTGTCACTGACACCAAAAAAAACCAGCATGGCACATAACATCACTATTGTGCCCAGCAATAGTAAAAGAATGCGTAATAAGGTTTTCATAAAGTATTGATTAAGCAAATTCGAGTTTGAAACCTGCAGATTTAAGATAATCGGACTCCTGGATTAAATCAGCATGAGTCAAGGGGGACTGGGTTAGCCACGCACTTGGAAACTGTAAGTAAATTCTGGATTTTATGATCGCTATTTTAAAGTCAGGTAATTCATGTTCATGGCGATTGCGGTGTAGTAATACCGCCAGTCGCAAAACAAGAGTGAGGTGAGGTGCATAGGTATTCCAGGGTGACGGTAACTCATTGAAAAGAGCCAGTGAAAATTTGCGTCGATGTGATCTTATAATGGACGCCAACAAAATCTGATCCTGGTTAGAAAAGCCCGCTAAATCACCATTTTCAATAATATAGGCACTGTGTTTATGGTATTGGCTATGGGCGATATCAATACCGATTTCGTGCAAATCAGCTGCCCAGTCTAAAAATTGCGCACAGTTTTCGTCGTTAGCCCAACTGCACTCATTGCTTAATTGTTGCAGAATAACACTGATTGTTTGTTTGATACGCGCTGCGTGTTTTTTATCGGTACGATATCGATCGGCTACAGACTGAACCGTTGCAGATCGCATATCATGATTATAAATTCGCCCTAATAAATCCTGTATGAGGCCTTCTCTTAAGGCGCCATCAGCAACTGTCATCTGCTCAATACCCAGGCTTTTGAATGTTGCATAAACTATGGCCACACCACCCGCAAATACCGGCAGACGTTCGGAATCAAGTTCCGGCAAGTTAAGTTCATTAATATGATTGCACTGGTTGAGATGAGCAACAAGTTTCTCCAGTCCTTGCCGGGTTATACCGTTATTGCTCCAGCTTTTGGCTTGCAGAACTTTGGCAATTGAACGTAAGCTGCCGGATGCGCCAATGGCTTCATCCCAGTTTTTACATTGAAATTTTTTCTGGAATGGCTCCAGCTTCTGTTCGGCAAACAGGGTTGCCTGGTTAAATGCGTTTTTGGATAGCTGGCCATCTTTAAAAAAGGCATTGCTAACCGAGACGCAGCCCATGTGCAGGCTTTCTTTTTCTTTGGGGGTGTCGCCTGTGCCTATGATGTATTCGGTACTGCCGCCGCCAATGTCCATAACCAGACGCAAGTTGGCATTGCTGCTCAAACTATACGCTACCCCCAAGTAGATTAAGCGGGCTTCTTCTATACCTGAAATAATATGGATAGGATGATTTAAGGCTTGTTCCGCTTTAATCAAAAACTGGCCGGCATTTTTAGCGGTACGCAAGGTATTGGTGCCGACAATGCGAACGCTGCCAGGCGGAAAATTGCGGATTCTTTGGCCAAATCTCTCCAGACAGGCTAGCGCTCTATTTTGAGTGCTCTCATCCAGGATATTGTTTGCATCCAGTCCCGACGCAAGTCTGACCATTTCCTTAAGCCGGTCGATAGTTTGGAGTTTACCATCGTTTAGACTGCAAACAATCATATGAAAGCTGTTAGAGCCCAAGTCTACAGCGGCAACGATTTCAGGTGGTTTGATAGGCACGAGTTATCCAGTTTTGTCTATGAAGCGTGTTAATATCTGCTAGAATCACACGGTTTTTTGCTATCCATTTGAGCTTTTTTATCATGGATATTATATCTAATTTAACTTATTTTAAAGGCTTCCGTTAAGTGTTAGTTTCAATATGAATGCATTATCTATTCGTAACCTTCGAAAAACATATAATAATGGATTTGAAGCCTTAAAGGGTATTAATCTTGATGTGGAAGAGGGCGATTTCTTTGCCTTGTTGGGTCCTAATGGTGCCGGTAAATCGACCGCTATAGGAATTATTAGTTCATTGATTAATGAATCGAGCGGTTCGGTCAGCATTTTTGGCCATGATTTAAAAACGGATCGAGCAAGGGCTAAAAGTTGCTTGGGCCTGGTGCCGCAAGAAGTTAATTTTAATCAATTTGATACCGTAAAAAGTATTGTTTTCAATCAAGCCGGTTATTACGGAACACCTCGCAAACTTGCGCTGCAAAGAACGGAACAATGTCTTAAGCAGATGGATTTGTGGGATAAGCGCGATACGGTTTCCAGACGGTTATCCGGCGGCATGAAACGTCGCGTCATGATTGCACGTGCCATGGTACATGCACCCAAATTATTGATTCTTGATGAGCCGACAGCGGGCGTGGATATAGAAATTCGCCGGGCCATGTGGAAAATGATGCAGGATGTTAATCAACAAGGTACGACTATCATTTTAACCACGCACTATCTGGAAGAAGCAGAAAGCCTATGCCGCAATATCGCCATTATTGATCAGGGGCTGATAGTCGAAAACACAGATATGGCGAGTTTACTGGCGAGGCTGCATATTGATCATTTTGTCCTGGACCTGGCCGAACCCATAGCTAAAGTTCCTTATATCCCCGGTTATCAGATTGAACGCGTAGCAGACAAAGTGCTTAAC
>Ga0105097_10001353_pt1 | contig 11715 bp, 11 predicted proteins | sample PPLLak12cMay2015_FD_87035 | JGI IMG/M metagenome (GOLD analysis project Ga0105097, IMG submission 87035) | Freshwater sediment microbial communities from Prairie Pothole Lake near Jamestown, North Dakota, USA - PPLs Lake P7 Core (1) Depth... | ecosystem: Environmental > Aquatic > Freshwater >... | reverse complement strand
TTTAAATACTTCAGTGAATTTTTCCTCTGAAAGATTTTCCCAATCGGTTTTTTTCATCTTCAATAATTCTTCTGACGGATTGAATTCAGGTTCATTATGTGGTTCCGAAAGCCGGTTCCAGGGGCAAACCTGCTGGCAAATATCACAACCGAAAATCCAGTCATCGAATTTGCCTTTGAACTCAACAGGTATTTGATTTCCTTTAAATTCAATAGTCAGGTTGGAGATGCACTTGTTCGCATTGAGTTCAAAAGGTTTCAGTGCACCGGTCGGACAGGCATCAATACACCGGGTGCAGCCACCGCAATAATTGGCAACTGATCGCTCATCATATTCCAGTTCCAGATCGGTGATGATTTCGCCAATGAAAAAATATGAACCCTGTTCCTTTGTGATCAGCATTGTGTTTTTCCCTATCCATCCCAACCCGCTTCGGATAGCCCAGGCGCGATCAAGAACCGGAGCCGAATCCACAAATGCTATTGCATTAATTTCTCCTGCTGCATTTTTAATGAAAGTGATCAGCTGTTTTAGTTTTCTTTTTAAAACAAAATGATAATCCTTTCCATAGGCATAACTTGAAATTTTGTAATTGTAACTTTCAGGGAGGGGCTTTTTGGGAGCATAATTGAATAATACCGAAATAACTGATCGGGCATTTTCAAGGAGTTTTCTTGGATCGGTTCGTTTTTCAAAATGGTTTGCCATGTAGGACATACCGGAGTGATACCCGTTTTCTAACCATTTCTTCAGGCGGATTGCATCCTCTTCAAGGTAAACAGCCTTCGAAATACCACAGGCATAGAAACCAAGTTCGCCAGCTTTTTTTTTTATAGCATCGGCAAGAGATTTTTTGTCAGAAGCCTGCATTACAAATTGTTATTCGCAGTTTAATGATTCGTTCTTCATTCGGATATTTCTCCGTTAAAAGAGCTTTCCCTGATCCTTGCTTTTAACTCTCCCTAAATGACGGTAAGCTAATTCGGTAACTTCCCTGCCGCGTGGTGTGCGCATCAGGTAACCTTCCTGGATGAGGAAGGGTTCGTAAACTTCCTCGATGGTACCGGGGTCTTCGCCGACGGCTGTTGAAATTGTAGTAATACCAACCGGACCGCCTTTGAATTTATCAATGATGGTGGTAAGGATTTTATTATCCATTTCGTCCAGCCCATTCTTATCAACATTAAGGGCGGAAAGGCTATACAGCGAAATGTCCATATCGATCTTACCATTTCCTTTTATCTGGGCAAAGTCTCTTATTCGCCGAAGCAGCAGGTTAGCGATCCGGGGTGTTCCACGACTGCGGCGGGCTATTTCACCGGCAGCATCTTCTGTAATCAGCACTTTTAATATACTGGCCGACCGGTTAACGATATGTTTGAGCGTGGCCGAATCATAATAGGATAAACGGGAATTGATACCGAAACGAGACCGCAAGGGAGCTGTAAGCAGCCCGGAACGGGTAGTGGCTCCAATCAACGTAAAGGGACTGAGTGTGATTTGAACACTGCGTGCATTGGGACCGGTTTCGATCATGATGTCGATGCGGTAATCTTCCATCGCGCTGTAAAGATATTCCTCAACTACAGGGCTTAATCGATGAATTTCATCAATGAAAAGTACATCGTTTTCTTCAAGGTTTGTAAGCAGGCCGGCAAGGTCACCGGGCTTGTCGATAACAGGTCCTGAGGAGATTTTAATGTTTACTCCGAGTTCATTAGCAATGATGTGCGACAAAGTGGTTTTACCCAATCCGGGGGGGCCATGAAGAAGGACATGATCGAGCGATTCACCACGTTGTTTAGCCGCTTCGACAAATACTTTGAGGTTATCTACAACCTTTTTCTGGCCAGCAAAATCTTCAAAACTGACAGGGCGGAGCACTTTTTCGATCTCCAACTCAGTGCTAGTCAGGAATTTTCCGCTTGCATCCAGATTTTCGTTCATTTTCCCTTCAATAAAAAATTAGTGAGCAAAAGTAATCAAATAAAAATTTTATTAATTTAGCAGAGGATTTAAAATATCAAAACCATGAAGCAGATAATAGTTGCTATCGATTTTTCTCGCTGTTCGCTGCATGCGCTGGAATATGCCATTAACCTGGCAAACCGGATAAAGTCGAACATCCTGATGGTATGGGTGGATAATATTAAAAGTGATGAATCGGTCTATCCGGAAGTCGCGGCCGGAAGCAGAAAGGAAATCACCGGCAGTTTTGATGAGATCATTGCAAAGTATGCACCGGCGCTGACCGGGGGTGAAATTACTTACAAGATCAGGAAAGGAAAAGCACATATTGAAATTGCCAACCAGGCCAAGCACAGTGATGCCATGATGGTGGTAGCCGGTACCCATGGTGTTACCGGATTTGAAGAGTTCTGGATCGGCAGCAATGCTTACCGCATTGTAACCTATTCACCCTGCCCGGTGATTACCATTCGAACCGATTTTATATTTAATCCTGAGATTAAAAAAATAGTTTTACCTATCGACGATTCCCTCGAAACAAGGCAGAAAGTACCTTTCGCCGCAAAAATTTCGAAGTATTTCGATTCGGAAATCCATGTGATTTCGGTATATTCAACAACGATAAAAGCAGTCAGGCTAAAAATTGATAACTATACAGCACAGGTTACAAAATACCTGGATGAAGAAAACGTTAAGTATGTTGCAAAAGCGATTGATGCGGAAAACGTTACGAATGCTACCATCAATTATGCAAAAGCGATTGATGCGGATGTTATTGTGATCATGACGGAACAGGAAATGACAACGGCCAATTTGTTTTTAGGCGCATTTGCCCAGCAAATGGTGAATCATTCTCCAATACCTGTGCTTAACATTCATGCAAAAGAGTATATTAAAATTATGTAGCCTTAGAATGGGATTGAAAAATGAATAAGGTATTGTTTCTGATTTTATTTTGTGGTTTAAACCTCCTGCTGATGGGCCAGGATCAGGCAGGAGAAATTAAGGTGATCCAGGATCCGAGAGTCGACAGTTTATTGCAGATGCATATAGAACTGAATGAGAAAAACCCTCATATTGAAGGTTGGAGGATCAACATTTTCTTTGAATCCGGAAACAATTCAAAAAAGATGGCCGTGGATGCCAAAGCAAAATTTGTTCAGAGCTATGCTGATGTTCCGTGTTATGTAGTTTTTCAGGAGCCATATTATAAAGTAAGGGTGGGCGATTACCGCACAAGGATGGAGGCAGAAAAGTTACTGAAGGAACTCGTACCCGAATATCCCAATGCATTTGTAGTAGAGGATGAAATTAATTTTCCTGTGATCGACTGGAGGTGACAGTGTTTTCTTAATTAGTCACAAACTTCAGTTTGCCTTTTAATCCAGCGAATTCTTTGTTATGTTAATTAGAAGTCAGGAAACAAAACCGGATAATCTGTAATTTTGCTTAAACATATTACTTCCTTTTATGAAAACACTTTATATTGTCCGACATGCCAAATCATCCTGGGATCATCCTGGCTTACCCGATTATGAGCGCCCCTTGCTTGAGAACAGGAAGAGAAAAACAGAAAAGATCATTGAATATTTAATTCACCAGGACGCCAAACCCGATTTAATCCTGAGCTCTCATGCCATCAGGGCCAAAGATACGGCTGCATTGATTGCAAAAGGTTTATCCTATCAGGCAGACAAAATTCAGATTTTGACAATTATTTATCAGGGAAATGAAGATGATCTTATCAATTTGATATATGGGCTTCCAAATGAAAAAAACTCCATTATGATAGTTGGACACAACCCGACATTTACCTCTCTGGCCAATCATTTCCTGGCAGAACCCATCGATTGGCTCCCCACATCAGGTGTGGTTTGCATTGAATTTAAAACTGACAAATGGGAAAATATTATCGGGGCGGAAAAAAGGACTAAATTTGTAATCTCTCCGAAACTTATAAAAGAAGGGAAGGGAAAGAAATAAATTAATGATACTGAGAACGAATGGCAGAAAACGATCATCTTTTCAATTCAACAGAACATTTAATAAACAGGGAGATCAGCTGGCTTCATTTCAATGCAAGGGTATTGCAGGAAGCCATTGATCCTACCACACCCCTGATCGAAAGGATCAAGTTCCTTGGAATTTTTTCGAATAACCGGGATGAGTTTTTCAGGGTAAGGGTGGCCTCGCTAACCAGGCTGGCGAAATTAGGGCGCGACGAATTAAAGGATAAAGAAGATCCGAAAGTTGTCCTGAACCAGATTAAAACGATGGTTGAGCAGCAAGAAAAAATCTTTACCGAGACTTACCTGACGATCGTTTCTGAACTCGCAAATGAAGGAATTTTTATCCTCAATGAAAAGGAACTGGACGAGGAGCAGGGCAGGTTTGTCAAACAGTTTTACCAGGAGGAGTTGCGGCAGTACCTTTTCCCGATGATGATGCAGGATTTCCAAAAGATTACTTCGATTAAAGATGGATCCATCTACCTGGCAGTGGAGCTTACTTCATCACAAAAAACCCTTAAGGAAAACTATGCACTCATTAAGATTCCGCAACGATCGCTGTCGAGATTTTTAATTCTGCCCAAAAAGGGAGACCATCATTATATCATCCTGCTCGATGATGTGATCCGGTATTGTCTTGAGGATATTTTTGCCTTGTTCGGATATGATACTTTCAATGCATATACAATTAAAATTACCCGTGATGCCGAGTTGGACATAGATGAAGACATTTCGAAAAGTTTCCTTGAGAAGATGAGCGAAAGCGTAAAGCAGAGGAAAAAAGGTATTCCGGTAAGGTTTGTGTATGATGCGAAAATACCTGAAAAGCTTTTGAAGAAAATTACCAGGAAATTAAAAATCAGTGAGGAGGATAGCCTTCGAGGAGGAGGAAGATATCATAACTTTAAAGATTTTATGTCGTTCCCAAAGATTGGGCCGGCCAGGCTTTTTTATCCTGCTTTTCCACCCCTGAGGCACAAAGATATCCCACCCAACACAAGCATCATTAAAATCCTGAAGCAAAAGGACATCATGCTTCATTTTCCATATCAGTCATTTCAATACATTATTGATTTTTTGCGGGAAGCTTCCATCGATCCAAAGGTGACGGAGATTAAAATGACTTTTTACCGGGCAGCGAAATACTCCAATGCTGTGAACGCATTGGTGAATGCCGCCCGAAATGGCAAGAAAGTGACGGTTTTCCTTGAAATACAGGCCAGGTTTGATGAAGAAGCGAACATTAACCTTGCAGGCAAATTGCATGATGAAGGAGTTAAAATAGTTCCTACTATTCCAGGGTATAAAGTACATTGTAAGCTCATCGGTGTGAAACGGTTAGAAGATGAAAATATAGTATATTATGCCAACATCAGCACCGGGAATTTCAATGAATCCACGGCCCATGTTTATTCCGATGAAAGCCTGCTAACGGCTAACCAGGAAATCGCATCTGAAGTAGATAAAGTTTTCAGGTTGTTCGAAAGCCGTTATTATCATCCTGAGTTTAACCACTTGATCGTGTCCCCCTTTCACACCCGCCGGTTTTTTATGGAGATGCTTGATAACGAAATAAAGAATGCCCGATCGGGGAAAGATGCATGGGCGACAATTAAAATCAACAGCATCGTAGATAAGAAAATCGCGGCAAAACTATACGAAGCAAGTCAGGCAGGAGTAATCCTGAAAATGATCGTGAGGGGCATCAGCGTGCTGATCCCGGGCATTGAGAATGTAAGTGAAAACATTGAGGTTGTCAGCATTGTCGATCGGTTCTTGGAGCACTCAAGGATATTTGTTTTTTGTAACGACAATGATCCTCAATATTACATCGGTTCTTCCGATTGGATGCCCCGTAATCTGGATAACCGGGTTGAGGTATTGGTTCCGGTTTATGACCCGGAGCTCAGGAAGGAACTCTGGGACATACTTCAGATACAGTTGAGTGGTAATGTCAAGGCACGAATCAGTGGATTAGACTTTGTGAACGAATACAAGAAAACCGAATCAAAGAAAACGATCCGGGCACAGTTTGAAACTTATGCATATTTTAAAAGGAAAATAGATCAAAGTGATAAAGATTCAACTAACTTGTCGGATTAATCAATCATGCTCTTTGCAGCCATAGATATCGGATCAAATGCCGCGCGTTTGCTGTTCGCCAATGTCTTTGAGTTGGAGAAAAAGGTATACGTGGAAAAAGCAACGCTGGTGAGGATACCTACCCGTCTGGGTGAAGACGTTTACAGCATCAATAAAATAACTCCCGAAAGGGCCGATAACCTCATTAAAACCCTGAACGCTTTTCGGTTACTTATCGAAGTTTATAAACCTATTGCATATGATATATGCGCTACTGCTGCCATCAGGGAAGCCTCGAACGGGCTGGAGATCATTGAACGAATAAAGAAAGAAGCCAGATTTATTGTTCGTACCATTGATGGAATAGAAGAAGCGAATATCATTCGTCAGACGAATATTATCGGTTTTGAGCATCCGCATAACCTGACCCTTTACATTGATGTAGGTGGAGGAAGTACCGATATTTCAGTGTTGGATGGCGACAGGGTTCTTGATGTAAAATCCTTTAAGCTCGGAGCATTAAGGATGCTCAAAGGAAAGGATGATGAACACGAATGGGAGCGCCTTGAAAAATGGCTCAATAAAATCAGGGTTAATCAGGGTCGGGTTAATATCGTAGGTTCAGGTGGAAATATAAACAAGCTTAATAAGCTGTATGGTGATCCTTTTCATCTCACCTTAACTTATGAGAATTTGAAGAAAGCATATAAATACCTCAAAGACTTTTCGCTTGATGAGCGTATAGATAAATTAGGTTTGCGCCCTGACCGTGCAGATGTAATTGTTCCTGCTGCCAAAATTTTTCTTTTCGTAATGAAGACCATTAAAGCCGAAACGGTGCTTGTTCCAAAAATCGGACTTGCGGATGGTTTGGTTTACCAGCTATATATGAAGCATAAAAAAACCCCGGTTAAAAATGCCGGGGTCTGATTTGGCGGTAACTCAAATTTATTTTAATAGTTTCAATTTCTTTACATACGTTCCGTTTTCGGTTTGAACTTTAATGAAATAAAGACCGGTTTCATTTCCGTCCAGACTAATCGTCCTAACAAATTTACCGGATGTCATTGCCTGGTCGGTATAAACTTCTTCTCCAAGCATATTTACAATACTGATGGTAACTGTACCAACTTCATTTATTTTTAATTCAAAACTTCCGGTTGTCGGATTGGGATAAATGCTCATTTTATCTTTGGCAAATTCATCAATTCCAGTACACGGATCGACTAAAATGGATTGTTGTGCTGAATTGTCGCAGCCGTTGGAAGCAGTGTATGTATAAGTAATGGTATGTGTTCCCAAACCGGCTACAGCAGGATCGAACCAACCGTTTGTTACACCCGGTCCGGAATAAACTCCACCGACAGGTGAACCACCGGTTAGCTCAAATGCAGGCCAACCTGCACAAACATCGCTAAAAGGTAAAAGTGCAGTTGTTGGAGATTCTAATACAGTGATATAATCCTCCATTAACAAAGATTTAGTAGCAATGCCATTCGAAACGGTGAGCTCAACATTATAGGTTCCTTGATTATTATAGGTAACTACCGGATTTTGTTCGGTTGATATGGCCGGATTGCCACCTTCAAACACCCAATTCCAGCTTGTAATATTTCCCGCTGATGCATCGGTAAATTGGACGGCATCCATCTCACAAACTTCCGTAAGATCTGATGTGAAAGATGCTTCCATGCATTCTGCTTGTTGCAATCCATTACTTTGAAAATAATTGACAAAAGTCTGTGTATTATAAATTGGCCACATATCCTGCTCCACGATGTCGTGGTTGGGAGCAATCAGGATGTAGGTTGGGTAGGCATTAATTCCATAGGTGCTGTTGATGGCTGTTCCACCACCCTCAATGCCGCTTATGCATGGAAATTCAATTCCATAGGTTTGATCGAAAGCAATGCACTCAGCATCGCTATCACCCCAGTTGACACTTATGATAAAAATATTTGCTGTGTTGCAACCAAAAAGTTCGTAAGCCTCGCTTAACATAGGAGCGGTGCTTATACAAGAAGGTCAGGTGGTGTAGAAGAAATCAATACAAACGTACTGACCTCCGGCAAGAACATCGAATAGATTAAACTGTTCGCCCTCGGTAGTAGTAGCCGTAAAATCAACCGCTACCGTAAGGGGCGTTTGCGAAAATACAATCGTGGCAGCAAAAAAGAGTGCCGCGATTAAAGTAAATTTTCTCATTTTGTTAAAGATTTAGTGAATATTATAATTGACAATCAAGGAATCAAAACTATACTTTAAGATATTTGTTTTTAAGACAAAGATAAAATTTTATGGGTTGTATGGCGAATTAAAATAATAAATTTGTCAGGTTTTTTTGAAGATTTAGTTATGGGTGAAATCACAGTGAGAAAGCCGAAATGGTTAAGAACGCAGGTACCTGCCGGCAAGCAATATTTGGATGTAAAGGCGATTGTTGAAAAAAACAAGCTCCACACCATTTGCACCAGCGGGCATTGCCCAAATATGGCTGAATGCTGGGGAAGAGGCACCGCCACACTGATGATACTGGGCGATATCTGCACCCGTTCGTGTAAGTTCTGTAATGTTAAAACCGGGAAACCTTTGCCCGCCGATTTGATTGAACCCGAAAGGGTGGCTGAATCCGTAAGGCTGATGCGGGTAAAACATGTCGTGATTACCTCTGTCGACAGAGATGACATGGAGGATGGAGGAGCAGAGATTTGGGCAGAAACCATAAGAAAGGTAAAGGAAATCAATCCACAAACAACCATTGAAACCCTCATTCCTGATTTTGATGCGAATGAAGCATTGATCCAAAAGGTAATTGATGCAAAACCAGATGTGATCTCTCACAACCTTGAAACTGTAAGGAGAATCACCCCCATCTTGCGAAGTAAGGCACGATATGATACCAGCCTGAAGGTGCTTGAAATCATCGTTAAGTATAGTGTCAGGTCGAAAACAGGAATTATGCTCGGCCTTGGCGAAACTGAAAGCGAGATAATCGAAACAATGGACAATGCAAGGGCGATTAGTGTGGAAGTTTTTACCATAGGCCAGTATCTTCAGCCAACTCCCCGTCATTTATCGGTAAAGGAATTCATTACGCCTGAACAAATTGAAAAATACAGGATGGCAGGTTTGGAAAAAGGATTCCGTTATGTTGAAAGCAGTCCGCTGGTGAGGTCTTCATACCATGCTGAGAAGCATGTCCATTAGGTTTCTGTTTTCCTTTCCCCCTTTGAAGGGGGCGGGGGGATGTTCTTAACTTCAATTGTTGGCTACTGAAATTGTTTATTCTGATACTTGTGATAAAGAATGTAAAATATAAGGATTTGGGATTGATCAGGTATTCTGAAGCATGGGATTACCAAAAGAAACTATTGGCAGAAATAATAGAAATTAAAAGATTAAACCAGCAATTACCTGTCAAAAAACAAGTCAACCTGAGTAATTTTCTCTTGTTGTGTGAGCACCCACATGTATATACAATTGGCAAGAGCGGAAAGGTTAACAATCTTCTTGTAAATAAAGAATTTCTGAAGCAAAAGGGAGTGGAGTTTTTTAATACCGATCGGGGAGGAGATATTACCTATCATGGACCCGGTCAGATCGTCGGTTATCCCATTTTTGACCTTGAAGGTTTCGGAATCGGAGTAAAACAATATGTCCGTAACTTAGAAGAAGTAATCATCCTCACATTGAAAGGCTACTCATTGAAAGGAGAAAGATTACCCGGAGCCACAGGAGTATGGCTTGATGTTGATAAGCCTTTGAAGACTCGCAAAATTTGTGCAATTGGTATTAAAGTCAGCCGGTCAGTAACCATGCATGGATTTGCCTTTAATGTGAACACCAACCTCGATTACTATAATTTCATTAATCCCTGTGGATTTGCGGATAAAGGTGTAACCTCATTGCAAAAAGAAATTGGAAGCGAGATGAATATGAAAGAGATAAATAAGTCGTTACAACAATCTTTTGAAAAAGTCTTTGCTTGTGAAATTGGTAGATGAAAAAAATTATAGAATTGTTAATTACCAGGGGCGCCGAGAAATAAGCTTCTATTAATCATTCAAAACCGACTGAAGAATATGATGCGATTTGATTTCTTTAATACCCGGAATATGTACCTTAAAATATTGAATCAGGTACTCAAGCAATATTGTTCGGTGTGATGGATTAATTTTGATGGGTTCATTACCAGCGGCTATTAACCCGGCGAAATATTCGCTATAAGGTTTGAGAATAAGAATATTTGATGAAATCGTCTGTTGAACGAAAATTCCTTCCTGCATATCGAAAACTGAATTTTGTTCGCTGAAATTTTTCTTGGGATAAAATCCAAGATGTTTGGTCAACTGCATCAAAAAATGGAGGGGAAAATCGGCAATGCCTTTTTCAATCAAATCGAGCGAAACAATGGAATTGTAAAGATATTCAAATAAATTGCGATTCGATTCCTGTTCACGAATGACATTATAAAGGACTTCATTCAGGAAAATAATGACTGAACTTTTCCTGATGTCGAATGGAATGGAATTAAAGGGGTAGGCTATTTTAATTTCTTTCAGATGCTGGATGTTCTTGTTTTCTTTGTGGAAGACCACCATATCTGCAAGGGTCAATGGCTGCAACAGGGCTGGTTTGACAAGAGACTTTTTACTCCTGATCCCACGGATCATATAAGACTGCAAACCGAATTGTTCGGTATATATTTTAACGATAAGGCTGGTCTCTGAATACTTGACCTGGTGAAAGATAATGCCCCTCGTATGATGCAGCATCAATTAATAAATAGAATTTTTGTCACAAGGGTTTCTGAACCATTATCATCGGATAGAAAGACAAGGTAAACTCCTGATTGAGCCCGTCTCCCGTTAAAGTTATTGCCATCCCAGATTGCCTGACCACCCTCTGCTATTCCGCTGTAAATTAATGTTCCGCTAATGTCGGTGATTTTAAAATTAGCCTGATCCACCAGTCCTTTTAATGCTATAAGTCCGCTATATCCGGGTTGGACAGGATTTGGAAAAGCATAAACATCCTCAAAGGTAGGATCGGCAGGTGTGGAGGTACTCCTGTAAGAAATGATACCTTTGGCCGTTCCAAAAAAAACTTCACCATCTTTTGTTATGACAATGCTGGTTATGTTATTCGAAAGAAGGGGGCTATTTTGTTCAGTGAAATGATGCAATTCCGTTTGTCCGTCGGGGCTTAAATGAAACACACCAGATCGGTCGGTTCCAATCCATTTGTTGTTATCGCCATCGACAGTTATAGCTGTTACTGTTTCAAATTCAAGAAGGATATCTGCCAGACCCGATCCATCATTTCTGGGTATTAAAATTCGCTGTGCATCAAAATTATATCCTGTTGAAAAGATATTTCCGGGTGAGTAGAAAACGGCAACCCCTTCATCGGTACCTATCCAGACCTCTCCGTCTTTATCTTCGGCCATGCTGTATACCTTTTCACCCGGAATAGCCCCATTACCTGCGGCGGATGACAATTCTTTAACCCTATCGTCACCTGTGTTGGTAATTGTCCCGTTGTCCTTAAAAACAATTATTGGACGGTTTTCCCTAACAATGATCCATTTTTGTCCATAGGAATCGATCATCAGGGGACCAAGATCCATACTGCTGGAATAAGATCCAAGGTTATA
>Ga0105097_10001352_pt1 | contig 11719 bp, 10 predicted proteins | sample PPLLak12cMay2015_FD_87035 | JGI IMG/M metagenome (GOLD analysis project Ga0105097, IMG submission 87035) | Freshwater sediment microbial communities from Prairie Pothole Lake near Jamestown, North Dakota, USA - PPLs Lake P7 Core (1) Depth... | ecosystem: Environmental > Aquatic > Freshwater >... | reverse complement strand
GAGAAGAATTTCGAGTCTGGGAAAAAGAACTTCTTGAGCCCTAATTCTGTTTCTTGTATATGCGTTTTGAGCTCTGATTGTATAATAAGCGGGATGTTCTGGATCGTTACGCTTTAGAAGAACAAATCTTTCTTGTTTTGAAGATTGTTCAGGAAGAGGTGCTCTATCTTCTACAGAAATGCTTAAGCGTCGCTTTATTTCTTTATTTTGGTCTTTAATGTCTTCTAACGAAACTCCGAGAGATCTAATTAATTTTCGATCTTCTTCTCTTTGAATTTCTTGACGTTTCATGAACTCTTTAGTCTCGTCTCTATCAATTTTTATTTGTTCCATCATTTGATTCAAATCTGTTATTTCATATTGGGCTTTTCGTTCGTTGAAGTACAAAGTGTATTCAACATAAAGTTTCATTAACTTTTCAAGATCAATGTAATATTGTCTGATGACGTGGCCATTTTTTGTTTTGAGTTGCATTATGGCCATTTTCATATCGTCAGGTTCCATGATCAAAAATTTAGAATGTTGAACGTTTGATGGAGGAGCTTGGATTTCTTATTGAATTGAGGTATCAAGTTCAATTTCTTTATCTTTTTGTGTTAATTCTTTGTATTCTATTGCATTATTTTTGAGCATTGTAATAAATTTTCGTTTTTGTTCTTTCGGTTCACCTTCGTATCCAAACCATTCAAAAACACCGGTGGCCACATGGACACCAGTGTTTCCAACCATCACTTGCCAGAAATAATCAAACATTATCATGTTCAATTTAAAGTCTGTTACTTCAACAAATTTGACGATATCAAGAGGTATTGAACTTGGGTGAGAGAGTGCTTTGAGAACCATTAGATTTTCAGGTCCTTTGGGGTTAATAGTAACTCCCATAAAATTTGTATTTTTTTTCAATTCTTGTGACATTTTCATTTTTAGAATGTATTTTCGAACAAAAATCAATTTTAATGCATTAATCATTTTATTGTTCAATTTGTAATTGTAATAAATAATTATGTAATAATTAATTACCATTCACCATTTATTCATAATATTAATGTTAAATCATTTTATGACCTTCTCGGGTCCTAAAATTCATAATTTTTTATTCATTTAAGACATCATATTTGACGTCGTTAATTTGATTCATCTCTTCTATCAATTCTTCTTCATTTACTTTTTCTCCCAAATCAATATTATTTCCGTCAAACAGAACTCCGCGTTTCTTTAAATTTTCTTTCACTCTCACGTACAGACTTTTTGAGTTTGGATTACATTTGAAATCGAGAAGGATTTGAAGACCTGGAAAAAGAACTTGTTGAACTTTTATCTTGTTTTTTGTATATGCGTTTTGAGCGCGTATAGTGTAATAAGCTGGATGGTCGGGGTCATTACGCTTGAGAAGAACAAATCGTTCCTGTTTTCCAGTTTGTTCGGGCAGCGGAGCTCTGTCTTCAACAGCAATGCTTAATCGACGCTTTATATCTTTATTCTGCTGTTTAATTTCATTGTTTTGATCTTTAATATCTTCCAGTGATACTCCAAGAGATCTAATGTAATTTTCCTGTCTATTCATCCTTTCTTTATCTTCTTCTCTTTGAATTTCTTGACGTTTTCTGTCAAGTTTAAGATCTTCCATCATTTGTTGTAGATTTGTTATTTCATATTTTGCTTTTTCTAATTCATATTGCGCTTTTCGTTCATTGAAGTACAAAGTATATTCAACATACATTTTCATTAATTTTTCGAGGTCGATGTAATATTGTCTGATAATGTGACCATTCTTTGTCTTGAGCTGCATAATGGCCATTTTAACATCATCGGGTTCCATAATCAAAAACTTAGAATTTTGAACATTTGATGGTAATGCTAAAATTTCAGTTTGAATAGTTGGAAATTTTTCAATAATTTTATTATCATGATTAATTTCTTCAAATGATATTTCATTACGCTTTAACATAGATAGAAAATTTTGTCGCTGTTTTGAATATTCACCTTCATATCCAAACCATTCGAGCGCACGCCTACTTAGGTGAGTAGGCGTGTTTCCAACCATCACTTGCCAGAAATAATCAAACATTACCATGTTCAATTTAAATTCTGTTACTTCCACAAATTCGATAATACCCAAGACTGTTGGACTTGGATGAGCGAGAGCTTTTAGAACCATTAAATTTTCAGGTCCTTTGGGGTTAATAGTAACTCCCATAAAAGTTGTATTTAATTCTTGTGACATTTTCATTTTTTACATTGATTTCGTAACAAAAAATCAATTTTAATGCACTGTTAGTTAATCATTTTATGGTTCAATTTATAATTATCATAAATACTAATCAAGTTTTTATAATCAAAAATATGTGACAATTCAATTAATTCTAAGTATTTATAATGAGATTCAAATAATTTTAATCAAATATTTTTGATGATTAAAATATAATATTGTATGAGTATGAAGAAGTAAGAGACCATTGGAATTATTCTGAAACTGCACAAGTTATTGCAAGAGGATGGAGATTAGGATCTCATAGTGAATTAATTAAAAGAGGAGATAATAAAATTGCAGTAGAAGTATACCAACAAGTTTCATTACCCATCGAGCTGAAAAATGGAAACATATTAATTAATGACTCAATAGATTTGGAAATGTATGAAACTTCTGAAAAAAAAGATGTACTAATGAAACAAATTGAAAATATTGTCAAAATATCCGCATTCGATTGCCCTTTAACAATTGAAAGAAATAAAAATCAAGGCGACGACTATTCAAGAGAATGCGACTACACCAAATGCGAATACACTTGCAAGGGCGCAATCGATCCTATAATTGATAGTTCAACATACAATCTATATCATATTGTTATTCAAATTGTTCAAACATCTCTTGAAAAATATTTCCGATCTCATTTCTTTGCAAAAATTGAAGAAATACAAGATCGATTACCTCAATTAGAACAATTCGAAGTAGTTAATGCTGTTAATACAATAATCAATAAAAATATTCAATTCATCAACAAATATGGTCATCCATCATATTTGAGAATTCAGAATAATATAATATTTATATCATCGGATCCGAAAATTTCAAATAATGATAACTTTACAGAATTTTATTCTAAAAACCTTATCATTCAAAACGGAGACCCCTTTTCGCAGATCGTCAAAGAAATTTACGACATGCACATACCCACCGTTATTCAAACAATTTTTGACAAACCAGAATATTTACGCAACACTATCGTTACCCTTCCTGAAATCGTTCAGCGGATCATACTTGAAGGATGTATTGTAGCAGAGGATCGACAAATTGAAAAAAATAAAGATACTAGAAAAAAAATATTAAATTTCTACAGAGCATTCTATGATAAAGTTGCATTGACCGTCCCTCGTCCAATAAATCAACCATCAACTTCTAAAGCTGTAAAGACGCAATCAGTTTGGATAATTTGGTTATATCAAGAAAAAATAGGAGTAGTTTGTTATGAAAATAATGAATGGGTTGATTGTAAATCTAAACATTCAGATTTATTAGAATCTCATATTACCAAAAAAAGATTACATTTTACACAATCTCCAGTTGGTTTCTATGGATTGTATAATCCTCAACTTGAAGACTTTTGTATTCGAGACGTGAGAAATTTGAAAGTTGAAACAGATTTAAGAAAAATTACAGTTGGTAGAAGATGTCATGATTGGGATCAAAGTACGTTGTTAGATTTAGCCGTGCGAAAAATGAAAATTCCAATTCCAAATATTGATTTTATGTCAAAAGCAACATCTAATCAATTGAAGGAACTGGTTAAAAAGACAAAATATGCAAAATTACCAGAAGATTTAGTAGATGATGAAACAATGCGTCGTTTCTTGTATTGGAAAAAAATAAAACGAGTTCATTTATGTGATAATATAAAAAAATGGTTTGAAGAAAACGACCTAATTGAAGAAAACTTCGATTGCGGAACTCAAAAGAAACAAAGACTTAAATTCGGAATTTAAATTTATTTTCTCTATTTTCACTTTCGTTCAAAAATTACTTTTTTAATTTTGTATGACTTTTGGTCATATAAAATTTTTTTATTTTTTATTTTTTTTTGAAAATTAATTGTTTTCTTTTGTAGGAGATCGTTTGTTGATTACTTTTTTTATTATCGGTTTTGGTTTTGGTTTTGGTTTTACTGAATCATCTACATCTACGTGTTTTTCATCATTGCTGCTTTCATCATCATTTTCTTTTGTAGGGGGGGGTCGTCTGATTACTTTTTTTATTATCGGTTTTGGTTTTACTGAATCATCTACATCTACGTGTTTTTCATCATTGCTGCTTTCATCATCATTTTCTTTTGTAGGGAATCGTCTGATTATTTTTTTTATTGGTTTTACTTCATTACTGCTTTTGTTTGAAGATGAATTAGAATGAACAATTTCATCATCATCATCGGAATCAAATATTTTGTCAACTTTATTATTTAATAATCCTAAGTAATTTTCAGGAAGTTGAATTCGACTTTTATCCTTTTGAATTATTTTTGTAATTAAGACTTCATGAATATTGAATTGAATTGATATGTTGTTCAGTTTTGGGATGTATATGCTTTCTATATGAACAACTCCAATTGCTACACATCTCACTCCTTGAAATAATTCAGGTAATGATGTTTGCGGAATTTCTTCAATTTCATTGTTTGAGTTTATTTGCCTGAAAACAGTTTTGATCAATGGATTGTTTGATTTGTCGGTCTTTGATTTGTCGGTCTTCAATTTCATGAATAAAGTTGGACCGGATGCTTCATTTTTTTCATTAGTTTCTTTATCGATTTGATATGATAAAAACGATTTTATTCCATCAATCGCGGTAGCCCAATTTACTTTTTCCTTATCTAATTTTGTCATAATCTTTTCTTCGGACCACTCCATATTTCTGAGTTTTGTTTCATCGGACAACCTACCTAATTTTTTCATAACATTTTCTTCGTACAAAAAAGCTTTGACACGTTCTTGTATTTGTTCAAACATTTTTATTATTTTCACCTTTTCATCAATATCATTGTTAACAAGAGCATCGATAGCAAGAGAAAAACTGTGCGATGGTGGTGCTTTATTATCATTCTTGGTCTTGGTATTATCAAATGTTTTAATGCCATAAGAAAGCCCTTCTGGAAGTTGAATGTACATATCTTCTTCTATTCCATCTTCATACACATATTTTGGCATAATTTTCTTGAAGTGATATGTATCATTGCTATACAGATATTTTTTATGTTCTACTGACAGTTTAATATTGTTAACGTTAAAATTTTTATAATTTATTACATTTGCCATATTCTTTGTGTTTATCTTTTTTTATAATTTTTATAATCTATAACTCAATTTTTATTTTATTTCAAATTTTTTAACTTAAAAAAGTTATAAAATATTTTATTCAATTTTTTTAAATATATATATACTCATCTGAAGGAGAATACTCATCTGAAGGAGGATCTATATATTCATCTGAAGGAGAATACTCATCTGAAGGAGGATCTATATATTCATCTGAAGGAGAATACTCATCTGAAAAAGAATCATACTCATCTGAAAAAGAATCATACTCATCTGAAAGAGAATCATACTCATCTGAAGGAGAATACTCATCTGAAAGAGAGGTAGTTGTTGTTTTAGGTTTTTTGGTAGTTGTTGTTTTAGGTTTTTTGGTAGTTGTTTTACGTTTTTTAGTAGTTGTTGTTTTAGGTTTTTTGGTAGTTGTTGTTTTAGGTTTTTTAGTAGTTGTAGGAGGTTTTCGTCGTATTCGTTTTTTAAATTCATCGTGAATGAATCCTAAATCTGGTTCGTCAAGGTCTGGGCCGTTTGGATTGTTTGTAAAATAACAAGAACCACTATCTCGAAATATATAACCATATGAGTTGTAAAAAATAGTTTGCGTAACAAAACTTCTAGGTCTCCTAGATACCATAAGATCGTTGTATAACACTATTACGTGTAATCCAACGCTATTTCTTCTGTCTTGATTCACGAACGTTCGTATTTCATTTTCAACTGTAAACCAATGTGAGTTTGATCCAGCTCGTCTGTTAGTACCACGATATTGAGGTACTATATTAAATGGATCATTTGTTCCGCCCAAAGAAGCTGCAATTAAATGACCTCTTTCATCTTGACCGGCAATCATGTCCATGTTTCTCATTAAAGTGTTTAAACGACTTGACATTGATGTTCTTGATTGTAAATGATTATAACGAATTCTTGCTCTAATTCTAACAGTTAACATTAGATCATCATGGTTTGGTATAGATGGTGCTCGAATGGTAGAATAATCTGTAATAGATGTAGTTGGGTTGTTTAATCGTTCAGTGTAGTAGTCTCGGCTACTAATAATATTTGAAGCTAAATTATTAACATCAATGTCGTTTGTGTTGCGTTTTTTTAATTTTTTTTTGGGGTTTTTTATTTTAAGGTTACTTAAATCACAAGTTCCATGTTGTTCGATGGCAGAGTTAATATGGTTTAATACAGTTTTTCTTATTGCATTTTTTGTTGTACATTCTTTCCAATCAAGTCCGACAAAACACCATTCAGTATGGTAACTAAATTTACCACATCTACCTGTACACCATACATTTTTTGTTTTTGTTTTATAATATTCTTCATGTACATTGCTATCAACTACTAAGTTAATTGGATCGCATTTTTTCCATTTAGTCCAACTAGTATAACAATAATGGTAATTGTTATATTTCATACAATTAGTTATACAAGCATCGTCTTTCCAAATAACTCCGTTTATAAACAGTAATTGGAAAAATATTAATAATATTTTTATCAACATATTTTGTAATTTTTGAAGTTTTAATAAATTTTGTAATTTAAAATCATTTTTTAGGTAAATTGAATTCATGTTTAGATTTTCAACTAACAAAACATATTTTTATAAACCCATTTGGATTATAAAAATTCATAATTTGGACATTTTAATAATTAAACATATAATGAGCAGTAAGATAATCATCATCTTCATCTTGATTTTTTCTCATCATTGTTGGATGATATCGAGGTGTTATGCGACGTGACGATGAAGAAGACGGTCTCCCATTAACCATTGATGGATGATATCTAGGAACTATGCGTCGTGGTGATCTTGATCGAGATCTTGATCGGGATCTTGATCGAGATCTTGATCGAGATCTGCGTCTGATAGGTTTCCGACTTCTGGGGCTTCGGGGTCGACTTCCTGAGCAAGCTCTCATAAGTGTATTATAAGTAGGTCCTCGCGGTTTGATTAATCTATTTGTGAGAGGGTTTCTGGTAGGAAACATGAAGAATTCATTGCATGCGTCTCTATTCATTTTTTAATAGAATAAAATAAATAATTTTGATTTGAGTTGATCTGAATTAAACTAACATAGGATTATTTTCATCAGGTTGTTTGCACGTTTTATGTAACCAATACCTGCCTTTCTCTAATTCTCCCCATATTTTAATATAATGCTGTTTAACAACACTTCGATTGCTAATGGCACTATTAGGACATTCTTCTTTGCACCATTCTTTAAAATGAGAATACAAAATAGCAGGTGTAAGATGTGCATCCTTTTCATAAAAAACGCATTGTTGTTCAAATTGGTGATATAAGTCGTTTTCTCTTTTGTACATATCGGTTGCAACTTTGACCTTATCAGGTATGAATTGTTCGAGTTTATTAATAGTTTTCCAGCGTTGAATAAGATACCAAGCGAGGGGTTGAATCATTTTGGGTATTTTGTCGGCGAAATTTCTATCCATTGGAAATTTTTTCTGAGCAATTTGTTCTTCATAATCTTCAGGACATTCATTATCTGGTAAAAAAGTACTTTCAAACGGTATAACTCTAATACGATTCCAAACCGCTTTTTCAACATCTTTTATAATTGGTAATTTATTACATATCATATGCAATTTGAACAGTGGTTGAATTTCTCTCGTTTCTTTACCTTTTTGAAATAGATCTCTCGCCCAGAATGAATCATTTCCTGTTAATGCCTTCAACGTTCCTGAACTTATCACTTCATCTTGATTGGGTTCGTCCATAACAGCCCATCTAACACCATCTCCTGCTCTGGCAAGTTCAGGATTTGCAATGCCAGTTTGTATTTTCTTGCCAGTAATGATGGTTGTATTAAATTTGACAGCTAATCGTCCTAACATTTTTTCAAATAATGTTTGAGTCACCGTTTTTCCGTTGTTGCCTTCGCCTGTCCAAAAAAGTATCACTTTATCATGATTTCCGCCAACAAATACCTGACATGCTTGATTTAAAAAATAGTCTCGTACATCAGGATCTGGGAACACTTTTTGAAAAAAGTCATCAACTTCAATAACATCTGGATGATCAATAGATCGATAATCAATATATTCAATTGGAGTAGATATTGATATGTAATCTTCAGGATTTCCATCTCTGAAGATTACATTATTAAAATCATAGACGCCATTTTTAAATGCCACTAGATACGGATCTTTATTTAATAAATTGTAAAATTCTGAATTATAGAAAACTTCCTGTGATTCTCGCATTACATGATTTTTAAACGGAGTATTTTTACATTGTTTAATAAGATCGCTAATTTTCTTCAATCGCTTTTCAAATTCTTTTTCTTCTTTTTCTTCATCTGTTACATTCCATTGAATTTCATTTCTTTTTGCAATTAGTTGTTTGATTATAATTCCATCATTTGATGATATTCTCTCTCTTAACGCAGTTCCACTATCCAATTGTTTCCATATATGATCTTTAAAATGATACCATTCTTTTGTTGATATAGATGTACATATAAATTCATTTCCATACTCGTTGTATAAAATTTTAGCAACATCAGTGTGACATCCATTTACAGCTTCAACAATCAAGTGATTAGATTTTTCATTAATCATCTGCTCATACATTTCCGGACTGTCTTGTTTTGCGTAATATTTTAACGTCCCAATTGTAAATTTATTTGGACGCATACTCTTATGCCATAATGAAAAACACTCACTTTCATCAAATTTATCACTTCTCTCCGAAAACTCTAACCAGGTTGTTAACCCATCATCATCTCCTTGAGTTATATTCCAAAGACAATATCCAACTCTTAACCATGTAGCTCTATCATCGGCTCTAATATCTTTGAGCATAGTAAGAAGTATTTGAGCTTCTTCCAAAGCTTTATCAATAGATAATTGATCATATTCTTTTCTCTTTCTTTTAATTTTTTGAAATTCTTCAAATAATGGTGTGATAACACTAGGTTTGGGGTGATAATAATACAAATCTGCTCTATTATATAATGAAATTGATAAAATTCTTGGAAGTAATTCAATTACACGGTTGTTGCATGAAATTTTAGATTCACCGCAGTATGTATTGCAAATGTAATCACCTAATGCGTCTTCGAATGTTAATTCTTCGGCATTCTTTCCAAAACATTTAGTTGCTTTATATGCGAGGTTGTTTTGTTTTTTTGACCCATATAATAACCAATGAACACTTATGGAATTCGTGTCGATAAAATCTTTAGCTCCGATATTATCAAAAATGTTTGGAATTAATTTCTTAACAATTGGGATAATGTAAACTTCTTGAACTTTTCTATCAAGAAAAATTTTTGGAAAATGCAAATGAAAACCATTTTTAATATACTTCTCTCCTCCTATTTCCGTCTCATATGGCTTTTTTTCTAAAAGTACACATGTATATGCTTCATCTTTTGGAGCATATACAACTTCTTTAATTGCTTTTTGATAAGCCGAAATTACTTCTAAAACTTGTTTATTTGTATATAGATGATTTGTGTGATTTGATGATGGAATTACAGATTTTTTAATCCTTAGATCAATATCAACGAGAATAGGTGTTTCTTTACCAGGATTTTCAGCAAGATAAACAGATTGGTTTAACGAAATGGCTTTTAAATAACGTTCCCAAAATTCTTTCATTCTTGATCCTGCTGAAAAAACACCTCTAGGAATTCCCATTGATACATGTGTGTGAGTTGGATCATTTGGTGCTTTCAATTCTTTAAGGAAATCATTAAGCCCACTTTTTGAATGGTCTAAAGGGGCGGCAATAGACGAGTCAGTTTTTTTTATTATTTGATTTGGGGACATCTTTTTATTTAATATTCTTCCGGATAACTCTTTTTTCAATTTTTTTTTGAAAATTAATTTTTGGTTAAATTTTCAATCCAATATCGATCAAAGAATCATATTTTATTTTTAATTTTGTCTTTTTTTCATCACATCACGAATTATAAAATGTCAGATCAAAATTTTATAAATCCAATGCATGCAAAGTATTTTTATATTTTTTATTTTTGTGTTAAAAATGCCACCAACCAATCAAATTATTATTTTATTGTTGTCAATAACAACTTTCTATGGATTATGGATTTGGTATAATTCATGTTTCAAACAAGTTAAAAATTTGAATAAAATGCTAGGAGCTGCGCAAACTGAAGAACTTGATCTTGACACACAATTAGAAAATTGCGAAAAACGTAAAACTCAGTTAAAGATCTGGATAAAAGACAATCAAGATCGGATAAATCAAAAAAACGAAAAATTAAAAATCTGCAAAAAAGACGTTGATTTATTAGAAATAGAATTAGAAAAATTAAAGAAAATAAGAGGAAGAGGATAATAGAAATTTAAATGAACTTTTCAGCGTTCATGATACACAGGATCTACAGGGCAAACGGGACCAACGGGGTTACCGACTGTTTTTTCATATTGCGCCCTTCGGGCGCCGCCTGTAAGGTGAGTCATTGTTTTCATTTTTTATTATGTGTCTTGCAATAAAAAATCAAGTTGGACTTGTTGAGTCAGTTGTTGGACTTGTCGATTTAAACCCTGATTCTCATTAGTCAGTTGTTGGATTCGCTGATTTAAACTCTGATTCTCATTAGTCAGTTGTTGTACTTGTCGAATAAGTTGTTGGTTTTCTTGATTTAATCTTTGATTTTCTTGTTCGAAATTCATATTTATTTATTAATGTATAATTTTTGGATTTTAAATCAATTTTTAAAATAAGTTAAATAATCAAATTTATTTAAAAAAATGACAACAATTCAATATCCACAAGAACTTCAAATAATGATGAAGAACAGTGAACAAATTAAGAACAATGATGAACAAATTAAGAACGTTAATGAACAAATTAAGAACGTTAATGAACAAATTAAGAACAATGATAACCTAATTAAAAACGTTAATGCGGCCCTCATGGCGGACACGATCGTACAGGCGGCGAGGAACGCAGTGACCTGCAAGCCGTCAACCTTCAGTGGCATGACGGCCAAACAAATTTTTAATCATTTTATTCAACGCCAACATGATTCAGAATGTGTTAATATTTACAGACAATTACCACAAGAAATTCAAAAAGAAATTGATATTCTAACAAGTGAACAGTCAATAAAAAATCAAATAATGATGAAGGAAATGGATGAACAGTCAAGGCAAAATCAGATAATGATGAAGGAAATGGATGAACAGTCAATAAAAAATCAAATAATGATGAAGGAAATGGATGAACAGTCAAGGCAAAATCAAATAATGATGAAGGAAGTGGATGAACAGTCAAGGCAAAATCAGATAATGATGAAGGAAATGGATGAACAGTCAAGACAGAATCAAATAATGATGAAGGAAATGGATGAACAAATTAAGAACATGGATGATATGCTTAAAGGAATGGATGAGATGTCAAGACAAAATCAAATCT
>Ga0105097_10001349_pt1 | contig 11732 bp, 10 predicted proteins | sample PPLLak12cMay2015_FD_87035 | JGI IMG/M metagenome (GOLD analysis project Ga0105097, IMG submission 87035) | Freshwater sediment microbial communities from Prairie Pothole Lake near Jamestown, North Dakota, USA - PPLs Lake P7 Core (1) Depth... | ecosystem: Environmental > Aquatic > Freshwater >... | reverse complement strand
TACCCGGCCCGCAGCTGTGCCCCGCCCTGCTGGCACCACGCCACGTCGAAGCGACTCACCAGGCCGGCGCTGAGCTGCGCCTCGACGCGCAGGTCAAGGCCCGGGGCTCGGCGACTGCTGCTCACCTGCCATGCGCCGGACGGGTGTCGGTACCGCTGCCAGCGCTCCTCGATGGCGGTGTCCTGCCCATTGAGCCGATAGTGATACAGCCCGGAGTCGACCGGCTCAGCGGCCACCGCTGGCATCCGCGACGTATTCGAGCAGCTCGATCACCAGGCCGCCGGTGGTGGCGGGGTCCAGGTAAACCATTTTTTTGGGGCCGATGGCAATGATGCCGTCGGGTGTGACGTGGCCAGGGCGGATGCCGTTGGCGGCGAGCAGCGCGACCGCCGCCTCGATATCGTCCACCCGCCAGGCCACGTGGTTGATGCCTGCACCGCCGGAAGGCATACCCAGCAGCAGTGTCCGGAACTGCTCCGAGCAGGGTTCGATCAGCTCGAACTCCAGGTCGCCCACCCGGAAGAACGCGAAACGGGTCAGGGCCTCCTCGCCCGGTGCCGGGTGGACGCTGATATCTCCCGGCGCAAGGCCGTACACCCGCACGGCGTTGGCCACCGCCTCCTCCAGCGATGGCACCACGAAACCCACGTGGGCCACGGCCATGATCCGGTCTTTCAATACCTGGCGCGCATCAGTCATGCCGGCTCTCCGCAGGAGGTTCCCGCCAGTCTAGCAGCAGGTCTGCGCTGAGGCGCCAGGGCCGGTCCTGCAGCAGGTCCGTGCGCTCCGACATCAGCTTGTCGCAGGCCGCCGCCGGGTGTATGTCCGCCACCGTCACCGCGGCAGCGGGCGCCTGCTCGGTCACCAGCGGCGCGTTGATGTAGCCGTCGAAGACGCGCTCCCGCCAGGGTGTCATCAGGGTGAATTCCCGCTCCAGGTCGGCGATCAGGCCCGCCCTGCCCGCCAGAGGCCGGGTGCTGGCTATGACACAGAGGCGATTCTCCGCAGCGCGGCTGCGCAGGCCATAGGCCTCCTCCCAGGATTCCTGCATGGCAAATGGCACGGCGATGGCATGGACACCGCGCAGCGCCGCGACTTTGACCAGCTCGGGATGCACTGCGTCATCGCCGGGCAGCAGCGCCAGGCGACCCCAGGGCAGGTCCACCGGCAGCAGCGCATCACCCAACACCGACCAGGCATGGCGCCTGCAGGCGTGCAGCTGCTGCTGCGCTGCCACCACGCCCCGGGCGCCAACCAGTAAGGCGGTGAGACTGAAGCCGGTGGCGGCGGGCAGCACGAGGGAAGTACACAGCAGCAGATCGGGCCGGCCCTCACAGGCGGCCCGCATGGCCTCGATGGCGCGCGCCGACAGGGCCGCAGCCGCGGGCAGGTCCCGCTCACAGGGCTCCCCAAAGCAGAACAATTCCGGCAGCACTGCCAGCACCGCGGCAGGCGGCAGGCCGGCGACCAGGCCCTGCAATTCACCCAGGGCTGACTCATCCCGGGCCCGGGGCGCCAGCAGGCCCACGCTCACCCGCTGGGCCGCGCCATGGCAGACGGGGGCCAGCGCCGGTTCAGTGATCGCCTGGTAAAGCCGGGGACGCCGCGCACGGAAAAGGTGAGTGCCGTCGGGCCGGCGCTTATCGTCCGCCAGGGACAGGTCCAGCTCGGCGAAGACCACCGCCTCCCCCTCCCGCGGGCCGCGCGCGAGGATCTCTCCCGCCGGGGAGACAATCTGGCTCTCACCGGCGCCGTGCAGGAAGCGCAGGGGGATATGGGTCTGCTCGCTGACCTCCTGCAACAGCTCGCCGGGTATCAGCGGGCCGACCTTGTTAGCCGCCACCAGGAACACCTTGTTTTCGCTCGCCCTGGCAGGCACATGCAGGCTGGCTTCATCCAGCGCGAAGGAATTGAGGGAATCGCAGAACAACTGGGCGCCGCGCAGGGCGAGGCCGCGCGGGGTTTCGCAGGTGACACCATCGCGGCAGGGAAACATGGCGAGCCTGCCGAAGGGTGTGGCAATCACATCGCTGGTGCTTTGCGCCCTGGCAAACCAGGTGTTTTCGTGGCCCATCAGGGTCTGCTTGTCGGCGACGGCGACCAGGCGCCCGGCGGTGTCATACAGGAGGGAACTCACGCTCAGCTCGCCGGCGTCCCGGCGCAGGGACACATTGATGACGATGTAGCAGCCGTGGCGCCGCGCGCGCGCGGCGATCGCCCGCAGAAACGGGCCGTCGCGGTCCAGCGCTACGGCCCGGGCGTGGGCGGCGTCGTCATACCAGGAGATATGGTTGCAGAATTCCGGCAGTACCAGCAGATCCGGTGCATGCTCGCTGGCGGCATCGATCATCCGCAGGCAGGTGGCCAGGTTCAGGTCTACATCGGTGCCCGAGGCAAACTGCAGGGCGGCGACTCGCGCCATCGGTTTCTCCTTGGAGCCTTGCGACAACAGCGGCGGGAGTGATCCCGCGCAAGTGGCCGTCGCCGCCAAATCCGCAATGGCCAGTGTATTAACATAATGTTATAGTTTTATATCATTAGAGGCAAACACCCACAGCCCGGCGGGCAGCGGCTACAGGCGGCGAATCCTATGGACATATTCATTCTCGGCATGGGCCACGTGGGCAAGGCCCTGGCGGCCCGCCTGCGCGGCGCCGGTCACCGGGTAACCGGCAGCACCACCACGCCGGAGAAGGTGGCAGAGTTGCAGCAGCACGCCGACCGGGTCGTGGTGCTGCGCGGTTCCGAGGGCGACAAACTGGCGCAGGCCGCCAGCGGCTGCGACGCCATCATCGTCACCGTGGCCCCCAATGTACGCAACACCCGCACGGTGGAAGAACGCCACCAGCATTATGCCGATGTACTGGTGGCCAGCTGCCACAGCGCCCGGCTCGCCTGCCCGCATGTCATCTTCCTGTCTTCCTTCTCGGTCTACGGCGATGGCGGCGCTGGCGCCGAACCGGTCAGCGAGGAGACGCCTACCGGCAACAGCGAGGAACCCTCCTCGCGTTACTACCAGGCGGCGGAGCGCGAGGTGCTCGCCAATCCGCAGGGCTGCGTGCTGCGTTTTCCCGATATGTACGGTGCCCCCGGTGACCTCAGCTTTCCCCAGCGGGTTGCCATGTGCCACCAGTATTTTGGCGGCAAAGCCATCTTCAGCGCCGGCGCACCCCTGTATGCCATCCACTTCGAGGACGTGGTCGATGCGGTGATCCACGCCCTCGAAAAGAACCTGCGCGGCATCTACAACGTCTGCGACAATGACAACCTCCCCGCCACCAATAAGCAGGTCTTCGACGCCATCTGCCGAGAGCAGGGACTGCCGTTGCTGGAGTTCCTCGACCAGATCAAGGCCCCGCTCAAGAAGATATCCGCCGCGCGACTGTACGCCACCGGCTATCGGGTCCGGCATCCCGATCCCAACGCGCACCTGGCGGGCGCCGCGCACTCATGAGCACGGTCGTCATCACCGGCGGCACCCAGGGCATCGGCCTGGGGCTGGCGCGGGAATTCTGCCGGCGCGGGCATAATATTGTGATAGCGGGCAGGGACGCGGTGCGAGTGGAACAGGCCCTGGCCGGGTTGGGCCGGGAAGCCGGGCACTGCGCCGGGCAGTCCTGCGACGTCACCCGCAGCGAGCAGGTGCAGGCCCTGTGGGATCTCGCCGTCGAGCGCTTTGGCGCGGTCGATATCTGGATCAACAACGCGGGTCTCGCGCGCACCGTGTGGCCCATCCTCGATGTACCCCAGGGCGAACTGGAAACCATGGTCACCACCAATGTGCTGGGCACCATCAACGGCAGCCGCGTGGCCGCACGCGGCATGAAAGCCCAGGGCGCAGGCAAGCTGTTCAACATGCTCGGCGGCGGCAGCGACGGTGAATACTTCCCCGGCATGGGTATTTACGGCACCACCAAGCGCGGCCTCGATTACTTTACCAACGCGCTGGTTAAAGAGCTCGCGGATAGCGGCGTGATTGTCGGCAAGATCCGGCCCGGCATGATCATCACCGAGGCGGTGGTGCGCGAGGCGCGCGCCGACATGGCGGGCTTCCAGAAGTCGCGCAAGCTGATGAACAAGCTGGTGGATACGGTGGAAACCGTCTCCCCCTTCCTGGTGGACCGAATCCTGGCCACGCACAGGAGCGGCAGCAAAATACGCTGGTTGACGCCGGCCAAAATGACCCGCCGCATGCTGGTCGGCCTGGTGCGCGAGCGCCCCGACCAGTTCGCGCGCTTCGGGCTTTAGCCCGGGCGGCGTACCGTCGGGCGGCGCACCGTCGGGCCGCGGACCGCAGCCCGATTCACTCAGTCAACAAACAGACCATTACAAGGTGCACCATGAGCGCAGATACCAAGACCATTGACCAGTTCCTCGCAGAAAACCCCGATGTGGACGTAAGCCACGCCTGGGAGCGCTGCTGGGGCATTCTCAGCGATATCAAGGCGCGGATCGCCAGCCGGTTCCCGGGGCTGGAAGCGGAACCCAACTGCGCTGACCGCCAGTACTACACCTCACCCAACGGGGAGTTCGAGGGTTCAATGCAGGCCTGGAGCGGCCCGGGCTGCGACTGGCTGGTGAACTCCTGGCTGGGCAATCGCAAGGCCAGCATACTGGACATGAACGCCACCGCCTTTCTCGGCCAGGACACCGATGTGCCACATTTCGTGATGGTGTTCGGCACCATCCCAAAGCTGTTTTTCTATTTCGACTTCACGCCGCGGCGCAACCTCATGGTGGACACCGATTACCTCGACCGCTACTACGGCCCGATCAATGCCGAATACCTGGCCCTGCGCGGCAACACCAATTTCCAGTGGTCGGTAAGCCATGGCACGTATATGCGCGCGCTCACCAATCCCTCCACCCAGAGCCTGATGGGGGAACTCACCGATGCCAATATCGACCTGTTGCAGGACTACGCCTATCGCATGCTGGACCACTGGCTGGGATGGCTTGACGCAGCGACACCGGTACCGCCGTCGGAGCGACTCGCCCTGCGCGACTACGACTTCAGGGTGCGTGAACTGGGCTACGCCCGCGACCCCATGAACAAGCTGGCGGAGCAGGTATTCGGCGCGGGCCAGGTGGAGAATATGCTCAACATCCGCATGGGCCGCGAGCAGATGCAGCGCAGCCGCACAGGGAAGTAAGCCGGGGCTATCAGAAACTGTAGCGCGCCCTCATGCCAAACGTGCGCGGCTGCGGCAGGACCAGGTTGGCGGAAAAGGGCGGCACCTGACCGGCGGGCATGAAGCCGAAATTCACGTTGCCAAGCCCGGACTGGATACTGTCCTCGTCGGTAAAATTCTGCACGAAGGCAATTATCGACCACTTGTCGGAAGTCAAACCGGCAGTGAATTCACCAATGGTGGCATCCGGCAGGTAGGACAGGTTACCCTGGTCCAGGTAGCGCTTGGATGCATAGTTGCCCTGCAGTTCAGTGAAGTAACGCCACTGGCTGCCGGAGAACTCGCCGTCGTAGCGAATGGAGAGTATGACGATATCCTCCGGCGTATTCGGGAACTTTTTGCCGCTGAAATCGCCCTCGGCGTTGCCTGACAGTATCTTGTCATACAGGCCGGGCGTACCCAGGTCGCTGATATTGAAGTCCTTGTACTCGGTCTCGGCATGGGTCCAGCCAGCCCTGAAGGTCCAGTTGACCGAGGGCCGGTAGATCGCCTCCAGTTCTCCACCGATAATCTCGCTCTCCCCCGCATTGGTAATCGACACGATCGAGAGACCCGACGAGTTATCGACGAAGAAGGGAACCTGCTGGTCCGTGTAATCGTTGTAAAACACGGCGCCGTTCAACTGCAGGCGATTGTCGAGCAGCTCGCTCTTGAGGCCAATTTCATAGGACCAGAGTGTCTCCGGCTCGAAGTGCCCGGACAGGATGTCGCCATCGGCATCGGTGGTGGCGATACCACCGGGCTTGAATCCCTTGGCTACGGTCACGTAGCCAAACAGGTCATCGGTCATCTGCCAGTCGGCGCTATAGCGCGGGATAAAATCATCGTAACTGAGATTCTGGTGCTGGAACTGGGGCACGGTGGAGCCCGTTTCCGGATTGAGATAGGGCAGGTTCAGGAAGCCGTTGTCGAATACACTCAGAGGCAGGCCCTTGTACTCGAGGTCATCCACGAGGTAGCGCCCCTCCACCGTTGCCCGCACCGAGTCGGTCACGTTGTAGACCAGGGAGAAGGCCGCTGACGCGCTCTCGGTCTTGCGCTCGATGGGAATGGGCAGGGGTGTCATCTCGGTCTGGATACTGGTAAAGCGTGAGCAGGTAGTGACATCGCCCGGCACAGCGCAGTCGGGTGCCAACAGGGTGGCGGACAGGGCAGAGTTCCAGAAATCGATGTCCATATCATCGCTGGCCCACCACATCTGGTTCATGACCGACTTCATATCCTCTTCCCACCACAGCGCACTGGCCATCCACTGCAGCTTGCCGAGCTCACCGCTGAAAATAAATTCCTGGGAGAACTGGGTGTAATCAAAGCTGGTATCCGAGTTGGTGTTCACACCGAACTGGGTGAAGGCCGCATCGGGCGGGCCGATATAAAACGGGGCAAAATTGGCGGAACCCGGGCCAAGGGTTTCCAGTGCGCGGTCGGAAATGTCAAAATCCTCCTCGATGGAGGTCTGGTTGTCGGTATAGCCGGTAAGCGACACAATATCCAGCTCGTCCATCTGGTAGTTGAGTTCCAGGGAGTAGCGGGAATTCTCTATCTTGGTGCCCTTGAAATCCTTGCCGGTATTGGGATTGGTACCGAGGTCGATATCGCTCTCGCCGGCATGGCCCACGTCGCCAAACAGCATGGTGGCGCAGGCCGGCGCAAAGCCCTGCAGGTAGCGCCAGGGCGCCCGGGCGTCACACTCTGCCTGGGTGGGCTGCGGGAAACCGCGAGCGCCCCCGGGAATAGGCACGCTCCTGGCATTCTCCGAGGGCGTCCCCAGCAGGAAGAAGTCGGTGGGCTTGCTGAACGTATCCGCCGAGGGTGAAGCGACCACGGCGCGGGGCGTGTAGTTGTCGTTGGCGAATTCCGCGCGAAAATAAGCGCTGAAATCCTCCATACCGACAAAATTCAGCGCGAACGCAGCGCCGTCCTGGTTGATGCCGCCCAGGTCGCCGCCGGTATTGGGGTTGTCGTAGTATCCGTCGAAGTCCGAGGACAGCAGGGAGAAGGCTACAGCGAGACTGTCCTCGATCACCGGGACAGTGACACTGGTCACGCCCTTCCAGGCGTCGTGTTCGTTGTACTCGCCTTCCGCAAAACCGTAGATACCCTGGTCCGCCCTGGGCCGCTTGGTGATGTAATTCACGGCGCCGGAAAATGCAGCACGACCGTATACCGCGCTCTGTGGCCCCTTGATCACCTCGATCCGTTCCAGGTCCAGCAGGCTCAGGTTGGTGAACGCGCCGCCTCCTGCGACCGTCAGGGTTTCAGAGGACAGGTCGATGCCGTCCACCAGGATAGCCACGTTGGGTCGACCGCGGGTAATGTTCACCCCGCGAATAACCGGGCGGGTATCGTTTGGCAGGATGCCCACGTCGAAGGTGAGGCCGGTGGTGTACCGGGCGACCTGCTCCAGGGTTGAGATACCCTTTTCCTCCAGCATCATCTGGCCAAGGGCATCGATGGCAACGGGTACCGACTGCAGGCTCTCGCTCCTCTTGCGAGCAGTGACCACCGTTTCCTCGAGGACGAAATTCTCACCGCGCAGGGCAGTCACCTCCCGGCCACCGGTTCCCTGGGCCTGCGCCACGGCCGCCAACGTCGCAGCCGCCACGGCAACACCCAGTTGAATTTTCCTGTACATAGTACCCCCCAAAGTTCGGTTGTATGGCGCTACTGAATTTCAGGTCAAGGGTGAACGCCCACCCTGCGGATGCGGCCCGATTTCACAATGATTAGGGCAGAAGATAGCAACCGACCTCGATCAATGCAACAAAGATATAACAATAGTTCATTTGCCCGGCTGCCCCGACTCAGAACTCCTCCAGCAAGCGCCCCTTCCCGGTAACCCTGTCATCGATACCACAGGCTCTAAGGGCATGCCAAATGGTGGCGACATTAATCGGGATCAACGGCTTTTGCAGCAGGTGCTCGAGGGTCGGGAACAGGTCCAGGGTCGACAGATTGGTGCCGCACTGGATGATGGCATCCACGTCGTCCCCATCCACCTCGCGCACGGCCTGTAGCACATCCTGGATAGTGGTCTCGGCGATAGCCGTCGCCGAGGGCCGGTTCAGGCCCCTGACATGCTTCACCGTAAACCCGATCTCTTCAAAGTACTGGCGCACATTGGCGTCGCCTACCGGAGGGTATGGGGTAATCACGGACAGGGTCCTGGCACCGAAGCAAGCGAGCGCTTCGCGGGTCGCAGCAGCGCCAGTTGTCAGCCCAATCGTGCCCAGATGCTCACGCACCCCCGCTTCAAAGCGGATGCTACCCTCCTCGCCGCCCCAGAAAGTCTCCGCTGACATGCCGAGCATGATATGGTTGACCTTGGCGGAGATGACGTTGCGCAGGGCGATGGGTATCTCCCCGCGCATGATTTCCAGGAAACGCTCGAACACGGTATTGCTGTCATCCCCGGTCGCCTCAACTTCGTCCGACCAGTTGCGCAGCTCGATCCAGAAGCGCGAGGGATGCCAGGTCACGCCATCGACGGCGAATTTCTGCAAGTCATATTCCACGCCGGTATTGGTGGAGGGAATGACAACGCCGATCTGGGCGCGCCGGGCGATCTGGTAGTTGTCCATTTGTCGTTGCCCCCACGCAGGCGGCGTCACCTGAAGCCATCGTTATTTTTCGATTTATAGCTTCGAATCCACTGCCCGGAGATGACAAAAGTCAATCTTTGGCCGCTATGTTTGCAGGCAGCTGTTAAACCCCGGCGGGAATCTCCCCACGCAACACCGCTTCGAGAAAATCCGGCGCTATCAGGTGGCAGTAGTGGGCCCCCTTGAAGCGGTCCGGCATGGGAATCCACCAGGCAAAGGGCACGTACAGGGCGCGGGAATGGATATGCAACAACCCGTCGGCATCGCGCGACAGGGGCTGGAACGGCCAGGGCCTGAGCCACATGGGACCGATATAGGTACGCTCTTCCCTGTCCACTCGCAGGCTATCGGGTGCGACGGCCAGATCCTCCCGGGGTATGGTGTTCAACAGGGCAGTCAGCACCTCCTGGTGCACCTTGTCGCATGACTCATCCCCCGCAGCGGCGGGTGCGCCATCGGGAGAATCGGCCTGGTGCGCATGGTTGATACGCTCCGCGGTCGACATTTTGCAGGATACGACCCGCGCCATGCCATCGGGCCCTGCCACCGGGTTACTCCAGTACTGCTGCACCGTGAGGGGCGAGTAGCTGGCCTTGGATTTCACGAAGTCGTCAAACACGGTTTGAGTTACCACATTGGCGGTCAATGCCGTGCCGGCGGCCACCTGCTGCGCCCAGGCGCAGAACACCGAGTCCTCGCCATCATCGGCCCGCGCCGGGAAGTTCGCGAGCAACAGCAGCGCAAGCGCGGCAACGGCCTGGAAAGAGTTACGCCCCAACAATTTCATCCCGATCCCACCCATCATGTCACCACCGTATCCCGCTGCGCGTTCCAATGCCCTTCCACGCTCCTGGCTATCAGCAACAGGCATAGCATGACGAGGGCGGTGAGAGCATAGGGACTCTCGATATGAATGCGGGCAAAAATCACACCGGTAAGCACTGTACCAATAATGCGGCCCAGGGTCCCCGCCGAGGAGTAAATACCCAATAGCATGCCCCGTTCGGCGGGCCCCGCGCACTGCGATACCAGGCTCTGCATGGAGGTCAGCACCAGTGCCGCGGAGGCCGACTGAAACGCGAGCGCCGCCATGGCGCCGTAGTAACTGCCCTGCTCGCCTGCCACTACCGTGGCCACCATGGCCAGGGCAAAACCCACCGCCCCAAGCTGGAACAGGCGGTGCTCACCAAAGGCGCGCGTGAGGGGCCCGATCAGGCCACCCTGCACCAGCGACAACACGATACCGCTCACCAGCAGCAGGGGCATCAGGTCCCGGGGTCCGGCGGCGATACCGGTATCGCGCACCCACAGGGGGTAGATAGCCTCGCTCAGGCCGGCGCCGGTATTGTAGATGAGTACACCGACCAGGAAATGCGGTATCAGGGGGCGATCCCACAGCGCGCCCAGCGCCGCCAGCCGCCCGATGGGGGGCCTGGCCCTCGCGGCCGCCTTGTGGGCCGGGTCCAGGCTCTCCGGCAACAGCAGGATGATCGCCAGCAGGGCGGCGCCGGCCATGCCCGCGGAGACCATCGCGGGCAGCCACAGGTTGGCGGTGGCGAAGTCATCCCCCGCCAGGTAACTGCCCAGGGCGGGGCCGATCACGAAGCCGAGGCCAAAGGCCGCGCCTATAAGGCCCATGCCCCGGGCGCGATTTTCCTCGGAGGTGATATCGGTGATATAGGCCTGGGCGGCGGAAATATTGCCCGCCATGAAACCCGCCAGCAGCCGCGCCAGCGCCACTACCCAGAGCGACTGGGCGAAGCCCAGCATCAGGTAGCCGATGATGGCCCCCACCATGCTCAGCATCAGGATCGGCTTGCGACCGTAAAAATCGCTCAAGCGCCCCAGGATTGGCGTCGCGACAAACATACCGATGGCGTACAGGGCCATGCTGAAGGTCGCAAGCTCAGGGCCGCCCCCGAGTTGCACCACGTAGTAGGCGAGGATAGGCACCATGATGCCGAAGCCGATGAGGTCAAGGACGATGACCAGGAAGACGATCAGCATGGCAGGGGTTTTACACTCATTGGATCAATGCTCCTCAAACAGGCGCCCCAGGTGATCGTAGCGATCGGTAATGCCGCAGCTGCGCAGGGCGTGCCATATCGTCGCGATATTGATGGGCAGCACGGGCCTGGCCAGCCACTTCTCCAGCACCGGGAAAAAATCGGCGGTGGACAGGTTGGTACCCACCTGGATGATCGCGTCGATATCGTCGCCATCCACCTGGCGCACCACGTCCATCACCTGCACGTCGGGTAACAGGGCAATGGCATCGTGGGCATTTTCACAGCGCAGGCCCACCACATGTTTGACGTTGTACCCGGAGTCCTCGAAAAACAGGCGCACGTTCTTGTCGCCGATGGGCTGGTAGGGGGTTATCACCGCGATGTTCTTGCCGCTGTTGCCCGCCACCCCGAGCGCCTCGAGGGCGGCGATGACAGCGTTGGCGCCGGTGGTGAGGCCGGTATCATGCCCCACCGCTTCCTGGATGCGATCGACAAAGCCGTCGTTGCCCTTGATGCCACCCCAGAAGGTCTCCGCCGACATTCCCATCATCACGTGATCCGGCTTGCAGGTCATCAGGCTGGCGATGGAGGCGCCTATGGTCTGGCGCAGCATGTCCAGGAACTTCATGAAATTCTCATCGTCGCTCAGGTCCGCGTGCTCGATCATGAAGCGGCTGAAATGCCAGGTGACTCCGCGCGGGATGATGCGCTGGCAGTCGTATTCCACCGCGGTGTTGGTGGAGGGAATGATCACCCCCAGCTTGGCCCGGTGGCCGATGTAGTTGTCCAGGTGACCATCGGTGCGCTGGTCGCGGTCGCGGGTCCTGGACAGGTCCAGGCTGTTTTCTCTTGCGTTCATCACTGCTCTCCTCGTCTATGCCAGGGGGCTTGATCAGGCCCGGCCAGGTCAGGCCCGGCCAGGTCAGGCC
>Ga0105097_10001348_pt1 | contig 11735 bp, 13 predicted proteins | sample PPLLak12cMay2015_FD_87035 | JGI IMG/M metagenome (GOLD analysis project Ga0105097, IMG submission 87035) | Freshwater sediment microbial communities from Prairie Pothole Lake near Jamestown, North Dakota, USA - PPLs Lake P7 Core (1) Depth... | ecosystem: Environmental > Aquatic > Freshwater >... | reverse complement strand
CGACGTCACCTGCTGCGGCTGGGCGGGCGACCGCGGCTTCACCTTCCCGGAACTCAACGCGCACGCGCTGCGCGCCCTGCCGGGTTCACTGCCCGCGGACTGCGCGGCGGGCTACTCGACGAGCCGCACCTGCGAGATCGGGCTGAGCGAGCACGCGGGCGTGCACTACCGCTCGATCGTGTATCTGGTCGACGCCTGCAGCGCGGGCTGATCGCGCGGTCACTGCGCTGCGGGTCTCCGAGCAAGCGCACAAAGTTCGAGTTGCTCGCAAGGCGTTTGGCGTCTGACACGTGCGGCACTGATCAGCGCCTGCTGCGAGGCAGTGGGGGCGTCTGTACGGTGACGAACACAAGCCGCGCGACCCGGCGTGGGATGCCCCACAGACGGGCGGCCGATCCCAGCGCAGACTTGGAATTTGTGCGAAGCGTATTCCCGTCAGATGAGCCTTCCCCATGACGTGGTCTGGACCGACCACCATAGTGCGCAGGTGCTGCAGTTCAATGCCAAGCAGGTGCAGACCGCCGCCCGCATCGTGGACTACGAGGTGGTGGACTTTCCGATTGAGAACCAGCTTGTGGCCCTGAGGCCACCGCACGCTGGGGCTGCATGAGCGCTGGTCCACCGTCGCAGACCCTGCGCCTGCTGACCGTCAACATTCACAAGGGCTACAACGCGTTCAACCGGCGCCACGTGCTGCACGAGCTGCGCGAAGCGGTGCGCGCGCTGGGCAGCGACCTGGTGTTCCTGCAGGAGGTCGAAGGCGGCGCTGGTGCCGCCGGCGCGCAGTACGAGTTCCTTGCCGACACCCTTTGGTCCGAGCACGCCTACGGCCGCAACGCCGTGGCCGAAGGCCAGGACCACGGTAACGCGGTGCTGTCGCGGCTGCCGGTGCTGCGGAGCCGGAACCACGACGTCTCGCTGCCGGGCGCCGAGCCGCGCGGACTGCTGCACTGCGTGCTGCTGCGGCCGGGCGCCGTGTCCGAACCTTCAACCGAACTGCACGTGATGTGCGTGCACCACGGGCTCAGCGAGGCGCACCGGCGCCACCAACTGGCGCGGCTGTGCCAGACGGTGCTGAGCGAGGTGCCGGCCGACGCGCCGCTGGTCGTCGCCGGCGACTTCAACGACTGGCGGCAGCGAGCTGATGCGGTGCTCGCGGCCTGCGGGCTGCACGAGGTCTTCCGCAGCGCCTTGGGACAGCACGCGCGCAGCTTCCCCGCGCACTGGCCGCTGTTGCGGCTGGACCGCATCTACGTGCGCGGCGTCGTCGCGGCGCGGCCGCTGCCGATGCCGCGCCTGCCCTGGTCCCGCCTGTCCGACCATGCGCCGCTGGCGGCTGAGATCGACCTGCTGGGGCCGCCATGAGCTCGCCCTCGATGAACTCGCATTGGGTGTCCGGCAACCGCATCACCCTGCTCGAGAACGGAGAGGGCTTCTACCCGCGCGTGTTCGACAGCATCGGCGCGGCCGAGCACGAGGTGCTGCTCGAAACGTTCATCCTGTTCGACGACAAGGTGGGGCGCGAACTGCAGCACGCGCTGCTGCGCGCCGCCGGCCGCGGCGCCACGGTGGACGTGCTCGTCGACGGTTGGGGCTCGCCCGACCTGCCCGCGTCGTTCCTGCAGCCGCTGCAGGAGGCTGGAGTCAACGTGCGCAGCTACGAACCGGCGCAGCACCTGTTCGGCGCCCGCATCAACATGCTGCGCCGCATGCACCGCAAGCTGGTGGTGGTGGACGGCCAGCGCGCGTTCGTCGGCGGCATCAACTACTCCGCCGATCACCTCGCCGACTTCGGGCCGCTCGCCAAGCAGGACTACGCGGTCGAGATCGAGGGTCCGCTGGTCGGGCAGATACATGCCTTCTGCCGCGCCAGCCTGGCCACGCCGCAGCCGACGCGGCGCCTGTGGCTGCAGCAATGGCGCCAACGCCGCGCGAGCGACGACGACTTCGGCCTGAGCGACGACAAGGCAGACATCGCAACCGCGGAAGGCGCGCGGGCCGCCTTCGTGACGCGCGACAACCGCAGCCAACGCAACGACATCGAACGCCACTACCGCGCTGCCGTGCGCACGGCCAGCCAGCGCGTGCTGATCGCCAACGCGTACTTCTTCCCCGGCCACCGGCTGCTGCGCGACCTGCGCCACGCGGCCAGGCGCGGCGTGCAGGTCGACCTGGTGCTGCAGGGCCGGCCCGACCAGGCCTGGGTGCAGCGGGCCTCCGAGCTGCTGTACGGCTACCTGATGCGCGCGGGCGTGTGCGTCCACCTCTACGAGGAGCGTCCGCTGCACGCCAAGGTGGCGGTGGTCGACGACCGCTGGGCGACCGTCGGCTCGAGCAACCTCGACCCGACGAGCCTGAGCCTGAACCTGGAAGCCAACATCGTGGTACGAGACGCGGCCTTCGCCACGCAGTTGCGCGAGCAGATCGAACACCTGATGCACCAGCGCTGCGAGCGCGTGCGGTTGCCGACGCCGGGGCCGCTGCGGTCGGCCTGGATCGCCCTGCGCAGTCTGGTCGTGTACCACGCCTTGCGCCACTTCGCGGCCTGGGCGCGGCGCTCGCCGAATGCCGCGCCGCGCGTCGTTCCGCTGCAGTCCAAGCCGAGATGAGCGTCGCCGGAACCGGGGTCCGCCCACCCTGCAACCAGCGGGAGGCCAGCCAGTGGCAGGTCCTCGTGGGTTCGTGAAGCGCGCCTGGAGGTGGTTCAAGCGCGTGGCGCCCTGGGGCTTGGCGGCGCTGGTGCTCGCGCTGGTGGCACGCGAGGCGCGCACGGTGGACTGGCCAGCCGTCTGGCAGGCGCTGCAGTCGCTGTCGGCCGCTCGCCTGGCAGTGGCGGCAATGCTGGCACTGGCGAGCTACGGCCTGTACTCCGCCTTCGACCTCATTGGACGCCGGCTGACCGGCCACCCTCTCTCAGTCGCACGAACGCTCGGCACGGCCGCCATCAGCTACGCCTTCAACCTCAACTTCGGTGCCTGGGTCGGCGGCCTCGGTCTGCGGTTGCGCCTGTACAGCCGCTGGGGGCTGGCGGTGCCGAGCGTGCTACAGGTCGTGGCCTACAGCATGGTCACGAACTGGCTCGGCTATCTGTGGGTGGGTGGTGCCGTGCTGCTGTGGGCGCCGCCCCGGCTGCCTGCCGCGTGGATGCTGCCCGAGACCGGGCTGCGCGCTGTCGGGGTCGCGATGGTGGCGGCGGCATTGGCCTACCTTGCGCTGTGCCGCTTCTCGCGCCAGCGCCGGCTGACGTGGCGCACGAGCACGCTGACACTGCCCAGCGGCCGCCTCGCCGCCTTGCAGGCGCTGGCAGGTGGCGCCAACTGGCTGCTGATCGGCGCCATCGCCTGGCTCTTGCTCGGCGGACGCATCGACTACGCCAGTGTGCTCGGCACGATGCTGCTGGCGGCCGTGGCCGGCGTGGTGACGCATGTGCCGGCCAACCTGGGGGTGCTGGAAGCCGTGGTCGTGGCGACGCTGGGTGCACGCCTGCCGGCGCACGAACTTCTAGCCGCCATGTTGGCCTATCGCGCCACCTACTACCTGCTGCCGCTGGCATGGGCGCTCCCCGCCTACGCGCTGAGCGAGGCCGCAGCTCGGCGTGCCGGGCCGGTGCTCCAACCGCGTGCGGGTCCCAGGAGCGACGGCTAGCGCGCCATGGCTTCGACTCACGCGGTGACCTCAGCGTGTGCACCGGTTTTGAAGGTGCATCACTGAGGCGCGCATGCCGATTACCGTGCTGGGCACCCAATGCTGTCCATGCTTGCCGCAGACAGTCACGGAGCAGTCCGGGTTTCGACTCGCCGAGCCCTCGTCAGGCGCCCATCCATTGCCGGATCTCGGCCTGCGTCGGGATGCGACCGCTGCTGACCAGCTTCTCGTTGATCACGAGGCCCGGTGTAGCCAGCAGGTCGTAGTCCATGATCGCCTTCATGTCGGTGACCTTGACGAACTCGGCCTCGATGCCGGCGCTGGTCGCGGCTTCACGCGCGACCGCTTCGAGCTTCTTGCAGTTGGCGCACCCCGATCCAAGGATCTTCACCATCTTCATCATCGCTCTCCTTCTCGGGAATACGTTCAGGCGTGAGCTGGGGCCGCCCTGCGCCTAAGCATCACGGCGAGCAGCGTTGCCAGCAAGCCGAGGAAGGCGACCAGGCCGATCGCGATCCAGGCCGGATTCACGCCGTCCACCCAGGCACCGTACAGGAGCCCGGCCATGACGCTGAACACCGCCACCAGGCCAACGTAGGAAAAGGTCTTGGGCCTTCCGATCACGGCGGCCACCATCAGGATGCTCTGCAGGCTCAGTTCCGGATCGGCCATCAGGTAGGCCAGCAGCGGCCCGCGGTGCATGCCCAGGTCAAGGAACATGCGCGCGACCGGCACCTCCACGAGAGTCGGGAAGTACATGAACACGCCGAACACCACGGCCACCACATTCGCAAGCAGGGTGTTCGAGCCGGCAAGGCTCTGGATCCATTCGGGCTGGATCAACTGCCGGATGACACCCACCACGAATACGCCAACCACCAGCAGCGCAAAGATCTGCTTGACGAAACGCCACGATTCCCAGAGCCAGGCCCTCCACGCGTCGGCGTCGAGCCGCCGCGCCTGGTGCAGCACGGCCCATAGGGCCAGTCCGACCGCCAGCACACGCCCGGTGATCGCGAACTCCAGACCGTCGGCACGCGGCGTCAGCCGCGCCGCCGCCACCAGCAGCGTCGCCGCCGTGAGGCCCAGGGCGACCCAGGTCCACCGGTTTGCCCCCTCGACGATGTTCTCCAGGCCCTTCCAGGCGGCCAGGCCGATCAGCAGCAGCAGCAGGATCAGCAGCGAACCCTGGACGCTGACGCCTTCTTCTCCCTTGGCCGCGTCGAACGGCACCCACTGGAACAGCGTGGCCTGCCAGGCCTCGGTCCAGGGCAGCGGCAGGGTGACTGCGCCGACGGTGGCCGTCAGGAATGCGACCTTGAGGGTGCCGGCAATCAACACCGCCACCAACGCCAGCAGCACCCCGGTAGCCGCTGGACCAATGCTTGCGCGCTCAGCGAACAAGACATCGGTCTGCGCGTCGTGGCGGGCGTCGTCGCGCCAGAACAGCATGGCCATCAGCATGCCGATGCCGATGCCGAACAGCAGGCACAGCAGGAAGCGCGCGAACGCGAACTCCGCTCCAAGGATGCTGCCGGTGTAGGCCAGCGCGAGCACGTTGCCGGCCGGAGCGAAAAACAGGAAGGTGATCGCCGGCCCGAGCCCGGAACCCTTCTTGTAGATGCCGGCGAACAGCGGCACGATGGTGCAGGAGCACACCGCGAGCAGCGAGCCCGCCGCGGCCGCGGCCGGATATGACACTCGGTACGGCGCGTTGCGGCCCAGCCAGCGCGTGATGCTGGCCTTGGGAATCAACGCGGCCATGGCGCCGGCGATGAAGAAAGCCGGCAGCAGGCATAGCAACACATGAGCCGCGAGATACGCTGCCAGGTTACCGGCGCCGCCATTCATCAGGCGCAGGAAGGTGTCCATGGACTTGTGTCGTCAAGGCAGAAGACCACCTTGCTCAAACATGGAAGCACAACTTCGCAACCACCCCTTGACTTCACCGAAGCGGATGCCATTGAGGCGAGCGACCAGGCCGGTCACAGTTTGGCGCCTGCCTCGTGCCAGCCTTGCTGCGATCCACCATCTGGAGCATCACCGGACTGCGGAGCGTCTGGCGACGGTCGAACTTGATGCGGACATGACCTGGGTACTCCGCAGTCGTTGATCGTGACCGGCTACTTCAAGTAGCCCATCGCCTTCAGGTTGTCACAGCCATAGTTGCCTTTGCCCATTGGCGGCATGGTTGTTCCCCTTTCCTTGGCGCGCGCCTCCATCTGCTTGTGATGATCTGCCTCGTAGGCCTTGCACTCGTCATAGGTCTTGAAGCTGCGCATTCTGGTCTGGTGATCGGTGCGCTCCTGCTGCGTCATGATCGAATAGCCCCAGGTGTTGCCCTGGTTCATGGCCCAAGGCCCACGGGCCTGGGCCAGCACGGTGCCGGCGGCCAAACCCAGGCTCAGGGACAGCGCCAATGCGGTGATCGAGGTCTTGTTCATCATCTGCTCCTTGCTCATGTCAGAAAGGCGACCCACGAGCTTGGGGTCGCAGCGATGCAGGGCTCTCGCCGACAAACGTGCAAGATGCCCACTGCACACTTGTGGACACGGTTCAGTGTGGTCGTTTCAGATGGCAGCGGCAATTGACCACTTGACCCAGCGCTCCATGGGCGAGGATGTTGCGTGCACAGCGTTCAGGCAAGGGAAGCAACCGCTTTCAGCGCCCTGGAGGACTGCTGACAGGGGCCAATCCCTTCACGTTGCGAGTCGAACTTGCTCGCGCAGCACCCAGGGGTGCCTCGCTAGCAACAGCGCTTGCGTTGCCCGTCACGGAAACCATGGTTGCAGGACAAGCGTTAGCGCGAGTGTCATGCTGGCGACAAGCACTAGCGCGAGCTGCAGCGAGCGGCGTGGCGCTGCTGCCGCCGACGATGCCGACGGCGACCGGCACGGCGGCAAGGACACAAGGCGACGCGGACGTCAGCACGCCGCCGATGAAAAGCGGCTGCAATCGTGGCCTGCGCTTCCATCGGGCTCACCGCTTCACGCCAAGGCGCGCAAGGATGCTCGGCCCATTGATGACGCCGACATGACGGCCTGTCTCGCGCCCATGCCCATCGAAGAAGACCCGGGTCGGCATGACCTGGATCCGGTAGAGCCGGATCGCCTCGCGCTGTTCGAGCAGGTCGACTTCCGCGATGCCGATCGGCTCCCCATGGGTCAGGCGCAGTTGATCGAGGATGACCCTCATCTCCTTGCACGACGCGCGGGCCTTGGCGCCAAACTCGATGACCGTCGGCTGACCCAGGGCGATGCTGGCGGCAAAGAAAAGTCCGGCGCGGCCGCGGAGGCAACTGAGTCGGAGTGCGATGACGCGACGCCGGGCGGCTGCGCGGGAGGGCTGCAACCGCCTGCTGCCAACGCCACGGCCACGATCGAGGCGACCGCCGCGGGTCTGCTTTCCAAGGCAACGATGCTTATCTTCCGCTCAGCCACAGCAGCGCGGCGCCGCGGCGGCGCGCGACAACCACTCGGAGACCTTCTCCCGCGTTGGAATGCCGCCCGCGTGGACCACGACGCCATCCACCACGACGGCTGGCGTCGCCATCACGCCGTATCCCATGATCTGCTGGATTTCCTCGACCTTGGCGAGGTCGATCGCCACGCCCTGCGCGCGCGCCGTCTCCTCCACGAGTTGCACGGTGCGCTTGCAGTTAATGCATCCGGTTCCAAGCACTTCGACTTTCATCTGGCTTCCTTCCATTGAGTGGGCGTCGCTATAGCGCCGCGTTGAAGATGAAGCCGACAAGCAGGATCCCGCTGGCGACGACGCCGACGAAGGTGGCGATCAGCCGCGGCTTGAGGACCTTGCGCAGGATCACGATCTCGGGCAGCGACAGCGCGATCACGCTCATCATGAAGGCGAGCACGGTGCCGAGCGCCGCGCCCTTGGCGAGCAGCGCCTGCACGATGGGAATGATTCCCGCGGCGTTGGCGTACATCGGCACGCCGATCACGACGGCCAGGGGCACCGACCACCACGCGTCCTTGCCCATGAACGACGCCATGAAGTCCTGCGGCACCCAGCCATGGATGGCGGCGCCGATCGCAATGCCGGCAAGGACATACGGCCACACCTTGCCGACGATGGTGCGCACCGAGGCGAACCCGGCGTCGATGCGGTCGGCCAGCACGAGCTGGTCCGACGGCGCCTGTGCCCGCAACTGCGGCATCTCGCGCACCCAGTCCTCGAGATGGCGCTCCATCTTCATCCGGCCGATGACCCAGCCGGCGACGATCGCCACGCTCAGTCCGAGGCTCAGGTACAGCAGCGCGATCTTCCATCCGAACAGGCCGAACAGCAGCACGAGCGCGACCTCGTTGACCATCGGTGCGGCGACCAGGAAGGACAGCGTCACGCCGAGGGGAACCCCGGCCTGCACGAAACCGATGAACAGCGGCACCGCCGAGCACGAGCAGAACGGCGTCACGATGCCGAGCGAGGCGGCCATCACGTTCGCGACGCCTTCGCGGCGGCCCGCCAGCAGGGCGCGCGTGCGCTCCGGAGTGAACCAGGAGTTGATCATGCCCATCGCGAAGACGACCGCGGTCAGCAGCAGCAGGACCTTCGGCGCGTCGTACAGGAAGAACTGCAGCGCGGCGCCGAGGTGGCTGGTCCGGTCGACTGGCAGCGCGGCGACGATCGCTTCCGACAGCGGGACCAGGCTGAGATACAGACCGAGCCACACCAGTGCCGCCGCCAGCAGGAAACTGCGCGGATAGCGTTGGGGCATCTGCAGGGCAAGGGCGGTCATCGGCGGCTCCGGGGGTAGCGGGCACCGCCAAGATGCGGTCCGCCACACCGGGGAGACGCAGGAGCCCGAGAAAGGATGCTTCGGGCGCTGCGATCCGGGCGCCGATCGGCCCCGGGGATTGACTCAGCGCAAGTTCAGCGCGGCGGGGGCGGCGGGGTCAGCGCGCAGCAGACATCGCCCTGCTGGTCGAACCGGACACCGCACCGTTCGACCAGCAGTTGCCGCAGCCGCATCCGCGCCCGCCGCAGGCGCGCCTTCGCGGCAGCCAGCGTCAGGCCTTCCCGATCGGCGTACTCGTGGACGCGCCAGCCCTCCAGATCGCAGCGGCGGAGAATGTCGTGGTCGCCGGCCTCCAGCCGCGGCAGGTTGCGCTCGACGCAGCCGGCGAGTTCGTCGACCGGCGATGGCTCGTCGGAAAGCGAGGCCGGCAGGTCCTCGTCCAGGGCCACCGTCGGCCGCTGCCGCCGCGCCTCGTCGATCAGCGCGTTGCGTGCCACCTGGAACAGCCACGCGCGCGGCTGCAGCAGGTCGCAGAAGCCCTGCCCCTGCCGCATCGCCTTGACGAAGACTTCCTGCAGCAGGTCATCGGCGCGGTGCGGGTCGCCGACCTGGTGCCGCAGGAAGCCGAGCAGTTCGGCCTCGTGCGACTGCCACGCCTTCAGCACGCAGCCGAAGGCGACGCCATCGCGGGAAGGACTCGATTCGTTCATGCAGGGACCGAAGCTCGAGGACGGTAGTGCGTCCACGCAGTGTAGGACGGCTACCGCGATCCGCGCATCCATCGACCGCGAGCGCCGGCGAGCCCACGGCTACACGCGTTCGGACTCCACGAAGCGCTCCGTGAGATCGGCGAGTGTCCGGTACAGCGCCGTCGCGCCGCCCACACGCAGCGCCTCGGTGAACGGCCCGATCCAGCGGCCGAGGTGTTCCTCGACGAAGCGGCGCTGCAGGTCGACCGACCCTGCGCGTTGCTCGTCGTTGCCGGAGGCCGCCGCGCGCGCCTCGCGGAAGATCAGTGTGTAGAGGAACTCCAGCTCGGCCGCGATGTGATCAGGGAGATCGCGAAAGCTCTCGTCGACTTCGTAACCGCCGGTGCGGTAGCTGTCGAGCACCGACTGCATCACCTCGTCGAAGAGCATCGGATCCTTGCCCGCGAGCCACGCGGACTCGTACGGCGCCGCCAGCGGCCCGGCCGGGTTCAGGAAGAGCCGCGTGTAGTCGATCTGCAGTTCGTCGAGCGGCTGCGCATCGAAGGCGTCCCCCAGTGACCGCGCCAGCGTGGCGAAGCCCTCATCCAGCGCGGCGGCCGCCGTCTGCATCGATTCGAACATCCGCTCCTCGGCGAACTCGGGCCCCGGCTGGTAGTAGCAGGCGGACAGCAGGCGGCACAGGTCGGCGCGCGCCGCGATGCGCTTCACGTCGGAGTCGGACATCGTGTGTTCCTTGCCAAAAAAAGGGGCGGGATAGTCCCGCCCCAGTGTCGCACTGTCGAACGCTCAGGCGCGCATCGTGTACTTGCCGACGTAATGCACGTTCGGCCGCGTGCCCTTGTCCTCCTGCAGCCGGAACGACTTCTTCGCCTTCAGCAACTTCGATATCTGCGCGTTGGCGAACTTGCCGGTGGGCACGCTGCTCGACTGCCACACGCCGCCTTCGGCGTCGACCGAGCCGACCAGCCCGTTCAACGCATGCACGGCCATCGCGGAGTAGGTGCCGCGGGGGTGCATCGCCGCTCCCGGTCCCATCCACACGGTGACCTTCGGCGCCGCCTTGCCCATCGCGCGCGCGACGCGGACGATCTGTGCGGCCGGGATCAGGGTTTCCTTCTCGGCCCACGCCGGCGTGCGGTCCTTCAGTTCGATGTTCCACCACTTCACGACGCCGTTCGTCTCTCTCTCGGCGAACGCCGCTTCGTCGACCGTCTTGCCGGCGACGAACAGGTTGCGGCCTTCCTTGAAGTCGCCGACGAACTCACGGTTCCACAGGCCCTCGGTCAGCAGCACGTGCGCCAGCGCGCCGGCCAGCGCGCCGTCGGTGCCCGGCTTGATCGGCATCCACTCCTGCGCCTTCGCCGCCACGTTCGACAGCCGCGGGTCGACCGCGACCACCGTGCCACGCGCGAGGATCTCGTGGAAGCGGTGGATCGCGTTGGGCACCATCCGGTTGGAAGACAGCGGATCGCAGCCCCACACAACCATGCACTGCGTGTTGGCGAGGTCGTAGTCGCGGTAGCCAAAGAACCCCTGCGTCAGGCCCGGCCCCATCTTCTCGGCCTCGGCGCAGATCGCGCTGTGCGAGAAGTAGTTCGGCGTGCCGAACACCTTCGGCAGAGTGCCGTACAGCAGGCTGGTCCCGGTCGACGAGTAACGCCCGCGCAGGTAGACCAGCTTGTCGCTCTCGTTCGCCTTGCGCAGTTCGATCATCTTGTCGGCAACGATGTCCAGCGCCTCGTCCCAGCTGATCGCGACCCACTTCGGATCGACGCCACGGCCCTTGGCCGGGTTGGTCCGCTTCATCGGCTGCTTGATGCGGTCCGGGTCGTAGACCTGCTGCGGGATCAGGTGACCGCGCGGGCAGACGTAACCGTGGTTGGACTTCGACAGCGGATTGCCGCGCACACGCACCGCGCGGCCGTCCTGAACGAGGATCTGGATCGCGCACCACTGCGTGCAGCCCTGGCAGGTGCTCGCCACCCACTCGCCCTTGGCGGGCCCGGCGCTCTTCGCCTTGCGCGGCGCCATTGCCGCCGACAGCGGCTCAGTGGTGGCGCACCCCGCCGCCAGCAGGCCGGCGGTCGTGGCCGACGCCTGAATGAAGGTCCTGCGTGTCAGTCTCATCGACGTCTCCTCGCCCTGGGTCCAACTTCCCTGTCGAGCGGCCGGTTCGCGGAACCGGCGCCCTCTCACATCGACTCGCACATCGTGTGGGGCAGCCAGGGTCGAGGAACAGGAGGCGTCGAACGGCGAGGGCTGCGTCGCGCGTCGTGCTGATTCGCTTCAGTCAGGGGCGACTTTCCCCCCCCGCCGTTACGGGTATTGACGTATGGCAAACCCAAAGTGACGTGCATCACACGTCAGATCAAGAAAGCGCGTGCGCAAGAGCCCGACCAACTTCCTCGGGTGGTTGCGGATCGGCCGGACTTCCGTTGTTCCGGATGACGGCTCCCGCACGTCCAGCGACGCGCTGACGGACGTGCGCGACGTTGACTGTCGTCAACATCACCGCTCACCACAGGGCAAGCCCGGATCGACGCATCCGATCCGCGCACGGACAGTCGCAGGCCAATGAACTCGAGCACGCCGGCGACCGACGCGGCCTGGGCGCTGGTCTT
>Ga0105097_10001347_pt1 | contig 11742 bp, 1 predicted proteins | sample PPLLak12cMay2015_FD_87035 | JGI IMG/M metagenome (GOLD analysis project Ga0105097, IMG submission 87035) | Freshwater sediment microbial communities from Prairie Pothole Lake near Jamestown, North Dakota, USA - PPLs Lake P7 Core (1) Depth... | ecosystem: Environmental > Aquatic > Freshwater >... | reverse complement strand
TATTCTTGATCAAGAAAGAGCTAGGCCTGGAACATTTAAAGATAGAGCCTCAAGAAAAACTTATTCTTATGATGATGCTAATGTATCTGACAAGATTCTTAAAGAAAGAATCATGGATGATTTTGCTGACTATAGAGTGGGAAAACTTACAGCTAAATCATTAGGAGAAAGAGTTCGTAGATTCTTTAAGATGATTATGGATTTCTTTAAAACTTTTGGTACTAAGCCTTCTTTAAAAGAAGAATTATTTAAAGCAATTGATACAGGAAAGTTTAAAGAAAGAGAATTAAGACAACCTAAAGACAATGAGTTTGCTGAATACAGAGCTGTAGAAGGCCTCACTGAACAACAAACACATGAGTTTGTACAAGACATAACAGCTAGAGCTGCAGGTATTTTATTTACAGAAGGAGATAAGAAGTTATTATTTAATCCTTTAGCTATTACTGCAAATCAAATGTTTGATCAAATTAAACAGGAATTTGCTGATGAGTATATTAATCCTGATGATGAATTTAGTAAACTAGATTTATTAGGAGAAGAAGCTTGGGAAGAATTAAAAATTAAAACTCAACAGTCTTTACGCACATTAGGCATAACCTTTAATGAAGAAGATAACACTGATATCAATAATGATGATCAGACTAATAGAGACTATATCCAAGAACCTTTTTCAACAGATTGGAAAAAAAATTCTTCAGGTGCAATTAAGTTTTCATTATCAACTTTGTTAGAAACATTTGCTACTAATCAAGAAGATGGATCTTTGGTATTAGAATTACCATTAGCAAGAACAGATAACTCTATAGGGGGTTATAAACTATTAAATTTTAGTAGAGCTTTTGCTACAGTATTAAGTAAGTTATCTAATACCACTTCTATATCTAAAATGGTAGATAAACTTTATGACTTATCTTTTGATGATCCTAACTATGTTAGATTATTTTCTAGAGTAGGGGGAAAGTTAGATAGAGAAAATGGAAAAGTAACTAAACATATTCCATTTAATGAATTTACAAATGATGATTGGAAATACTTTATACAGTTTTATCAAACTTTTACTAAACAAAAACCTGATGCATTAATTCAATATAAGTCTGGTAATGAAGTTTATATAGCTCCTGCTAATTTGTTTACAGCAATTAAACAAACTAAACAAGGATGGGTTGAAAACATTAAGGCTATTGCAAAAGATTCTAATGGATTCATTAAATATAATAAAAATGATAAAACTTTTAATGTTGATTCTGAAAAAGTAAAAGAACAATCTATTAAAAAACCTAAAGATCAAATTGCTTTCTTAGCTAATATTGGAATTAACTTTGAGTTTGATGTATACACTAATTTAAAAAAGTACCAAAAGGAATCTTTTTCAGAGGCTGTTGATGCAATTTATAAATACTTAGGAACCACTCCAGGAATCATGAGTGTGACTGGAGAGACCTTAGGTGTAGATGGTCGTATTACTAAGTTAGCTGAACTTTATAATAAGGTTACAAATCCTAATCAAGAGAGTACTTATTTTGGTGTGGAGAATCAACGTATTGGTTCTTTCTCAGATAGTAATGCTCCTTCTGTATTTGAGAATGAATTTAATGAAGTAAATACATTAGATGAACTTTTTGTGTCTCGTCCTGAATTAAATGATATATTCTCTACAAATTCTCAATTTCTTAAAAAAGGAGGATTGTTTTTTGATAAAGATGGTAATAGAATTAAAGAAGTTAAAATAGGATATATACAAGGAACTAAAGAATTAGATGATAGTAAAGGATACAAAACTACTAAGCTAGGGTTAGGAGAAAGATTTACACAAGAAGTTAATAATAACTTAGAAGGCAATTATTATGTGCTTCTTCCTGGAGATAGTTCTACAGAGTGGATGATGAATCTTGGTAATACTATATCTCTTAAAAATATAGAGAGTGGTAAAGCCTTAAGTAATATCAATAGTATATTCAGAGGGTATTTATCAGATGACATTGCTTTAGCTTTAGATTCAGATAATAGAAAACAATTAAAGAATGTAAAAGGTAAAGCAAAAGAATTAAGATTCTTTAAAGATATTTTATTTGATAAACAATTAGAAGATATCAATAATATGATTGAGGCTAATGCTACTCAAGAACAAATTGAGCAGTATATTAATAACAAAGAAAATATTGGAGAAATTAATGATGCTATACAGGCTTATATCGAGAACAGTGTTAAAGCTACTAAAGATGTGTTAATGGCTAACAGCCAAGCATTTCAAGTGGGTGAAGATACATTTGCTTATCCAGGTTTATTAGATGCTTTTGCTACTAAAGAAAAATTTAATAAAAATGCTTTATCAGAAAAAACTTTAAATGATATAATAACTTTTGCTAATGTTAATTATATAATTAACAACATTGAGTATCATAAAGTTTTATTTGGAGATCCATATCAGTTTGCAATTAAAGGATCTAAATTAGATGAGACTAAACGTATTAAATCTTTCTTATCCCCACGTAGAGTTACATTTGATTCTCCAGAATACAACACATATTTAAATGAGAATGCAAATCAAGTAGATGGAATACAACTATCTCCTTCTGATTATGGATATCAAGGATTTAAATCTTACACTAAAACTCTTAGTATTAAAGATGTAAAACTTGTAGGCAGTTTAACTAATATTCTAGAAGCGTATGGAGACACTAATGAAGCAGATGCTGCTTCTTGGTTAATGGATGGTACATATAGAGAAATTAAGTTAAAGAATGGACAATGGACTGATGAAGCTGAAGAGTGGCACCAGTGGCAAATGGCTTTTACAAGACAAAATCTTCCAAGATTTAAATATTCAGAAGATGCTAGAGGTGAAGCTCTTGCAAAGCATGATGAAGCATTAGTAAAAACTGATGCTCCTAAACATACTATAGAAGTGTTAAAGCCTATTGTATCTGGAAATAAGTTTGGAGAAAACAAAATTAATCTTGTATTAGATAAGTTTTCACAGATGCCTATTTACTATAGCATGGTTAAAGGTACAAATTTTGAAAAATTGTACGTACAAATGTTTAACCAAAAAATAGGATATGCTATAGTTGAGTCAGGAAGAAAGGTGGGAGTGGACAGTACGCATAGTTTATATAATGCTGATGGATCATTTAATGAAGAAGCATTTGTTAAGAATATAATTGTTGAGGTTCCTTGGAAGTCTTATGGTATTCAAGTAGAAACTACTACTGAAGGCGAGAAAGAACAAACTAGAGGATCTCAGCTAGTTAAATTAGCTTCTATGGATTTGTTTGACAATGGTGTTCCTACTAGTCCAGAAGCAAAAGCTGAATATGATAGAAATACAGACATTCTAAATAAAATGCATGAAAATGCATACAATGAGCTTTTAGTTAAGCTTGGAGTAGAAGATATGGATAATGGTTTCAAACTTGTAAATGGTAAAGCTGTTTCTGAAACATTGATGTATGAGATGTTAAGAAGAGATGTATCAGATAATACTATTGATGCAATCCAGCTTGATGAGAATGATCAATTTAGAATTCCATTTGAAGCAGCTCCTTCTTATTTACAGATTAGAAATATCATGTATTCTATGATTGACAAGGCTATTCTTAGACCTAAGATGTCAGGAGGAGCTCATGTTCAAGTGCCTATAACAATGTTTGAATCTGCTACCAAAGGTAGAGATCTTATAATGAAAACAGACAAAGGATGGGTAAAGATAAGTAAAGAACAATATAATAAACTTTCTGAAGATCAAAAAAAGAATGTAGCTCTTACAGACAGCACTCTTAAGTTTTATTCTAAAGATGCTCCTTACTGTGAAATACTTCTTCCTCATTGGTTTAAAGGTAAGTTTACAAACAAAGCTAAGTTTCCTAATGATGAAGCTATTTTAAAATACTTAAATACATCACCAGAAGGAAAAAGTATACTTAGAGGAATAGGATTTCGTATTCCTACACAAGCATTAAGTTCTATAGAAGTATTTAAAGTAAAAGGATTTCTTCCACAATACATGGGAGCAACAGTGGTAGTACCTTCTGAGATTACAACTAAAGCAGGATCAGATTTTGATATTGATAAGTTGAACATGTACTTAAAGTCTACTTATGTAGATAGAACTGGAGATGTTAGACTTATTAATTATTTAGGTTCTGAAGCAGATACTAAAGAGTTTTATGGTAAAGTATTTGAGGATACCCTAGTAAATAAAGCTTTTAAAAAATCTGAGTTACTAGAAGCATTACAGATTACTATACACAAATTAAAGGATCCAAAAAATCTTTCTAATAAATATTCAGACTTTATAACCACACTTCTCTCAGGGGCTGAAGATTATATAAATTTAGAAGAATCTATTATTAAAGAAATAGAAGATCTTCAAGATTCATCTTTACAATCTTTTTATAAAGAAAAGTATGTGAAGGATATGTATAAAAAATCTTTAGAGAATGAATACTATGATTCTTTAGAAAGACTTATTACTCTTCCAGAGAACTTTGATCGTTTGATATCTCCTGTCAATGATGCAGGATTAGAAAAACTTTCTGATTCATTAAACTTTCTTAGAGGATATGATGAAAATCTTATAAAGAATAGAATTCTAGATAGGAACTACATGACCAAACTAAGACATGCATTTGTTACAGCTAAGAGATGGGTGGGTATTGCAGCAGTGAACATCACCAATCTTTCTTTAAAACAAAAGAGTCAAGTGTATATTGATCCTGCTAAATTTACAAATGTTTCAGCAAGAGATGAAAAGATTTTAGGAGATGGAAATATCATCTTAAAGCATAACACCACTATGGTGAATGGCCAGCCTTACATATCTCTCTCAGGAACCACTGTAAAAGATAGTGATGAACTAATATCCAATAGACTATCAGGATATGCTACAGCCTTTGTGGATGTGGCTAACAAGCCATACATCACTGACGTTGTGCAGAGTGATCTTGTTGTAAGCACATTTATGTTCTTAGAGAATATAGGAGCAGGTGAACAAGCTGCAATGTTTTTAAACCAGCCAATTATTTCTGAATACGTAAAGATGTTAGATGGTATGGGTGCTAAAGGTTTATTTAATACAAATGACATTAAAACTATTTTAAGTAAGTTTCCAGCAACATCAGAACAAGTAGATAAGGCTGTTATTGATTTAGAAATGCTAAGTAGTAATATTTTATATTTCTATGAAAAAGGATACTATAAATTATCTAACGACAATGCTGTACAGCATAAGATTCTTAATGAGTTCTTGAAGTATGCTAAAATGGCTGAGTATGCATTTAAGTTTACACAATCTACTAACTATGACACTTCTTCTTTCAAGAATAATAGTGTATATGATAGAAAAACTTGGAACACTGATATTGCAAGAGAAACAAACATTATTTCTTCTGTAGATAAAATCCTAAATAACACTTTTGTTGGAAAACAAAAAGAATTTTTAGGTAAGTCTATGCAATCAATGGGTGCTATATTTAAACTAGAAGAAGATAACTTTAGAGCTATCACTAATAAAATACTACAGCCCTTTGGAGAAAATCCTTTCATGAGTGCAGATGATTTTGAAAAATTATCTAACAAAGTAAAAGCAGATTTCTTAGATTATATTATTCAAACTAAGACAAAAGTTAATGGTAGAATTAAAGAACTATTAGTAGATCCAGATACTTCTGTAGCTGTAAGATTGGAGAAAGCAAAAAAAGCTTATCCAGAAGTACAAATACTTAGGGAGATGCAAGTTGTTAGTGGAGAAAGACCTGATGGAGCTAAAAGTGTAAAGCTAGTAGCTAATATTAAAGATGCTTATGACAACAACATGTACGTAGGTATGATGAGAGAACTTAGAGATTACAATAATGAATTAGAAAAATTATATAAAGATTTAATCTATGTATCTATTCTACAAGGAACTTATCAATCTGCAATATCTATCAAAAATGTTATTCCTATAGAAGACTATAGTGAAATTGTACAACCTGTGATTGTTAGTTTATCTAATGATGAAAATCTTGATGCATTTGCTGAAGGAATGTTTCATGCTAATAATTTTAAGGATGATGATATTATGCCTGTGTTTAATCCTAAATTCTTTTTAACATCAGAAGCACCTATTGCAGAGCAACTTGATTCTTTTGGTAATCACTACGCAGATGTATATCAATACTATTCTTCTTTATTTCCAAATATAGATGCATTTAGTATTAAATCTTCAGAAAGAAAAATCTTACTTCTTAACGAAAAATATAATTATATAGCTTCTCAAAAAAATTATCTTAAAGTACCTAGAGTAGTTACAGATAATAAAACTGGAGATAGTATTGATATAAAAACAGGATTATCTGTTAGTAAACTTGATTATGCATTAAGAAAAGCTAAAGGAGATTATTCTCTTAAAGATGTATATGGATATGCTAGAGTTAATTATCCAAATGGAGAACCTCTAACCACTATTAATAAAGATGGAGATACTCAATATGTATTTAAGTTAATTAATTTATATGGAGATGGAGATAGAACTTCTGAATTTTATGAAGATTTCAGACCTTCTGTATTAGAAAATGGTACAGCTATAATGAATCAGATTATACCAAATAATAAAATAATTGAGTATTATGGAGGAGAAGTTGTAGCAGAAGACGTATCTTTATCTTCAATAAATAAGTATGCTCCAGAGGGACTTCCTCCAATTGATAGAACACCAAAACAATGTTAAAAAAGAATAGATATGCCTTGTAAAATTCAAATAAAAAACAATTTAAATGACCAAGTATCTTCTGATACAGATCCTGGTTTTAATAAATCTTTAGAGGGAGCAAATGCTCTTGCTAAAGAAGTTAATGAATTATATGAAGCTCCTGTTGTTAAGTTTTTCCAAACTGCGTCTGACTTTATAGAAAGAGATATAAATATTCCAGATTCATTAGTAGATAGATATTATAATGAAGAACTATTGCTAGAGGCAGATGCTATACAAAGAGAAGATGCTGAACGTACTGGAGAAGAATATACTGAAGATTATTTATTTCAAGAGGCAGGCCCAACTATAAGTTCTAAAGCCTCTGCTAAAACTATTGCTATTGTTAATGACTTCTTAAAACGTATTGGTGTAAATGTTCAATCAGTAAAAGAAGTGGTTATTAATGGCGTAAAGTTAGATGCTAATGCTGTTGCTAATTTAACACAATCTTTAGTTCAAGTGGTAGAAGGTAAAGAAGTTACAGCTCTTCCAGAAGAAGCTATGCACTTTGCTGTAGCAATTATTAAACAAACTAACCCAGCTTTATATAAAAAGCTAATGGGAGAGATTAATAAATACAGAATTCTTAAAGATGTATTTGCAGAATATTCTACCAACACTAATTACCAAACAAAAGATGGTAAGCCTGATGTTGTAAAACTTAAAGAAGAAGCCATAGGTAAAGTGCTGGCTGAAGTGGTGATTAAAAAATCAGAAGGAAGCACAGATAAACCTGAGTTATTAGAGAATGTAGGGTCTTGGTGGAACCAAATTTTTGAATTCTTTAAAGGACTTTTTGCTACTAGTGGATTTGATCAAGCTGCCATGGATGTTCTTTCTGGCAAAGATATTGGTACAGCTGAAGACATTGTTGATGATGGCATAATGTTACAACAAGCAGGTCAAAATAAACAAGATCAAATCATTGATAACATTAAAGCTGTTAATTCTAAAATTACAAAACTACCTAATCAAGAAGGGTATAGCTTTGATGGTAAAAAAATAAAAAGACGTGTAAGTGATCTTGTAGCAGACTGGTATGAGAGAAGATTTAAAAGCAATGATTTAGGTAAAACAGAGTTCCAAACTGCCATAGATGATTTAAAGGCTGAAAAAGGAACTGCAGGACATGCTGACTTAGAACATGCTTTTGATTTATTTATAGACAGTAATAATTTACTTAAGAGTTCATCAGAAATAGATGAAGCAATAAAAAATGATAGATATACATCTCTCCTTAATAAGGATGACAATGATATGTATATTACACTTAGAGATAATTTATTAAGTAGATTAAGATCATTTCCTCCAGGCACAAAGTTTCTTTCTGAGATAACTATATATGATGCTAAGCGAGATATTGCTGGTACAGTAGATTTTATGGCTGTTACTCCAGAAGGTAAAGTGAGTATTCTTGATTGGAAGTTCATGGATCTTAATACTGAAAAATACACTGACATTCCTTGGTATAAAGTAAATGCTTGGAATACTCAGATGGAACAGTATAAGTACATCATAGGTAGTGCTTATAATGTTAAGAATGAGAATTTTGAGCAGACAAGGATGATTCCTATTAAGGCAGAATATACTCAGGCTAATGTTAAAAAGAATATACTTCCAAAACTACTTAGTATAAAGATAGGAGATGTTAATGTTAAAAACATTGAAGAAGACTTTTTAATTCCTGTAGGACTTGAGACTGAGAAAACAGGACAAAAGAAGATTGATGTATTACTAGAAAAGCTTAACGCTATTTATAAAAAACTTTCTGAAACAAAAGTGTTATCAGAAGAAAAACAATCTAAAGCAGAACAGTTAAATGCATTATTCTCTGCAATTAGGCAGCTACAGATGAAGCAAAATATTGCTCCATTAGTATACCAAGCTAAGGTGTTGAATAAGCAAGTTCAAAATATTATAGATAGATATAATACTCAGTTTAAGGGTAAAGATAAAACTGCTTTTAATGATGAGGAAGTATCTGGATTCTTAGCTGACATAGCTACTGGATTAGAATCTCTAGATACATATACAAACTTAGATATAGAATTAAGATTTTTATTTGAAGGAGAAGTTTCTGAGGAAGATGAAAAGCTAAAGAATGATCTTAGAAATACAGTGGATAATGCTAGAAATTATCTAGATATGTTGAAAGATTTGGATAAAGAATTCACTACAACATTTGTAGGGGGTACATCTGCAGGTGAAAAAATTATTAGAGGTTTAACTAAATTTCTAGGTAACACTGCTACTATTCAGCTTAAAGGATTAGAAACTTTATTCAAGAAAGCAAACAAAGCTTTTGCTTTTGCTGGCATGGATACACTTACAGAAGTTAAAAAACTTACTACATTAAAAAGTGATTATCAAAAATGGGCTACATCTAAAGGATTGTCAGCTAAAAACATGTTTGATATTTTAAAAAAGAAAAATAAAAATGAACTTATAGATGAATATAATCCAGAGTTCTATAAAGAATTAAAAACTGCAATAAATAAAGACTCTAGAGACTTCAAATGGATCAGAGACAATGTTGATCAAAAAGCTTATGCAGAACATTTAGAAAAAAAGAAAAGCGAAGAATTTGAAAGAATAGATAATAAGCCTAGAGTGGATACTCAAGAGGAGAATGATAGAGCTATTAAAATAGAAAAGAAAAAAGCAAGTGATCTTTATAATGTATCTACTCCAGAATCTTTAGGTTGGTTACTATATGATGAAATTAATAAGTTTCCTAATAGAGATAAATGGGAATCTAAAGAATGGAAAGAACTTCATAAGCCTGAAAATGCTCCTGCTCTAAAGTTCTATAACTATATTAAAGATAGAAATGAGTATTATAAGTCTATAGGATATATTAATGCTAGACAAGCAAGAACTTTCTTACCATGGGTAAGAAAAGGTTTATCTGAAAAATTAATATTTGGAGGTAAGATTTCTTTAGGAGAACAATTTTTACAAAATATTTCTTTAGATGAATCTGATATAGGTTTTGGAAAGATTGATCCTCTCACTGGTAAACCTATAGATAGTATTCCTACATATTTTACTACAGCATTAGAAAATGTAGAAGATGCTTCTGTTGATTTATTTAAAACTATGGCTCTTTATAATGAGTTTGCTATTAAGTTTAAATATTTATCAGATATTGAAGAACAAGGAAGAGCTCTTGTAAGACTAGAAAAAAATAAAAAAGCAATTGCTACATCTATGTTTGGTAAAACTGAATACAAAGATGGAGTGCTTCAGTACAATCCTGATAATAGTGAGAACACTCAGCTTGTAGAAAGTATGGTTAAGGCTATTATTTATCAACAAAAATATATTGAGAGTGAATCTTTTGATCAGCTCTTAGGTAAGTTTGGTAAATTTGGATCAACTATTAATAATAAATTAGGATTTAAACTTTTACCTGAGAACCTAGAAAGTAGACAGATAAGTATTAACAAAATCATCACTCAGATGAATAATACTTTTCAAGTGACTGCTCTAGGATTAAACGTACTTTCTTCTGCATCTAACTTATTTGGGGGTAAGACTCAGTCTTTAATTAACTCAGGAGTATATTTTACAAAAAAAGATTATATCTCTGCAGAGATGTGGCTAGGAGCCAATAAGATGAGTGGTGCAGAGGATAAGTTAAAAATGTTAGCTGCACTAGACTACTTCATTCCTTTTACAGAAAACTATAATAGAGATGCAGCTAGAAAATTATCTTTAAATAAGGTGGATGATCAAGCTATTCAAGATTATCTAATGGTTTTGATGAGAGAAGGTGAGAGAGCAGTACAAGTGACTAACTTCTTTGCTTATATAAGAAACTCTGCTGTAGTAAATGGTGAAGTAGTTAATGCTAGACAATATCTTAAAAGCACTACTGAATATAAAGACTTCTATGCAGGTAGTCAAAGTGAAAGAGATGCTAGAGCAGAGAAGTTTGAAAAAGATGTTAAAGACCTTGTAGAAAAACAAGGAGTGTTAAAATTAGGATCAGTTAAAGATGGTCAGTTTGTTATTCCTGGAATTGAACAAAAGTCTGATAGTGTTGTTGAGACAAGAAGAAAAATTCAACAATTCACTAGTGATGCGTTAGGTTCTTTAACAGAAGAAAATAAACGTTTGATTAATATGAATGTCTATGGAAACTCTTTTATGGTATTCAAGAATTGGATTCCTCGTTTGGTTGATGTGCGTATGGGTAATTTAAAATACAATGCTGCATCAGATGCATATGAGTGGGGAAGATCAAGAATGCTTTTTAGAATTATATCTGAAGATTTATTAGGCAGTTTAAATATTTTAAAAAATTCTATTTTAGGAGTTACTTCAGATAAAGATTTAGATAGCATAAGAAAATTGTTTGAGAAAAAGAAAGCTGATTATGAAAATGATACAGGCAAAATTCTTGAAATGACTGAAAGTGAATTTATAGATTTAGTTAAACAAAACATTAAAAATCAGTTATTAGATGCACTGGTTTATGCTTCTTTGTTCGCATTAGGCTTAGGATTAAAAGCTCTTCCTGATGATGATGAAAGTGAGATTGTTAAGAACCAATACAAATTCTTACTTAAAGCTACTGATAAATTTAAAGATGAGCTTGGGTATTTCTATAATCCAACTAACTTAACTGGGCTAGTATCTAGTGGTATATTTCCTTCTCTAGGGCTAATCAAAAACTATGAAAATTTGGTTAAAAAGTTTATGATAGAGAACTATGCTTTAGCTACAGGTGATGAGGAATTAGAAGATAAGAACTTTGTTATTAAGTATTGGATGAGATCATTCCCTATTTTTAATCAAGCTGCTGGTTATCTTCCAATGGTTTATCCAAACCTTGCAAAAGATCTAGGAATAAAAATGCAATCACAATATGGTATGCGATAGCTATATTATGTCACTTATCTATTAATAAAGTATGGAATATACAATATTAATAGATAAATTTGCTTAATACAACTACGCCCTCAATATATCCATTTATAGAAACCTATAAATGATGTTAT
>Ga0105097_10001346_pt1 | contig 11753 bp, 9 predicted proteins | sample PPLLak12cMay2015_FD_87035 | JGI IMG/M metagenome (GOLD analysis project Ga0105097, IMG submission 87035) | Freshwater sediment microbial communities from Prairie Pothole Lake near Jamestown, North Dakota, USA - PPLs Lake P7 Core (1) Depth... | ecosystem: Environmental > Aquatic > Freshwater >... | reverse complement strand
GGTCACAGTCCAGTTGCCCGCGGTGTAGTAGTCGAAGTCCTCCCAGTAGGTGTGGAACTTCGTCGGCGCCGGTTGACCCAGGGCGGCAAAGATGGTGTCTTCGCCGACGTTGGTGACACCATTCGGGAATCGAGTGGTACTCGACATCTCGCTCTCTCCTTTTCAGAGAGGGAACCGGATTTCACCGGCCCCCGTTTGGTGTTGCCTCAGATCCCAGGCGTGCCAAAAAGTGCCCGCGGGTCGGTGAAGCCGACGTCGTAACGCTCGGTGGCCTTGTAGCGCATCGAGTCCGTCTCGAAGTCGCCCTCCATCGTCTTCTCCAGCTTCCGGCGCATCAGGAGCTTCATGCCCTCCGGTGCATCGGTCTGGACCCACCACGCAGTCGCGGAGGTCAGACGGGACAGGACCGCAGCGCCTTCGTCCAGCAGCCCGATCGACTTGATCGGGTTGATGTCGTTGTTGGCGTTGCCCGCACGCAGGACGCTCTTCAGCAGCACCTCGGCCTGGAAGACGTTGCCCGGTGCCACCACCAGTTGGCGGGGCACCAGACGGATCTTCTTGCCGTTGTTGTCCACCGCCTGACGGATCTGGATCAGCATCTGCTCCAGCGACGTCTGCGAAAGGTTCGCGGCCGTCGACAGCAGGTTGCTGAAGGTTCCGTTGACGATGGGGTGAGCGTTGCTGTTCAGTTGCACGCCGTCGCCGCCCGGGTAGGACGAGTTGAAGGCGCGGTTCAGCACGTTGGCCGACAGCGTCTCCTTCGTCTCGATCAGGCTCTGCGCGAGGTGACGCGCATACACCTGCCCGATGCGGATGTGGTCACCGTCCTCAACAAGCACCTTGGTCAGCGCGAACGCCAGACCGTACACGTTGTAGACGTAGCGCTTCAGGAACAGCACGCCACCCTGCTGGTACGACACCGGGCTGCCATCTGGCAGTTGCGGTGCGGCACCGAAGCCGTACAGGACCGGCTCCTCGTGGTAGTTGCGGGGGATGCCCTGCGACTCCCGGAAGACCCGCGACCACTCGTCGGTGCGCTGGTCGTAGACGCCATCGAAGCATTCGTTCAGGATCGGCTCGACGATCGAACGAAAGTCGGTACTTCTCATCGGAGCTGCCATGGTTCAGCCCTCCTTTCAGATTGCCGTGCCGGCAGCGCCAGCGAACTGGGACTCGGCGATGGTGGCACGAACAACAACGAACGCATCGCCCCAGGCGTTGTCCGGGTACGGCGCGAGGTCGATGATCCGCATCTGAGCGGTGCCCGAGCCGGCAACGCTGTTGGACAGCGTGGCTTGCGACAGGCCCGTGGTCGAGGAACCAGCGGTCGTGTTGCTCAGGTCCGCCTCGCCACCAATGGCGCTCTGCGCCACGGTGCCGTCGGTCTGGATCTCGTAGACGATGTTGGGATCGCTGTAGAAGTACGCGACCACCGAGCCGACGAGGAAGGACTCGTTCGCCGGCCAGTAGTTCGATACCCGACGACGACCCGTGGAATCCGTCCACTCGACGCCCGCGAAGGCGCCCAGGAACGCATCACCGGCACCGGCGACTTCGATGTAGCCAGCGGAGTTCATCTTCACCGGCTGGCCCTTGAGGATGGTCGTGGCGTACCCGGCGGACACATTGCCGCTCGTGGACACCGCTTGAATACCGTTCGCCAGTGCCTGTGCGCGATCCAACCCACTCGGATGGAACGCAGGACGCAGGCCGAACGGAGCACTCGTGGAAGGCATGAGTTTCTCCTTGGTCTCACCCGACGAAAACCGGGGTCTTGACGATTCGATCCATGTCGCCGAAACCTTCACCCTCGACCTGACCAAGGCTCCTGCCTCGGCTGTCACGCGCACCCTGGAGGTTCTCCACTTGGACGCGGATCTTGTCCGCCTCCTCAAGAGGCCTCTCGTGGTGCATGTGCAACATGACTTCCTGATACACATCCATCGGGATCTTGTACAGGCGCATCTCGTTGCACGCAATGAAACCCACGTCTTCGCCAGCCTTGACCTTCCAGTTCTCAAACCCAGGCAACTCATCCGCTTTCACGGGAACGTACCCAAGCCGGATCCGCTTGTCGATGCTGTCGTAGCTGTTGGTTGTCGATAGCCAGCAAAGGTGCCATCCGGGCATTTCCGGAACCTTCGGCAGCGCGCTTTGTGTCCACTCGTCGCTCCACATCTTTCGACGTTCCTGCGTGGAGTGGAACTGTTCCTCCGGAGGCAGTCTTTCCGCGTCCTCGCTTGCGCGAGTTTCACGTCCGCCAGCGGACAGAGATTTCTTCAGTCGGCTGTCCATCTTCAGTAGCTCCTGCTTCGTGCTTCTTGTGCGTATCGCTTGATCATGCGGTTGCGCTTTTCTTGGTCATCCCACATTCCTGCGTCCTTCATCGCCCGCACCTGTTCAGGTGTGAGTACAAAGGTCGACCTACTTGCGCCTCCGCCAACTTCGCGTCCGGACCCAGTCACCACGCTGCGGTGTCTACTCCTTCGAGGAGAGTCGTCACTGCCGTCAGTATAGCGATGTGGCAAACGCTTTTGCAGCCGCCTGTCAAGCTCTTCCCAGTAATCCTGATTGCCGGGATCCCATCCCTCTTCGGTCAACTTTCTGTCGATGACCTTGGCAATCTGAGTATCTTCGTCGTTGCTTGACGGGTCGTACCAGTTGTTGCGCTCCATCCAGTCGTTGGCCATGCGCGTGACCTTGGGATTAGCCGCGCCCTGCTGCTGCTGCGTCGCAGTGGCCGCCTTGCTCTTCAGGCCGCGCAGAGCCTCGACCTTGCGTCGCGACTCGTACCAGATCTCTTGGGCCTTCGTGAAGGCTTGGCCGTCGCCGGCAGTCGTGGCCTCCTGCATGCGCTGCTGCGCATACCGGAACCGCAACTCCTCGTCCTCGATGGCCTTGTCCAGCCGCGCCAGATCCGACGAGTGCGTCTTGCGCTCGACCACCGACAGCCGCTCCATGAGTTCTTGGTTCTGGCGTTGCAGCATCTGCAACCGCTGATCCTTCTCCTCATTGGTCTTGCGCACCAAGTCCTTCTTGGCACGCCTGCGGGCCCTACGGGCCTCTCGTACGGCGTCGGAGTCCCCAGGCCTATCCTCGTCGCCGGAATCGTCTCCTGCGGCGTTCTGGGCCCCTTCCTGGCCGTCTGGGCCTTCCATGCCCTCGGGCAGTTCGACCACCACGGAGCCATCCTGCTCCTCGGTGACGTTGATCTTGTCTTCCTTCTCGGTGCTCATACGAAGGCCTTCATGTCAAGGGGGTGGCACGTCACCTTGGCAATCACCTCGTGATCGTTCAGGATCATGAACAGCGCGGGGTCTTCGAGGTCATCCTCGCCCGGCACCCTCACCTCCCAGCGGTCCCCGCCCCACTTCGGCACGCGGATGTAGTCGCCAGCTTCGCACCAGCTTCCCTCGGGCCAAGGTTCCATCGTGTCGCGCTTGCGGAACGCGAGCGGGCCGATCTCGACGACCTTGGCCACCATGTTCTGCCACTTCTCGGTCTCCTTGGTCTCTGCGACCAAGATGATCCCCGACCTCGTCGCCTTCTTCTTGGCTCGCCGCAACTGCACCAGAATGCGGCCGCCCAGTGGTTTCGCTCCGGGACTCACGCTCGGGAATGCCCAAGCCAATTCGGCGTCGTCAAACGCCTGCGTCTCGTTCATCGTCGTCTTTCATCAAGTTGTCGAGAATCGCCAAGGCTTCTTGCAGCCCGGCGTGGTGACCCACCATGCGGTGATAAGCCTCCCAGTTCGCTGCATTTCCAACAGCGAGGGACGAGGCTATTTCAGCCTGCCTAGACTTGATCCCGCCGATAAGGTCAGCGATGGTTTTCACTTCTTCTTGCTGACGTAAGACAGCCCTCCTTGTGCCGGCTGGGACTTGCCGGTGTCACCATTGCTCTGCATCGACTTCCCGTCGACCTTGGCGCCCATCGCCATGCGCTTGTGCTGGGGCACGAGCACGCTCTGCTGTTCCTTGTCACTGGTAGCCATACCCACCTCCTTGCTTGGACACAACGTCGATCAGGGTCTTGTCCTGATCGTGCCGCAGTCGAGCCGCGTCGCGCTGCAAGCGTGCGACCTCGATCCGCTCCTTGGTCTCTTGATCGCCCTCGGCGATCGCGAGCTTCATCCGCAACTCCTCGATGGCCAGCGCCTGCTCGTCCATCTGCTTCTTCATGGCCAACTGCATCTTCTGAGCAACCTCTTGGCCCTTCAACTGCATCTCGGCCTGATCCCGCTGCGCTCGGCGCTGCGTCTCGGCCATGCTGGTCTGCATCAGCACCTGACCGTCCGGCGTCAACTCGGGCTTCGGCTTGAACTGCTCCAGCGTCTGGACCATCTGCTGGATCACCGGCATCACGTCCTTCAGCGTCTGCTCGGTGTCGATCGTCACGTGCCGCGCAGCAGCGCCGTACAGCTTGTCGATGTCCGCCGGCTTCTCGGCATCCGCGTAGTTGTCCGGCTTGCGCCCCAAGGATCGGTGGACGTACCCGTTCATCCGGGTCAAGTACCACAAGGCCAAGTGCTGCTTGACGTGCTCCATCGCCTTCGGCAGGAAGTGCGGGGCGATCATCGGGTTGCCACCAAAGATCGGATCCTTGGCGTACTCCAGATGCGTCACGATGTGCGCGAGATGGTCCTGCTCCAGATACGCGAACGCCGCCTGACCGATCGTCATGGCCACGTTCTCGTTGGCCGCATCAAGCTTCTCGGGCGCCGGGGCATCCGTCATCAACTCGTTGATCTGCGGCACCTTGATCTGCTTCAGGAACCGCATCAGCACCGTGCGCCTGTTGAACAGGTCCGGGTTCTTCTCCATGATGGCCATGACCGCCTGGGTCTGCGCCATCCGCTGCGTCTCGCTGAAGATGTGAGGGTCGCTCACCGGGATCACGTCGGTCACTCGGGCGAAGTCCTCCCGGCGCACCTCCAGATCTTCCACCACCTCGCCGCGGCGCATGTCGTCCAAGTACCAGCGGTTGATGCGGCTCAGCACGCGCAGCACTCGGCCTTGTGCGTCGTGCAGGCGGGCATGGATCGACGAGAACACCGCTGCCCCCTGCTCAATCAGAGCCTGGGTGGTGCCCACCGGGGTGTTCGCGTTGACGTCGGCGATCTTCTCCTCGGCCGTCGTCACCACCCCCTTGGCCGCGCCCGTCAGCCAGCCCAGCAACTGGAACAGCACCGGGCTCGGTGGGTTGAACGGCATCGGCATGGCCAGCTTGCGGACGTCATCCACCCCAGGCGCAGCCTCAATCTCAGCCACCTGGGTCACTTCGACCTGCTGAGACTGCCCCGAAACCTTGGCTCCCTTGAGCTTCAGGAGCGTCGCAGCGTTGTTGATGTGCGCAGAGTCCAGCAAGGCCCGCAAAGCGCCTGTAAGGGCCCCTGAGAGGCCTCCAATGAGGTGCGGCAGGCCCACCGCATACGCTCCGCGCCACGGGATGAACTTGAACTCGACCACCCAGTCGAGTTTCGTCATCGTTTCGTCGCCTTCCTCCCAATTTCGGTACAAACCGACCACTTCAGCGTCGGTTTCGTCGATCATCAGGATGTAAGGGGCCGATTTTCCGTCGCTGAACTTGTCATTTTCGAGTTCCAGCCACGTGTAGATGTGATACACGCGCCGAATACCGTCCTCGTTGTCGTTTTCCGACCTTCCCTCGATCCTGTCGCTTGCTTTTTGGGCCGAAGTTTGCTCCGGATCAAGTGCGGCACGGACGAAATTGATGTCTCGGTACAGTTTTGAGGAAATTCGTCGCGAGAACTCGTATTCCGAGATGTCGTGAACCTCAGTTGCACGCTGCGCAGTGTAGAAATTGGACGCCGAGAACGGCAAAAGCACGTTGTCGATGGGCAGAAACTCAGCGCAGGGGCGCCTTTTCTCCTCGTCGTACCAGAGCTTCAGGTATTGCGAGCCACCAAGAGGCAACTGGGTGAACAACTGCTCCTGCTCGTCGCGAAACTCCTCGATCTGCTCGGTCAGCTGCCAGTTCATGTAGTCGCGCTTGCGCTCGGCCACCTGCAACTTGTCCTCGCTGACGTCTCCCAGGATCTTCGTGCGGGTTGGGCCGTCCGACGGGAACAGTTCGCGGATGGCGCGGGCAGCGAAGTCGATGCAGGCCTCGGCCATCACCGGGTGAACGACCTTGCTCGCGCCGGCAAAGGTGGCTCCGCCTGGGGCGTCGTTGCCCATGCCGGTGCGGCGGATGCCCTCCTCGTACTGCTTGTCGCGCTGCTGACGGGCAGAGCGGTCCTTCTCGACCAGTTGGAGGTACTTCAGGGCGATGCTGCTGAGCTTGACCGGGTCGACCACGTCGCTGTCGGCGAGGTTCTCGTAGAAGTCCTCGTTGTCCATCGGCCCGTTCGTGTCCAGGCGCACCACCGCCGACCCGTCGGGAAGCTCCTCGATGTCGGTGTCGTCCAGTTGCAGGTCGACCTCGACCCCTTCCGTCTCGCCGTCAGCGTCCGGGGGCATCCCCTCGACGAACCGGCCGAACTCAGGGTCAATCGGAAATTCAGTAGCCATGAGTCGATCCTATTGCTATCATGTAACCCACAGTCATACGAGAGGCATGAAGCCATGGACAAGTACGACGAGGCGATTGCCTTCTTGAAAGGCGTTGACCCGGGGAGCTATTTCGACGAATGCGCCGAGCTGATGGAAGAGCTTCTGGCCAAGAGTCAGCCCAAGAAAAGGCAGACCCGCCAGCAAAAGGCGGAAGATCGCGCCTGGATGGAGCGGCAGGGGCACGCTGCTCGCTACTACGCGCGGGCCAAAGGCCTCCTCTGATCACCGGCCTTCCTCCGCCATCGCGCTTGCGCTATACCCCAAGGCGGCCAACGCGGCCGCAGGCGCCATACCCTGGCGGATCATCTCGACAGCCCGCGGCCAGTCCGCCTCGCTGAAGAACCGGCGCGACTCCTGAATGTCGCGGCGCGTGCCGCCCATCAGGCTGTCGCGCAGCGCCTTGTCACGGATGGCCTGACGAACCGCCTCAGACTCGCTGATGTTCAAAGAGACGTTGGGCTCCAGATCAGCGAAAGCGCGCAGCACGTCGCTGGTGGCCTCCCCACTGAACGGCGCCGTCGACTCCGGGCCGAACTGCCCACGCTTGCCGACGCCAGGGACATAGCCGGTGGTCGTCATCGACATCTGAGGGTCGGACGGAAAGATAGACGTCAGCGCGCCGCGCTTCTGGCGCAGGATCTTCTGGGCCTGCTTCGGGTCCATAGTCGGGTCGTACGGGAACACGACCGCACCGCGGTTGGTGGCCGACACGCCGAACCCGGTGTCCTCCAAGACGCTGTTCATTTGGGCCAACTGCTGAGATGTTGGCAGCGCTCCAGCAGACGGGTCCGCCTTGTCCTTGTTGCGCCCCCTGGCATCCAGAACCATCGACCTCTTGCCCTTGACCGCGCTCATCGTGTTGGGCAGGTTGTAGGCCCCTGCCTCCTGCGCATCCATAAAAGCGCGGAACTGCTCCAGCGTTTCGGCAACCTTGCGGGTGTTGGGAGACGCGAAGCCGCCGCCGCCGCCCGTCGGGAAGTCCATCAAGGGGCGCGCGATGGTCATCGGGTTGGTCTCGACCTGCCCCAGCTTGTTCGTGTACAAGCCCTGCGCCTCCCGAGAGGGAAGCTGCCGATACCCGGCCGCGCCGTACAGAACGTCACGGTTGCCCGCGCCGACCTGGGGGAGTGGGTTCAGCTTCGCCTCGGGCGCCGGCTGGTCCCACCGGCCCTTCCTGCCGTACTCCACCTTCTGCTCTGGCGGCATGTCCAACGCCTGCCGCACATGCCCCAGCGACGCGCCAGGAATGGCCTCGTGGGTCGCAGAAGCGGCGTGCTTGTACATGTAGTCCTGGGCCGTCTTGTTCGCCTCCCTGATGGAGCTTTTCATGCCTTCGAGCGGGTCCCCGGCGAAGCGGCCGCGCTGGCCCCGGCTGTACAGGTCCTGAGCCTTGCCGTAGACCCAGGGCAGTTCTTGGATGTGCGGCCCCTGCCAGTCAGTGCGGCCACCGATCCCGGCCCTGTTCGCGCGGCTGACCTGAAGCGCCGTCTCAGCGTCCATGAACGGGTGCATCGTGGCCGTGACACCCGCCTTCCAGGGCTTGCCCTCCGGGTCCGTGTACCCCATGCCCTGCGCACGGCGGAAGTCGTTCACGCCGAAGAGGCCGGTGTTGGGAACACGCGGGTCGTTCTTCTCCCGATACTCGCCCACCTTGAACGCGAGCTTGGCTGGCCTGTCCTCGGCAACAGCCGTGTCCAACGTCCGCATGCCGGGGCCGCGATATGCCCTCTCAGGCTGACCGGCGACCCGGCTGTTCTGGTGCTTCAGCGCGAACCCAAGCTCGGACTCAGGAGAGACCCCGGCCGAATACACCGCGTGCTGGTCCAGCGTCCGGTCCAACTGGTACGGCTCAGCGCTCTGTGCGATCCCCGCCTTCGCCCGGTCGTACCACGTGCCCAGGCGATCAGGGTCAGCCAGACGCACCGCCTCCACCGAGTCGATGAAGTCCTTGTCCATCGCGCGCCGCATCGCCCCTAGGGCCTGCGGGTTCGTCACCGTCCGCGGAGCGCCAACATACCCGCCAGCCGTCGGCTTCAGGTGCTCGCCCCGCTCGGCCGCCCTGATGACCGCCTCGTCGCCCTGCGTCTTCGCCATCTGCCGGTAGACGTCCGGCGGCACAGCCGCAGCCCGGCCGCCCTTCGCCGGCGCACGGGCAGGCCTCGGGGGCTCGGTCGACTGGCTGATCTGCGCCACCTTCGCGGCCCGCTGCGCCTCCTGCTGCTGCTTCTGGCCGAACTTCCCGAGCACTGACTGCTCAGCAGCCGTGCGCGCAGGCGCAACCGGCGCAGCAGCCTTCTCCGCCGCAGCCTTCTCCGCCGCACGCTTCGCTGCCGCCTCTGCGGAGCGTTTCATCGCGCGCTGCGTGGCACGAGCGCCCCCACCAGCAGGACCGCCGCGGGCCATCATCACGGCGCCACCGCCCTTCATGTAGGAGTCGGCCATCCGCAGCGCGTGCGCCATGGCTTGGTCCTCGCTCATGCCCTGGCTGACCAGCTTCCTCGTGATCTCGTCCGTCGCACCTGCAAAGCTCATGTTGCCCCCTTCGACGGCACCGCCGCCAGCTTTCGACACTTCCCTCGCGCCAGCGCCCTTGGCAGACGATTTTCCAGCCTTCTCTTGAGCGTGGTACGTCGTGAGAAGTGCCGGCCCACCCGTGCGCGGGGCATCAATCAACTCCCCGATGGGGACGTCGTAGCTTTCCTCGGGAAACTTGGCGCGGCGCTCTTCTGGTGTCAGATTCATCCGAGCCTCTGCAGCCCTGGCCTCCGCTTCCCCCATGTATCTCAAGTAGTCTTGATACGCTTTGACGCTTTCGGATGTCGGCGCATAGCCCGGGCTAAACCCCTCCACATCTTGCACAAAGTGCTGCCCCTCATGCACAAACACCGGCTTTCTTTGCTCTGAGGGGACCCTCAAGATAATTGACTTGTTCTTTTTGTCATATGCGCCAAGCTGATATCTGTTTTGAGGCTCATCCTTTAGCTTGAAGGGCGCTAGGCTCGGATACGCCTCCAACAGAGGCCCCTGCGCCAAATCGCCCACCATCCCCTCGCTTTGTGCCTTTTGCTTCTGCGAGAACATCCAAATGCTGTCATTGATTGCGTTCTCTTCAGTGCGCAGCTTCATGTAGTCATTCAGCAGCTTATCTCGCAAGCCCTTATTTTTTGACATCCTATGCGTGTCGATCTGATCGCCGACAACGTCCATCTGCCTCTTGACTTCTTTCAGCCTCTGCTTGTTCGACTCATTTGTGGCAATTTGCTCCGTCGTCACGGTGCTTTGTTTGCGACCAACCGCCAGCGGTGCATCGCTGATCTCCTGACGCCACTGGCCATCAGGAGCCCGCCAGTTGCCGGTCTCGCGCCAGATGGTCTGCGGGGGGATGCCGGCGGCTTCCATCTCGGCTGCGCGGGCGTTCGACGCGGCATCCCAGGTCTTGGCCGACTTGCCAATGAAGATCTGCGGCATCATCCCGGCGCGGCGCATGTACCCCTCGGCCATCTCTGCCGCCTTCGGGCCAAGCTCTCGACCAGCCGCCCTGGCGCCGCGGCCAACAGCACGAGCACCCGACGCGACCGCCTTGCCGGCAACAGCCGACCCGATCAGGTTCAGCGGATCCAACACCACCTCGGCGGCCGTGGCCAGTGCGGGCGACCCCGTGATCTCCCGCGTCTTCTCGCCGATGTACTCAGCAGGCGCGCCCAGCGTCTCCATGGCGCCACCCATCCGCTGGAGCATCCTGTTGCCCTCGTCCGTCTTCGGCACCGGCGTGAGGTAGTCCTGCACCGCGTCGATCGTCTCGACGGCCTTGTCCACCCCCTTGAACGGCAACACCCCCAGGCCAGCAATGCCGGCCGGCACGCTGCTCAGGATGCCCGCTCCGATGGTCGTCAGGGCCTCACCCGTGCCCTGCTTTGACTCCGGGCGGCGCCCGGCACCAGACATCCGGAATGACGGCCTCGACAGCCTGCGACGCTCTTCTTCCGTCAGTTCCATGACCACCTCAGTGCGGTTCGTGATGAACCCAGACCTCTGTCCCAGTGTCCGGGTTCACATACTCCAGGCGCGGGAAGCACCAGCATTCGGGCCCAGGCCAATGCTCGCGCCCCTCCGCCATGATATGCCGTTCGACGACTTCAATCTCGACCGGAGCTTCATGCGGCGTATGGGTTCTCACGCTTCGGTCTCCCAGTGTCTGCCCAGTCATCATCATCCCAATCGTCCTGCGGCGGCGGATCGATCTCAAGCCAGCCCGAATCCCGCAGATACCGAAGAGCCTGCGTCGCAGTGTCCACAAAATCATCGTGGGTCGTCTCCGGAAAGGAACACAGTTGCGACACAAACGGCTCCGCCCAGTCCCTCACAAACCCAGGCCGCTGCGTCGACTCAGGAATCCACACCCGACCCCTGGCAATGATCGCGCTGACGATGTTCAGCCGCTGCACCTTGTCAGCCTTGCCCGGGTTGTACGCCCTCACCGGCAGATGCGCCCGCTGCAAGTCCTGTATCAGCGAGATCCCGGCGCTCTTGTCCTCCACCAGAATCAGGTCCACCCGCTTGCGGTCTCGCCCCTTCTCGCCCGACTCGAAGACCGTGTCGTACTCCTCGATCACCTTCGGCCGCAGGTCAGGGTACTGCAACCGATCCTGCCAGCAGTCGATCAGCATCACCGCCATCGGCCCGTCCTCGGGCTTGAACACGCCCCAGGTCGACGCAGCCGTCGGGTCGTTCTGCGTCTTCTCGCTGGTGGCACAGTCGTAGCTCTGCAACACGTACTCGAACTTCGGGAACGGCTTGTCCTTCGGCCACAGGCGGAACTGGTCGCGCTTGACGATGCCGCCGTCCTCGGGGTCGATGATCTCGGCGTGCAACTCCTGCCGGCCGATCTTCGTCCCCTCGTACTGGAGGATCTGCCGCTTGAAGTTGGACGACAGGTTGCCCAGGTTCACGTAGGTCGACGCCCGCGTCACCGTGACGTCATCCCCTTCCCGGCCGATCAACTCGATCACCAGATCCTTCGGCCGCGGCGTCGTCGTGATCACCGTCCGCGTCCTCTGCCCCAGGCGCACACCGAACTGGATCTGGTCCCACGACTCTTGGATGTAGTCCCAGGCCGCCAACTCGTCCAGCCACGCCCCGTGGAACTGCGGGCCCCGGAACCGCTCAGGCTCCGACGCC
>Ga0105097_10001345_pt1 | contig 11754 bp, 11 predicted proteins | sample PPLLak12cMay2015_FD_87035 | JGI IMG/M metagenome (GOLD analysis project Ga0105097, IMG submission 87035) | Freshwater sediment microbial communities from Prairie Pothole Lake near Jamestown, North Dakota, USA - PPLs Lake P7 Core (1) Depth... | ecosystem: Environmental > Aquatic > Freshwater >... | reverse complement strand
TTGCCCGAGCGCAAAAACGATTTCCGTCACTCCAGGCGCCAATGAAACGACTTTTTGTGAAAAAAGGCCTGCCGCCGGCATGAAAAGGATCAGCAGTACGATGACCCTTCCCGGAACCATGGGGGACAATAAGCGGAACCTCAATTGGCCACCCGATACCGCAGGCCAAGCAAAACCCGGCGCAGGGGCGCCGGATATCCGAGAACTTCTTCAAAACGTGAATTGAACGCATTGTTCATCCTGCAAAACATTGTGATATTTTTTTTCAAGGGGACGTTCAGCGTGAAATCATAATGGCTGAATGCAGAATTTTCGGAAACCGACCATAACAATTCATCGTAATCCAGGCGCTTGCCCACGAATGTCATCTCAGCCGCCAGGGTGAATTTCGCTTTCCGATAGAGAAAAGACGCGGTCAGCGCATGCTGAGGGCGACGTAAAAGCGCACGCTCGTATTGGATGTCCTGGGTATGCAGATAGGTGTAAGCCATACGCCAGTCAAGTCCCTTGATAATAATCCAATCGAAATTCACTTCGGCTCCGCTGATTTCGGCATTGTTGATATTGGCGAATCGGGAGGTCAGGGGGCTGAAGCCGATCAGATTCGTGTAATGGGAATCAAAAAAAGTGATCCCGCAGAGCAGCGATTTGAAAAAAAGGTCCGCCCCAGCTTCGATGGACCGACCGGTCTCTGGAAGCAAGCCCGGGTTCCCCCAATAGGGATTGAGCGTTTCCGGCAGCGTGGGAGCACGGAAACTCCGGGAAAAGGAGGCCCTGAACTTGATATGGGAGTTCAAGTTGAAGGAGAACCCCACTTGCGGTGAAAAAACCCCGGACAGGCCTGCGTACTTGTCGAAACGCAATGAACCCGCCAGTAAGACCTTTTCAAGGTCGGCCTGCAGGTCCGTGTAAAACGAAGCCACTTCAGTTTTCAGTCCTGCGATCTGGTCTTCCCCGTTGTTCATGTTGTCGATTCTTTGCGCTGAAAAATCAAAGCCGGAAACCAAGCTCAGCATGGCCGACGGCCGAGTGGAAATTTTTGCCTGTAGTTCGCTCATGAACGAATCATTGGCGAACGAAAAGTTCCAAACATCGTCGGGGTCAAAAAAATCATACCGGTTCCAATGCAGGGAACCCTTGATATCCAGTTGGCTTTTGCTACCGATGCGCCAGACAACAGGCATGGAAACGAGAAAATTATTCTGTTCATAACTGCGATGAGGTGTCGCTTTTCCCAAATTCCATGGAATGCCAGCATCCACAAGGGTTCCGAAGAACGACAAGCCCAGGGAAAAATCATCCTGCTCATAGCCGCCATGAACGGCCACGCCACGGCGCTCAAAGTGATCGTTGGCCTGGGTGTCATCATAATTTAAAAAATCGCCGTTTAAAAAAATAAAAAAATTATCAAGCTGCTTCCCGACATGGACGCTGCTCTCCATGGTTCCATGGCTACCCGCGGCAAGAGATAGAAGCAATCCTTCTTTTTTACGGGTAATGATGTTGACGACCCCACCCATGGCGCTGGAGCCGTACAGGTTGCTTAAGGGACCGCGGACGATCTCCACCTTTTCGATCAACTGGGGAGAAAAAAAGGAAAAATTCCCGGCCAGCGATGATGACGGATCGTGCAGCTTGATGCCGTCGACCAAGTACAGCATCTGGTTGACCGAAGCGCCGCGCGCAAAACTGTAGGAGAACTGGGACGGGTTGCCGGCATTGAGCACCAGCATGCCCGGGCTCTGGTTAAGCAGCCCTTTCAATCCCTCCGGACAGAATTCACGGATATGCTTCTCGTCCAGGACCGAAACGCTTTGCAGGGCGCGGTAAAGCGGCACCTTGCCAATGACTTCGATTTTTTCTTCAATATCCGGCTTTTCCTCTTTCTCCTTGCAAAAAATCGGCGAGACCAGACTGCAAGCCAAAAAAACAGACAGCAAAATACTTCGCATTTTGTACACTCCCCAAAATAGAGTTTTACGTTTTCATCCTTATCTGCCCTCCGCAGATAATTGGAATCTGGCTGACACCTGATAGGTCTTCCGACTTCCGGAATCTTTAAAAAGCCTTCCCGCCCATCCGGGCAGTGGCTGAGACTTTCAAAGATGCTTCCTGAATCCAGGTCCGGTCACGGCAGCGGGGGCTGTGGGGTGAACCCTCTTCCCTTGAATCAAGCCTCAATTTAAATATTACTCGACGAAGCGGTTCTTGTCAATAAACAAAATTCAACACAGGAAAATTTACCATGCTGCCCCGTTGGTATCAAACCAGGTACCATCGTTGCAGTTGAAAAACAAGGGCAATTGTGCTAACTTCAGCCAGATGAGCAAGAAAATTTTGATCATGTTTTTTCTCTTAATCCTGATCCAGGTTGTTCAGGCCAGCGAGATCAAGGCCATGGTGGGCCCAAATTGGAACAAATACCTGTTTTCAAGCGAAATTGACTCCTTGGCCCGGCAGCAAAAAACAGGGTTTGGCATCGGCTTGGGCTGGGCCCTGGCCCTTAATCGGAAAATGAAACTTGAGGCCAATGCCTTGTTCAACGAAAAAGGTGCAAATGCCGCTCTGGAATACTCCCCGGAAAAGACGATTCCCGTTTTGTATAAAAATACCTCGATCTCATTTCCGTTCTTTTATAAATATCAGTTCCAAGAAAATGCTTCACCCTATGTTGCTTTGGGACCGGAATTCGTTTTTATCCTTTCTCACCACCTGCAATTTCCGACTAATGGAGAAAAACTGGATTTATCCGATAATACAAGGAAAAATGTCTTGGCATTCAATTTTGTGCTAGGCTATGAATACCCCCTCGGCCGGTGGGGTCTGTTCGTAGAGATACGCTACAACCGCTGGCTCTCCAATTTTTTAACCGGTTCCGCAGCTTCTGTAAAAAGTGAATCTGTCACCATCATGCTTGGAGGAGTTTATCATCTGTGAAAGTCATTGAAGAGATCATGAAGCGGCGTTCTATCCGCTCGTATAACGAACAATCCGTTGAGAAAGACAAGTTGGCTAGGATCCTCGAGGCTGGACGCCTGGCGCCGACTGCGCGCAACAGCCAGGATTGGCGGATCCTTGTCGTCAGTAATCCCGAAAAAATAAAAACGCTGATTGACCAGGCTAGCCCCAGACAAACTTTTCTAAAACAGGCCCCGATCATTCTTGCCGCCTGCGCCTTGAACCCAGATTACATCATGCGCTGCGGCCATCCGGCCTACCTGATCGACCTGGCGATCGTCCTTGATCATATTGCTCTGCAGGCGGTCCACGAGGGATTGGGCACATGCTGGATCGGCTCGTTCGACGAAGCCAAGGCAAAAACCGTCTTAAACGTGCCGGCTGCCGTTCGCATCATTGAATTGATGAGCCTGGGCCATTACGATTCCCTACCCGATGCCCGGGAACGCAAGCCGGTGCAGGACCTGTACAAATGGGAAACATGGTGAAAAGGACGGCGGTTTCCAACTTGCAGGGGAACGTTTATGTCCTCCACGACCCGATGTTTCCACTCTATGTGATTCGCGGCGAGCGCAACCTGCTGATTGATTGCAGCATCTTGGCCAAGGCCCGCGATATTGAAAGCACGTTGGACGCATTGTTGGGCAATGAAAAAGTCGATCTCGCGCTGCTGACCCATTCTCATTACGATCATACCGGGGCTTGCTCCCTGCTGCAGGATAAATATGACTTTGAAATCATCGCCTCGCACCGGACGAAAGAAATCCTGGAAAACGACAAAGCGATCACCTTTATTGACGACCTGAACCAAAAATTTAAAGACATACTTGGCGATCGATCCGCCACTATTTTTTCCAAGCCGCGAAACATTCGCGGCGTCGGGGAAAATGACGTAATCACTCTGTCCGCCGGACAAGCGATCAAGGTGTTCGAAACTCCGGGTCACACCCGCTGTTCCGTTTCCTTTCTGCTTCAACCCGAAAATATCCTTTTTCCAGGAGACGCCGCCGGGGTCGTGGAAAAAACCGGCAAGCTCAAACCTTTATTTCTTTCGAGTTACACGCAATATGAAAGATCACTGAAAAAACTCATGACCCTCAAGGCCGCGATGCTGGCCTTGCCGCATAACCACGTAGTCAGGGGTATGGATAAGGTTAAAGAATTCCTTGCCACCGCGCTTGACGAAACGCAAAAACTCAAAGCGGAAATAATGACATGGCTGCAGAAAAGTTCTGATTTCGCCATGATCGCCGAAAACATCCTGGATAGGGAGTACGATGCCCCTGCCATCATGGGCCCCAGGGAGGCGATGATGATCAATGTCACCGCCATGGTAAAAAACGTATTTTATGAATTTGCGAAAATTCCGTGATTCGGATCCTGGGTTCCCGCCTCAGGCGTGGATTCGGGTCCGTTTTGAGCTTTCAATAAAGGAAACGAACAGCGGATGGGGCTGCAACGGCCGGGATTTGAATTCTGGGTGAAACTGGCAGCCGAGAAACCATGGATGACCGGACAATTCGACGATCTCCACCAGGTTTCTCTCCGGATTTTTCCCACTGATGCGCATCCCTTTGTTTTCCAGCATGTATTCAAATTCAGGATTGAATTCATAACGATGGCGATGCCTTTCGCTTATTTTTTCCTGCTGATAGATTTTGAACGCCAGAGACTTTTTCTTTAAAATGCAGGAATAAGCCCCGAGCCTCATGTTATGCCCCATGTCTTCCACGTTTTTCAACTCCCGCAATTTCAGAAAGATTTTATGGCCCGTCCCCTGGTCGAATTCAGAGGAATGCGCGTCCCGGAATTTCAGGACGTTCCGTGAAAATTCGATGGTCGCGACCTGCATGCCCAGGCAAATACCGAAATAGGGAATCCCGTGGGTGCGGGCATATTCGACCGCCCGGATCATGCCTTCGATCCCGCGGATTCCAAATCCGCCTGGGACCAGGATCCCCTGCATGTTGCGAAACATTTCAGCCATATCGCCATCGACCAGGGTGTCGGAATCGATCAGATTCAGCACAACCTTGACATTGTTCGCCACGCCGGCGTGGAACAAGGCCTCGAAGAGACTTTTGTAAGCGTCGGAATGCTTGACATATTTGCCCACGATGGCGATATGGACCTCTTTCGAGAGATTTTTCGCCCGTTTGACCCATTTTTCCCAGTCAGGTGAGTCTTTTTTACGGTCCTTGAGCTTCAATTTTTTTAGTATGATCGCACCCAGGCCCTCTTTTTTATAGATCAATGGGATCTCATAGATCGTCTCCACGTCTACAGCACTGACTACCGCCTCCTCCTTCAGGTTGGTAAAGAGCGCGATCTTTCTCTTGATATCCTGGGGGAGTGGGGTCTCGGCACGGCACAAGAGGATATCTGGCTGGATGCCGATCTCCTGAAGGGCTTTCACGCTATGCTGCGTCGGCTTGGTCTTCAGTTCGCCGGCTGTTTTGATGAAAGGCACAAGGGTCAAATGGACATAAAGGACCTGCTCTTCTTCTAATTCCAGTCCGATCTGGCGAATAGCCTCCAGAAAAGGGAGACTTTCTATGTCGCCGACCGTTCCGCCGATCTCGATCAGTACGACATCCGCGATTTTTCCTACGTCAAAAACCGCGGCCTTAATCTCATCGGTCACATGAGGGATCACCTGGACGGTCTTTCCTAAAAACTCTCCACGGCGCTCTTTCTGGATTACCTTTTCATAAATGCGGCCGGCCGTCCAATTGCTTTTTTGAGAAGTCACGGTCGTGGTGAACCTTTCATAATGGCCGAGATCGAGATCCGTTTCCGCGCCGTCCTCGGTGACAAAAACTTCACCATGCTGAAATGGGCTCATGGTCCCAGGATCGACGTTCAGATAGGGATCCAGTTTCAAAATACTGATTTTGTAACCAAAAAACTCCAGGAGATTGCCGATGGAAGCAGCGGCAATCCCTTTCCCCAAAGATGACAAAACGCCGCCAGTAATAAAAATATACCGTGTTTTAGTCATGTTGCTCTCGCAATATTTTTTCAATTTTTTTAATATCATCGGGGATATCCACCCCATGGGAGACATAATCAGTCTCGACAATATGAATTTTTTTGCCTAGAAATAAAAACCTCAATTGTTCAAGGTTTTCGCTTATTTCCAACTGGGATATCCCCGCCTTGATAAAAACTTCAAGCGCATTTTTGGAATATCCATAAATGCCGATGTGTTGAAAAAAGCCGCAAAACATTTCGTTGACACAAAAAGGAATGGGGGATCGGGAAAAATACAAGGCTCGATTCTTGTCGTCAAGAACTACTTTTACAACATTTTTTGAAATATAGTCCTTATAGGAATCGTTGCGCCGGGCTGCGCTGACAATATTTTTTTTTTCCAAAACCTGACAGACTTCTAGAATTAGTTTCTCAGATATGAGCGGCTCATCACCTTGAATATTAATGACTGCCTCATAGTTTTTCCCTTCAATTACCGACCAGACTCTTTCCGATCCCGTTTTCACTGCTATATCGGTCATTTTGCAATTCCCACCAAATCTGACCACTTCATTGAAGATGCGTTTATCATCGGTCGCCACCATGATATCAGAAAAACAGCCGGCTTTTTCAACCTGGCGATACACCCTTTCGATCATCGTCATTCCAGCGATTTTTGCCAGCGGTTTCCCCGGGAAGCGGCTCGATTGATAACGAGAAGGAATGACAGCCGCAATATTCATTTCACTGCTTTTCCATCCAATTCACGAGTCTTGCTTTCCAAAGCCTTCATTTCCATTTGGCATGAGCCCTGAAAAAATGCGCCATCCTCGATAATCAGTTTTGGGGATGTCACAGAGCCGACGACCCGGCCTTTAGAAAATATCTCGATCTTTTCCTTGGCTTTGATCGATCCCTTCATCCTGCCATTTATCGCAATAGTGATCACATCGATATCCGCTTCCACTTCACCTGACTCCCCGATAATCAATCCGCCGCCGGAAAGGATCTTGCCTTTGAATATCCCATCAATCCTAAAATTCTCCTTGAATTTAATATCACCTATGATTTCGGTTTCCTTGTCAATAAAACCACTGATCTTTAATCCCGTTTCTATCTTGTTCATTTTTTCTCCTTGCTTAAAATGGAAAAAAGCCTTTCAAATTCAGCCAGGGAATTAAAAAAAATCTCCATCTTCCCTTTCCCGGATTTAGCATAATTCAATTTCACCTTGGTTGCCAGGCATTGGGTCAATTTGTTTTCAATTTTTAAAATATCCGGATCAAGGCCGATTTTTTCTTTGCCGGTTTCGGAATAAAACTTTTTTACCAGTATTTCCGCTTGCCGAACTGAAAGATTTTTTTTGATGATCGACGTTGCCGCATCCAGAATATCCTGATCACTTTTCAAAGCCAGCAGGGCACGGGCATGACCTTGATCCAATCTTTCCTGGGCAATGTCTTCTTTAACTTGCGCGGGCAATTTCAGCAACCTCAAAAAATTGGCTAAAGTCGCCCGATTCATTGCCAGTCTGTCGGCTGTTTCCTGCTGCCCTTCCCCGCTTTTGGCCATGAGGGCCTCAATGCCCTCGGCGATTTCAATGGCATTCAATTCTTCTCTTTGAATGTTTTCGATCAATGCATCCGCCATTATGTCATCATCGGAAAAGTCCTTGACTATGGCGGGAATCTTTTCCCATTTCAACAATTGAGCGGCACGCCATCTTCTTTCCCCAACAACCAGAAAATATTTTCCGTCCTTTTTAAAAACCACAACCGGTTGGATGATTCCCACTTCCCTCATGGATTCAGCCAACTGCAGCAATGCGTTTTTATGGAAATTTTTTCGCGGCTGAAACGGGTTTGGGTGAATGCTGTCCACATCAATATCGGCCAATTTGTTTTTACCGATCGGCTCATTGGCTATGATTGCGGCAATCCCCTTTCCAAGCACTTTTCGTTTCATTTTTGCATCATCTCCTTAGCCAATGACATATAGGCCCGGGCTCCCGCAGATTTGATATCATAGATTTGAATCGGCTTGCCAAAGCTGGGAGCTTCCGACAGGCGGATATTTCTGGGAATTACGGTATCATATACTTTGGATTTGAAATAATTCCTGAGTTCATCTTCAATCTGCTTGGAAAGATTGGTCCTCTCGTCGTGCATGGTAAGCAAGACACCCTTGATTTCCAGGGTTGGATTAAAATTTTCCTTGATGCGGTTGATGGTGTTCATCAAATCCGACAAACCCTCCAGTGCATAGTATTCGGCTTGAATGGGGATGAGGACATTATGCGCAGCGGTCAGGGCATTGATCGTCAGCAAACCCAAGGAAGGCGGCAGATCCAATATAATATAAGCATATTCATTCCCCAATTCGAGAAGGACATTTTTTAAATACAGGTGGTTGTTGTCTTCAGAAACAGTTTCCATTTCAAATCTGGCCAGGTTGCGCTTGGAAGGAACCACATCCATATATTTGAGCTCAGTATGGACGATCGCTTCATGAATACTGATTTCTCCGGCCAAAGCCGAATAAACATCCTTGCCGTTTGATTTTTTATCAATGCCCATGCCTGTCGTGGCGTTTGCCTGCGGGTCAAGATCAATCAGCAGAATTTTTTTTTCAGCGATGGCTAGAGCCGAAGACAGATTGATGGCAGTCGTGGTTTTCCCCACGCCCCCTTTTTGATTGGCAACAGCTATGATTTCACCCATTTTTTCGTGTTTCACGTGAAACATTCTCCAGTTTAAAAATTATAAGGTTGTTCTTTAAGGGGATATTATATAGGTTCTGGCGAAAATTTGCCATCTTATTCTGAATTTTATTGATTTTGCTTACAGAAGAAATCAACAATAGTTCCTTTGCTTTCTTTTTGTGCACAAAGTCGGCCAATATCTCAATTTTAGGAAATCCTCTCGCAATCAAGGTGCTTTCAAACAAACCATGCCGGTGCACGAATTCCTGGATGGGGCCCGCAAATATTTTCACATTGGTCAAATTTAAAACAGATAATGCCTTTTCTAGAAAATTTATTTTTTTATGAATCGTTTCAGTTAAAAAGAATTTTTTTTCGGGAAAGGAAATCGCGAGTGGAATGCCAAGCAAGCCGTTCCCGCTTCCGGCATCGATGACCAAGGAAGTTGAAATAAATTTTTTTAACATGAGGGTTTCAGCCAGCAAGGTATCCAGGGTTTCCCGGGTTGAATGCCTGGAAACTAGATTGACCTTCTGATTGTATTGCAATAAAAAATCAAGATATAAACCCATAATCATGATGGTTTCTCCTCAAGGAAAATTGAATTATGGAAGACAAACACACAGAGACAGGGACCGCCATGGATGTTTCACGTGAAACATCACTATCAAAAAACCCTGTTTCATTGCCGACTTTTGATAAAAACAAAATATACCGCAGACAACAGCCAAATCGTCAATACCATGGGGATGAATTTTTTAAAACTTATTAGCAATAAAAAGGGAGAAAAAAGGATCAAGAAAATCACGATTAGCGCGAAAATTTTTTTTATGAGTACTTTAGCCAATACTAAAAGTTAAAATACAGTTCAAATTCCTTTGGATGAGGAATCCGGGATATCGTCTCAATCTCAGTCCTTTTTATTTTCAGCCATTGCTGGATAAGCGCATCATCAAATACATAGTTATATTTCAAGTATTCATTGTCCTTTTCCAGGCAATCCAGGGCTTCTGCCAAATTTTCCGGCAGTTGTTTAACTTTGTTTTTAAATACTTTTGCGTCTGGAACACCGCCATCATGGGGGCCAAAATTAAACTTTTCCGGAGAAAGATTTTTAAATATGCCGTCAATGCCAGACAACAACATGGCGGATAAAAACAAATAAGGATTCGAAGAGGCATCTCCAGGTCGATATTCAAGCCTGGTTTCATTTTCATCAACATAGGCCGGAATACGGATGGCTGCATTCCGGTTTGAAGTGGCAAAAATGGCTGAAACCGGAGCTTCAAAACCGCGAACGAGCCGTTTATACGAATTGGTCGAGGGATTGGAAAGCGCGCTCAAAGATCCAGAATGAAATAAAAGCCCGGATAAATAATGCAGGCCTGTATCAGAAAAATTAGCATAATTCCCTTTTTTTAAAAAAACATTGATATCTTTATTCATGATATATTGATGAACATGCCAACCATTACCGGCATTGCCAAAAAACGGCTTGGGCATGAAGGTCAAGAAGAGGTTATTTTTTTTGGCCAGATTGAAAAGTACATACTTTATTAAGACGGTTTGGTCGGCAGTTTTGAGCAACGTATTAAATTTTGTCTCTATTTCATGTTGATTCACAGCCACTTCATGATGATGATATTTTATTTCAATCCCCAACTGTTGCAACAAGGCCACCGCTTCATTTTTAAAATCAATGAATTCATCAACCGGTGAGCCGGCATGATAAAAATTTTCTTTAGCTTCGCTGTCCTTTTTCAGGAAATAGTAGTTCCCGTTTTCAAGAACGCCGTATTCAGCTTCTTTAAAAATAAAAAATTCGAATTCAGGCCCAAAAAAAGCCTTTGATCCGACCTTTGATTTCAGTAGTGCCGCTTCTGCCTTGGAAGCAATGAAGCGCGGATCTTCGGAAAACCGCGTTCGTGCATTATCGGTCAGATGGATATCCGCCATAAAAATCGCAGTTTTTCTATCCCGGAAAGGATCAATCACCATGGTTTCCAGATCGGGGATCATGACCATATCACTTTTTTCAGGTTTGGCAAATCCATAGGAAGAAGCATCAAAACCGACACCACCGGTTAAGAGCTTCTCGTCCAGCATGCAGCTGGGGAGAACGAGGGAGTGTAGCCTTCCTCTCAAATCAAGGATTTTCAAATCGATGAATTCAACTTGCATTTCCCGGATTTTCTTTTGCACACCATATAAGGCGGTTTTTTCTTTCATGAATGTCATATAAACACAATTATTTTTTTTGTCAAGACTTGACACCCGCCCTTTTTTCTTCTAGTATTGGACGGAACACTCAGGAAAAAGAGATGGAAAATGAGGTTTTTTTCCACATTTGTTAAAATATTTGTGGAAAAAGGTGGGGCAATGGATAATCTGGAAAAATTAAAAAATTACTTAAAAGGCGTTTTAGATGAGCCGTCATTAAAAAAATGGATTGAACCACTGAAATATATCGGCTCGCTGGACAACACACTATTTCTTGGAGCGCCAGAACAAAAAAATTTAGTTTGGATCAAACAAAACCTGTTGGAAGATATCAATAAATATACAAAAACAAACTTTAATTTTATAACCAAAATCGTCCCCCTGGGAGAAGAAGAGGATACCCAGGATGATCAAGATACCGTCAAGAAAAATTTAAACCATGATTCACGCCTGCAAAAAAAATATACCTTTGACTCCCTGGTGCAAAGCGATTCCAATCGTATCGCATATTCTTTTTCGTACAGCGTATCTGAATTTCCCGGGAAATCCTATAACCCGCTCTATATTTACAGCGATGTTGGCCTGGGGAAAACTCACTTGATGCAGGCCATTGGAAACCGGATCATAAAAAATAACGATAAAATCAATGTAGTCTATTTGACTACCAGCGACTTTATGAACGAATACGTGGAATACACTCGCTTGAATAAACGTTCTGATTTTATTAAAAAATATACATCGGTTGATGTGCTGCTGATCGATGATATCCAATATATCACGAAGTGGGGCGGCACAAGCGAACAGTTTTACTATATATTCAATAATCTGATCCAGCAGGACAAACAGATCGTTATCTGTTCGGACAAGCACCCGGACAACATGCCCGATCTGGAAAAAAGAAT
>Ga0105097_10001342_pt1 | contig 11762 bp, 11 predicted proteins | sample PPLLak12cMay2015_FD_87035 | JGI IMG/M metagenome (GOLD analysis project Ga0105097, IMG submission 87035) | Freshwater sediment microbial communities from Prairie Pothole Lake near Jamestown, North Dakota, USA - PPLs Lake P7 Core (1) Depth... | ecosystem: Environmental > Aquatic > Freshwater >... | reverse complement strand
GCATTTCGAATCATACCGCATAAAGGTCGTCTCTGGCCTGACAATCCTCATGGTGCTTTTGCGCATCAGGGATGAAATAGACGGGACATTATCCTTTCGGTCTTCCTGCAGATCAGCTGTATGCGGTTCCTGCGCCATGGTCATTAATGGCAAGATAGATCTTGCCTGCAGGACCCAGGTAGCTGCCTTCGGGTCCAACACAATTGTTCTTGAACCCCTGCCGAATTTCGAGATTGTCAAAGACCTTTTCGTTGACTTGACTCCTTTCTGGAACATGTACGAGAAGGTAAAACCCTACCTTATCAGAAAAAGTCCTGACCCTGAAAAAGAGATCCAGCAAAGCGAGGATGAGAGAAAACGGATTGACCAGTTCGTCAACTGCATCCTGTGCGCATGCTGTTACGGTGCATGTCCTGTCCTCGCAAGAAATCCTGATTACATAGGCCCTGCTGCCTTCGCCAAGCTTGAACGCTTCATGCTTGATTCACGAGATGAACGGCCGGATGATTTCCTTGAAAATGTTAACAACGAAAATGGAGTGTGGGGCTGCGATACCGTCTTGAGATGCATCGAAGCCTGCCCCAAGGACGTGAGACCAACAGATTCCATAGTCGGATTGAGGAAACAACTTGTGAAATATAAGCTCTTCGGAAAGGGCAAGAAATGAAGATTGATTTTTCGCTTGTTACACGACGAACTTTCCTCAATACCCTTTTTGGTGGCTGGTTGGTTGCCTTCATGGGAGGAAGCCTTTATGGCCTTCTTAAATTCGCATTCCCCACCCTCGGTAAGGAACCGGATTTTGTAATACTAAAACCTGATGATTTTCTCAATATTCCCGCTAACTCGGTGAAACCCTTTGCATGGGGTGGAAAGCTTGGACTCTTTTTCAAGCATTCAAATGGAAATACAACTGCGCTGAAGGGCGTGTGCACCCACATGGAATGTAACATAGCCTATATACCGCAGGATAAAAAGTTCTATTGTGCCTGTCACAAAGGGTGGTTTGATGAGAACGGAAAGAACATTGAAGGACCTCCGCCAAAACCACTTGAGATCTTCGATGTAACCATTGAGGGTGATAAGCTTATTGTAGCAAAAAAGGGGATAAAGGTTGAACTGCCCAAGGCTTAAGAGCTGGTTTTTAGAGAGATACAACTTCGATGAAATCAGGGATCTTGCGAAACAAAAACTTGTCCCTATCCACAAATACGAAATATGGTATTTGACCGGCGGCATCACCCTTTTTCTCTTTATCATTCAGTTCATAACAGGCATGGTCCTCTCTTTCTACTATATCCCGTATTTCGAGCATGCCCATAAGAGTATCATCGAGATCGTTACCAAGCTGAATATGGGGTGGTTTTTCCGCTCTCTCCATCATTGGGGCGCCCAGATTGCCATTGTTGTCCTCTTTATTCATGTATGGAGCTGCTTACTTCTCAAGGCGTATCGAAAACCAAGGGAGTTTCTCTGGTTCTCCGGATTCATTCTTTTGGGAATTTCCATTTTCTTCGGACTCAGCGGCTATCTTCTCCTCTGGGATGAGAGGGCCTTTGCCGCTGTCCGGGTAGCTACAGGCGGGGCAGGCAATCTCCCTGTTGTTGGAGAATTCATCAAAGCTTTCCTGCGGGGAGGAATTGATGTAACCGGTGATACGCTGACCCGTTTCTATGCCTTTCACGTTTCTGTTCTACCGCTTGTAACAATCTTACTCATTGGATTTCATATCCTGCTTGTTCAATACCACGGCATGAGTGTGCCTTTATCTGTTAAAAAAGAAGAGTGTAAAGAGACCCCTTTCTTTCCCAATCTACTGTATAAAGATCTTATTATCTGGCTTGTCGTTCTTGGGATTGTGGTCACACTGGCAACACTGGTACCTCCTGAGATCGGAAAAAAGGCTGATCCTCTTGCTCCGGCCCCTGAGAATATCAAGCCAGAGTGGTACTTTCTTTTCCTTTTTCAGACACTGAAACTCTTCCCGGGTGAAATTCTCGGTATGAACGGTGAAACGATTGCAATTCTTCTCATCACAACAGGTATTTTATTTTTCTTCCTCATCCCATTCTTTGACAGAAAGTCACAGCGTGGGGAGAAAAGTATGCTCTTTACATGGATTGGCGTTATCTATTTTCTCTATTTCGTGATTATGACTGTAATAGGGTTTGTTAGTTAGGAGATTCAATGAAAAGAATGTTAACGGCTCTTATAGGAATGTTCATCAGCGCCGCAGATCTTTTTGCGCAGCAGGACAAGATAGATGTTTTTCCCACAGTATCATATGATAGGTTTATAGTGTATCAAAATCTAATTATCTTCTGGGCAGGCATTATCGGTCTCATCGTCATCATTAAGATGAAATTACGAGAGATCGAACGTACCCAAAAGTTGGGAATAGACAAGGAAGAAAAAGACATTCCTGTCCTTGACTAAATCTCCCACATCGATTATCATTCTACGACTATGCAACCGTTGGTTCTGCAAAATACTCTCTTTACACCTTCAGGTATTGAAACACTCACCTCGATGCCTATTGAAACTGATATTTACCCTTCCCTTACTGCATTATTAACTAAGTTTCAGGACATTAAGAAATTTGCGAGTGAAATTCACACAGAGATTCACCTTGTAAAACCCATGCTTAAATTGCTGGGTTTTACCTATGAATCCAAGCCAAAATTTTTCGAGAATCATGTTAAGGATCCCGACGTAGCCCTTTTTCCTTCGGAAGACGACAGAGTGAGAAGTTCCAAATTATGGGGTACGAAGGAGTATTATGACAACGTTCTCAGCATTCTTGTCCTCAAAAGGTACGGGAGGAATCTTCACGAGGGTATCAGCGGGTTTTTTCTTGAATTCGAAAACAGGATACCCCTGTACCAGATAATGTACCTTTTAAAAAAATCACATACCCCATGGGGGATTCTTACGAATGGTCGTTACTGGATTCTCATAAAAAGGCCTGTCGCCTTTGAACAGAAACTGATTGAAATTGATCTCGAGGTATCCCTGCTCTCTGGAGAAGAAAAATCTGCTCGCCTCTTCTTCAATACATTTTCTCTCCTTGGGTTGAAGAATACTCTGCCAAAAATTTTGGAACAGGAACGGGAAACTCTCATAAAACATTTAAAAGACAAAAAGAGAGCAACCCGAAAGATGATAAGCTCATCTAAAAAACGCCTTGATATCTATCCAAGGATACGGGAGGTATATCGAGAGCTTTTCCCTGATGACATGTTGCCAACCACCGAAGCATACATGAAAAATTACGATATTAAGGTTGAAAATAACACGTATCAAAAAACTGGCGTTCTGAATGAATATGATAGAAGCGATATCTGCTCCTATTTGTGTGCTGACAGCCATGCCAAGGCAGGTTTTGACATTGAGGATATCATCGTCAACCAAAAAAAACATTACACGAAAGAGGATCTTTTATCGCTTCGTATACTCGATATGACTCCTGGTTTTGGCAATGTCACCATGCAATTGCTGGAAGGCCTTGCATATCTCTCATTTGTTCTTCCTTACACTGAAAAAAATAGCTTTATTTCAGAATGGGAGGATGAAAAATCCCTCAAGAAATATATCCTTGATCGTAATCTCTACGGTATTGAAAGATCGCACATATGTTACGACGCCCTTCAAAATATGCTCAATCGTCGTTACGGATCACCGGCACATCACTATAAACCCGGAAATCCCCTGATTGGCATAACGTTGAAAGACATAGGGAATATATTTGACACAACAAAACAGGGATCTCTTTTTGGACGAAACCCGAAAGAGGTGCTTGATGAATTCAGGGAAATGTACCGCCTCTACTTTTCTCTCTCTAGAAAAATCAAAGAAGATGTAAAAATACGGGAAGAAATTGAGGTCAAACTGAAAGTTTATACATCCCGTATCAGAGACGTTATGGATGCTACCACGGCGACGTTTTTTACACGTGATATTGATGTCAAAAAGGTTGAGGATTTGCTTTACAGCCTTGAAGCAGATGAGTCAACATGGGCTATCTTCAGACAAAAGGGATGGTTCACGGAATTCCAGCATTTAGCTATGCGGAACGGTTTCTTCCACATGGAGCTTGAGTTTCCAATTCTTCTGAGTAATGCCTATGATTTTATCTTTGTTCAACCTGCCCTGAATTACAGCTGGGAGGATGAAATTCCGGTGGGAGAGGCAACCAAAGCATTTATCAAGAAAGGCATGGCTTTCTTGAAGCAGGATGGAAAATTCGTCGTGCTCCTCGATGAAGACGGGGAAGCCCTCTTATCAGATCTTCAAAAGTCTAAGAAATATGCAGTAGAGGCAAAAAAGGGGCTCTTCATCCTCACAAAAAGAAATCTATAATATAGTTTTTCTGACTTTTTCAACGTACGATATACGGTATACGCTGTGCGGAATCCTTTAGACCTCTATCTCCATTCCATCTTCTCCTAAAAGAAACGGTGAGTGGAGTACACCCTTAAAGTCATCCCATTCCGGATACAAATGGGAAAGGATTACCCTCATAGGCTTAGCTTGATCAACAACCTTTTGCAACATGACAAGATTGAGGTGACCATTTACCTTTTTCTCAGGAAATGAGCATTCCGCGACGAGTAGATTTGCTTCCCTTGCGAGCTCGACGAGGCTTTGTGTATAGTCGGTATCACCAGAGAAAACAACACTTTTATCTTCCTCTATTCTGGCACCGATACTTTCATTATTATGCTCCATCGGCGCAGTTGTTATTGTCAGCCCATTTTTTCTTAGTATCCCTTCCGGCATTTCATGGAGAGAGATCTCATAAGTTTTTGGCAAGAGCCATGGGTAAACAGTAAGGAGGTTTTTGTAGAAATCGTGTAGCCCCTTACCTCCCACAACGAAGAGTTCCTTCGTCCTCGGTACAACATCATAATTTGATGCAAAAAGAAAAGTTGAAAGATCGGCAGTGTGATCAACATGGAAATGGGTAAGGATCACCACATCAATGTCCCTCGTAGTGAAGCTATGTTCAAGGAGTCTTCTTACAACAGAGGGCCCCACATCAACAAGGATGTTCGATTGCTTGGTCATTACCAGGTAAGAAGACGCCAACCTCTGTAATGATGGCACGCAGGTCCCTGTTCCGAGTATCTTAACCTTCATCTATCGTCTCCCATTAGCGAGTCTCACGAGCGAGAAGGGGTGGCTCCAACAGCTTTGCTGGTGGAGGGGGCGACGTGAGCCCCAGTGTATAGTCTCCCATTAGCGCGTCTCACGAGCTAATATACCAATCGACAGTTTCAATCAGGCCCTTCTGGAGATCGTACTTAGCCTCCCATTTTAACTCCCTTTTTGCCCTTGAGGGTTTCAGGGTGCTCACTCTGATATCACCAGGTCTTGCTATATCTCGTTTTGGTTTATCAAACTTACGGGGGATTACCTTTCCCTTACTCCGCAATGCCCTGATTGTCTCTGTATAGAGATCAAGGGTGTGGGTACCTTTTCCGGTGCCGATGTTAAAGATACCAATCTTTTTGCTCTTGCTTGCAAGTATGCTTGCCCGAGCCACGTCTTTAACGTAACAGTAGTCCCTGATCATCCCCTTTTTCTCCTCAGGAAAATGATTCAGCGTTGGGTGTTGTCCCGCGAGGAGTTTCTCCGTAAATATTGCTACCACACCAGCCTCGCCATGGGGGATCTGTCTTGGACCGAAAACATTACTATAACGCAAGATTGTATAGTTCAAACCAAACTGCCCGTGATAGTATTGAATGTAACGCTCACTTGAGAACTTAGAAATGGCATAGGGAGATGCCGGTACCGGTGGGTATTCCTCGTCAGTAGGCACCTTTGTCGCCTCTCCATAGATTGCCCCACCAGTTGAGGAAAAGATGAATTTCTTTACGCCATGATCCTTAGAAAGCTCTAAAAGCCTCAAGGTCCCCTTGATATTGATCTCAGCATCAAGGAGCGGTTCCTGAACTGAAAGGGGTACTGAAATCTGCGCAGCATGGTGATTGACAATCTCAGGCCTTTCTGCCGCAAACACCTTTCCCACTTCTTTATCACAGATGTCTACTTTGTATAATTTTGCCTTCTTATTCTTGTTCTTTATCTTGCCCGTCGAAAGGTTGTCTACTATGACAACCTCATACCCTTCACTGATATAAGCGTCAACAACGTGGGAAGCAATAAAACCACACCCTCCGGTTACTAAAACTTTCATATTTCCTCCATTTAAATTCTATTTCATTTATACCATAATCGCCGTTTTCAGATAAACAATAAACAGGCTAACCTAAACTACATGCATAGACTTCAGGGCAAATTCTTATTGACAATCGAGGCATTATATCTTATATCAAAACACAGTGGCGGTGTAGCTCAGACGGTTAGAGCATGCGGCTCATATCCGCAGTGTCCGGGGTTCAACTCCCTGCACCGCCATTATTTTGTCTACTGCCTTAATAGTTCAGGGGATGAGGGTTCCAGGGGTCTACATGATACGTGTCTTCACCTGCCGGCATTTTCAAGATAAAACTCATATCGGAGAAACGAATAAGGAAATCATGAAAGGAGAATAAGGGCATACCATGCAAAATATCGCGGATCGAACGAAAAGTTGTTTTACTATGAGGAAAGGAGTAGTTACCGTCATTGCAATTATGTTTTTATTTACTCTTATTTTCTGGAGTCCTGCCCTCTGGGCTGCCCAAGAAAAACAATCCAAGAAGCCTGCTCAGGCACCAAGTAAGGGCACGGCACCCAGCGCCCCTATGAAAAGTTCCGCAATCAACGACTCTAATATTAATGCAGTCCTCAAGGGGGCTGACGAAATGATGAGAAAAGGAGAGGTCGACGGACCTCTGAAAATCCTTGTAAACGTCTATGAATATTCAAAGGACGTTTTATCCACCGTGAAGTTCTTCCAGGGACATTACGAGAAAGCCGTGAATGACCCTGTCACACCCCAGGGCGAAAAAGAAGAAATTTATATTAAGTTGAAACGGATGGGACAGTTGATGCCTAAATATAACTCCATCAGGGAAGTGACAACATATAATGTTGGTTATTTGTATGCGAAAAAGGGCGATGCTGAAAAGGCACGTAAGTTTTTGACTGAGGTCCTTGAGTTAACCCCCTTTTCAACCAAGAAAGATTCCATATCCATGAAGGCAAAAACACTTCTTCTTGATCTTTACGGCCTTGAAGGCGAATTCTAGGTGGAGGAAAAAAAGGCAATCGTCCAGGAGATCATCACGACCCTGGGCATTGCGCCTCTGATCCGAAGCGTTGTCATCGAGAAAGGAAATTCACCTTGGAGTGAAAAGGCACACATCAAATGGAAAAAAGATCACCTTGATGTCAAGGCCTTTATTTGGGACGACCCAACCTATCTTTATGGTCGTATTTATCGTCTTTTCCTTTATATAGTTGATGTTCTGAACCCTGTCTTTGAATACAAACCCCGTATATCACCAGATGAGGAGCAGGAGCAGAAAGTTCGTGAAAGGTACAACCAGATTTGGAGTATCTATGTAGATAGCCGCATGGAACGGTTGGGTATTGAAAATTTCTATGACAAGGTCTTAAGAAAGAATCTTTTTATTGACTCGGAAAAAGAGCTTTCCTGGGATACAGCAGGTGCAATCTTTGAGACTCTATGGGACAAAGAGTCGTACACCTATCCTGAAATTATAGATTACTCGTATGATCTTAAAAAACTTACATTAAAAACGTTGATTGTTTCCATAGACAACTTCACGAAACACGTCAACGATCTTCTACAGAGCCCTTCGGTAAGCAAACATCTCGACAACATCCCGACACCAAAATTCAGAGAAATAGTAAATGATATTATCAGTTTTGCTGCCTATCACTGCAAGGATGCTTTCATTCAATCCAAGTATTATGGAATCTGCCTCTTGTACCATCGACAGGCTTTTCTGGAAATGATACCTACTGGCAAAGATTCACTTTATTTCACCATATTCGACGCGCAAGAAAATACCTTCGAAACAAGAACAATTACGGATGAGACAGATATCAATGCGTTACAAGGACTTATCAAAGAGAAGTACAGCAAGATTATACAAGAGGATGACCATCCGTAACTTACAATGGCATGGGGCATAGAGCCTGGGGCATAGAGTTTACTCTCTTCGAAGTCTCTTCAGGGCAAGGGCGAAGGTGTATTCATAAAGGTGCAGGCCTTTGCTTACTGCTGTAATTGTTCCGTCTTCACAGCCTATCTCCTGGCACATATACTCCTTGAGGAGTTGGATAGCTGCAAGGTTGGACGGGAATCCAGCCCAAAGGTCCCAGCTCCGGAAATAGAGAACAAAGTGCAGTTTGTTGTCCATGAGGCGCGTGTCGATGAGCCGTAAACACGGCGGGTCTTCGAGGGTGATGTCCGAGGGCATCCCGATCTCCATGATTGCCTGGTTTGTGCCAAATTTTTGCTTCTTGTAAATCTCGATGACCTCTTGAACAGGGTTGATGCCAAATGAACATTCCTTCCCTTCAATACACACTTTCGGATTCGTCAGCCTCTCGCCATAGGTATAGATCTCATTCTCTGCCTTTTTATCCGTCATCAGGTATTGCAGATATTCTTCCACATACTCCATACTCGTTGGAGCAGGAATCCCAAGCTCTATGGGGATGTCGGGAATGAGCGGCTCAGTTCCGGGGTATTTAATATGAACCATCGCCAGGTCAAATTCCCGGCGCTTGTTGCCTTCAAAAGAGCCTCTGTCAATCACATACTCGTGTATGCCTTCGTTCTCAAATATCCGGTAGATGCACTGAAACCACGCATCAGGCAGATCACGGGCTTCAATAAAAACAGGCTTCATTCAACCTCCTCTTGGTGCAAGTATTATTTCTCAAACCTTGACCAGGGATTGATTTATGGTGAAACAGTGTACCAAATAAATTGAAAAAGGGCACTAAAAAGTATTACATTTAATGCAGGAGGAAATTATGTTCGTAAAACAAATTCAGGTTGGCGGTTTTGCCGTTTTCGCGTATATTGTTGCATGTAAGGTTACAAATGAGGCACTTGTCATTGATCCTGCAGCAGAGGAAGACAGGATTTTCAAAGAAGCAGAAAGCAGGGGTTACACCATAAAATACATCGTCAATACCCATTCTCATATAGATCACATAATGGGCAACAGGCAAATGAAAGAGCTTACGGGCGCAGACATTGTCATCCATGAGAAAGAGTCGGGCTCTCTCATTCAACAGTCTCCCCAGATGATGCAGATGTTCCATGCCGAACCATCACCACCTGCAGATATTACGGTAAGGGACGGCGACCTCATTACCATCGGAAAGACTTCACTGAGGGTTTTCAATACCCCCGGACATTCACCGGGGAGCATATGCCTGTATAGTAAGGGAATGGTGTTTACCGGCGATACTCTGTTTGTCGGTGGAGTGGGAAGAACTGATCTTGGCGGAGGTTCATTGCAACAGCTTGTTTCTTCCATACGGGACAAGCTTTTCGTTCTTCCCGATGATACAATCGTTGCTCCAGGCCACAACTATGGCGATACGCCTAAGAGCACCATTGGAAGAGAGAAGGTTTACAATCCCTATGTTGGCGAAAGAGCTGTTTATTAAAAAGTTCTTTGCCCTGTCGATTGTCGCAGCCTTTTTCTTTCTTTCTTGTCAGACTGCGCCTACTGTGACAACAGTAACCAAGAAGGGTGATCCAAAGATCGCCCTCGTCCTTGGAGGCGGCTCCGCAAAGGGCTTCGCTCACGTGGGTGTCATTCGTGTCCTGGAACAGGAGAAGATACCGATCCACATGATAGTTGGCACGAGTGTAGGCAGTCTCATCGGGGGTATTTACGCGGCCAATCCTGACAGCTTTCAGCTTGAGTGGACAGCCTTCAAGATTGAACGCAACGACATACTCGATCCCTCTCTCGTCCATTCAAAACTGGGCCCTGTGCAAGGTGTTAGGCTTGAAAGCTTTGTCGAACACGCTGTGAAAATTAAAAAAATTGAGGACACAAAGATCCCCTTCTATCCAATCGCCACAGACCTTAACACCGGTCAGACCATTGTCCTTGAAAAGGGCTCTATTGCGAAAGCGGTTCGTGCCTCATCATCGATACCAGGCATTTTTGTCCCTGTCACCTTTGATAACAGGATGCTCGTGGATGGAGGCGTTACAAACAACATTGCCTGTGACGTGGCAAAAAACAAGGGCGCCGATATTGTGATCGCCGTGAATATCAGCAAGGACATCAAAGAGGCTGACATAGCCTCCCTGATTGACATTGTTGGCCAGTCAGCAGGCATCATGATGCATGAAGCCAGCAAATCGAAACTCAAGCATGCTGATGTAGTGATCGAACCAAATACAAAGGGCGTTGGCATGTTTGACTTCACCCAGAAGAAATTTCTTATGGACGAAGGGATAAGAGCTGCGAAACAAGCAATGCCGAAAATTAAAGAACTTATTGCACGATACAAGCAATGATTTCTGCTTACCGGGTGCGACCTGCAAAACCAGCCATGAGGCCTTTCTGACTAAGAGATCGAATCATGGATAATGCCTCTTCATTATTTGCAAAGGGTCCGGCTTGAACACGGTACCATGTTTTTCGATGAGAAACGCGATGAGGTACGATCGCAATCTTCTTTCCAGTGAACGTTGCCAGCTTCCTAAGAAAATAGTCGTCACTTTTCGCCACCGTAGTCACTATATGGATAGTATAAGTGCCGTTTGGAGACTGCATGAGAAACGATTCCTCTGAAATTGGCGGCAGGGTGACCTCCTGATTAATTTCAATCCGATCCACATCCGTGATCTTAGGGTTCGCTTCCAGAATGAGATCAAGAATAGTGGGATTGACGGTCCCATAGTATTCCATGGAGATGCCCGTCAACGTCGAACCTTTTGCCGCTATGATTTTCTTCCTTAGTTTTGTTGAATCCTTTTTTTCCTCCTGTACGGGAACCGGCTTAGTGGCCTTCTCCTCCATCTGGGGGACTTCCTGTTGTCTCCATGGTCCTAAAAAGAACACGATAAAGACCGCAAGGATTGCTGCTGCCAAAATAGCGTACCATGCTCTCCGCAGTGAGTTGCTCCGTTCTCCTCTCGCCGGTGCGGGCAGGGACTGGACTCGACGTGGCTTGTCAGGTTTAGAAGGTGCAAGGTGACCCAATTCGTCCGTAGCTGTTTTAACTGTCTTCTTGTCAATCATCTTTATAGAATTCGCATATCCTATCCCGAGAACTGTATCGCACACCGTATTGATTACCCTGGGAATTCCGTCAGCAAATTGAGTAATTAAGTCTATCGCATCGGTAGTAAATATATCAGCGCTGGTGCTTCCTGCCACCTTTAGCCGATGATTGATGTAAGCTTTTGACTCGTCACGGCTCAGGGCTCTGATTCGACGTCGGATGGCAGTCTTGTCGCGAAGATCAAGAAGTTCTTTTGAATTTAATGTTGCCTCAAACTCCGGCAGACCCAGAAGAACGATTTGAAGAATTTTTGATGTAGGTTGAGGGCGTGTTGAGAGCCTTAAGAGATCATTTAGGACGCTTGCATCGAGACCCTGTGCTTCATCAATGATGAGGGCAACAGTCTCATCCTGCGCCAATCTTTCCGAAAGGTAGGCAAATAAGTGCTGCATATGACCAAAAAGGTTGTCATCGGTTAAAGAGACACCAAGATCACGGAGAACAGATCCGAGAAGCTGCTCGAAGCTGACCTTGGTAAAACAGACAAATGAAGATCTTGTTTTCTGATCGAGATTATC
>Ga0105097_10001341_pt1 | contig 11763 bp, 11 predicted proteins | sample PPLLak12cMay2015_FD_87035 | JGI IMG/M metagenome (GOLD analysis project Ga0105097, IMG submission 87035) | Freshwater sediment microbial communities from Prairie Pothole Lake near Jamestown, North Dakota, USA - PPLs Lake P7 Core (1) Depth... | ecosystem: Environmental > Aquatic > Freshwater >... | reverse complement strand
GGGCACAGCGCCCTGGCGATCTTCCCCTACTGCTGCGGCCTGATCAGGAATTTTTCCCCGGTGGCCTGCTTGCCGTACACCGCGAGCGCCTCCAGCGACAGGGCTTGGGCCAGCGAGATCTCACTGGTGTAGTGGCTGGCGAACGTGGTCTTGATCTCGCGCGCCACCCTGGCCCGCAGCTCCAGCATTTTTTCGATGCCGACCTTCTGCAGGAAGGGGAACAGCAACCAGCCGCCGATGCTCCAGCTGAAACCAAAATTGCGGGTGAGCACGGTGGGACTGCGGTCCAGGCCACCGTAGATATAGACCTGCTTGAAAACGTCCGAACCGTAGCGGTTATAGACCTGCATATTGCTGACCGCGGCAGCTTCCATGCAGCTGAGGATCTGGCTGGCAAGCTTGCCACCACCGGTGGCGTCGAATGCGATGGTCGCGCCTGTCGCCTTGATGGCTGCGGTGAGGTCACTCATGAAACTGTCCGCGGATGAATTCACCACGTACTTCGCGCCGAGCTCACGCAGGATTTTCTCCTGCTCGACTTTGCGCACGACATTGACCAGCTCAACCCCGTCGGCGAGGCAGACACGATTCAACATCTGGCCCAGGTTGGAGGCCGCCGCCGTGTGCACCAGGGCCTTGTGCCCTTCCCTGCGCATGGTTTCCACCATGCCCAGCGCGGTGAGCGGATTGACGAAGCAGGAAGCGCCTTCCATGGCGGTGGTGCCCTCCTCCAGCGCCAGGCACTGGTTGACATGGAGGCAGCGGTACTGGGCAAACATCTCACCTCCGACCATGCCGATAGTCCTGCCCAGCAGCGCCTGGGCCGCCGCCGAGCTGCCCGCGGCCACTACCACGCCGGCGCCCTCGTTGCCCACCGGGAGGGATTGGTTCAGGCGCCCGGCGACCAGCCTCATCGCAGCCGCAGGAATATCGGCAGTCAGCACGGGGCGCTGCACGGTGCCGCCCTGGCGAAAGGTGGCGGGATCGGCAGGACCGACCAGGAGGGCGAGGTCCGAGGGATTGATCGGTGCAGCCTCTACTCGCACCAGGACCTCGTCGGGTCCCGGTACGGGGAACTCCACCTGTGCCAGGGAGATTTCAAGGGTGTTGTCGTCCTTGACCAGGGAGCGAATCTGCAAACCGGATGTTGTCATTGTCATGCCTCGAGGATGGGTAATGCCCTCAGGATTGTCCGCCACTTATAAACCCCGATCAACTGCTCAATAGAATGGAGCCACCTATGTGGACTATACTGCAGGCGGTTTGATCAACGTCGGATGGCTGACCTGGTAGATCAACCAGTTGCATGGACCACCGACATGGCGGGCCGGAGGGGAACTGTATAAGTCGGTTAAACACGGCATTTGTAACCGGGGCCGGTGGGTTTATCGGCAAGGTTCTCGTCCGCCAATTGGTGAACGAGGGTGGTCCAGTCTGGCTGGCACGAATCCTGGCACCCGTACTCGAATGGGCAGGTCACGTTTTAAAATAGAAAGAGCGTCCCATGATGACCCGCCAGGCCTTCCGGTTGACCGGCGGCGCCAACGAGTTCAGCACTGACAAGTCGAGAAAATTACTCGGTTATACGTCGGTAACCAGTTTTGACCGGGCTATGCAGGAACTGGCTGAGAATTTCAGGACCAGGCGCTAGCGCGAGGCAGGCAAATTTCCTTTGAACGATAACCGGAGATCCGGATCATGATTCCACGCCAGGATATTTCATTTCAATCCGATGGCCAGACCTGTCGCGGCTGGCTATTTCTGCCAGAGGCGGGTGAAAGCAGGCCTCCGGTGATCGTTCTGGGCCACGGCCTGGGCGCCGTCAAGGAAATGGGGCTGGAGGCCTATGCAACGCGTTTCACGGCGGAGGGATACGCCTGTTTGACTTTCGACTATAGACACTTTGGCGAGAGCGACGGGGAACCGCGGCAGTTGCTGGATATTAACAAGCAACTCCAGGACTGGCAGTCCGCTATTGGGTACGCCCGCACCCTGCCCCAGGTGGATGGCAAGCGCGTGGTTCTTTGGGGCAGTTCCTTTGGCGGCGGGCATGCGCTCGTGGCGGGGAGCAGGGATACCAGCGTGGCGGCGATTATTTCCCAGTGTCCTTTCACCGACGGCATTGCCTCGGCCATGACCATTGACCTTAAGACGTCCATCAAGCTGACGACCCTTGCGTTGCTGGATGCCACTGGAGCTGTGTTCGGCCGCAAGCCTGTTTATGTACCCATCGCCGCCGCGCCCGGGGAGATGGGACTGATGAATAGCCACGATGCCGAGTCAGGTTACATGGCCTTGATTCCCAAAAAATTCAAGTTCCGCAACGAGGCCGCGGCACGGATTCTTTTACACATCATCGGGCACTGCCCGGGCCGTATCGCGCGCGGCATCAAGAGCCCTACCCTCTTGTGTGTCTGTGACAAAGACACGGTTGCGCCGGCAAAGGCGACGCTGCGCCATGCGAAAAAGATCAAAACCGCCGAGGTGAAGGTCTACCAGGAAGGCCACTTCGATATTTATGTCGGTGACAGTTTTGAGCGGGTTATTGCCGATCAAATCGATTTCCTGAAACGCAAGGTTCCTGTCAACAACTAGCGAAAATTTACACATGGGTAATGATGATGAAAATCAGCTGGATTAAAGTCGCAGCAGGCGGTATCCGAGGTAGAGCGGAGGGCCTGTCCAGAATCATGTCAGTTCTTTGCCTGGCCTTATTTACCGCCGTGTGCGTTGCTGGCGAATCAACAAAGTCAGAAAACGTTTCTGCTGGGATTACCGCTGCTACCGATTGGCGTGAAGACTATGCATATATCGTAGGCATGCAAGCTTATATCTACGGCTATCCGGCATTGCTATACGCGCGTAATAGATACCACATGGTGGAAGACCCGACCGGCATTATTGACACGCCTATCAACAGTTTTTTTCATGTTCGGCGATTGTCCGACTCTAACGACAAATACAGCGCTTCTACAAATAACGATACTATTTACTCGGTTGCGTGGATCGACCTGCGTGATGAACCTATGGTGATGCATGCCCCGCAGGGAGATGGTCGCTATATCGATGTCGAGTTAGCGGATTTTTATTCGGATCTGTTTGGGTACGTTAGCCCGCATATGCACGACGGCAAGGCTATTACTTACCTGATTGTCGGCCCCGATTGGAATGGCCCCATTCCCGAGGGACAATTTGACGGCGTGCACCGTTCGCCAACGCCGTGGGTCTTTGCAGTTGGGAGGGTCTATACCTCTGGCGGTGACGATCTCGCTACTGCCCTGGACATTCAGTCGCAGCTGGATCTCGCTCCGCTGTCGCAGTGGAATTCAGGCGTCAGAAAAGCGAGCACGGCCCGAGACGTGCTGGACATGCATTCAGCAAAAGAGGACCCGTTGGCCGACTTTCGAACCATGAACGCCGCAATGCGGGAGAATCCACCACCGGAGCGAGATGCGGCGTTGATGCGCGAATTCGCCAGAGTCGGTCTCGGCCCTTTAGCTGATGTCAGTCTGGACGACCTGGATGAACAAACCCGAAAGGGGCTGCAGCGGGCATTGATGGATGGCAACACATTACTGGATAAACTTGCCGATGCTGGCGGCGATACCAAGGTGGTCAACAACTGGTTTTACGGCGACAAAAACTGGGGAAGAATGGCGGAGCGGGGCGACTTTCTGGGCCGAGCTTCACCCCAGGCCTACGCGGGATTGATTGAACATTGGGTTGAGATGGCGGCGAAATTGCGCACTTTTACCGATGCCGAGGGACACGCCTTAAATGGAAATAATCGATACCTGCTTCGTTTCGAAAAGGATCAGTTGCCGACCGCGCGGGCATTCTGGTCCATCACCGTCTACGACGATAAATTCAACCTCGCCGAGAATGATTTCAATAAATACCTGGTGAGCAGTACCTCAAAGGACCTGGTTTATGGGGAAGATGGATCGCTGGAGATTTATTTGCAGCAGGAGCAGCCAGACCAGGCACTGCGCGCGAACTGGATTCCTTTACCTAAAGGCGACTTCAATCTGTTTTTCAGATTTTACTTGCCCAACCAGTCAATGATCGATCAAACCTACGAGCCACCGCCAGTGCGCCGAGTGACTTACAGATAGACACCTGCATTTTAGCGCCCGGAGAGATTCAAGCTTCCGACCAACCCGTTCGAAGCCTGTGAGGCCACCGGCCAAACGGGCTATACTGCCCGGCCGTCAAGTCGCAGCCAGGCCAGGCATGTCCATATTCAGCAAAGACAACGACCCCCTCGGGGAGAAGGAAGCACTGGCACGGCATATCCGCCTGGCGCTGGCGGTTGAGCGCCCCTCGGGCCTGGAACTGGAACTGAGCTACGCCTTGGTCAAGCGCCTGTTCAACCCTGTGCTGAGCGGCGTCGCAAACATTCCCGACCGGCCCTGCCTGTTCGTGGGCAACCATTCGCTGTTTGCCCTCGATGGCTGGGTGCTGGGCCCACTGCTGCTGAAGGAACTCGACCGTTTTCCCCGGGGGCTGGGGGACAAGTTCCTGTTCGCCAATGCCCGGATCGCCGACTTCATCCTCAAGCGCGGTGCGGTGATGGGACACCCCGAGGTCTGCAGCGCGCTGATGCGGGCGGGCGAGGACCTGATCGTGTTTCCGGGGGGCGCCCACGAGGCAGTCAAACCCGCCAGCATGAAATACGAGCTCCAGTGGAAGGAGCGCTACGGCTTCGTCAAACTGGCGGCGAAACACGGCTATACCATCATGCCCTTCGGCCTGGTGGGCCCCGATGAATTTTACGGCCACCTGGTGGAGGGCACGGACATTCCCGACTCCGCCCTGGGCAGCCTGCTCAAGCGCCTGGGCCTGTTGACCGAGGACACCCGCAGCGACATGCTGCCGCCCATTCCCGTGGGGGCCCTGGGCAGCTTCCTGCCTAAACCCCAGCGCTGTTACCTCGGCTTCGGGCAACCCATCAACCTGGCCAGGTACAAGGGCAGGACCCCGACCAGGAAGGAGCAGCAGAGCATCCGCGCCGCGGTGGCCAGGCAGATCGAGACGCAACTGGCCGCACTGCTGGTGGCCCGGGAGCAGCGCAAGGGCGAGGACGGCCTGCTGCGGCGCCTGCTCTCGCTCTAGTCCCTGCCCGCTCGCAGTCCCGCCCGGGGCCGGGGTGCGGCGCACCATTTTTGGCAAACCCATGCACCAATTCTGGCGGAAAACTGCCCCGGCAGCAGCTCGCAACATCTTGCCGCCCATAATCAGTTTTGTTTTTACATCATTAATTTCAATGAGATATAGAATTTATCTCGAAATGACATAAATTGGCATGTTCCCTGCAATATATCCGGTGAGGCGTCTGTAACGTACCTGAAACACTGGCGCGGTAGAGTCATTATCGCTTCATGGCCTGCCACGGAAGGCGGGCCGCTTCAAGCTCCATCCAGAGTCCATTTTACTGCCCCCTCGAGGGGCAGTTTTTTTTTGCACCTTACCCCGATCGAAAGCAAATTTAAGCGCCGGCCATGCTTGAACCTAATGACTAGTAGTTTATAGTGGGGCCGTTGATGTCAACACCATGATGGAGTCCACACCCATGAGCCAGTGCCCTTTCGCCAACTTCAAGAACATGCTCGACCCGGATACCTACGCCGATGGCATGCCCTATGACGAACTGGCGCGCATCCGCAAATCCGGCCCCATCCACTACATGGAAGACCCTACCATGGGGGTGCCCTACTGGCTGGTGACAGGCCGCGATGAAATCGACTACATCTCCAAGAACCCGAAGTTGTTCTCCAGCGAGGCGCGCACCGCCCTGGCCGAGGAGTTCAGCCAGGACGAGGTGGATAACATTCACCGCCACATGACGATCAACATGGACCCACCGCGCCAGCTCAAGTCGCGCAAGATCGTGCGCGCGACCTTCACGCCCCGCGCGGTGGATTCCTATGAGGCGCGCTTTCGCGAACACGCGCGCAACATCGTGGACCGCGTGGCCAGTCGGGGCGAATGCGAATTTGTGGAGGAAGTGGCCGCGGAACTGCCGCTGCTGGCCATCCTGGAGCTGTGCGGTATTCCGCCGGAGGACCGCAAGGACTTTTTCGAGTGGACCAACGCCATGATGTTCAACCAGGACCCGGAGATGTCGGCGGATCCCGAGGTTGCCATGGCAGCGTCTTTCAAGGTTATCGAGTACGCGATGAAACTGTCAGCCCTGCACAAGGACAACCCGAAGGACGACATCATCGGCGCCCTGCTGCGCGGCACCCAGCGCGAGGAAGGATTGAGCGAAGAGGAGTTCGTCTGGTTCTTCCTGATGCTCATTGCCGCGGGCAATGAATCGACCCGAACCGTTATCAGCCACGGCCTGCTGCAACTGATGAAGCACCCGGAGCAACTGCAATACCTGGTCGACAACCCCGACAAGATACCCAATGCCTGCGAGGAGATGCTGCGCTTCAACACCGCCTTCATCATCATGCGCCGCACCGCGATGGAAGACGCGCAGGTTGGCGGCCAGCAGCTGAAGAAGGGCGACAAGATCATCATGCACTACCACACGGTGAATCAAGACGAGAGCATCTTCGGCGACGACGCCATGGCGTTTGATGTGACCCGCGCGGAGCGCATGCCCGACCTGTACAACCAGCACCGCGCGTTCGGCGTCGGCCAGCACTTCTGCCTGGGTACGCACCTGGCCCGGCTGGAATTACGCGTCATGTTCGAGGAGGTCATCCCGCGCCTGCGCAACCCCAGGCTGGTGCGGGACGTGGATTACACCCGCTCCAACCTGGTGAATGGCATCAAGCGCATGCACATCACCTTCGACCCCGAAACAGTCCAGGTACGAGACTGCGCCTGAAGGGATGATCCCGGCGCCCCTATGGGCCGGCGCTGTCATCGCACCAGCGCGCGATCATCTCGCCCAGTTCGCTGCGCCGCTCGGCGCTGTTGCGGTCGTTGCGGATGTCGTCGAAGAGTTTGGCGAGGTGCTTGCGCTCGCTCTCACCCAGCCATTCCAGCAAGGGCTGATCCAGGTCCAGCGCATTGCGGTCGGCGTGGGTACGGCTGCGCACCAGGCGCTGGTGGAGCAGGGCCCGGCCCAGCAGTACGAAGGGAAAGTTGATGTTCCTGGAGGGGCCGTAGGAGACCATCTTGCCGCCGGTAGGTATGCCCTTCACCTTCAGCTGGCCGATCTTGTCGGCATACCTGCGCACACCCCACATCCCGCTCAGGGCGCCGCCGGCGCCGGAAATGAGCGTGCCCAGCCCGCCCAGCAGGCCCGCGCTGGCCGCATCCAGGGCAATGCCAGTGGAAGCGCCCACCACCGCGCCGGCGGAGGCTGCCGCCAGCAGCAGTGATTTTTCCCCCAGGCCCCACAGGTACCACTGTTCCGTATTGAACAGGTCAGACTCCTGCAGGGAGAGTTCCTGCTCTGACCGCTTCAGCCTGGAGTGGTAATACAGTTCCTCCACCCGCTGCCGGCACTGGCGCTCGCGCCCGACCAGGTGCGCCTTGTAACGCCCGAACAGCAACTGTTGCACCGGCTCCAGCGGCAGCCCCTCAGGCACCGATTGCTCCACCCGGTAATTGATCGCCTCGACAATAAGGTCAGTAATGTAGCTGCTCGCTCCCCGAACCTGCAGCTGCCGGTCCTCGCGCAGGATGGCCACGGCGCGTTCCAGTGATGCCCGCCAGTTGGGATCGAGATGGCCGAACAGCTCCAGCAGTTCCAGTTGCTTGCTGACTTCGGCCCGGTGGGCGTTGAAGCTGCGGACGGTGGTGAAGAACTGGCCGAGGCCGGCGGACCACTCCCCCACAAACTCCTCGCCCTCGATCGGGTTGATAAGCGCCAGGCTGGGCCGCCCGCTCCAGCGCAATATTTCCATTTCCGCCTCGTAATCCGCGCCGTAGGGGCAGGACCCGTCCACCACATAGATAATCCCCGCGCCGTCGACGATGGGCCGCAGGGCCTGGCACTCGTCCCGGTAGCGCGGGTCCCCCTCGTGCTGTTCGACAAAGGCTCGCACCGCCGCGGGTCGGGCCGCGGCGTCACTGCAGTTGCTGGCGAGCCAGTCCAGTACCGCGCGGGCGCGCTGCAGGCCCGGGGTATCCACCAGTTCGTACAGCGTTTCACCATCCACTCGCATCGGGTAGCGCTGGGCCTCGCGGGTGGAGCCGGCCCTGGCATCGATGTACACCGCGTCGTCCCTGGCGAGGGTGGCGACAATACTGGACTTGCCCTTGTTGGGGCGGCCCACCACGGCAAAGGTCGGGACGGTCACCGGTTCCGGCTTGCGCTTGCTGGTATTCATATCACTCGGCTTCCAGTGCCTGGACGTCCACCAGGGGAAAGGCGAGCCCCCGGGCAAACAATTGCCAGTCACCCAGCCTGGCGGCCGGGACCTGCTTGTGCGGCAGCGGCAGCAGGAACAGGGTGCAGCGCGGCACGCCCTCGAACCCTGCCAGCAGATCCGCCAGGTCGGCCAGGGGTGGCTCCCAGGATTTTACCGCTACCATCACGTGGTCGAAGCGCCGGCCGTAAACGGCGGCGAGCCGCTGCCTTTCCTCGGGCAGGGCACCCAGTCCCACGCTTATGCTATTGGCGGGGTCCACCGCCGCCAAAACCTCATAACGGGCCAGCTCTTCCGGCCTGAGCGCATTGGCCCAGTTCAGCAATACCAGGCCCGGGTCAGTGGCCGCCCGGTTAGCGTCCGCCACTGGCTGGCGCTCTGCCGACGCTGCCCCCTGTGTGGTCACCAGCGGTGATTTCATGCGCGCCAGCACCCGCTCGCTACCCGGCAACCGAGCCACCAGGGCTTGCGCCTGGCGCCGGTACAACAGCAGGGAGAACAGCCACAACAGCAGGCGGGGCAGCAGCGCATAGCTGAGCACGCACATGATAAGGAAGGGCCACCAGCCGCGCATGGCGCTGATATCCGCCGGGCTCAGGGCGGCGATGGCGGGGTGAAACCGGCTGGCAAAAACCAGCTCTGCGCTGACCGTCGCCTGGGGCAGCCAGGCCGACCAGGGCGCTGCCAGAAACGCCGTCATATCCTCCACCCAGGAGTCGCTCAGGTCGAAGGTGGAACCCCAGACAAAGGTGAAGTCACTGAGGGCGAGCAGCAGGAAAAACGCCGTTACCGCACCGAGGGTGAACAGGGCGCCGAGCTCCTGGCCATAACGCAGCAGTACCAGCCGCACCACCGACTCGGCCTCCCGCAGGTAGCGCCGGTCCGGCAGGGTCCGCGCCAGCAACAGGCGCGACGGGTTCAGCGGCAGTGCGGCCGGCGCCTGGTGGCCGCTTGCGATGCGGGTCATCACCACGGCGGCCACGAGGCACAACAGCAGTTGCACCAGCACAAACAACAGCAGGAACATAAATACGTTCACCAGCCCGCGCCCGCTGGCAAGCAGGAAAGTGGCCATGCCGGCGAAGCCGAAGCCCAATGCCACAATGCGCCCGAGCAGCGCCGCCGATGCCTCGTTCAACCAGGGCTCCGGCGCTGAGCGCCCATCCGCCGATTGCAGCGATACCGCCTGCAGCCAGTACAGCAGCCGCCCGGTGTCGTCACCGCGGGCGCACTCCCGGGCTATGGCATGATCGCGCTCCCGCGCTGCCTGTACGGGGGTTGCCTTATCCTGCTCCAGCATCGAGGCCAGGCGGAAGATATCGGTTAGCTTGGGCGTCGGGGCTGGCATCGGGTCCTTGCGATGGCGTAGGCGCCCACGGGGGGCCCGGAATAAAGGCATCAAGTGTGCGAGGGGGAACCGCAGCTGTCAAATCGGCGCCGGAGGCCTGCGGCAAAAGAAAAATCCAGCTGACCGCCGAAATGGCTTATCCTAGAGGCCCATCATCGTGCACCGACTTTCGAGGCAAGCCATGGCCAAACCCAACTACGCATTTGAGAAACGGCAGCGTGAGCTGGCCAAGAAAAAGAAGAAAGAGGAAAAAAAGCAGCAAAAGGCCCGTGCTCAGGCAGGCCCCGATGACGACTCCCCTGCCGCACCGGATGCGAGCGAACAGACCTGATATTACTGGCCGGCCGCCAGACGCAAGGCAAAAGCCCCTTATGCCCAGCCGCCCCGAGCAGCAGTGGCCCTTCCGCTGGGAGCTGTTGCTGCGCTACCGCTTTATCGAGACCATCGCCCTGTGGGAAGGCCGCCTGACCACTCGCCACCTTTGCGACACCTTCGGCATCGGCCGCCAGCAGGCCAGCAAGGACATCAACAACTACCTGCGGGAAGTGGGTCCCGGCAACCTGGAGTACGACAAGTTCCTCAAGGGCTATAAACCGGCAGCGGGCTTCCGGCCCATGGTCACGCAGGGGCTTGCCGACGAGTACCTGCACCTCATGGCCCGCAACAACGAGCTGATGAACGTGTTCGAGTCGCTATCCCTGAACATGGCCAACGTGGAGGTGCTGTCGCAACCGGTGCGCGACGTCAAGCCCGAGGTATTGCGACCCATCATGCAGGCCGCGCGGCAGCAGAAACGGCTGGACGTCGATTACGTGTCCCTTAACCACCCCGACCGGGAGGGGCGCATCATCGTACCCCACACCCTGGTGTATACCGGCATGCGCTGGCATGTGCGCGCCTGGTGCGAGAAAAACCAGGAGTACCGCGACTTCGTGCTGAGCCGGTTTCGGGGTATCCCCGAGATAATGGACGATTCCCCTCACGGCGTGGACGGTGATGGCGAGTGGAATACCCGGGTCACCATTCGCATCGCCCCGGATCCGCGCCTGACGCGGGACCAGCAGGAGGTGGTGGAAATGGATTTCGGCATGGAAAGTGGTGTGCTCGAGGTGTCGACGCGGGGCAAGCTGGTGCCCTATGCGCTGAAATTGTTGCATATCGACCCGAAGCAGGAGCTGGCGGATCCCATGGCACAGCAGATCATCGTTGAAAACAGGGCGGCCCTGCTGCCGTGGCTGTTTGGCTGAGGACCCGCAGGCATGAGTAAGCACAACGAATACGAAGAGGCGTTCTCTGAAAGCAGGTTCTGGCGCAAGCTGAAGAAGTACGCAACTACCGCTGGGAAAGAAATCGTGGAGAAGGCGCTGCTGCTGTTCTATGCGTTCCAGGAAGAAAAGGCGCCGAAATGGGCCAAGGCGACCATTGCCGGCGCGCTGGGCTACTTCATCGTGCCGCTGGATGCGATCGCGGATATCACTCCGGCGGTCGGCTACGCAGATGACCTGGGCGTGCTGGTGCTGGCCATCGCCGCGGTGGCAACCTATATCAACGAGGATGTCCGCAACAAGACCGCCGTAAAGATGCGATCCTGGTTTGGCGACGAGCCGGCGCGGATCGAGGATCAGGAGTCGTGACGAGCACCGCAGTGATCACCGGCATCGCGCCCGACCAGCGCTGAGGAATTACAGGCGCCGGAACCAGACCAGCGGAATTTCCCGCTCGACCATTGCCAGGTACTCGCCCTGGTGCTTGTTGATCTTTACCACGGTGGCCCACAGGGCCTCCCGTTCATCAGTCGGCACCTCCTCTGCCATAGCTTCGAAGGTCTCCTTGCCCAGTTGCACCGTCACCCTCGGGTTGGCCAGCATGTTGAGATACCAGGCGGGATGGCTTTCCATCCCGCTGTTGGAGGCCGACACCGCAACACTGTCGCGGTAGGGGTAGCAGGCAATCGGCACGGTGCGCTGCTTGCCGGTCTTGCGCCCCGTGGTGGTCACCAGCGCCACGTCGATCCAGCCCATGCGGGCGCCGAAACGGCCACCGCTGAGTTTGTACAGCAGCTTGTGCACCCTGCCGAAATAT
>Ga0105097_10001339_pt1 | contig 11769 bp, 10 predicted proteins | sample PPLLak12cMay2015_FD_87035 | JGI IMG/M metagenome (GOLD analysis project Ga0105097, IMG submission 87035) | Freshwater sediment microbial communities from Prairie Pothole Lake near Jamestown, North Dakota, USA - PPLs Lake P7 Core (1) Depth... | ecosystem: Environmental > Aquatic > Freshwater >... | reverse complement strand
TCGAGCGCGCCTGGGGTGTTGTGGAAGGTATCGAAATGGGCGCAGAGCACCACCTTGACGGGGGAGGGAGACGGTTTGCGGGCGACGATATTGCGGGCGGTGGCGGGGGTGTTGGCACAATCCAGCTTCAGATGAACGGAAAGAGGGGTCTGGCGCAGAAGCCCCAGAACCACTTCGCGGGGAAGTGTGGCAGCCGGGATGGGCAGGTCCCAATCCTCGGTGACCTGCTCGTAATCGCTGGAATTGCAGGGTGGTGCGACCAACGCAGCGGGCTTGCCAGAAACCAGAAGACCAAAGATCTTCTCGTCCTCCGGTCCGCGCAGGAACCAGGATTTGGGCGAGATCTGCGTGCTGGCCAGTTCGCCGTAGAAGAGGATGATCTTGCCCTCGATTTCGGCTGTTTCCAGCTCGGGAATTGTACTCAGAGCTAGGAGCTCCCCACGCGCATCACAGGCAGGCGAGAAGACGTTGGCTTCCACTGGGAGGGAGATGCCATCAGCCTCGAATTTTGCGGAATGAACCTCCCAAGCTGTACAAGGGTAGGGCTGCTCCTCGACTTGCAGACCCAACGAAAGGAAGGTATCTCGGATGTAGTCGGCAGCTGCCTGGTTGGCGGGGGAACCGATCAGCCGCGGGCCGATCTCGTTGACAAGCTTATTAAGAAATGGAACTGCGCCGAACTCTGTTTCCCGCATTTTTCCTCCCGAAATTTCAGATCACCCACAAATTCTTTTGATCATTTTTACAAGCGGATAATTACTGCTATGAGAATACTCAAAACACCATAAATTATTAGCCGAAGCAACCAAAGTGAAAACCACAGATTTTGATTAGTTGCCCGGTGTCTAATTACACTTTATGCCAACAATCGAAGGTGAAATCCCTCAGAGATTCCAAGCATTATTTCTTCCAAGAATAAATAATAAAGTAATATTGTTCAATTGTGATATTACTCACCCGAGTTCTCCCAACGAAAGCCATCATGAAGCGTCTCTCCTCTTTGTTCAACGCCAGGCTCACAATGCGGCGTGCAAGGAAAAGGCGAGTACCAACACTCCATCCACGCTTCGGAGGATGGCTGGAGAACCGTTGTGTTTTTTAATTTACACGGTTCAGTCGGTAACTCCCGGTAATCAGCGGGATAAACCAATCGTTCAGGAAGAGTGCGCAATTCCACGCTGAAAACCAGAATATAAATCTGATAAAGAATAAGAAAACCTGTAAGCAGGTACCCAATGAAAGATTTAACCCTAGGCCAGAAATTCATAATCATGAATACGAAGGTTAAAAGGACAAGGATGAACGCAGAAAGGATGAATCCATAACCAAACCGAAGAGCCGGAGATGTGAAAAACCAGAAGAGCCCCCCAATATACAAAAATATATAAACAGGGAAATATTGTCTAAAAAAACCTTTTAAAAACACCCCCCCTTTCCATGGAATAATGATAAATGAAGTCAATATTATGGGGCAAATCACAAGAATTCCAAGAATCCCTTTTTGAACTAAGGTTTGGTGGTTTAACCAGTCGGGAAACCAAAGATTTAAGGGGAGGTGTCCCTGAAAGGAATACCCCTTACCAGATAACTTTGCCCAGTTTTGAATCGAGTTTACGTCTGAAATCGCGTTTGCGAGAGGGATTTTCCAGTCGACCCGTAAAATATCAAGGAACGGAAATGGATATACTAAATATCCCGATAGAATAATGTTCCGGGCGACCCATGGCGCCAATATGAAAACACCTAGAAAAAAGTTGACGATCAGGAACTTGCGATTATTTGACTCATGTACCAACAGCAGAACAAATAATCCTCCCAGTAACCAAATTGCGGCAGAGAGTTTAATCGTGATACAAAATACCGCAATGACCCAAATAACCGTTGCGGTGATTCTATGATCCTCACCTTTCGCCTCTATAATCCTCAACCACTCCGTTAGGAGGATCCAGGAGATCAAAGTGATTGGAATATCTGTTCCTGGGGAAGATGCCTCTGAAGCAAGGAAATTGAAGGCAAACGGAAGAAGAAGCGCCCGGAAAAAGATGCTGAGGCGAACGTCCCTTTTCAACAAAGAATCTAAAGAAGAAAGCGAGGAAAGAACCACCAGAAGGAATAATAAACTGGGAAGAAGATGAAAAGATCCCCGCCCCAGGAAAGCAAAGCTGAAAACCGCATTGGATACAAACCAACTGGAATTAAATGCATACCTGGTGAGCAGATTGCCTAAACCAGGTACAACCCCAAAGGATTCGATCCAGCGGATTGCTTGCGCATGGTATTGCCCAGAATCAGGGTTGCTTGGTATTCGTGTGGAGACTTCAAGCAATGTAAGTATTGAGAGTCCGCCAATGATCAGAGTCAACCAATGTGGTTTTTTTGCTACTTCCAAAAACGCGCTCAGGCTTAATTTTCCTGTTTTGAAAAAATAAATGAGGATTAGAACCGTACCGAGGATTACTAAAAGGTGAAACCACGCACCAATTGGCATAAACAGAGAAAAAAACGAAGCTGTTGTAGTAAGCAACACTAACCCTAACAACCACGTTAGCAAAAGCGGTAACTTGACTGGGTTTTGGAATACCACGGATAACATCCGGTTCGCGTACCAACCATATAAGTAAACAACCGTAAAAACATAGATCCAGAAGATAGCGGTTATGAGCATGGTGGAATATCCCTTAAATGGCTTTGGAGATTGAAACCCCCTAATTATTATATAAGATTGCTGGACTACGGGATGCCGAAGCGTAATTGTTATTCAACAATATTTTACAGTGGAATTAGCAGAAATATATAAATTCACAGAGAAACCCCATCCGATTGGAGAAAACAATAAAATTAATACCTGCCTATTTACATGAAAAAGACGCGCGCATCTGGAAGCACCGGGCGATAAAGGTTAGTGGAACAGGCAATACAGGAATAAAGCTTTTCCCGCTGGTTACCAGGCGGAGGAAAAAATACCACGGATGTTGCCTGCGGCAGCCTGGTTGGCGGGTGAACCGATTAGCCGTGGACCGATCTCCGCGATTGGTTTTTCAAGATATGATATGACTTCAATTTGTTTTCGGACATTTTCCCTCAACATTGAAGAATGATCATCACGGTCCCCAGCGCGGCTGCCAATCGGGACGGGAGGTGGTCGTCAGGCAGCTTTGTTCCGAGCCATCCGGGCGCATAATGTAGATCTCGTTGTTCCCATCCCGGAACGAAGCGAACGCGATCCAATCGCCATCGGGCGCATAACTCGGCCCGAGATTATCGCCACCTTGCGTTAGTTTGCGTAGACCAGTTCCATTCACGTTAATGGTATAGATATTCCGGTCTCCCCGCGGACCAGCGTAGAACGCCAGGCTGGAGCCATCTGCCGACCAGCTGCTGCGCCCGCCCATATCAGCCATATCAGTCACCTGGCGAGGGGATGTGCCATCGCTATTCATCACCCAAAGCTGCTGGCTTCCGGAACGAACTGAAGCGAATGCGATCTGCGAGCCATCCGGCGACCAGGTTGGGTCGATATTGCTGCCCGTATCCGTAAGTGGGTGCGGGTTGGAGCCATCCCTGTCCATTACCCATATCTGCGACCTGCCAGCTTCCACTGTGAAAACGATGTGACTGCCGTCCGGGGAGATCTCCGGAGCGTAGAGATTTCCAGGGATGTCCGAAAGTCGAAGCAAGTTGCCACCGTCAGTTTGCATACTGAATATCTGGAAGGATCCGTCACGCCGGGAAGAAAAAACGATTCCGGTCCCATCTGGCGAAAGCGAGGCGTAGAACTCGGTTGCCTTCGCATCTGTTAATCTTTGGATGTTACTGCCGTCTGCATCCATGATGCAAATGTTATCAAAACCATCGATAAAGCAGGTGAAGACTATCTTCCCGTGCGGCGGATTCTCAAGGAAGACCGGTGGAATCGCAGTAGTGGGATTGCCGGTGGTTTGTGCTTCAGGAGTCGGCGTAGCCTGGATGGTTTCAATAGGTGACAGCGTGGGCGACACCAAGATTCGAGCGGCATCAATGGTGAGACGGGCAGTGAAGGTGGAGATATATTCCGGCTGGTGCGGTTGAAGCGCGGGGAAATTGCACATCACGCTGCTGCCCAGTATGGCAAGAGAGGCGGCGAGTACCCGGATGAGACGAAGATGACGATTGGGAGGTTTAGTTTTCTTCGCCAATTCCTGATTCATTACCTCATTATAACGAAGCGAATTCGCGGCGGTTCTTGAATGCCAAAAAATCAAGAAGCCGAAACATCAAATTCGGCTCCTTGCCAATATTAAGCAGTGCGATCATTATTTCTTTTTATTCATTACATGTACTTTCACGACCTCTCGCACAAAAGCTGCCAGGCGGGGATCGATCTTATCGAAATTGGCCTTGAAGCGCGGGTCGTCGTTGTATAGATCTGCCAGCCCCAGGCACTGCGCATCATCCGGTTCCCAAAAATACGCCATGTGTGCCCTCCAGCGCCGCACGCAATCCTGGGCTTCGGGTGAGGCAGGACCCCTGGGGATGGCCAGCACAAAATCACGGTAAACAGCATTGCCTTCCTCGCCGATACGCTGTTTATCCTCCCTGGAATAGCTTTTCCATTTTTGCTGGGATGCCTTAACGATTTCGGGATCGTATTTTTCCATCGCCTCCTTTTCGTATTCCGCTTGTTGCTTTTCATTAAAAGGCTCAAACATAATTATTTCGTCCATTTCCTTTTTTCCTTCCAGGTATTGAATCGTATCGGCGATGCTGGCGATCAGTTTTTCAGTACGTTTGATGCGCTGGTGCAGGGTTTCCTGATGCCCCCGGAGGGAGCTAAGAGCATCAAACGCTTCGCCATCCAGAATGCGTTTAATCTCAGCCAGGGGCAGATCCAATTCGCGGTAGAGCAGGATCTGCTGCAGGCGCAGAATCGACCCTGCATCGTAGCACCGGTAGCCATTCTCCGCGATTCGCGCCGGGGGAAGCAGCCCGATCTCGTCATAGTAATGAAGCAAGCGGGGGGTTACGCCTGCGAGGGCGGCGAGCTTTCGAACTGTGTACATGCGGTCAGTATAAACTATGACGTAACGTTAATGTCAAGGGGGAATTTCAAATGCGAAAGTCATTTCCGAAAATATCCCTTATAATATTTTTTCGGTTCGATGCATTAATATCCCGTTTAAATTGAGGTGGCATATGTCCAGCGCAACAAAAACTGTAACAAAAACCGCCAGCTGGGGGGTGCTGGGCATGCTCGCCATTGCGCAGTTCATCCTTGTCCTGGATACCACCGTGATGAACGTCTCGATCTCCCAGGTGGCTGAGGACCTGAACACGACCATTGTTGGGATGCAGACGGCGATCACCTTTTACACCCTGGTCATGGCGTCTTTCATGCTGTTGGGCGGCAAGCTGGGTGACCGCTGGGGGGGTAAGAAGGCCTTTGTTATTGGTCTTCTGATCTATGGCGTAGGCTCGCTGACGACCGCACTTGCCCCAAACATTACAGTTCTATTGATCGGATGGTCTTTTATTGAAGGATTTGGGGCAGTCTTGGTCATCCCGGCGCTGGTATCGATCACCGCGATCACCTACTCCGGCAAGCAGCGGGCGGTTGCTTACGGTTTACTTGGAGGGGTTTGCGGGGCTTCGGCTGCATTGGTACGTTTGATTGTAGGCCTGGCGCCCACCTATTACACCTGGCGGATCGTATTTGCCGCCGAGACTGTCATCGTTCTGATCCTGATGCTCTTCCTCAAGAAAATTCCCGCGTCGATCGGAAAACCGACCAAACTGGATACCAGGGGTGCGGTACTCTCGGCATCGGGTTTCGGCCTGGCGGTGTTCGGCATCCTGCGGTCCGCGCAGTGGGGATGGATTACCCCCAGCGCATCGGTGCCCACCATCAATGGCGTGCCGCTCACACCGCTGGGATTATCCCCGGTGTTCTGGCTGATCCTAGCCGGCGCGCTTCTCCTGCGTGCGTTTGCAGCGACCGAGCGCAAGGTTGCCGCAAAGGGTGAAGAGCCCCTTTTGGATATGGATTTGTTGAACATCCCTAAGCTGCGCGCTGGATTGACGGTCTTTTTTAGCTGGCAATTCATTATCATGGCCACATTTTTTGTCATCCCTCTGTATTTACAGACCGTGCTGGGGTTTGACGCCATGCAGACCGGGCTGACGATCCTACCCCTTTCGCTGGCGCTGTTCGTAATGTCGCTTGTGGGATCCAGAAGAACGGGGAAGATCTCTCCAAAGCGCATGTGCGAGGTTGGCCTTACATTCATATTGATCGGCGAAGTGCTTCTCATCGGTTTTACCGGTCCCGAATTACAATCGATCGGTTTTAAATTGGGTCTGCTATTGATCGGCGGCGGTTTGGGCCTGATGGCATCCCAGCTCAGCAATGTGAATATGTCTTCTGTGCCCAGCGAAAGGGGCAGCGAGGTGGGCGGGCTGCAGGGAACCTCCCAGAATCTGGGGGCATCTCTGGGGACCGCACTGATCGGCTCCATCCTGATCGCTTCGCTAGTCGCAAATTATCAAAAAGGCGTTCTTTCAAATCCTGCTCTCAGCGAGGTCAGCCAGCAGGCGGTCAGCGCTTCCGAAACAAACCCGAATTTTGTCACCACTGCCCAGTTTCAGGCTTCCGCTGAGGCAGCAGGGTTGACTTCGGCACAAACCGATGCGCTTGTGTTGGAATATGCAGATGCTCAGGTGGCAGCACTAAAAGCGTCCTTCGCGGGAATATCGCTCTTTGCGCTGTTGGCGTTGTATTATGTTCGTCACCTTCCTAAAAAGAGCGAGGAGGAAGTAACCCCGGTTTCCTGATTGCCTTATTGCTAATGACCACAATCAATTCATCTTTTCAACTTATCCTCAAGTGCCTAACCGGTATCTGGAAATGGATTTGATAAATTGTTTAATCACGAAAGGGATGAATACGACATTCCCCAAATAATTAGGCAACCAGATTGAAAGCGAACCGGTCATGAGCCCCTTTTTATCGAAAAACGGTGATAAAGATACCCAGGATATTGAACTGCTGGAATGCATGCGGAAGATCGGGAAAGCGCTTCTGGCTACCGGCAGCCCGGTGGGGGTGGTTGAAAACACGCTGATCGAGATCGCTGAAGCATACCAGCGAAGCTGCGAGATCGTCGCGCTGCCCAATACGCTGATGATCAAACTGGGGAACACTTACACAGGGGGCATCAGCGATTTCAGCGTTCAAAAGCAGGAAAGCATTTTCCTGAACCGGGTTTCGGCCATCAGCGTGCTCATCGACGACGTGAAAGCAAGAAGAATTCCCCCCCGGGAGGCTTCGGAGGAGATAGACCGGATACTTTCAATGGCTCCGCGGTTCTCTGCCTGGATAAGGACCGTGGGTTATGTTGTTGCTACCGTGGGGTTAACCCTTCGGTTTCGACCGGACCCCCTCGTGTTATTGATCGTCGCAAGCCTGGGGCTGTTAGTCGCACTTATGGTTGAGTATTTCAACAAACGTCCCCGCTACAACCTGCTTTTCTCCCTGTTACCGCGGCAATTCTGGTCTCAGCGATCGTCTTCAACCTTACCGGGAGAGGCGTGATCTATGGAACGACAAATCTGATCATTCCGCCGCTGGTGATCTTTCTGCCCGGGGTGATCCTGACTACCGGGATGATCGATCTGGGCTCGATGAACCTGATCTCGGGGTCCTCGCGGGTGATCTATGGGGTAGCGAACCTTTTCTTATTATTCGTGGGCATATCCATTGGATTCAGCATTTCCCAGCTTTCCACAACCCAAATTTATTCGTACGAAGCTCCGGTGTTCACCATTTTGCTACCGCTTTTTGGGACCTTGTTATTTGGGATCGGCACCTTTTTGCGGTTGAGCGGGTCCAACCGGGACCTGATGTGGATGCTGTTGGTACTTTATGCAGCCATGTTCGGTCAAATGCTGGGGGAAAAGATCTTCAACCCCTATGCCGGTGCATTCATTGGAGCCGCCGCCATGGCATTCAGCTCTGAATACATCGGTCGTTCGCCTCACCGGACGCCGGCGATGGTGAGCCAAGTGATGGCGTTCTGGTTCCTGGTCCCTGGCGCGATCGGGCTGCAGAGCATGACCAGCCTGCTTACCCAGGATTATCGAAGTGCATTTGTAGGTCTTTGGGAAATGGTGGTGCTGATAACATCCATCGCGCTCGGCGTTTTTCTCGGAACACTGGTGATCTCCCCCAATAAATTCATCCTTGCCAAAGGGTACATTGAAGAACCCGAACCCCAAAAACCATCCAGGTTTAAATTCTTTCGAAAAGCATGATTATCTGAAATAAACCTTGGTGTTTTCATGCACGGTTGGGTCTGCCAGCAGGTCTGCAACCGGCCACCAGCGCAACTCGGCATGCTGCTCGTCCCCGTTGATCCGAATCCCTTCCGGAAGGTTGAACTCATGCGCCAGGACGATGTAATGGGTGCCGATCCCTTCGACCCCGGCAAAGTTATCGTCGTAGAGGTGCTCGTAAGCGCCTTTGAATTTCGCATGGGCGGGATCCAGCTCCACGCCCAGCTCGGTGAGAGAGATTCGCCGAATGGCCTGGAGGATGCGCTCATCCTTGAGGATCTTCCCGCCGGGGACGAACCAGCAATCCCGCGCGGGGCGGTTCTTCCGGTAACCCAGGAGAACCTCCCCCTTATCGTTGAATACGATCAGGTCTATGGAGACCAGCGGGGTTAACTCCACAATTTTGAGGAAAGTGGCAGAGTCCAGCCTCATTGCGCAACCGCGGGTTTGAGGGTGAAATCGAAGAAGACGGTTCCGGGGGAACCTTTCGCGATCAACTCCGTGTTGCTACCCAAAAAACCCAGGTGCACCCCGTCGGTAGCCTGCAGCAGGTACTGGCTGGAGTTCACCCACTCCGGCGTGAACGCCGGGTCATAAACCAGGGGAGAAGTGCTTAGCGGGGTGGTGCTGGTTTGACCGAGCACCCCCACCAGGATGGCGTTATCGGCTTCGGTGCGGAAGGTGTATCCGCGGGAGTCGGCTGACCAACCCACCAGCCGGGATGGGCTTCCGTTATGTAAAATCGTATCCCCGCTGCCATCGATGAGCGCTTCGTGCAGCTCGCCCGAGCCTGTTTCCGCCTGGATGTTGAGCTGGTAAAGGATGCGGGTTTGATCCGGCGAGATGACGAGAGGCCCGCCGTTGGTATTAACATCGGTCAACTTTTGCGGCTCGCTTCCATCGATCGGCAGCCGCCAGACGGTGGTTTCTGCGGCGGTATCATTGGCGGCATCCCGCGGGGGCAGAACGAGCAGGACGGCAGCAGAATCCGGCGTCCAGACCAGCTTTGGATAATAGGGGGAGGCATCGGGCGTGAGAATGGGCTCGAAGGCGAAGATCTCGCGCAGGTTCTCGCCGCTGGCATCCATCACCGAAATCGTTGCCGGGCGGGAGATGGCGATCGAACGTCCATCGGGGGAAGCGAAAAATTCACCGCCCTGCCCATCGTTCGAGAGCCGGGTAACCTCGCCTGAGGCAAGATCATAGCTGTTCAAATCATCCGCAGGGCGGAGCGGGCCACCTTCGACCGGATAGAAGGTGGTATTGAAGAGCAGCGCTTGGGATTGGGGCAGCCAACCAAGTTGATACGGTACCCGCGGTTCGCCACCTTCGATTGGTTGCAGGGCGTATATGGCGTCCACATCCATCAACTGCGTTTCTTTCTTATCCTCCACGCCAACAGACCAAAGGTCACCCACCCGCGTGAAGATCACCAGCTCTCCTCCGGGGGCGATCAGCATCGGCAGATTGGCCCCTCCCGCCAGGGGCGAGGATGCCCCCGCGCGCCAAATGCTGATATCGTTCACCTGCAGCAGGGCGATTCGCAGGCTGCCCGTATTGGGGATGGGGGTGAGGGTGGGGAGAGGGGTGAGGGTCGGCAGCGGTGTCCAGGTATCCTGGGGGGTCCTAGTGGGCAGGATCTCCACCGTGAGGCTGGGTTGCAGGGTGGGGGTGGGGGGGATGCTGGACTGCATGAACCTGGCTCCCCCAAAAATGGCAGTGCCAAATACTGCCAGGATCAGCAGGGTGAGGATGATCCGTACTGCCGGTTTTTTATACCAGGGCGGCGGGGGAGGGGGAGTTTCATCCCGGTAGGAGCCGGGCGGGATTGGCGGTGGTGCGGGCGGGGCAGAGGCTTGGTTGCGGTCGATGTTATCCAGCAGGCTGCCACGCGAAGGTGCAGCGCGGGGTGGCTGGGCAGGCGCAGCCTGGATCTCCCGCATGTATGCAGGAACCGATTCCTTTCCAAGCGCGCGCGCTTCCGCGCCTGTGGTAAGGTAATCCTCCACGGTTCTTTTCTCCAACGGGGGTGCCTGGCCAGCCAGCGGCTCGGAGGGGGCAGGGGTGCTTGTTTCTTTTTGAACCAGGGCAGGGGGGGCTGCCGGGATGGGCGGGGGTGCGGGGGATGGCGGCAGCGCAGGTTTTTGAAAAAATGCCAGGGCAGCCGGATCCTGCGGGTCGAGCTTGAGCACCTGGCGGTAACAATCCGCTTTTCGAGCTGGGTCGTCGATCACCGATGCCATCAGCAGCCAGGCCTGGATATCATCCGGGTTTGTACTCAGAACCCGCGCCAACTGGCGGGCAGCTTCGTCCTTCCGGCTGGCGGCGATCAGTGTTTGAATAGCATCCAGATCAGCCATCAAATCTCCCTCTTCAATGGTAATTGTACCTCAGGCGAATTCATTGAAGAAAACAAGACTTCGAAACACACCCGGTCATGCTTTTGTTCTCAAAGAAATAGCCTGTGCTGCCATGGCAGCACAGGCCGAAAGATCGACGGATTATTATCAAACCTTCAGAAAGCCGATTACTTTTTCCCGCCGTTCCCCTTCCCGTTTCCATGTTCATTTTGGTTTTGATTGTTCTCTTTTTCTGCTCGGCCGGACATAACCGCGCCAAGATTTTTGAGGTTCTTCTCATCGGTGAATACCGCTTTACGCAGCTGACCCCAATTGGAAGGGGTTGATCCATCTGGAAGGACAACCGCGGAATAATCTCCACTCTTCTTTGCGGCCAAAATGGTGGAAAATGTTGCGGAATCTCCATTGAGCGCCAAAGCCATGAAACCCGCCTGGGCGATCTCACCAAAACCCATACCCTGATCATGGTACGCCATGAGTGCAGCACCATCAACACCAAGGATGCCGCTCAGAAAATCACCGAGGGTGACCGCAACCGGTTGAGTGACCAATTCGCCTGCCTCCAGTATGAGAGAGGGATCGACGACCAGAGTCTGCCCAAGCATGGTTTCCACAACGGCGACAACCGGGGGAATATCCGCCGTAGCGGTTACCAATCCGAGCGACACAGCGTTTTCAAGGCTGTAGGTAAGTGGAAGAACACCATCGGTGGTGCGAAGGCCGACGCGGATGGTTACCATGTTCGTTAGCGGATCGATAATGGGGGTGATTGTCTGGATTGTACCGGTTGGTGGTTCTGAGACTTGTGTCTCCGCGAATACCTGAAGCGAAGGGAATGCAAGGAATAGCGAGACTGTTATTACTGTCAGAGCCAAATAAATTCTTTTCATGGTTTCAAGCCTCCTGGTAGTAAATCGGACAATTTTTCTTAGAGTACCACGGTCCTCGTACTCCCTTCTTAATAGTTTTGTAAGGTGACCGCAACGGACAGCAAGTAATTTCTCCTCGTTCCTCAAGGTTTTGGTGTTTTTGTCGGTTCAATTTTTCCAGAATTCCCGGAATTCGACCCGCCTCCCTCCTGATCGTCAACATTTTGTGCGTT
>Ga0105097_10001337_pt1 | contig 11773 bp, 10 predicted proteins | sample PPLLak12cMay2015_FD_87035 | JGI IMG/M metagenome (GOLD analysis project Ga0105097, IMG submission 87035) | Freshwater sediment microbial communities from Prairie Pothole Lake near Jamestown, North Dakota, USA - PPLs Lake P7 Core (1) Depth... | ecosystem: Environmental > Aquatic > Freshwater >... | reverse complement strand
CCACCTCTCAATGTAGATTTGTGGATTTGTGCTGACAATTGGTTGATCGCAGTAATCAAAGTTTGATTCCAATCTTTTTGAGTGTAAGAAGTTGTTAAAGACAATCTTCTCCATCCATTATAATCCCAACGTAAGTTCCAAGCCGCACCTTTACGTAAGTCACGAAGGATCTCACGGTCAATTTCAGCCGCAACTTGTTCTGATAATAAAGCCGTTAATTCAGCTTCAGCATCAATGTTGTGGAATGCCGCAACGTCTTGTGCCATTTCTGGAGACCATTGTGCTCTTAATTTTCTTTCAGTTACAGAAACTGTTACAGACTCTAAGTCAAAAGAAACCTCACCAATTTGGTCTTCAAATTCCATATTAGCGTATGATCTATAAACAGTTGAGAATGATGTTGCAGATGCCGCAGAAAAAATTGTAGTTCCTGTGTAACCATCCATAGTCTCACCACAAGTAACACATGCTGGACAAGATAAATCTACTTCAAGATAGATACAACCATCTTGAGAACAGATATTATTGTAAGATCCACCATTACCCGTACTTGGGAAACTAGTACCTTGTTGGTTAGATGTTGGAGCAACAATACCTTTACCATATTGTTGAGTTACAACTCTAAATAATAAAGAATTAGGATCACCATTTGTATCTCTCAATACATTACAAGGTGTTGTAGATGCTGACATTCCATCACCTGATTTTTGGAATACTCTCAAGTCAGATAAGAAACTTTCTGTATCTATCTCATTTCCATCAGGTCCGATTAATTTACCAACACCAAGATCTCTGAAACCACACATTTTAACAATTACTTTTCTAACGTTAGTTGTTTCAGTAATATTAAGTCCGTTATCAATAGTTCCGTTAACCCATTGTAACATAGTTGCATCAGTAGTGATTGCCGACCATTTACCTTTTGAGTAATCAAACAATCCTGGAGGATCTAATTGACCTTCAGAACCTTCATAGAATAAATCATAAAGATTTTTTGAAAATGCGTTTGAGTTAGGTGGGTAACCAGCTCCAATAGTTGATGAATCAATTGTTGAATTGTTAGGTGATCCTACAGGTGAGTAATGTGTTCCATTACCATCATAATCATTTACTGGTGTTTGTTCAACACTACCAGCACCGTATCCTTGGATACGAGGTACGAAGAAGAACAATTTACCGATTGGTAAGTTCATTGCTTGTACAGAAACGATTTCGTTTGCCAATAATTTAGAGAAAACTCTTCTTACGATTGGGAAAACAACAGTTTCGAATGCTCCGTTAGAACCTTCAGAAGTTGCTTCGTTAATCAAGAAAGATGCTTGGTTTTCATACAACTGTGCAACGTTTTCTTTTAGGTGACCTTTAAGGCCTTCAAGGAATCCTAATTTATCCCATTTGTTTATAGTATCTTCTTTGATAACTTTAAGGTGTTTTAACCCGATGTTACCAACAAGACCTGATTCTAATAATGCTCCCATTTTTTTGGTTTTTTATTTGTTTTTAGTTTATTTTTATTTTAATTTTGACATTAAATCTTTCATTCTCATAAATTGAGGATTTTCATACGTTTTAGATTCGATCAAGTTTGCTGCCGATCCACTTGTAGGTGTTTTGATCAGATTTCTTTCGAAAGATTCGTTAATTGTATTATCCGTACTTGTTGTAGTTGAAAGTTCGTCTTTAATTGTTTTGTATAGATTTTTAGATTCTTTAATAGTTTCAACACCATCAAATCGTCTTAATACGTTGATCTTTTCTTGTTTCGTTGTGGAGTGTTCAGTAAACAAACGAGTAGCGTAAGCTAAGTTTGAGTTGAATACTGCAACCTCATTCAATTTAGTTCTGAAAAGATTAAGTGCTTTTCTATACTCTTCATTTTTTTCTCTAAGTAAGTTTAACTCTTCGTTTTTAGATTCTAAGTTTAAGTTTCTATTAGGTGTAATACCTTTTCTTAAACCACGACCTGATTTAGATCCATTACCATAAGTTCTTGAAGCCTCTTTAGTCTCCACTTTTTTAACTGTTGGTTTTCTAACTGGTTTTTTTCCTGTGTTAACTTCCTCCTTATATTCGAATTTTGCTTTACCCATTCCAACACCTCTTGTTCCTTGTTTTTTCTTAACATCGAAACCACCATCTTGGTTAGGTTTTTTTCCGTATTTGAATTTTGATGCATTACCCATACCAATTCCTTTAGATTTGAATTTTGATGCTTCCATAACAAATTCTTCTTCTTCAGTCATATCGAAATAATCATCTTTGATTGGTTTCATTCTACGACTTGGCATTTCGTACTCTTCTTCTTCAAAATCCATGTCAGAATCCATAAAGTCTTCATCATCCATATCAGAATCCATAAAGTCTTCATCATCCATTTCAGAATCAATATGTAATTCATAAATTACACCTTCATTTTCCATTTCTTCTTCCTCTTCTTCTTCCTCTTCTTCGTCAAATTCATCATATGATTCTCCAAGTTGAATTAGGTAATCTACGTCTTCATTTTCATCAGATAAATGCAACATATCGTTTTCCTTTTTTACGATAATACCATCCTCATCTTTCATTGCTTTAAATACACGAAGAATTTCTTCGTCAGAAGCACCTGTTAGATCGATTGTATCGTCATCAACATCCATATCCATGTCCATATCCATTTCGTCGTCAGAATCCATATCCATTTCATCATCCATACCCATGTCCATATCCATTTCCATTTCGTCATTATCAGCGTCGGTATCAACCTCAGCTTCTAGATCAATCTCCTCATCGTCTTGTTCGTTGAGAGATTCCTTTACTAATTCTTTGATTTCTTGCGTCATTGTAGATGCAAGTATTCCTTGTGCGTTTTCAGCGATCACATTCTCCAAGTTTCTTAACTGGATGAATGTGTCCTCAACTAATGATTCTTTTTTGTTCATTATTTTTGAATAGTTTTATTGATAAATACTTGACTATTACAAAAAATTCACTTTTATAGTTGTTTTTATTTAAAATAAAATTTTTAGGGCATAAAAAAAAGGATGAACATTTGTCCATCCTTTCTTAAAAATTTTAATTTAGTTAGTCAATAACCTCATCAATTTTACTTTCGGTGATTGAAGTGATTCTCCAATCCATTGTATAATTTTCATATACTTTAGTGACTTTAGCCTCAACATCGGTTGGAGTATACCCCATTACCAATTTCTCTTCTCTCATTTTTTTTACTTTACCTGACTCTGTATCTAACAGGTCTGATGTAATTTTTGCTACGAAATACTTTTCTCCTTGTTCCATTTTATTTTATTTATCCAAATAATCGGATAATCTTTTCATTAAGTCAAGTGATTTGTTTCCAGATTCCCCAACATGACGATCAACGGTAATTTTTTTCTCTTCTTCTAAGTTCTCATCATATTTGTGTCTATCATCTCTATTTAAGAAAAGATACGCTCCTGGTGTAGATGGTGAAGATACAAGGTCAAAACATATTAACTCAAAATCTTCTTGTACTTCATTTTGTTCTCCCACTTTTTTAAGTGATCCAACACCACGAGAAGATATTCCTAATGTTACACCTTGTCTTAGGTAGTTTGCTGCCAAATCTCCTTTAGTAGAACATACACCACTTTGGTGGAATCCAGGACTTGTTAATAACTTCAACTTACCCAATAGAACAGGACCTTCCCAAAACACTTCAGTGATGATGTGTGAAACACGATCAAGATCAATAAGTGATGATTCAGGGTGGTTTAACTCCGAAAGTGAAGTTCCCTTCTCAATCATCTTCTTATAGTTCTGAGCTTCTCGTTCAAGAATCTTTTTTGGGTATACTCTACCATTTCTATTTGGTGTGTCGTATTTCTGTAATACGGCATAAAATTCAAATGGTTTTGAGTGGTCTAAAAAATTCTTAGATTCTTTAAGTATTTCTGAGTTATATTTATCTGTTGGGTTGATGTAACCGGCATCGTATTCAACAAGAATCCCGCGTCCCGTTTCATTTGGCCCTAATATTCTATTTTCGTTCATATCAAAAGTTTTTTATATAAATATTAAACTTTTTCTATTTTTACCTTATTTGGTTTCACATTTCCATTTTTTGTTAAAGAAAACTTAAAGTTTTCGTTTTTGATAAGAACATCATCATATATTCCTTTGACGATGGTTTTTAATTTTCTCTTTAGTTTTGTATCTTTAAAGTCTAATTCATCTATTAGGAACAAATTAATTTCAAGGTTCATAAACGATTTTTTCTTTGGTTGTAGTCCGCTTGTTCTTAGGTCCATATCAACAATAAATTTGTCGTCAAACAATGTTTTATCTATATGTTCATATACTGAATGTTTAATAGATCTACTCATATTTAGTACAATTCTTGACCAAGATTCTGGATCAATTTTGGGTTCCACCCAAGTTTGTAAGTTAAGGTATAGGGATTTAAAATCTTTGGAGTTTACTGTTCCGTATATCACCTTTGAGGATCTATAACCAATTAATTTGGAAGTTTTTCCTTTTTTCATCAATTTTTTTCATGTTATCACGTTTATTTTTAAAATAATAGGTATATTTGTGATATATATCAAATACAATAAATTCGTAAAAATATCAGATGTTAATAGTAGTTGTAAAACACGGGAATATAGAAAAATCCCTAAAAGAATTAAAAAGTAAGGTAATAAAAACAAGACAAAGTTCATTACTTAATAATAGAAAGCAATACACTAAAAAGTCGGTATTAAACAGAACAAATAAGAATCGGGCGATTTATCGTCAAAAAATGATTTCTAACGATTAAAGTTCCCCATTTAATTTTCGTAATTTAAAGTAATTAATCTTATCGTAAGATTCGTCCTTAATCTTATTAATTGTTTCGGTGATTTTGTTATTAACATCAGAATCACTTTCTTGTAAGTTCTCCAATTTAGTTAATACACTACCTTTCAACATAAAGTATGATTCTTTAATTGTATCATCGTTTGACGACAGTAAAGACTTTAATTCTTTTTTGTCCGATTCTGTTAAATTATCAATATAGTTGGTGATTGTTTTATTTGCAATCTCCACCATATCTTTAATTGGAACATTAACTATGTCAGTTTTCTTTTCAGTTTTTGGTAGTTTAATTGATTCTAATATAGAATTTTTACTATTGATTTTATCTTCAAGATTAACAACATCATTTGAAAACAGATTATCTATTGTGTTATAAGTATTTTCACATTGGATATGACCAACCCACATTTGAATTTCTTTTAATTGTGAAGTTGGGATCTTATTTATTAAGTTTTCGTATAGTATAATACTTTGGTTAATATATTCATTTGCCACAGATTCGTTAAGTCCTTTATTAGAACTTAATTCCCCATACAAATAAAACAATTTACTAACATTTTTATTCTTTAAGATTAGTTCCTCAAAAATAAACATTTCTTTCTTGAATGTGTTTTTCTTGTAAGATTCAATTAACACATTTTCTATTTTAGATTTTAATATACCAAATTTCATATCGTTTTTTATATATAAATATCAATCTCTTAGCAATTTGCTCAATGCTTCTTCCATTGAGCCCAAAGAATTTCTTGCTCCGGATAAATCAATGTACGAATCTCCGTGTAAATCATCACTTTCTAATAGAATATTTAGATTATTTTTTTCATTATTTTCAGGTAATCCACCTGCCTCACCACCTGGTTCAGGTCCTCCCATCGGTGGTCCCATTGGTTCTGAACCCCCCATTGGTGGTCCCATCGGTGGTAATCCACCCATATCACCCCCTTCAGCTGGCGGTGGTACAGTTTCAGTTGATCCTGACTTAACTTTATATAACTTATCCACAGTATCAAACATACCTGTATGTGTGATTATTGTTGGTGTATTTGTAAGTTCGGCAGCGACTGCTCGTTCTAACCTCATTTGTTGAACATCTAACTTAATATCTTCATCTGAGAATCCAAAAATATGTTTTTTAGCCCAAGTTGCTGATGTCGGTGCAAGAGTGTTAGGTATTTCACTAACAAGGTCTTTATAAAGTAATACTTTTTCTTTCCAAACATCAACCATTAATAGATCTGCTTGTTTTGATGGGTTAGTAAGACCTAATGTGAAGTTTTGTAATTCATCTTCAAACCCTAATAAGAATAAATGAATGATTGCAATTTTATTCATTTCTGCAATCATACTTTTTTGTATCTTATGTATGGTTCTTGCAAAACGGATATCCTGTAATGACAAGTTTTTACCATCACCAACAACTTCCTCAAACCCTAAATATGCTTTTGGTACACGTAATGCGGTAACCAATTTCTTTTGGATGTATTCAATATCCGCAATTTCCGATAAATTTTGTGCTCCGGCTAATGTTTCAATAGGCATTGTTTGTGTTGCATCTCTAACAGGAACAAAGTAATCTTGATCCACCGCCATTTGGTTAAAACGTAAATCAACATTTCCCGTTTTTGAATCAACTACCTGATCTCTCTTAAATTTGTTTGCAACACGTTGTACATATGCTTCAACATCCTTATCATCCATATTCCCAACAAAAACTTTAAACACTCTTCGTTCAGGAGCTCTTGATGTACGATAGATTAACATCGCATCTTCAGATAATATTAATTGTTTCCATATTCTTCTTGCTTTTTCCAACATAGATGTTCCATATGGTAATTTTCTATCATCACCTAACAATCTAAAGTGGGCAATCTCCCAAGAACTAAATTCCATATCTTTAACTTTCCAATGGAATCTCAATCCTTTTTGTTTAGGATCAACCTCAGCATTGACAGATTTTGCTGCCATACCTCTTTCCAATCGTTCAATCTCAATATTAGGTAATTGCATACATCCTACAATACCTTTTTCTGGATCCAATTTTAAATAGACAAAATTATCACCATATTTACAGGTATTTCTTGTCCACATTGCCAAATTGGTATTAATGTCTAATACATTATTAAATAAATCGGCAAGAATACCTTTTATTCTTTTTGATTCTGAATAAATTTGTAAAATAAAACCATCTTGATCTGAAGTTGTTGATTCTTCAGAATATATATCTAACGCAGTTGATATCTCAGGAGTAAATTCCATTGATTCGTAGTCGTAGAATGCGGCAATTCTTGTTGGTTCATAATAAACCGCTTGAGTATATAAGTTATTCTCAATTTTTGCCCATTGACCTGACAAATACATAGTTTGTTGAGATTGAAGTTTTTCCTTCTCAAATTCCTGTTTATCTGTGGTTCTTAATAATTCTTTTTTATCAAACTTATATGTTGGATAATCTTGATTTAACAGTGAGTTAGGCCCAAATGCTTGGGATAGTCTTTGCCAAATTGTTAGATTGTTTTGATTTTGTTCCATGTTGACTATTTAATTTTTTTTATATAATATTACTTGAGTTATTTAATAAGTCCATACCAAATGATCCCCATATTGGGTTATTAATGATTGGTTATTTTCCGTTAAAATATAATTTGTTATAATAACTGGGGGTGCTGGTGGAACATAATTTTGTTCTCTATTTGTGTCAGGTAAAGATCCCTTTTTGTTAAAAGTTAAGGGAAATCTTTTCGCACTTAACACAGGTTGCCCCGGTACAATCATTGTACTACCCGCAATTATATTACCAGACCTTTTTCTTTGATTTAAACCCATTATACTTTATTTATAAATACTATCTACCGCCAAATAACCAACCATATGTTTCATAATCCTTTCTAGATGCTCCCGAATTATTGTTTCCATTATCAAACCCAAAATGTGGCGTTTGTGGATTAAAGTTTATTATCTCCTTAACCGATTCATTATTGGTAACCGTCCAAGAATCTAACATCGCCTTAGTTTGTTCTGTTACCCTTTCAAGACTAGAGAAGGATGATTCACCAACATATAGGGCAATTGATATGGACATAATCAAATCATCGTGATGACCCTTTTGGTGATCAGGTCTTCCATTCACATAAACAAAGGTATTCATCTCATTAAACAACCTTGAACTATAAATTCTAAATTTATGTCTCATCCCTTCTTCAAAGGCGGCAATTATTTGAACTCGTTTGTTATTAAAGTTTATTCCCGGTATTTTATCTAACGATTTTGGGTCATATTTCCAAGTATTATTTTGGTCAATACCATCAACATACATACTCTTATAACCAAGTTCCTGTAGTTTTCTTGCCGTTGATATCCCCATTCCACCAGTAATATCAATAACAATAAAACAAGAATACATATTCCCCCATTTATATGCAATCTCTGCCAATACATCAGGTGGGATTTTTCCAATATATTCTAATACTTGTTCCCGTTCATCAAAATCAATAATTTGTATTGTACTAAAATCCTCACTATCACCACGACTAACATCAACACCCATAATGTATTTATGTCCTACAACAGGTTCCTTCCATATCCATAAAGAATTACCCATCATTTTATTTGCGGGTTCTTTTATCATATTTTCACGAATTGTTTGCAACATATTTGAATCAAAGACATTATCCCCTGATCCAAGAAAATTACATTCTAACTCCTGAGATACCTTCCTTTTATCGTATTTAAGTTTTTTAACCATACCCTCAAACCAAATGGAACAAGGTTTATAACCCGTATCCATTATTGTTTTTAGGTCATCATAATTCCGAGTTTCAAACGGTATTCCTTCCCAACTCAATATTTGGTCTTCAGTATATTCTTCTTTATTTAACAAATAATGTATTATGTTTTCAGTTTTCACTAAATATAAATCTCTAGTATATCTTGGATCTCTAAACCAATACATTTCAGTGATTTTAAAATCATTCATATTTCTCAATGCCTGATCATAGATTTCATAATAAATTGGATCATATCCGTTTGGTGTAGAAACAACGATTACTTTACCCCCCGTAGATAGGGACGCCATACAAGCCGCCCAAAAATCACTATCAGCTTCAATAAAGGCCGCCTCATCAAATATTAATATTGTTGGGGTAAATCCACGAAGTGCATCCTTTGATGTTGCAACCGCTTTGACCTCACAACCATTTGTTAATTTATAATGTTTTTGTGAATTTTTTTCTGCTGAAAAATCTGCACCAACCCATTTTGGCCATTGGGCAACAAATGCCTTAATCTTATTTGCCATCTCCAATGACGTATCAAGTTTGTTTGCAATTATAAGAATTTTTTCAGGTCTATTTTTTTTGGCAAATGCAAGTTTCTTGGATACCCAAGCGGCAGTTACCGTTGATACTCCTGCTTGACGATACTTTAATGCAATATTCTCATTATATTTATCATAATCCTCTAACAAAGATATTTGGTCAGGAAATAGTTGTAATGGAACATATTGCGATACCGTATTGTCGTATGTTTGTAGGTAAGTCTTTAACGCATATGGAGTATCTTTCATACACTTCACATACTCTAACGTTAATTGTTCTTTAGTAAAACTCATAGTACTATTTAACTATAAATATCAAAACCCCCAGTTATTTTCATAAAAGGGGGTTTTACATTAATTAAATACTATTTTATAATCCTAACTGAGCCAAAAGATCATCATCTTCGTCCTCATCTTCGTCTTGATCATTTCCTTTATATCTTTGATAATCTCTTTTTGCTTTATCCAAAATTTCTCTGAATTTACGTTTTGCCTTTTCATTATCCGCAGGTACTTCAGAGATAACATTGGCCATAATATCTTTTAAAAATTGTTCAGCTGGAATACCATATAAAATTCTTTCAAAGAATGGTAATAACTCTCTATTTTCAACATTAATTGTTAATTCGTCAGGTAGTAATGTTTTTAATTTTCTTACTAATTCACCACCAACTCTAAATTGCATTGGTTCATTCGGCATTATGTCTGTTTGTCCCATAACATCATGTGCCATATCAGGATCAAGATCTCTCCATTGTTCTCTTGATGCAACGGATGCAAAACCTTTAACTAATTCGTGTAGTAAGATTGGAAATATAATACCATTAGCAACAACGGCATCCATTCCTTCTTCCTCACCTTCCTCATCTTCATCTTCATCACCATCACTATTCTCAATTTTTGACGATCCTGCGGCATTACCACCCATCGCCTCAATTAGATCCTCTTCAGTAAAATACATAAGGTCATTTGCCGACATAATTTTATTATATAATGAATATAACCTTGGGTCTATTTCATCCAACCTATCTTTAAATCCTTGATAACTAAATTGACCTCTTTTACCTTTACCTTGAATAATTGCGTTAATTACGTGACGTTTCTCAATTTCTAATTGTCTTTGTTCTTCTGGTGTTAATTCGTCAATATCAAATGAAAAGTTTGGTGGTAACTCCAATTTAGGAAGTTTTGCTTTATCCATTTTGAATTCATTTGGGTTAATTCTTTGTTCATTTAAAAACGCTTCAACATTAATAAACTCAAACCCATATCTTGTACCAGCACCTTGAATTGGGGACTTATTAATTGACCCCCCTTCTATCGCCTCCTCAAGAGTTGACGAATAAGGCATCCACCCTTCTTCTTTTGCGGCAATTTCAACCGCCAAATCTTTTAATTCACTCTTATGTGAATTTTCAATCATCATTGCTTGTTGTACTGATCTCATTTGTTCCATTTGTATAGATCTTTTAACCAAAGGACTTGTAATATTCTCCTCAGTTCCAAAATATCTTTTTACATAATCAACAACTTCTTTAAATCTCGTTCCTGTAATTTTTTCTACGTCAGAAACACCACCTTTAAACGCTCTGTTTTTTGCGTATATTCCTTCTGGATCCTCAACTTTTTTTTGACTCTTTGGATCCATTCTCTCAGGATAATCTCCATAATCAACAGGGGCTTCTTTTATTACCTTTCTGATTAATCTTTCTAAATCTTTATTTCCCATCTTAATATAGTGCTTTTTTAATTTGATTAATAAATGTCATTTTAACATCTTCTTTACTATTACCTCTTGGATCCTCTTTAACACCAGGATTAGGGTTCTTAAATGGGTTCCCTTTTCTCTTTGGTGGTGTTTTAGTACCAGGTTTTGTTGGTGCTTCTTTTTCTTTTGTTCCGTTTTCTTCCATAGACATTCTACCCATAGATGAAATTTTACCGATTGGTCTTTTCATTTTCTTCATTTCAATTCCTGATTCATCACTAAACATAGACATTTTTTTCGGGTTTCTCAACATCATATCTTCTGATCTTTCTGAAATATTTTTCTTTAAATCACCTTTAGTGATTCTTGGATTAATATTCTTTTCAATCATTTCCATTATTCTATCTTCCAGATATTGTTCATTACTTTCTTTCTGAAGTTTCTTTTTGTATTCTACAGTTTTTTCTGGATGTTTCTTTTCTGGCATTTTTTTGTAATCTTTTTTTGTTGTACTATCAGAGAATTCTCTTGCCATATCACACCATTTTTTCTTTTCTTTACCTTTACTGTTATTACATTTTGCCCAAAATAAACCTTGTTGTGATTTAGATTCAAATTTTTCGGTTATTTCTTTTTCAGTTAAATTAACATTTACGTTTGGATCCTTTTTTTGTATTTCTAAAGCCTTAACGGGGTCATTAGTTGTAATAACCTCTTTAGTTTCTTCTTTCTTAAACCTTTCCGCTAAAACTTTAATTTGTCTTTCTGACATATTAGTTAATGTTGAAAAATGAATCCCATTTTCAAGTAAGGTTAATGTATGGTTATTAGTTTTCATATACTACTTTTTTTTCGAACTCAAGAACGATATCTCGTTCATATAATTTATCTTTTACTTCTTCTTCGGTTTGACCAAATTTAAAAACAAGTCTTTT
>Ga0105097_10001336_pt1 | contig 11773 bp, 8 predicted proteins | sample PPLLak12cMay2015_FD_87035 | JGI IMG/M metagenome (GOLD analysis project Ga0105097, IMG submission 87035) | Freshwater sediment microbial communities from Prairie Pothole Lake near Jamestown, North Dakota, USA - PPLs Lake P7 Core (1) Depth... | ecosystem: Environmental > Aquatic > Freshwater >... | reverse complement strand
TGGTGTTTTTCGCAAAGCCGATTTTAAAAGTAATGGATCAATACTGAGCAGTAATGCATTCGACACACTTTCCTTTTCACCAGGCAATTATTATGAATTGTCATCCGGTGCAACGCAAACCATTTTAAACGAAATTTATCCAACCGGAATTTGTGATGGACCAATTTTAATAAAGGCCATTGTCAATGGTGGTCAAGCCAATATTGCAAAAGCAAATGGTACAATCTGGATTGAAAATGCTGCTATACGCGATATAAATGCAGGTGGAGGAGCCGTTTTTATTGCTGAAAGTTCAGTGGATTTAGGTAATAACAATGGTTGGGATACTATTTCGGTCAGTGCTCCCGGAAAATTATTTTGGGTAGGTGGCGCCGGAAACTGGAATGATCATAATCATTGGTCGCTAACAAGCGGAGGAATTGGCGGTGAATGCATTCCGACTCCGTATGATACGGTTATTTTTGATCAGCAGTCATTCAGTGCACTGGATGTGGTTACTGACATTAACCTGAATAATGCTTTTGCTCATGATCTCGATTGGTCAGATGCCGGATTTATCCCTGAATTTAAAAGCGCAAATAGCACTGCGTATTTGAGAATCTATGGTTCTTTAAAATTAAATCCTGATATGGAATTTACCTTTCCGGGTTACATCTCTTTTGAATCATCCAATAAAGAGGAAACCATCACGACTGAAAATATAAAGTTCCATAATGCCAACAACAATGTCTATTTTGATGGAATTGGAGGCGAATGGACATTGATGGATAGCCTTCAGTTAGGTAAATCAGTTACCAACATGAATAATATTTATTATTGCAATGGCGACCTGAAAACAAATAGCCAATACTTTGATTGTTTTGGATTCTACTCAACCATTACCAGTGAAAGGAATTTATCTCTTGAGAATTCAGATATACACATTAGTTATGAATGGAATATGGATGGGACCAACCTGAACCTGATGCAAAACAATTCCTTCATTGAAATCGATTCCGGGGTTTTTATACACAGAAACGGAAGTTATTTTCCTTTTCATGCGGTTCATTTCAATGCTTTGAATAATGCTCAATATCTGTTCTCGGATAATGCGGACTCCCTCATGTTTCGTGAGGTTATTTTCAATAGCAAAGATGGTAAAATGTACGGAAATTCAGGCACTGTTTATTGTGGGTATGCATCGTTTCAGGGGCAAGGACAAGTTAATCAAACAGCCAATTCCAATGTAAATGTTTATGTTTTTGATACTTTATTATTTAATTCCACAGGGACAATTTTTGGTAATGATACCGTCAGGAAATATGTTGGGTTTGATTCAACCGGAAACATCACGGGTAACGGCCAATACCAGAATGCCTGTTTTTATAATGATGGCAATATAAACGGCAATAATATTTTTGATACAATTACCTTCAATCCTCCATATACTTATCAATTAGAGAGTCAAAACAAACAGACTATCAATGATCAGTTCAATATAAGAGGAAATAATTGTGAATTTATCAAACTAAAACCTACCTCCGAAGCACTGGCTGAGGTTTATAAAGCAACCGGTTCGGTTTATGGTGACTTTATTGAAATGACAAAAATCAAAGCCACCGGCGAGGCATTGTTTGATGCCGGCCAGTTCAGTAAAAATATCAACAACTCAAATGAAGGCTGGTTGTTCCATGATTCACCATTGAATTACAGCCTGGGACCTGATACTTCTATTCTTGAGGGAGAAACAATATACATCTGTGCTGAGAATTTTAATGGCAGTTCAGGTACCACCTATGAGTGGCGCAATTGTTTGACCGGCATTGTTATTTCTGATGATTCCTGTTTGCTGGTTACCGAGCGGGGTTATTATTGCTTAACTGTTTTTTATGATGAAGGACCAGGATGTATAAAACAGGATACGATATTTGTAGGTTGTTACCTTGATCTTCTTATCGATACAACGAATGCTACCTGCAACGGATTTAATAACGGTGCCATTGAAATCGATATTGAAATAGGAGTGGGACCATTTGACATAAACTGGTACAGCAATGGCACCTGGATTGGAGATACGCAAAATATCTATAACTTAACTGCAGGAAGTTATTATTTTACCATAGAAGATGCACAGGGATGTATTTCAGGTGATACTGTTAAAGTAAAAGAACCATTACCCCTTGTCATGAGTTACGAATGGAAAGATGCATGTTTTGATGTCGATAATGGGGAGATTAGTATTGAGGTGTCCGGTGGAACTGAGCCCTATGTGTATATTTGGTCGAATGGTTCTGACCTGCCTTTGTTAACGGGATTATCTCCCGGAGAATACGGCGTTTCCGTTTCCGACGGGAATTCCTGCCCTCAATTAAATGAAAACATAGTTATATCTGAATTGCCAGAGTTAAAATTTGAGCTTGATGGAAGTGACCTGTTGTGCTATCAGGATGGTAGCGGGGTAATTGAATTGTTGGATTTAACAGGAGGAACCGGAAATTATGCATCTTTTGAATGGCTGAAAAACGGACAGTTTTTTTCTGATTCGGTTTACGCGGGTAACCTTCAGGTAGGGAATTATTCTTTAACAATCATTGACGATTATGGATGCCTCGCAAAGGATAGCATTGTTATTGGGGAGCCTGATCCAATCATTCTGGAGGTAGTTGGTACAAACGGTACGACCAATCTTGGTTCAATTGACCTGACACCAACTGGCGGCACTCTACCCTATTCGTTTCTATGGAATACCGGGGCTATTACTGAAGACATAGATCCGCTTGGGGGAGGACTTTATTATGTAGATGTCACCGATGGAAATTCATGCAAATCTTCCGACAGTATATTCATTGAAGTGCATTTTCGCGTATATGCGCCAACCGCATTTAGTCCAAACAATGATGAAATCAACGATGATTTTGTAATTTATGGATTGGGAACCGATCTGAAGGAATTCAATCTGAGGATTTTTAACCGATACGGGCAAACAATTTTCGAAACAAACGATCCTGATGTCCATTGGAATGGCAGGTTAAACAATAACGGACAGGAGCTCCCCATTGAAGTATATTCATGGATTGTAGAACTTTCTTATATCGGCGGGGAACAGGTGATAGATAAGGGGAACGTAACCTTATTGAGATAAAAAAAAGGCAGCCAATGCGGACTGCCTTCATAATTTTTACCAGCATTTAGTGATTTGACAGGTATTTGGCCACCCCATCGTGAGACTCCTCCATTGCATCATCGCCAGGCTTCCAGTCAGCCGGGCAAACCTCGCCGTGTTCTTCATTAAATTGCAAAGCATCTACCATCCTTAGTGCCTCGTCTACATTGCGGCCAAGCGGTTTGTCATTCACTACCTGGTGGCGCACAACACCATGCTTGTCGATGAGGAATAATCCGCGGTATGCATCAGCTTCACCATCAAAAATGGTTTGATCGGTTTCTTCGTCGTAATCGTACTCGCCGGCAAGCACATCGAAGTTCATAGCAATGGTCTTGGACAGATCAGAAACCAAAGGATATTTTACACCTTTAATACCGCCATTCTTCACATCGGTATTGAGCCATGCCCAGTGCGTGTGCTTGGAGTCGACTGAACAACCTACGACGGCCACATCTCTTTTTTCAAATTCATGAAGTTTCTTCTGAAATGCCAGAATCTCGGTGGGGCATACAAAGGTAAAGTCGAGCGGGTAAAAGAAAAATACCACGTATTTCTTTCCAATATATTGCTCCAGCGAAAACTTTTCTACAAATTCGCCTCCGTTTACAACCGCATCGGCTTCGAACAGAGGGGCTTTTTTTCCTACTAATACTCCCATATTATTAAATTTATTTTGTTTGACTTATTTTTTTTGTTTCCGGGGCAAAGATAGGGAAAAAGTAGTTAATTCATCTGTTCAATCAGACTCATTCACCTTCTAAAATCTTAAATCTCCCAAAGGGATGCCCTCATGGCCGGGCTGGAACACTTATCTGCCGCAGGCATGACTTACGCCTGCAGGGTTTCATAACTAAAGGCAATTTCAAATTTATTACAGCGTGCAATTGAAGCTTCACTTCGACGTTGTAACCATTACAACATGCACTGGATGCTTCACTTAGATGTTGTAACCGTTACAACGTGAACTTGACGCTTCACTTCGATGTTGTAACCATTACAGCATGAACTGGAAGTTTCACTTCGATGTTGTAACCGTTACAGCATGAACTTGACGCTTCACTTTGATGTTGTAAACGTTACAGCATGAACCGGAATTTTCCTTTTTGCGCTGTGGAAAAATTTAAAATGATTTCAATGATCATTTTCGTTTTGTTGCTATATAGATAAAAAACGAGTAAGGCGATGTCAAATTTCAATTTTCAATCCATCACAACAGCTCTATGTAATCAACCATTATGGGTGAATCTTTTTCAAAATCATAAAGGGTCAGGCGACGGAGGTCATAATAATTGCGCCAATAAATCCATAAGGTATTGATGTAATTGCTTTTTGAATTGTCGGCTTCCGCCTGGGCGATATTCAAGTCAGTAATTGAAATTTTTCCAATCAGATAGCGGGCCTTGGTAATGTCATATCCTTTCTGTGCAACGGTGTCGGCACGGGCAGAAATATTCACCTGCTCAAATTGCATATTGAATCGTGCTACTTTCAGGAAAATCTCCTGGTTAAAGTCAAGTTGCTCCTGCTCTACCGTTGTTCTCACAATTTCCTGGTTCGATTGAGCCATCTTTATTTTACCTCTTGCAACGCCCCAATCGAGTAAAGGCAGTGAAATGCCTAGTTCGAGCCGCTGTTCATCAAGCGGATTGTTATTAATGTCTTCAATCAGGTCGGCATTGTTTGATAGTCCATACACTGCGAAAAGTTCCGCATCGAACCGGCCATCATACTTAGCCCGGGCTACTTCGCTTTCGGCTTCCATCAACCGCCTGTTAAATGAAAGTGACTGAGGATTACTGGCACGTGCCTCTTCGATGGCTCTATCAGCAACCACAATAAACGGTGTGATATGATCCGGTGCGATCAACTCAAATTTTACTCCTTCAGTAATTCGAAGATAGGATTTAAATCTGAACAATTGATTATCCACCTCGAGGGCAGCATCTTTTACGGCGGAGCCTGCCCGCAGGTATTGAAGTTCAAGTTGCAACAGGTCGTTTTCAGCTATTTTACCAAGGTTATAACGGCCCTGGGCAATTTTGTACAAGGTATCATAGTTGGCCAGGTTGATGACGGCAATTTTTTCGCTGATCTGAGCCAGCAGCAGGTTGAAGAAATGATTGGTAGCAGTAAGGGAAACCTGTTCCATGTTTTCGAGGTAGACTTTCCTGGCCTCAATATATAACATGGGTTCCAGCTTTCTGTCCCATTTGTAGCTGTTGTATTTAAATAGGGGTTGACGATAGGCTATATTGAGAAACGTAGCATTGTATGATGAAGTGGTTGTGTCGGTATAAACATTATCAAGTCGTTGCAGGTTTGAATTAAGGGATATATCACCACCGGTAAACCCGATTTTTTGATTCAGTGATAAGCCTGCATACAGGCTGTTGATTGTTTGCCTGGAAAAAACATCCCCATCAGTTGTCGATATCTTGTTTATGGATTTATCAAAGGTTGGAAGCGCACCTGTGAGCAAAAGGGAAGGTAAGTACGAAGCCTGGAATGATTTGAACTGCCAGTAGCTGGCCCTGAATTTATGCTTTGCCATCAGCGCATCAGGCGACTGCTTTTTTGCAATTTCAATGGCATCTTTAAGCGTTAGTTTTTTCACTCCTTCCTGACCGAGCCCATCCGGAGGAGATATAATTAATAAAATGAAGCTAATGACTACTAATCCTGATAACCTGGCTAATTTCATAGATAAACTATTTATACAACCTTTCCTAATTCTAAATAATATGACTACAACGAATTACAAATACTAATTTCAAATTTCAATTTTCAAATTTCAAAATAACTTTAATCATGCCTTAACGATTCCACCGGATCCTGCTCTGCAGCTCTTTTGGCCGGCATATAACCGAATAAAATTCCCACAGCAACCGACACGCCGAATGAAACAACAATGGATAAAGGAGAAATGATCGTTAAAATATCTGTTACTTTCATGATGATTTTCGAAATAGAAATTCCAAGAATAATCCCTATCATTCCCCCGGTAATGCTTATCAATGTGGCTTCGGAAAGAAACTGAAGAACGATTTCCCTGCGTGTGGCGCCGGTAGCCCTTCTTACACCAATTTCCCGAATTCTTTCCATCACTGAAGCCAGCATAATATTCATGATGCCGATACCTCCCACAATTAATGAAATGCTTGCAATGGCACCCAAAACAATATTGAAAATATCTTTGGTTCGTTGTTCCTGCTTCAGAAGCAATTCCGGAACTTTAATTTCAAAATCCTGAACACCGGCATGCCTCCGTTTTAGCATTTCTTTAAGAACTTTTACCGTCGCGTTGATCTGACTGCTTTCGCTAACCTGAACTACTATTTTGTCTATCTGGTTAGCATTGGTTTCTTCATCGGAGCCGGAGGAGGAACTGAAGGTGGAAAATCCACCTCCAAAAAAAATAAAAGATTCCTGGTTCGACCCATGAATAGAGGCAGCAGTAATAACTGAACGGTCCTTATACCTTAGCAAAATAGTTTGCAAGGGAGCAAATATATTTACATTATAATTGCTAACCCCAAGGTCTTCATTGCTGGTGAAACTCACACCTTTGTTTTCAAGAATACCTATCACTTTGAGCCAAAGGCTTCCACATTTAATGTATTTCCCGAGTGGGTCTTCATCCGGAAAAAACTTTGAAGCGATTTTCGGACCGATGATACAAACTGCATTTCCCGCTTCCATCTGATCTTCGGTAAACATGGTACCTCTTTGAAGTTCGATATTATAAACTTTAAAAAAATCTGGAGTAACCCCGGTAAGGGTTGCTGAACTGCGGATGCCACCTTTAATGATAGAAGTTTCATAGATCACTTCAGGGCTCACTTTGTCGACCGAAGGAATGATGCTTTTAATGGATTCAGCATCTTTCAGTGACAGGCCGGGAGAATATTTTTCAAGTTTTTTCTTGCCCTGATCGGTTTCATCAGACGTATTGGATTTGTTTTCAATTACAGGTACAATGACAATATTATTGACGCCGACCAATTTTATTTGTTCAAGGATTTCCTGTTGTGCTCCTTTGCCAATGGCCATCATAGCAATAACAGCTGCGACACCGAAAATAATTCCAAGTGCGGTCAGGATTGACCGGAACTTATTAGCAAATACGGCCTCAATGGCTATATTTATAATATAAAAGTACCTTTCCACTAATCTTAGAATTATTGATTTTTCTTTTCAATCTTTTTGTCCAATGTCTTACCCTTACCATCGCTTTTACCTTCCTTCCGGAAGAACTTCTGGTTGGAAGATGATCCTGGCATCATCGAGGAATCAATATTCTCCGGTGTTTTTTGTACAACCTGGACGGCCACTCTATATTTTTTAATCACATCATCAGGTAGTTTAGATATACGGTATTTTTCAAAACCCTCGGGGGGCAATAAATATATTTCATCATCCTTTTCCAAACCGGCCTTAATCACGATTTCGTTTTCATTGGTCTTTCCAACAATGACCTGTTTTCGTGTTTTTCCGGATACTACATACGAAATGCTATCGCCTGTATAAACGCATTCGATAGGCACATACAAAACGCTATCGATAATATCTGTGATAATCACGTTTTTGGTGGTCATGGCCGGTCTCATGATGGAATCGAATTCATTTACTTTGATCAAAACTTCAAAGACCTTTGCATTTGATTTTTCCATTTGCTCACCAATATTTGCGACTTCGGTCACAATTCCTGTGAATTTTTTATCCGGAAAAGCATCAATGCCAATTTCAACCTGCTGACCTGTTTTAACCTTGCTGATGTCGATTTCATTCACATAAGTTTTTGAAATCATTTGAGTAAGATTGGGAAGGGTGGCAACGACATTGTCCCAGGTACTGATCTGGGCGCCAATTCCCATCTTTTTGCCATCCCATCCGCGTTTATAAATCACCATGCCTGATTTGGGTGCATAAACCGTAAACTGGCTAAGCAGGTCTGCCATTTCATTGTATTTCCGCTGGGCTTTGGTAAGTTGAGCGGTTACATCCTGCATGGTTGCGTTAGCTTTTTCAAGCTTCAGCGAATAATTCTTTATTGACTGTTCATAAGAGCGCTGTGCTTTTTCAAGTTCTATCTCTACCTGGCGTATGGAGGCCGGGGGTTCAAATTGCGATTGCTCAAGCTGAATTTTTTTTTCTTCAAGAAAATAATTCAGGTTGATGAGTTCATCCCGCAGGCTTCTCATTTCAAGTGTTGTGTCGAGTTTGGTTTTGGTATACTGAGTCTCGATCTGCTCAAGTTCAAGTTCCTGATCCTTCAGTTTATTGGCTAATTCAGTCCGGTCGAGAGAGGCAACATATTCGCCTGAATCTACCACTGTGCCATCGGGAACAATATCATCAATCTTAACTTCCCAGATTCGAACATTATTCAGGTTTTCAGGACCAAAAATCTTTTCAGAATTTTTAGCTTCAAGCTCCCCGGCAGTTGTCACGGCAATTTTAAATTCGCCCCATTTTACAATTGTTTCGAGTGTTTCGGTCGATTTTCCGTCCGATCCGAAGAAATAATAAAATAAAATGATCACCAGAACCACAACTCCGGCAATGATATAAACTGGCTTTTTCATAAAGAAGGATTATTAATTAACTTTTACGATAGATCAAAAGTATCAAAAATATATTCACGATTTAAATATTATGAATTGAAATTGGATAATTACCATGAAATTCAAACGATAAAAGGTTAAATATATTTTTGCTAATTTTGCAGCGTTAATACGAGTTATGGGCAAATGTAAAATAGCATTCAGTAAGCTTCTTCTTTTACTTTTAATATTCAGTTCCTGCAATAATAATGGTAATGGAAAGCTACCTGCAGAAATAGTGACAAATCCGAATACTGCCTCGGGAAATAATGCAATAAGACTCCCGGTAATTGAATTTGAGCAGGATATGCATGATTTTGGAAAGGTCATACAGGGTGAAAAGGTTTCCTTTGGATTTAAATTTAAAAATACCGGTAATGCTGACCTGGTCATTGCCCAGGTTAATTCGTCGTGCGGATGTACCATTCCGAAATTTCCAAAAACCCCTGTTAAGCCAGGCGATGAAAATGTGATAACTGTGATGTTCGACAGTCAGGATAGAAAAGGAGTTCAGAATAAGACGATCACCGTTACCTCCAATTGCCAGCCCTCCAATTCAGTGATACGGATCAAGGCGATGGTAATTGTACCATAGAAATTACAATAAGAATCTTAAAAAATAACACTTAATAAATTTCAAAGTATGATAAACATGGTTAATTTTTTATTGTTTATGCCTCCTGCAGAAGGTCAGGAGGGTAGTGGGTGGATGAGTTTCCTTCCATTAATTGCGATTGTTGTAGTTTTTTACTTTTTCTTTATTCGTCCGCAAATGAAAAAGAGTAAAGATCAGAAGAAGTACCGCGAAGCCCTTAAAAAGGGGGATAAGATCATTACCATTGGAGGAATTCATGGAAAGATCATTGAAGTTCAGGATACTACTTTTACTATTGAGGTTGAGGGTCAGATGAAGCTGAGAATAGAAAAATCTGCTGTGGCCATGGATGCTGCTTCGCAAATTGGGGCTAAGCAATAACCTCCAAAGGATCAAATAAATTTATTCATTTTGAAACCTGATCATGAACAGGTGACCGGTAAACCGGATGATGCAGGCAGGGATAAATCAGGGAATCGCCTGTTTGTTTTTTTTCTGTGCCTTGTCATATCTGCCTTTATCTGGTTCCTCATACTTCTTTCGAATGAAAGAAATACGATTATCGAATATCCTATTGTATTCGAAAACAATCCGGGTAATCTGGTCTTAATAAATAAATCAGATAGCTTAATATCCCTGAACATTTCTTCGGGCAGTTTAGAACTTATTACTCTGAAATATCTAAGCAGGAGAACCCCCGTTAAAATTGACCTGAGTAATGTGAAATTAACCAGGGACGGAAATCTATTTACAGCCGCTATTCCAACTTACGATATTTCAAGGAAATTAATATCCCGGATGAGTGTTCCGGATGACCGGGTTGCTGTGACACCAGAATTCATCACATTGGAATTCGAATCCATTTCGGGCATCAGGGTAAAGGTAATCCCAAAGCTAATCCTTGAATTCGATAAGCAGTTTCAGCTTTCCAAGGATTTGCAGATAATGCCGGACTGCGTCACAGTGGTTGGACCTCAGGAGGTGATCAATAAGATTGAGTTTATTGAAACTACCCGAAAAGAAGTCAGGAAAATAAACCAATCGCAAACAGTAAACGTTTTACTTTCTTTACCTGAAAATGCAAAAGAAGTAAAATGCATACCTGAAACAGTAAATGTAATTTTGACTGTTGATAAGTTTACGGAGTCAGAAATAGAAATACCCATCATTTGCACTGATGCTGGCACGGGGATCAAAACCTTTCCGGAAAAAGTTAAAATCACCTATTTCGTTACCCTGGAGAATTATAAACGAATTGATGAAAAAATGTTCATCGCAAATGTAATTTATAGCAAGGAACAGCCATCAGAAAAACTTAAGGTCAACTTGCTGCAATATCCATCATTTATAAAAATTATTAAAATTGAACCCGAAGAAGTGGAATACCTTATTATAAAATAATGCTAAAGGTTGGTTTAACAGGCAATATCGGTAGCGGAAAATCAACAGTGGCCCGCATTTTTGAAACTCTTGGGGTGCCAGTTTACCATGCCGATGAAGAAGCAAAAAAGTTTCTGAAGGAGAAAAAAATTCAGATTGCCATAAAAAAGAAATTTGGCGATTCTGTTTTTTCTGGTTCCACAATTGACAGAAAAAAGCTTGCTTCCGCTGTTTTTGGTGATAAGGATGCCATGGCCTTTTTAAATTCACTGATCCATCCAGGGGTTCGTGAAGATTTAAAAGTGTGGTTTGACCATCATGTTCAATATTCATATGTGATCCAGGAGGCGGCGATTTTATTTGAAAGTGGATTTTATCGGGAATTTGATAAAATCATTACTGTTGCTGCTCCGGTTGAGTTAGCCATTCAAAGGGTCATGCATCGGGATGGAACAGGGAAGGAAGAGATTGAAAAACGGATGCATCATCAATGGGCGCTGGATAGGAAGATAGAATTATCCCAATATGTAATTTATAACGACGAAGACCATCTCGTGATCCCTCAGGTTTTGGCAATTCATAATGAACTTTCGAAATAAAAAAAAGGCCGCTGAAATTCAGCAGCCTTTTGTACTAAATATCCCGACCTTTTCTTATTTTAATATCGTGATCTTTTTATTTATGGTCGTTTCGTTGTCTTTAACAACGCTTATAAAATAAATACCATTCTCAAGATCAGAAAGGTCGATAGTATTGTTGATGAATTCGCTGAATGAAGCAACTTTAGTTCCCGTTGCATTGTAAAGATTCACTTTGGCAGCTTCAGCACCTGTAATAAATACTTTACCGGTCGTTGGGTTCGGGAAAATATTTACACCTGTATTATTCACCTCATTGATTCCCGTTACGTGGTCGACTAAAATATAATCTGACTTAACAGTAGTATTGGTGTTCACTCCGTTAGAAACGGTTAAGGTCACATCATAAGTTCCTTCCAGAAGATAGGTAACCGTAGGATTTTGTTCTATTGAAGTTGCAGGAGTTCCGCCT
>Ga0105097_10001335_pt1 | contig 11774 bp, 33 predicted proteins | sample PPLLak12cMay2015_FD_87035 | JGI IMG/M metagenome (GOLD analysis project Ga0105097, IMG submission 87035) | Freshwater sediment microbial communities from Prairie Pothole Lake near Jamestown, North Dakota, USA - PPLs Lake P7 Core (1) Depth... | ecosystem: Environmental > Aquatic > Freshwater >... | reverse complement strand
CAGGAAGTGTTTGCCCGCGGGTGGTTTTCACGAGTCACTATCGAAAAGGAGTAAGCGATGAAAAAAGACGACGTGTTTGAATTCCCTGGGGATCGCGAGGCTGGGATCATAGGCACTGCCACGCGCACCCGTAGAGCGTGGAAGCGCAATGGCAACATAGGAACCATCGAAAAAGAGCTGGGGGCTCACAGACGCAAGGTCCGCTGCCCCCAGGATGACTACTATTTGTTGCTGCCGTTTAAGCTTTAGGCTGGGCTCACGTGCTCATAGCCCACTGTGTACGCACCTATGCGATCGAGAGCGATCTTGGTGATTGTCTCGTCCGGGAAACTGCCTGTGCGAATAATCAACCACGTTCCGTCCTCGCGGATACCAGCCACTTTAACGTAGGTGTGTACCTCCCCAGTGCCCAGCCCATGTACTCTGATCCACCTGAACATAGCGCGCACCCCCTTAGTCTATGACTAGCAATTCTGCGGTCTGAATGTCGTTGCAGATTCGGCACCTGAACGTAGCGGTGCCTTGATGGAGGTCCAGCCCAAGCACCTCCGCTTCCTCTAGCGGGAACAGTCCACAGCCGGACTTGCACTTCACAATGAAAAACCCAAACTGTTCAATCATGTCCGGTGTGGGCGGCTCCCCTTGGATCTCCACCTGGCTAACCAGCTGATCGTGGGAGATCTCCTCCTCGATGAGTTCTTGGATCTCGTCGTCGTCGTACATGAGCGCTAGGCTCCTTTCGGCGGGAAGAATCCCACGTACTCGGTGGGCTTGCCCTTGCTGGTGGCGTTCTTGAACGCTGCCACCACAAGATCAGAATCCACGCCGGACTTTATCAGGTTGTCCTTCAGCTTCAACTTGTCCAGCTTCTCGGCGCCGTCCTTGGTGACGACTCGGATGGTGCCCACGTCGGTCTCCACGGCATCAAATCCCGCCATTTTAGCGGCACCCTGGAAGAGACCATTGGCTTCTTCCTCCAGCTCCTTGGCCTCGTCCTTCTTTTTGTTGGCTTTCACACGAAGACTAATCACCTCGCGGAGAAGGTCCTCGTAACCTCTTGCCTGATCTGGTAACTGAATAAACTTCATGCTGCTCTCCTTCCCATAGTCCGCTTCATAGCGCGATAGTACGCGTGCGGAGTTTCAGGTTTAATCCTCACGGTAAACGGTGTGAGATCGAGCACAAGGCCGTTTGAGCCGGGTATGTCCACCAGCTTGGACTTTCGCTCGTACCTTACCGCCACATACTCCTTGGTGCTTTTGTAGGCACGATCACCAAATACAACGCGACGCAGTTTCTTAGCTTGTTTGTCGTTCACGCTTAGCTCTCCTTTCGCCAGCCACCCCATGCCGTGCCAGCAACTTCCTCGCTACCCGCACGACGTACTTGTGAGGATAGCACGAGCAGGGACACCACACATAGGCCGACTGTCGCTTTCCCGTTAGTCCTCGAAAAATAACTGGGCACACACCTCGGCACTCCCGGTCCCCCGCGTGCGTCCAGAACAGGTCGTCAGATGACAGCGAAAAAGGGCAAGCCTGGGTCTGCTGTTGGCTGTCACGGTTCAACCAGGCTCGAACGCCACGCCTCTGTATTACATTGAGTTTCATACCGTTGGTAAGTCTCCTGTTGCTTAGTAGTCCACGCCGCTCCGAGCACAAGCCCAAAGACGAACGCGGCCATGATAGCGCCTATGATTTGATTGCGCCTGAACGCGCGCACCCGGATGTACTTTAAGGGTCTCATGCTTCCTTATCCGCACCTTTCTTGCTCTTCTTCTTCATCTCCAGGGGCGCCGTGGGATCGTTAGCCATAGCCTTGCCGCGCTTCTCAGTCCACTGCCCAGTGGCCATACAGCGACTGCACGGCATAACCATGACAAGATCCGGTTCGAGATCGGTTTCCAGCTCGTGGCCGCACGGGCACCTGTACATTTTTACGCGGCCCTTGAATGCCCGAATGCGCGCCGCCTCTCTCTCCATCGCCTCACGCTCTTCGTAGGTCATTGGGCTCTCTCCTGTCGATTTCCGCGTAGTAAACGTCGTTGAGGTGCAGATACGCAATTTGCTTGCCGTGGGTCTCGAACCAGTCACGCTCATACTTCAGCCCTTTGCTGTCCCGCCAGCCCGGCAGCTCCAACACCACGAGCACGTCAGCCCATTTCATAAAATGCGTGTCCTGCCCCAGCCACAGATCATAATTTTGCACCGCGTTCTTGTCGCTGTGGGTTGAAGCGATGGGATGGGAGTGACTTATAGGTGAGAACACAACAAACCCGTCGAGAATGAGCTGCATAGCGGCTATGTTTATCAGCTCGAAGCGCAACTGCATCCACAAAGGGTTGGCGTGGGAATACGGCGCCCCCAGGTAAACCCGTGTAGGTCTTCCGAGATTCGGCACTTTGATGTAATTGGTGTACATAGCCTACACCTCCCCATCTGGCGGAAACACGAAAGAGATTTCGCTCTCCCTCAGCTCGATGGTGAGCTGCTCCTTGAGTGTGGTGTCCAGCTTAGGCTGAACGATAAGAGTCCGCCAACCGTCCGGGCGCAACACCACTTCGATCAGCTTGCCTCCACGTCCGTTCTCGTCGGCGACATCCCAACCAATACCGGCCTCGTGCACTTGTCCTTTGTAACCTACAAACTTAAACATAGCACACACCCCCTATCCTAAAAGGATTGCACAACTTCCGCCAGCCAGAAGGCCAAATAAAAACAGGCCCAGGGACACGGCGGCAACCATTAAACGCTCAACATTGTGACGCGACAACATAATGTTTCGCTCCTTTGAAAGCGGCCCCCAGTTTGTGCCGAGGGCCGCCAGCCCAGTGATCAGTGGATGGGTACCACCTGTCCCGTAGCGATGGGCGCCTGTGCGTACACGCCAAGCGCTGTACCGCACGTGCACACGATCAGCCGGTCCTGAATGACTTCCGCCGTCTTGTTCCCGGAAACCCAGTCCCCGTTGCGCAACACGAAGCCGGTGCAGCACTCGGTACAGTACAGCGTCTGCCTTCGGTTAATGTTGTCAACTCTCTTCAGCTCATCCGCCACTTTTTGTTCCAAATTGTTCATGGTCTCTTCTCCCGGTGTAAGGTTAATAAGTTGTTAATGCCCGTACGTATAAAGCTAATCATGATTTTTGGTTCGTCAAGTACCTCCTCCAGTATTTTATCACTTTTCTGCGCATGTACTCGTCCGCAGTGCGCTTCCACCAGCCAAGAACAAACTCGATGTCCTCCATGTGGGCTTCATAATAACGCTGCGCCATTTTGGGTTGGTAAAGTGAATTGTTGGCATCGGTAAGCGCAAGGTAACGCTGGGCGTGCCTCTTCCAGTGAATTTTCATGCTCCCACCCCGTACTGTTGTTTGGTCCGCATTATGGGATAGTTGCGGAGGGGCAACTTACTGATAACCGTGCGCCGCATAGCGCCAAAGGTGGCCCCCGACCGGCTGGGCTCCGGTGCAAGCAGCTCGCGCACCAGTTTCCGATCCACGGTGGTTCGAAGCTTCTCCATAGCGCGCAGGTAGATAACATAGGCAGTGGAGCGGGAGATCCCCAGGGCCTGGCCAATCTGCGCAAAGGTTGGGGGCTTGTCCTCGGGAAGTTGTTGCGCTCTACTCTCTGCCTGCTTTCTGGTTAGGTAGCGCCGGTAGCAGGATGCACAGGTGTGATGACCACTTACACCGCGCTTGCTGGGCACTGTCCGAACGTGAGCGCCGCACTTGCTGCAATACTGGGCAACCATTTTCATTTAGTCGTTCCCCTGTTCATTATGGTTTCAATGGCCTGGGGCGCGCACCTGAGCGCAATTTCCAGTAGCCGCTCGCAGGCAAACACGACTTCCTCGCAGCGCCCGACCTTCAGGTCGATTTTAAGCCCTACCTCCAGAGCCTCCAAAAGCCGCAGGGAATTAGTTGCCGGTACTTTGAGGGCTCTCTGGTGCGCACGTATATGCCGCGCCGCTGCCGCCTCATTCATGTTGTGTATAGTCCTCAGGTCAAACATTAGCCTTCTCCTTTAGTTTTTGGTCGCGTAGCAGTTCATACGCTGTCTTGAGTATAACCCACGCCTCGGCGCGTTTCAAATCGTATTCACAGAGGCCGGTCCTGTAAGTCTCCAGCCACATGGCAGCTGTCTTGGCGTCGGTGTACTCATCAAGGCCTGCCCACGCCACGTGGTCATTGTCATCCAAGACCATGCACCCGGCAAACTTGGCATAGGTGCTCGCCTTGGGTTTGTTCCAAACGTCGCCGCCGAAGCCTGCCGCTTTGGGGTTAGTGGTCTGCGATACCAGCCGGGCGCCGTGCTTGTTAGATTCCAACCAATACCGGATCTTGCAACGAAGTGTATAACCGTAAGGGTAGTCCGGTACCAGGTAAGCCGTCTCTGGTGATACGTGTCCGCTAAGAATCTTCATTTTAGTCCTCCATAGCAGCATAGACTCGGAAATACTGGTCAACCACCTTGGCGTCCTTGCTCACCTCGTCGAGTGGATACGTCACCAACTTCTGGCCGTCCCGAGGGTCCTTCATATAATCCGAAGCAGCAAGGCCAACTCCTGTAACGCCTCTCGAACAAATCAAAACATCCGCGTTTCCTGAAGCGATAACCTCTTCCACGCCTAGCTCTGATTGAATGATGATGATTTTCACTTGTTCACCTCTTTAGTTTGAATCGGGAAGAGGCTCCAGTTCTTCATAATGCGCTCTCACTGTTTGACTGGCTACAAGCCACAGTCAGAACTCCGCGCACTAAACCTGCCTCTTCCCTTGCCACTCGGTGCACAGGTCTGTCAGTCCCTGCTTACCTGCAGCCTCTAAAGGTTATTGGTTTACTTGTTCAGTCTCCTGCCAGTGATGAAGTCCACCCACCGGCGCGCCTTGGCCTCGGTCCTGAACCCGCTCTGATACCGATCGGCGGGATCGCTGGACACGCGCACACGCCAAGGCGAACGCTCCGCCGCCACCTGAAAAATCACCAGCTCCGGCCTTTCATACGCAGTCGATTGCCACACGCGGTTCCGGCCGCCACCGTGGACCACCAGCTTGATAATGCTATCGCAGAGAATGCCCCCGCCACCGCTGGAATTTCTGGCCGCCAACAAAATGGGTATCTTGACCGGTCCCATGCTCCGCGAAACAAACCCAGCGGTGTCGTTGTCGTCTAGCCAATCTCGTCCTGTGTTCCGGTCCCCCAGCCTGAACCACACATAGTAGTTCAACTTCCTGGCCAGCTCCAGAAGTTCAATAATCCCGTCCGGGGTGTCCCGGTGGAAATAGGTGCCGTCCTCGGTGACTTTGTACACCGTGGGAAGTCCGCCTGTGTAGTGTGTTTTAAGCTCGATCTTCATGATTATGCCCTCCCTTCTGCCTATGAAATGAGCATTGCCTCGACGCTGTAGTCCACTGTTACGAGGACCGCCGACTGATTGCCGATAACGCGCAGCTTATTCGCCAATGCGCGCACCTTAGCGGGGTCCATGGCGTCCACGTCGCTAACTTCGACGATTTCAAACATGATGCCCTGCTCGTGGTCTCCGCGCCACACGCCGTCCGTGCTGATTGCCGTGTAGGACGGGGCCGCCTGGTCCATAACTTCATAGTATCCCTTGGGAGTGATAGGCTGCCCGTCCCGGTCAATAAGCCCACAATAAAACCTGTAACGTTTGGTAATCATTTTTGCAGCTCCCTTCGCGCGTCCGCAAAAATCTGCGCGACATGCGCATCCCGAACAGCGTCAATAACCTGCTCCAGATCGTCGATAGCTCTCTGAAGCACGCGCTCGGCCTCGTCAAAGTCCACCTTCGCGCTTTGCGTCTCGTCCAACTCCAGGTAGACAAAATCCGCTAAGGTATCGCCAACCACGTGGCGCCGGGCCTGGGCTCTCGTGGCCGGGAATGCTCCAGGATAGGCGCCTGCCACCAATGTCATCAGGTCTTTCTTTATCACGGTAAGCCCTCCTTGCTAAGAATGTAAGTAACACTTTGGATAGTGCATTTCGACGTCGCCGTAGCGCGTGTGGCGCGACTGCCACACGATTCCTCCAAGAACGTTCCCCTCCAGGTCGTAACAAAACGTCGCGTTCTGATACACTTCAGTGCGCACCACTGGGAAAAGTTCAAGCACCCTTCTATTCCAGTCCATCTGTCCCATCTCAAACGTGTTAATGGGTTGTACGCGCATGATCGACCTCCTCATCGCTTAGACCTCCACAATGTACTCGTTAATAGCAGCCGGGTGCGTCTTCACCGTGATAGCACTCTTGTTGCTCATTTGAGTGTTGGTAACAACGTACTCGTGCACGCGGTGTTTTGCCTGCTCCAACGTGAGCGCCTCCACAATGTACTCCCGGTGAAACTCGCGACCGCACCCACACAAACAGTCTCCATCCACACTGGCCTTGAATAACATGTTACTACCCCTACCGCGTGCTGAATTGGCCGATTACGATCTGAAACTGTCCGCTCTCGATAATGGCGTAGCCGTAGCCGGGGCCTGCTGCGCGCACCCGGTCACAGAATTGCCCAAACGTGAGCGCCGGTTCTCCTACACTGCCGAAGCCCGAGCTGTCCACGAAATAAGTGCGCAGCTTCTTGTACCCGCGCGGGGTTCTGTAGCCAATAAAAGGAATATGCCGGATGTACTTCTCCAGGTCGCCGCCCAGGTCTTCACTCTCGACCACCAGCGGCACCACGTGGTTTCTCGCGCTCTCCCTCGCCGCTCTTCTTGACGCTGCTCTAATGCTCTCGATTGACATCATAATTTGTATCCTCCTTTAATTGTGATTATCTCTCCGAGTGTAACCTTAGTCCACGGCTCCGGTACACCGTACCCCTCCGGCCGGGGCTCCAGGCACACCCACACCGGCTGAGGGTCCATGGGGTTTTTCCAAGAGCAGCCGGGGCACCTGGGGTATATCTCACCCCAGTGGTTTGTACCTTGGAGCTGCTCGCGTCCGCACCGCGTGCACCTGTACATCTTGTGGCTATACTTGCCAGTGGTCCTCATTTTGCACCTGCCTTGTGGCAGCAATACCCGGCGTCGATAAGGTATGCCGCGTGCCTGCCGTACATGCCTTGAAGTGTCCACGCCATGCCGTTGTCAATCAGCTCCTGGAAAAACTCCACCTCTTCTTCCAGTTCCATCTCGCCATTTTCCCAGGCCATGATGTTGTCCACCAGATCCAGTTTTTTGGCCATCGCTTTTCCCTCCAGGTAAAACGTTCTTCGCTGCCTTGCCATTGCCGTCAATTTTGAACTGATTATTACCACGTTGCCGCCCTCCTTCTCAATTGTTTCTAGCTCTATTATACACCCAAAAACTCAGTTGTCAAGGGGTTGCTCAAACTTTTTATTTGGGGTACCGGCCGCGCGCACCTGTACCCCACTAAAAAGTTTCAGCTTGCCTTCTTCTGCTTCTGCTGCCCCACGCGCTTTTTGGCCGGGGTCTCGGCAACGGCGCGCTTGATATGAGTGGCGCCTTCGCAGCCCCCCAGCTTGCTCCACTTTGCGAAAGGCCGGTAGTAGGTATCGCACGACGCGCCTTTGTCCTGAACGTGGGCGCACCCTTGACACTCCTCGACGCATGAGTAGATCCCCATAGGTTGTTGCATGGTCTTATTCCTCCTTTCCTGTTGGGCACGGACCTCTGAAGATCCTCGCCCTGAATCCGCCGCCTTTCAGAATCTTCTTGGCGCGCTTTGCACTGGCCAGACTGGTATGACCGCAGGTCACGCCGTAGCGTTCACACACCGTGCCAATCTCACAAATCGGCCTGAGAGACAACGCACCCCTCAAGTGACACCTGATACCTTTAGTTGCCATTGTTTATTCCTCCCCTCGGTTCTGCCGTTTCGGCGATACCTTCAAACATACCAACCTTGTCCGGCTTGTGCTCCAGGTAGACAACCCGGACCACTGCCCAGTGCTTTGTGAGCACGTTCAGCTGGGTTGCTACAGCATTCGACGATCCATACAAAACATGGAACATAGAGTTTCTCATGGTCCACCCCCTCACAGCAACGTTACACGTTTGAAGCAAAGCTGAAGATTTGACAGCTCCTCAGTGTCCCACCCGTCACCAAACACGTAAGCCGCCTGATAGCGCACAAACGCGGCGCACCCGGCCACGGTGCAAGCCACACGGTCCTTGTGGAGCGCCAGGCCGTCCAATGCCCCGGCCTCATCCAGGGTGCCCAGGCCTGCCGCCGCCGCCTTGAATACCTTCTGGAATTCCTTCGAGTTCATAGTTACACCTTTTCCCAGCGTCCGTTGACGCGCTTGAACGTGATCTGTTTGCCTACACCGGACAAGATCCCAAATGCCGCCACGGTCACGGTGCCCGGTGCGGAGGGGAAGACCTTGATCGCTTTGCCGTTCATTAGCGCCGTGCCCAACAGCTGGCTATAACCATTGGTCACTATGGCGTGTGTAATGAAGTCCGCGCCACTCACACGAAAGCGCCCGGTGAGACCCGCCATGGTACCGAAGCCGTAAGCAAACGCGGTGCCGTCAATGCTAAGATACCAGGTGCCTTTTTTGCCGTCGGCGCCGGGCACAAAGCAGGGCGCGCAAAGGGACTCGCTCGCTTGAACCACGAGCCCCAGGTCCACGGCTTTGGGGACGCGCTTGGCCGGTCCCCTCAGTTCCCTCTCGGCTCCAAAAATGGTGAGTTGTTTTTGCATGGTTAGATCCTCCCCTAATTGTCCCCAAAGTCGTCTTCTTTTACGATGTTCTTTACCGCGCCGCCTTTGAGCACTGCCCTTGTGAACTTCAACCCCTTGTTCCACTCGGCAATGTAGGCGAGCACAACCTCTTCTGAGAGTTCACCCTTCTGGAACATGGCGTCGATGTCATTCAAGGACTTGGCGCGCAGGTATTCTACCGCGTCCATCAGGCGCCGGTCCCTTTCCATGCGCGCCAGGGTATACACAGTCCTGATGCCTTCGAACTGCCCGGCCAGAAAGTCCCAGCTTGAGACGGTCTCCAGGGCCGCCACCATACTAAACAGCTTCTTGTCTTCGATCCTTGCTAGTTCCGCTTCCCATTCCAGAATAATTGCCATAACATACACCTCCCCTAAAGATAAGTTTTCATTTGATCATCAGCGTCGTAGAGCTCAACCACTCCCCTGCTCACCAGCCGGTCAATGGCCTCGTCAACATCATCAAGCGTCGGCCGCACCGGCAACTGAGAGCAAAGGTAATGGTAAATACTCGATACACTCACCGGACCCTCGGCCTTGCAGTGAATGCGCACCAGCTCATCCAGGTACGGCCGGTAAGCTGGGGGCTCCGGCAGCTCCAGGGCGTGGAGAGTGAAGGTCATCCCACTGGCCATTGACCGGGCCATTTCTTTGGTGAGGGTTCCGAACATCCGGTAAATGTCAAGATCCGAGGCTTTATCAGTGTAGCCGCGCTCGGCAAATCGCTCAAGCAAATTGCGGATCTCGACAACCTCTTCGACTCGTTTGTTGCGCTCTTCAGTAGTCATGGCTAAGCCTCCTCGTCTTCAGTGTCGCCGGTCCAACTCAGGTCATAAGCCGCCGCTGGGGTCGCGCGCACCTGAGCGATCTCTTCCACGGTCTCGCTGATCGCCGCGCCAATTCGGTCCTCTTCCTTGTGCAGCTCGTAAAGCTGCTCCCTTAGCTGTTCCAAGAGTTCTTGTTTGGTATCCACTGCAATCCTCCTTGTGTTCAGATTGCTCGGCCTTGTCCGCCGAACACGCGTTTTGATCCACTTCCCGGTTGCATCCTGCTCGAAATGATCCACGATTTTTTGCCCTCCACCCTAAGCGAAAACTCCGCAAAGATAGGGGAGCGCGCGGTTCTTCAATAGTTTCAAGCACTTAGGTCCTTAAAGTGGCAGCAAATTACACACCTGAATGGCCATTCAGTGCAACTTTACACCGAAAATAGTGGCTAAATGCGCGATATTCCAGCAAAAGAATTTTTAGTGGAGTCAAATTCCTGCAGTGTGTTCATTTTACCACGGTGTTCAGTGCTCGTGATCGGGCTCCAGAAGTGTACAAGTGGGGACGTTTTGTCGGCGGCTGAGCCCAGGTGCCTGCATGATTGTACCGGGGCGCGAGCGCCGTGGCTAAGTCTCTATAGTATATACACCACCATCTAAGAAACTAAGTGCATGTGTTGTCAGTGTGTAGTGTGTCAGAGTGTAGGCGTGTAGGAGAGGAACGTCTAATCTCGGGCTAAGTATCTAAGATTCTAAGTGCATCCAGGTGAACGAGCACCAGGTAGGTGTGGTAAATATACCACAGTGTAACTAGGCTAAGATACTAAGTAAGTAAGTGATGTGGCAAAATAGCCACATAGCTAAGGATCTAAGGGTCTAAGTGTACGATCAGTGGGCTGAACGGCTGGGAGGGCGCCGGGTGGAAGGGTTGGACCAGCTCCGATCTCGCGCACACACGTGGCGTGTTGGCTGCCTACTTAGCCTGATGCCCCACTGAATGCTCGACTTGACAACTAAGCGACTACCGTCTAACTATACCAGTAGACGGCTCTATCAGAGCGTCCTTCTCCCCTTCTCCCGGCTAGGGGGCTAAGTATCTAAGTGCATGAGTGGCACCAGGACAGGGCACCGGCGCGAGGGTAGCAGGCCCCCTAAGCTGCTAAGTAGCTGCATGGTGGCTAAGTGGCTATGCAGGCAGGGGATATGTGCATGTGTGTGTGTAGGTGAGGCAGTGCCCCCCCCCCCCAGGGGGCCGTCCCCCCGCACGCGCACCCCCCAGGCGTAACAGTAGTAGGGGACCCAATCCACATGGGTAATTTTTGGGTTAGACGGCAGGGAGTCAAGTGTCCAATTACTTGGGGGAATTTTTTGGTATGGTAGATTGTGTGAAACTTAGTTACTTAGTGCATCGAGAGGTATCATGTCGTACACTGGATTGAACACTGATGAGAAGAAGTCGCTGTTTCTGCTCGCGCTGAAAGAGTTTGGTGGCAATGTGACCAGATCCTGCGAAGTTGCGGGAGTAAGCAGCCGGCAGACGTTCTATAATTGGATGGAGCACGATGAGCTGTTCAATGCTGCTGTGAAAGCGATCCAACTTGAGGTAGCCGATATGATGCTCGATGTCGCCGAGGACGTGCTCAAGTTCCACCTGGCAAGGTTAGACAAGGACATGGCCAAGTGGGTGCTCGGTAAGCTTGGAAAGCAAAGAGGTTATGGTACCAAGGTCGAAGTCGAGCACACTGGCGATGCGTTCAAGGGGCTAAGTTTCCCCGAGGAGCCGGCCACCTTAGAAGAGTGGGAAGCTAAAGAGCAAGAAACTTAGTTACTTAGTGCACCACAAGATATTGTGGGCTACCACTTGACAAACCACAAGCAGTGGTTATATTATAGAGAAGGAGAATAGTATGGAGCTGAATCTGTGGTACATAGCTGGTATAATCGCCCATGTGCTGGTGGTGGGATTCGTCGCCGGTGCGCTGGTGATCCGGAACAACTACAAAGGTATGCGCGCGCGTGAGGACGAGCTGAGGAAGTTGATCCTCGACAGCAACGTGACCAACAACCAGGTGGTACTCAAGATTCGAAATCGCTTGGGGATTTAGTTACTTAGTTACTAAGTGGAGCAACCATGGCGGGTAAGATTCTAAGCACGCAGGTACTTCGGGAAACGTTCATGGGAATGCACCAGTTCCCCTACACCATAGTGGATGCCCAGTGGTGGATGGACGTAAGCTACGATCGCTACCAAGGCGTCATCGCTGTGCTAAGCGACTACCCGGAGCTGGACAGCCTGCCT
>Ga0105097_10001333_pt1 | contig 11779 bp, 8 predicted proteins | sample PPLLak12cMay2015_FD_87035 | JGI IMG/M metagenome (GOLD analysis project Ga0105097, IMG submission 87035) | Freshwater sediment microbial communities from Prairie Pothole Lake near Jamestown, North Dakota, USA - PPLs Lake P7 Core (1) Depth... | ecosystem: Environmental > Aquatic > Freshwater >... | reverse complement strand
TGTAGGCTCCACCAGACTTGTTGTATAACATCTTCACAGCAATCATGAACCATTGCTGATGACATTCATAAAAAGGTTCTGATGTCGACCCATGCCAGGTCAATCCTCCATTTGAAGGGAGCCAAAATGTTGCCAGAATATAGTCAATGTTATTTTTAACTGCGGTGAGATAAGCGTAATTACCTGTCACATCATAAGCCAGAAGTACTCCAAAATCCCTTTTTTCATGTTCCTGAATTCCGGAAGCGCCTGTCCAGGAGCCACCCGTTTGATTACTGATAAAGGTGTTGGCATAATTTTGAACTATGTTAAAAACCTCAGCTGCTGATACGGTGTTTCCATAGTCGGTAAACGCTTTCCATGCATTGGAGAATCCACCTAATGCCATGCTGCTGCCCCCCGCATCGCTAAGGCCAATTACGTTTTGATAAGTGTTCCTGACATATCCATAGACTTTAACCATATCGCTGTAGCAGCGTGCAGCAAGGACAGGATTGCTTGTCTTAAAGTATAAGTAGCCCAATCCAAGGTTGGATAATAAGACACCATAGCAATATTGAGGTTCAGATGAAATTCCTCCGATTACGGTTCCATCCGAAAGTATCTGACTATTTAAATAATCAAATTCCTGCTGAATTTGAGTATCAAGGGATTCAATATTCCAGCCATTTTGAGCCTTATTTATCGAGTAATATAAAGCGCCCTGCTGCATTTCCATGGAATATTTCCAGTCATGTACTGTATAACCAGCAGTTCCCCATGGATAGTTTAGAATTCTTATCCATCGCCCGGACGAAACATCACCATTTGTAAAGTCATCGAAGAATTTAAATGTTGCTGAGCCATTACTTTCACTAGTAGCGTCAATATTTCCATAGTACAAAAAAATGGTTGTTCCTGAAACCGGTATACTCGGTATTTTCACCCAAATGGTTGCCTGCGTAACAGCATCATCCCAGGTTTCAATCCAATAGGGTATCAGGGTAATTCCATCATCTGTTGTAATCCTTACATCACTCCCGTCAGCTTTTACTTTGCTGAAATCAAAGGAATTGTCCAATGTAATTTTCACCTGAAAATCTGTAAGTGTCGTACCACCTGAATTTGGAACTGACACCGGCCTGCGGTATTGCCAATTCACATCGTACCAACCCTGAGCATTCACAACCTCTGTTGCAAGAAGTATCATCATTGTGATGAGCAAGGTTACTTTAAAGAGAGAGTAGGTTGCTTTCATATTGATGATTTTTTTGTAATTTATACTCATATCATTAGCATCAGCAGAGGTGCTGCAGAGGTTTCGGAAAAGAGCGTAAATTTTTATCATACCATTTATTAGTATTAATTACTGGATTGTAAGTTTTGTCTGTATAACTATAGTTACATCATATAAATTCTGGTGGGGCACCTGCAAAAAAATCAGGCGGTCTGTTAAAAGGTGAAGCCACAATGCCGGCATGTTCCCGAATATCCCACGTGAATGGCTGTCCAGGTTGATCTGTAGGAAAAAGCCCATTCAGGTCGTTTTTCATTAGGTAGGGAGATGTGCTGTAATTACCCTGCAGGTAGGCAGGGATGCGCACATCCGGGGATTTCGGGAACATGCGGTCGGCATTGTAGTAAATCGGCCCGGTCCGGTCGTTACCGTGTATTGTTGAAATATGATTAATATGTTTGTATCGTATCTGCATTCTATCCATTCAGGCGGGTTTAAGATTTGTCGAAAGCTGGTTTTTCAATTCCGAAAACTGCAGCGGCTCGTGGATCACTGAATAGTTCACCTTTTGAAAAACGGAAATAATATCATCAAAAATTTTATTGGCAATCACTACCACTTTAATCTCCGGGTAATAATCGTTCAGGTACTTCAGGATCTTAGCATCCTGGATGTTCTTAAGGCTCACCACCGCTTTTTCGAAGGAGTGAGTGCTTAACTCAGTTATGGATTCCTCCGTGGAATGAGAAATAAAAACACTGTTCCCGTCACCTTCGGTAAATTCTTTGATCTCCTTATCGGTGGCAGTTTCGCGAATTTGTATAAGTATATTCATCGCAATAAAAAATTATCATGTAACGTAGGGAGTGAGCGCTATGCTAAACTTATGCCGCACTTAATATGTTGAAAAGCAGATATTTAAAAATGGCTATATTTGGCTAATTGCCCATATTAGGGCAGTATTCCACATCGGAACAGGCGCGGGATCAGTAATAACAGCCGATAGAGGGTAATAATGAATAAATTGCCCGCATCCGGGCAATTGCCCGGATGCGGGCATATTTTGTAAACAGGGATATGTTGATTACACAATACCCTTATTGAGCAAAAAAAGGCTAAATTATATTTTGAGGTGCTGGAAAAATTATTTCACGCAAAGACCGGAAAGCAAAACACAAAGTTATCGCAAAGGAATTTTATAAACTATTAACTATCCTATGAATATTTGACTTTAAAATTTTGGAATTGAAGTTAATCAATAATGCTAATTTAAGTCCGGATAATCTTAAATAAGTATGTGTTTGCGCAAAATGAACGGGAGCTAATGATTCGATTGATTTTACTTCAATTATTACTTTATCGTTTACCATCAAATCAATTCTATAACCAACATCTAAATTTATATCCTTATAAATGAACGGCATTGGGATTTGCTGTTTCACATCTAAGCCTAGTTCTCTTAGGTCATTAGCTAATGCGTATTCATAAGCAGACTCAAGTAAACCAGGACCGATGGTTTTGTGCACATTTATCGCCGTACCGATAATTTTATATGAAAGTTCATTTTCGCTCATGTAATTATCTTTGTGTGTTTAGCGATTTTTTTGCGTCCTTTTCGTGAACCAATTATATAGCTGAAATAAAGTAAATTAATTTGGATTGATCTTCAGCCTCTTCATCTTCCGATCAAGCGCCTGTCGCGAGATGTTTAACAATTGAGCCGCTTTGGATTTATTGTTTTTTGTTGTCTGGAGCGCCTTCACAATGGATTCTTTTTCCATGGTTCCCAGGCTGAGCATTTCAGTGATCTCAAAACCGTTTTGTTTTCTTTTGTGTGATAAAACATCGAGGATGCCAAAACATTTTTCTCTTAATACATCTCCTTCGCATAGGATGACAGCCCTTTCGATGATGTTTTTAAGCTCTCTCACATTTCCCGGGAAATCGTATTCCATGAGCCTGGTGATGACTGATTGCTCCAGCTTGCGGATGGGTTTCCCCATTTTTTTGGTGAGGTCGGCAATATAATAATCTATCAACTCAGGAATGTCTTCCTTTCGCTTGCGCAACGGGGGGATGTCGATCCGGAAGAGGTTCAGCCGGTGATAAAGATCCTGCCTGAATTTCTTGTTTTCGATCATTAACTCCAGATCCTGGTTGGTCGCTGCAATCACCCTGACATCCACTTTTTTTTCAGCGAATTGCCCGATCCGTGATATTTTTTTATCCTCGATCACCCGCAGCAGCTTGGCTTGCATGCTATACTTCAGGTCGCCGATTTCGTCGAGGAACAAAGTGCCTTTATCAGCAACTTCAAATAATCCTTTCTGGTCCTGCTTGGCATCGGTATACGATCCTTTACTGTGGCCGAAAAATTCATTCTCAAATAATTCTTCGGGGATGGTGGAACAATTGACAGGCAGAAACAGGTTGTTTTTCCTTGGGCTGAGGAAATGGATGGCTCTGGCAAGAAGCTCTTTTCCGGTTCCGCTTTCACCCGAAATAAGAACAGTGGTATCGGGTGTGGCGGCAATTTTGGAAATGACCTTGTGTATGTTTTTCATGGCATGACTTTCTCTTACCAGGGAGATTTCTCCGCTCATGATATCGGGCTGAATGTTGTCGTATTCCTCTAATGTTTTTTTTACGGTTTTAAACTTTAGAAGGCGTTCAATGATCTCTTTCAGCTCGGTCAGCTTAAAGGGTTTCTTCAGAAAGTCAAGCGCTCCAAACCGCATGGCTTTTACCACGTCGTCCATCTCACCAAATCCGGTCATCATGATCACATCAATACCAGGATGTTTCTGTTTGATCTTTTCAAGCAGGGTCAGCCCATCCATTTCCGGCAAACGGATATCAAACACGGCAATGTCGATATGATTGGTATCCATGATTTCAATTGCCTGCGAAGGCAAACCTGCCAGGTAAACATGGTAACCCTTGTCGGTTAAATATTCACCGATTTCATCTCTGAATCCCTGTTCGTCATCCAGAATAAGAATGTTGTGAGAATGATTCATTATAAACAAATTTGGTTTAAAATTAAAGACCAAATTTAATCTTTTTCGGGAAACCGCGGAAAAGTAATCCTGAATTTTGTGTATTTTCTTTCCTTGCTGTCAACGACAATTTCTCCCCGCATATCCTTCACAAGTCCGTAAACAATGGATAAGCCCAGCCCCGTGCCAAAGCCTTCAGGCTTGGTGGTAAAAAACGGATCAAATATTCGTGTCAGATGTTTAGCTTTGATGCCAGCGCCGTTATCTTCTATCAGCAAAATAATTTTGTCAGGGGTAGTATCAGTCTTAATCAGAATTTCTTTTGAGAAATCAGTTTCACCTTCAAACGTTCCTTTTTCTTCGAGCGCATATTTTGAATTGGCAAGCAGGTTGAGGATTACCTGTTCAAGCTTCAAATTGCTGCCCACAGTAAATCCAATGTCTTCCTTTAAGTCCAGCCGGATAGTTATATTATGGTTGCTGTATTGAGCGCCGATCATGGATAATGCTTTTCTGACAACTTTATTCACATTTACTTTATTCAAAACAAATGATTCCTGGTCACGCGAAAAGGTTCTGATATGGTCAATAATTTCCCTTATTCTCCTCATATTATCTTCGATCGACTGGAATTTGGTATCGAGGTATTCAGGGGTTAATTTTTCAGCATTGATTTTCAGTTTCAGGTTTTCAAATGTAAGTGCCATGACCCCAAGCGGCTGATTGATCTCATGTGCAATTCCGGCCGAGAGTTCGCCCAGCGATTCCAGTTTTGATTTTTGTATCAGCAGGGCATTTTGTGTTTCATGCTTGCTGAGTGCCTCCTGGATCTTCTTTTCAAGGTTTTTATTTATGGAGGTAATTTTTTTGTTGGCTTCTTCAAGCTTTAATTTCGCATTTTTGATGTCAGATATATTTTCGATTATACCATCAAATTGGATCGGAATTCCTTTGTTGTTATAAACAGCATTTGAGCGTACCAATCCCCAGAAAGTAGATTTATCCTTACGTACTAGCTGAACTTCAGTTTCGGGCAACTTACCTTTGGTTATAAGGGTTTGAATAATTTCGGTTCGTTGTTCTTTGGAATAATACATGTCAGTAACAGGAATAGTATTAATATCATCCCACGAATCATACCCAAACATTTTTATAGCAGACTGATTGCCATAAATTATTTTACCTTGTGGCGTCGACGAAAATATTCCAAGTGGAAGATTATCCTGTAACTTACGATATTTCTTTTCACTCAGCCTGATCTCTTTTTGCTTGGTAATCAGTTCATTTATTTTTTTATTCAGCGCCCTTGTTTTTTCCGCTACTTTCTGCTCAAGTAAAAGTTGGGATTCTTTAACCTTTTCCTGGCTTTGAGCATATAAGATCAGGTTAATAATTCGGGTAGAAATGGATTCTATTCCTTTTTTGTCCTGCTCAGTAATCTGTTCAAAATTCTTTGAAGCAAGATTCAAACTCCCGATAATTTCGTTGTTTTTACTGTTGATTAAAGGTAAAATAGCTACCGATAATATGCCTTGTTCTGAAAGAAGCATCCTGATTTCAGGAGACAATTTATTTGACTTTACATAGAGATTTGACCCCTTCAAAAGGAGTTGCACCTGAGTAGAATTTTTCGTGTATGTTTTAACTTTTCTTGCATATTTCGCCGACAAGCCTTTATGACAAACAAGGGTTAATCGATTATGGTTCTTGTCGTAGAGATATATTCCGCCGCCATCAACCCAATAGAGCTTAAAAATATGATCAAGGATCAGGTTAAGCGCGGATTGGATCCCTTTTTCAAGGGATGCAATATAATCTATCGTATACTGAACATTTAGCAAATCTTCTGCTCTTTTCAAATGGGTTACATCGACGATGGTGGTAATGGTGCCTGGTTCTGCATTGCTGCCAAAAGAGAACACATTTTTATATATCATTACATGTACCACAGTGCCATCAGGTTTAATATGAGCATGCTCCTGTCCTCTGGCTTTTTTTCTTTTTACCTGATCGTTATCAAACTGCTTCATTTTATCTGCAAAACTCCGGTCAAAAAAGTCGAAGGCCGTCTTTCCGCTTAACTCCGAAGATTTAATTCCGAAGAATTGTTCAAAGGCACGGTTGCATTGCAGGTATTCACCCTTGTGGTTTTTGATAACCATTGGATTGGGGATGGTGCCGAGCAAGGCTGAAAAAACTTGCAGTTTTTCATTCAAACTTTTATTCTTGTGATAACGCTCAGGTTTGGTTTTGATGTGATCTTTAATCTCCCTGGATAATTGTTTCGTTTTTTCACTAAGTTTTTTTGAAAGAGCAGGTTTGTTATTTTTCAGTTTGGATGGCACCGGTAAATTTGAGCTGATGCCGGCTAATTCTTTTTTAAGCTCAATAATTTTTAGGAAATTAGTAATCTTATTGATCAGAAGATGTTTTTCGATTGGTTCCGTAATTAAATCGAAGCTTCCCGGCTCTATTTTATCTAATCCAGGGATTTTTTGCCGGCCATTTTTAACCAGGTAAATTACCGGTACCGGGGTTTTTTTTGTAAGTTTCGTATGAAGAAAATTAATATTCAGCATCTTTTTACCGGTATCTTCTATCTGGTAAATGATGAGATCAATGATTGAACTTTTAAACAGGTTTTCAGCTTCTCTGGCAGATTCAGTAAAAATACAATCGGCTTGCAGACTTTTTAATGGCAGCGGTCGGATCACCTTTTGAATTCCCTCTTTCGCCTTTATTAAAATGACCGGTAAATGATTTGACATACGAATATTCGATTTGAATTATGCCATGTAAAAATAGGTAATTATTAAGAAAACCCATAAATTATAAAAGAGGCTAATGTCCTGTGAAAGTTCAGCTCAGAAATACAATTTTTGTTGGAGAAAGTGCCCCCTTAAATTCCTTTACTGGAATAATCCTTTGGTTATTTAACAATATGCGAAGATTTTCCGGCATTTTGTTCCCACTGTTCAGATTTATCAGCATCATTTACCAGGCCATCCATATTGAAATCTCCTGAATAATAACCCGCATTCCCGTTTTGTATCAGCCAGGTTTCATTCTTATCAGAATTATTAATGTCATCATTTATAAAACCATTGCCGGCCATCATAGCCCATATTCCGGGACTGATCTCTTTGTGCCCGTTTATTTCTCCGTAAACCTGTCCCTGTCCTGAAGTAAAATCATATGAATACGTTTGGCCTGCTAATATCAAAGGATTAGCCGATAAAATACCCAAATGGTTTCTATGCCAGACGACAGCAAAAACATTATCTGTTATTGTGACATCAAACCGCAAAGGTGAGATTCCATCAGTTTTCACGATTGTGCCATTTTTTAAAAGAAATCCGGACTGCCGGGAAATCATAGTTGATGGAGTAGCTGTGGTGGCATCGCCTGTTGTTTCCCTGAGTTCCACCAGCACCCAATCAACTACATTGGCATTGGGAATGGAACCGACACTTTCAGTCCCGCTGTAATCCCATGGGGCTGTGTTATAAGGTTGGTTTAAAGGCAACAGGAGGTTCAGTAAAGGGGTCATCTCCGCTCCATTAAAAGGCCCTTCGAGGAAGGCTTTTAAGTTCACATTGATACCGGCAGTAATTACCGAATCCGGTTCTGCAATGGCAGTCCAGACACTTAATTGTCCCTGATGAAGCCTTGTCCAAATAGGCCTGATCACGTTATTGTGAGCGCTGATGTTGTTATAATCACCAAAAAATACATTGGATGTCGGAACAAAGGGTGTTTCACTGACCATAAAGTTGACGAAGGTTTCACCTCCATCAGTTGATACAGCCATGTAAACGTCTGTAGTGTTATCGGAATAATTACGTCTGTCGTACCATACAAACCAAAGATAGCCTGTCACCTGATCAACAGCCATCCAGGTAAAGAATTGCTGCTTTCCGGGAGGGTCGTCATTCACACGTTTGAGATTGCTCCAGGTATTACCTCCATCTGTGGATTTTAACATCCAGACATCGGTATCACTTTCACCGTTTCTCTGATCGGTCCAGTTGATATAAATATTCCCGTGATAAAGCCCGTTGCTGAGATCACAGACAGTGATGGGTAGCCCATTACACCGGTTGATTCCGGGAATGTTATAATCCCAGCCGCCCGGAAAATCTGACACAAATATATCCTCATCCAGCCAGGATTCCCCCTGGTCCATTGAACGGTCAAACACCAGTCCTGCCGGTCCGGCCCAGGACACATAAATTTCTCCATTCGGACCCACAGCAGGAACAGCGCCTTCCACCGTGTTGTCACTGTCGATGCAATCCCCGTCATCTTCATTGATCTTTATTGCAGGACTCCAGGTTTCGCCTTCATCGGTTGATTTGGAGAACCGGATAATACTTTTATTGATCGGATTTGAATCTCCATAAACGTCAAATTGTGTCCAGGTAACATAAATGTGATTGTTATTCCGGTCAACAATGGCCCATTCCTTATCCTGGGCTTTTGTGCCATTCAGTCCCATGTACGATCCGTTGTTCCAGGTATTTCCGCCATCCGTTGATTTCTGGCATACAATGCGGTCAATCCAGCTTCCGGATGCTGGCCAGGAAAGGTGAAAGAAATAATAATTTCCGGCAGTATCCACTATACAGCAGGGATCACCCCAAACACCATATGTTGGTGAAACCATTGTTCCTATACTCCAGGTATATCCTCCGTTATCAGAGTGATATACATTGGTGATATTGGCCCCTCCGACAAGCTGACTGGTATTTTTGGGATTAATAAAGATCGAAGGTTCTTCAGGCGAATTGGAAGAGCTGATCATTATATTCTGGTGCTGTGCATAGTTAGTGTTGACAGTAATAATCACTAAATAAATAAAACTGATAACCTTATTCATAGCTGATATTTTTTTACGAATTTAATAAATAAAATAAATCCCAATACGGGTAGTTGGAAAATGAAATATAAAAATCATTGTTGGGTTTTGAAAACAGATCAACAGTTTTACATTTTATCCGGCTTACTTAATGAAAATACGCTGGTTTATGGACTTATTAGTTGTTGGTGCAGCTAACGTTTTGAATTGCTTCCTGGTCTTTATTAAAAAATATCAGCAAATTTTTAGCATAAAACATTGCGAATAAGTGTATATTTCAGCAATTAAAAAAAAGAGACTGCCTTACTGGCAGCCTTTTCTGATTAACAATATCTAATTAATTTTTTAAATTTTCCTTTTCCCGCTGTGCGCAAGGCGGGCTTTATTTTTGAGCGGGGTGCGTTTAAAACTGTCAATATAGTAGGTCAGGCCAATGCTGGTGTAGTTGTAATAATCAAAATTATTGTTTTTTACGAGATTATCCAATCTATCATTGTGTGCCTTATGAAGTGACAATTCAGCTGTAATTGCAAAACTTTGTCCCAAATGGTAATGGGCGCCTGCACCAAAAAAATATACAAATTCAGGAACCCCTGTATCTTGAATGCTGGTTTTTACCTTTCCCTCACTAATTTCGTAAGTAGTTGATTGAAAAAAAAACTGACCTAAACCGACATGACCTTCCAGACCGAATTTTGGGATTCGACGTAGGGAAAATAATTTTATAAAATCTAATCGTGCCTGAACATTATATTCGAGTAAATGTGTTTTAAATGAAATACTTTTGTCGTTGCCACCTTCAATATTTCCATAAATAAGTTCACCTGATAACCCAAAGAGCTTGTTAAAATGCTTAGTAACCATTATTCCAAACGCAGGACCACTTTCAAAGTTGAGTTTGCCATAAACATCGGAATCGTGGTAACTCAAATCACCAAAGTAGGAAGTAAGGCCGGCATTTGCGTTAACTGACCAGTGATCCCAAAATCCTGCTGGTTTTATGCCTCCCCAATCCTGAGAAAAGACAATTACTGGCGTTAGGATAATAAATACCGAATATATAATCTTTTGTTTCATAATATCAAGTTTTAAAATCATTCGAATTTTTTGAGCTTATTAACAATATTTGAATGGAACATGTTCATTCAAATGTAGTATTTTTAAAAATTTATTTAATGAAAATTATTCGTCCTGGCTTAGAAATTAAAGAATTCCAGAAGGATCGTGATGAAATTTTGTTAAATCTCATTATGGGAAAGATGTTGTTTTTTCGGAAAATATTAAAATTTATTAACACCTGGATTTGAAAAAACTTATAATACGGATTTATAGTATGTGAAGAGGTTTTATTAGCGTCTGGAGCATAAAATCTAAAAAAAAATGAAAAAGAAAGAGATGGGAAGAAATGGATAAATTTTTTCATTTCTAAAGCCATTCTAATCAATAGAAAAAAAATACAAGGAATCTGAAGGACCTACAAGATAAATTCTCCCAAAGTAAAAAGGATTTCTATCTGTATAGCATCATTACTGGTATGATTGATTTTGTTTACAGGTGGTCAATGGCCGATTTGACAGTTGCTGCATTAGCATCCACTTCTAAAAACGAAATAAATGAATAGATGTTAATATAATTTTGTCGAGAAAGCCATCGGTCTCATTCGCTATCCAAAAATGAAAAAGTGAATCAGCTTTTCCGGAACCTCAAAAACAATAATTCAAGGAAATAGAAAACAGCTTATCCTTAGGGAATAAAGCTGATTTTACCAAAATTAGTAATCCAGATGAGATTCTTATCCTGGTTATTGATGTTACCATTAAGATTAAAATCACCGGGATTATATCCTTTCTCGCCTGAATCGGGTTTCCAGGTTAATATTTTATCAGTATTATTGATCACCCCGTCAAGATAACCATCTCCACCTATCATGCCCCAAACACCAGGATTAAGTTGTTTCTGACTGTTGACTCCTCCATATGCCTTTCCAATACCTGAAGTAAAATCATACTGGTAAATGTTGTTGCTAGCCGATAGCGGGGAAGAGGACATGATCCCTAAATGACTTCTGTGCCTGAGAACCAAAAAAAGCTGTTGATTTATGGTTTGGGTTAAGGGAACATAAGAAGTTCCATCGAGATTAACTATTTGACCATTATTCAGAATAAATGCCGCTTTGCGTTCAACGACTGTATTGCCAGTTGCCGATTGTACATCAGGTGCGTCACGCAATTCTATCAATATCCAGTCAACCACATTTGCATTTGGAATATACGACACAGATTCATTGCCATTGTAATTTATCGGTGGAAAGTTAAACGGCTGGCTTAAAGGCAAAAGCCCTTGTGAATTAAGCGTGGTCATCATTCCGGAAGGTGTATAACTTCCCTGAAGGTAGGCTTTAATGTTTAGTGATTGAGCATTGGGCTGCCATCCCCTTATTCGTGCCATCATCCACCATACTGCTTTTCCTTTCTGTAATGTGGATAAATAATTAGTATGGTGACAATCATTACCATCAAAATCAGGATGCTGAATAGGTATATTTTCTCCGTTATAAACATAATAGTTTTGAAAACCATTATACCAACAATCCAAATCTGCAAAGTCGTATAAAACCTTATTGTTATTTATACAATATTGTCTGATTTGATTATTTCTCAAATGTCTATTATAACCAGGTGCTCCACCTGCCTGTGCATTTCCTGT
>Ga0105097_10001332_pt1 | contig 11786 bp, 20 predicted proteins | sample PPLLak12cMay2015_FD_87035 | JGI IMG/M metagenome (GOLD analysis project Ga0105097, IMG submission 87035) | Freshwater sediment microbial communities from Prairie Pothole Lake near Jamestown, North Dakota, USA - PPLs Lake P7 Core (1) Depth... | ecosystem: Environmental > Aquatic > Freshwater >... | reverse complement strand
GTGTAGCTAATAAACTGTTTCAGTTCCATATCTACCTACCCTTCTTACTCGAGATAGGAAGATTATAGACTAATTCGCTTAGTCAAGTGGAGGTAGGTCAGTACTTTCAGTGTCTATTACTTCAGGGAAATTGGGAATATCCTGCTCATTTATATTTTTGGGGTGGGATAGATTATATTTCCGTTGTATTCTATCAACTATCATCAAATCCTCAGTACTCCATTCCTCAAAGGGATTGTCAGCATGAACATTAGCCTCAATAGTCAGGCTAGTACCATATCCTCTAGACTTTCCAATAGTATCTAGGGCATATCTAATAGCCCAAGCCTCTCCGTTATCTACTGCTTCTTGTAACTTTAAGTCAGCTTTATCAAGAAAGACTTCCCTAGACTCTTCAAAAGCAGCTCGAAGTGCTGGACTTTTCTGTATCCTAAAGTAAATAGTCTGGAAGTGGGAACCAATCTTTTTAGCTGCCAGTGCTACATTTCCTCTGGTTTCCTGTAAGGCAGTAATAATCTGCTCATCAGTAAAAGAAGGTGGTCTACCTGATTTCCCTCTAGCAACCAGTGCCTCTGGGTCTACTGGTTCTGGTGGTGGTGTTCTTAATCCGTATCGTGTCATAATTAATATTCTCCTGCCCTAGTAAAGAGCTTATAAAGTCTTGTAATTCAGCCTACTTAGAGTTATGCTAAAAGGCTGTTTATTGTTTGTTTTATGTTTTCGATAAAAGCAAATATCTCAAACCATCCTATTTCTCCCCCTTTTTACCACTTCCTTAGATTAGAGTTTGCTAGAAACCCCAGAGTGCGATGGTGCGATTAGGGGGGTCTTTTCCCTATTGCTCTCTCAGGAGAAAAATCATTCAGGAAGTAATGGGTAAAAGGGGGTGCGAATCGCACCATCGCACTCTTAACCCCCCTATATTGGGTAAAAAAGGCTCAAAAAGGGTATAAAAATATAGAGATAAATACAGGAAGGTGGTAAATTTACTCTCGAGAGCTTAATTTATTCTACCAATAATTAGCTGAATGCTATCACTTTGTATAGCTGGTTGATTATCTCCTTCTGCTTTTCCAACTCTACTAGCCTTTCCTCTGCTATCTTCCACTCTCTCCAAGTGAAGTAAAAGAGACTAACGTTTATGAGTATATTTATGGTTAGTAGAATTACTATCCAGCTCATTTCCCAATGCCTCCCTCATCTCCTTTAGTTCCAGTTGTCCTGCTATCTTTAGAAAATCCTCTCCCTTATAAAACTGTTTACCCATCCCTACTACATAATCTTCAGGATTTCCTGACATTTCCAAGATAGCTCTAGCACTTCCTACTGCAAATTCGTTATAGTTCTTACCGTCTTCAATCCTAGTAATTGTTATCATTGTTTAATCTCCTGTTGTCTACTGGTGAGCTCTTTATGTGGGAATTATGCAAATCTTCTGGTGTTATTTTGAGATATCTCTGTAATACACTTAATGATGAATGCCCCATCAGAGCTTGTAATGTGAATATATCCGTTCCATTCCTTAACATTTCTAAACAGAATCCCCTCCTGAAACTATGTAAAGAGGGTGGTTCTATTCCTGCCTTTTTTGCTAATCTGATAATGATTTGTCTCAGTCCTGTGTAAGTTAATTTCTCACCCCCATTAGTTACAAATAAATATCTACTATTTTCTATCCTATTATTGAGATATTTCCTAACTGCTTTCCTCGAGGTTTTCCCTAAAAATACTATTCGAGGTTTACCACCCTTCCCTCTTTGTATAACTATCTGCCCAGTAACTGCGTTGATATTTTCTATCCTAATATCTAACACTTCCTGAGCCCTGCATCCTGTATCAAATAATAAACACAGTAACGCATAATCCCTACTCTTCTTACATACCCCTAACAATTTCTGAAAGGTTTCAGTCTCAACCCCCTGTAATGGTTCAATATCAACTCGAGGAGGCTTAACCTTTCGGATAGGATTTCTCCAGTTATCAGGTTCCATCTCGTCCTCGTACCACAGTAAAAACGCTTTCAAACTTCTGTAATGAGCGTGTATTCCCCCAGCATTATGACCAGTGCTTTCTAAATAAATCAGGTATTGTCTAATGGTATCAGGAGTGATGTCCCCAATATGCTTAATCAACTGGGAGTCAGCATAACTTACAAACCTATTCAATTTCTCCCGATAAAACCCTATTGTTCCAGTACTGAGGTTTTGAGACTTCCTATCAATCAGGAACCCATCCAACCACGTTATAATATAATCATCCTGAGTAATCCGCTGCTCTAATTGACACTGGTACATCCCATAACCTTTCTGTTAGTACCACTATCAGCAACTTTTATATTAGAATTGCCTCAAATCTAGCCCTTGTAGCTCAATTGGACAGAGCACCGGACTTCTAATCCTTGAGACTCTTTACCCCCTTTTCAAATTGCTATTTAGTGGTTTAAGGTACTGTTATTTCAGTAATCCTATACACTACTGTAACTCTCAATTCTAAGAAAATCTACTCCCAGTTATTCCAAAGGCTTTTTTCATCATAAACCTTCCGAGATAGTCAGTATCTTTGGTTCTCTTCTTTAGGTTACATTTCTTACAGAGTAACTGACAGTTTTCTAGAGATAAGTCTCCCCCCTTAGAAATGGGGATAATATGCTCAATTTGAAAGTTATTATTAGATATATCAGTACCACAGCTAACGCAACTACCTCTCTGTATATAATAAAGAAATTCCACGTCTTCAGGAGTCAAAGTAGAAACACTGGTAATACCCACCATTTCTGCTCTTACTTTATGTCTAACAGTGGCGTGAGCAGTCCTTCCCTTTATTCCCTTACACCAGTTCCTCTGATACTCTCTAATACCTTCTTTATTGTTTTTACGATATTGTTGGGTGTCTTCTTTGTGCTCCAAGTAGTAAGAAGCGCTACGAGTTTTATCAAAGGCTTTTCTACAGTTTTTACACCAGTAGGTCAGCCCATCATTTGAGCTTTTGTCCTTATAAAATTCTGTCTCCTCTTTCCTTTGTTTACATTTGGTACAAATTTTCATCTTTCCTCTTTCCCTCGAATTGTTATAGGGGAAGAGCCTATCTTCGGGCTAGACTCCTCCCCTAACGATTATGCTTTCAAACGCCTGACTCCGGAGTTCCATCTATCGCTTCAGTTATTCGATTCAGGTTATATAGCAAGTGGTCTAACTTTGCATCCATCCATCCAATAAATCTACCCCACTCATAATCGCTGATTTCTTCAGTCTCTACAGTATTCTCTACCACCATTAATTCGTTCATTTCTGCACCCCGTTAGATAGGTATTTATGGCTAATAGTCCAGCTATCCATCCAATCGGAGAATACTATCAAGGTATTTAAATCCCTTAAACTGGGGTAATCTGAATGCTTATCACGTTTCCAAAGAAATTCTGCACACCCCTCGCTTTCACTAGCTGATATCAATTCCTTTTTATCCCTGCTAGGTAAGTTGTCTATTACATCTAAAAGCCTAGTATCAAAATCATCATCCAGTTTTACTTGTATTCCTTTATAAAAAGTTGTGTTATTCATGTTACAAACCTCCCTCTAGTATTGAGTCTACTTCTGACTCTAGTTTTATTGTTTCATCACTTACAGGCTCAGACTGTAAAAGTCTTATACCGATATAATTTTTTCTACCCTGTCCACCAGTGTAAATACCTATCTTCTTAAGTTGTGCTGTGAGGCTTTTGTTTGAGCATAGCTTTTCTAGATTAGCCTTTAAGTAAAGGTTATAGGTAGTTAGTAATTCATCTTTCCTTATCGAGAAAGTATCTCCCAACTCGCACTCATCATTTATAAATACTGCGAATGGGTCATTCTCTCTTTGATAAGCCCCCACGTCTTCTACTATTCTTTCTGGTTCTACTAAGCCTTCCTCAAGATAGGCAGCCAAACCTTCTAAAGCCCAGTTTAAGATTCCTGAGTTTTCATCTATGAACTCTTGTAGTACAGCTTCCGGTCTACGTCTAATTTCTGGTGGTATGGGACTATCAAAACCAATTAGCTTAATTCGATTTACCATAGCCTTATCAGTACCATCGAAAGAGGGTTTATTATTTCCAAATATCCAGAGGTTATGGGTTGGTTTAAAGTTGAAGGGGTCTCTATTTTTAGGGTTACAGGTGATAATGTCATTCCCAGTTAGTCTTTTTACTTTAGCTTCACTGAGCTTATCGTTCTTATTAAGTTCATCTGCTGTTATAAATCTGGTGTTATAGAAACTTTCATTCAGGGGAGTTAGTCCACCAGTATTTAGTGCCATTATTACAGTTGCTTCTGTTTGATTTCCATAGTCCCCAAATAGATTTAGTAGTGCTCGAATAAAGGTAGACTTACCGTTGTCTCCTGATTCCCCCCACAGGAAAAATAGTGCCTTTTCGTCAGAATTACCTGTAAGAGAAACCCCTACAGCCTTCTGTACATAAGCCCTTACCTGTGGGTCTGGAAAGATTAGTTCCATAAACTCTAACCAGTGGGGACATTTAGCTTCCTCATCAAACTCAACAGGCATTATCCTAGTCATATAATAATTTGGGTCGTGCTCTATTAATTCTTTTGTCCTAAGATTTAATATGCCATTCTCTACGTTTAGTAACCAATGGTGGTTATCATCAAACTGCTCAGTACTAGCGTAAATGTGAGTCTTTGCTTCTTCCAGCATATTGTTTAAGCGTCCTGTGTTCTGACTTTGTTTAGCCCAGTTAGCTATTGCTTCTGCTAAGTCTTTATTATTCTGAACAGCGGCTGCTTCCAAGTAAATATCTTGTGCTACTTTTTGAGCGTAGGAGTGACTGTGTGGTGAGTTTATTTCCCACTTCTTACCGTTCCAAATAACCCAATGAAAGGATTTGTTATATCTGAGAACATCTCCGTACTTCTTTAGCAGTCTTAGAGCATTCCCCAAGTCTGTATTTAGGATTTCACCTTCTACCCTAATTTGAAGGGCTTGCTTAGGATTGTCTTCTTTAGCCCAGTAGAAAAGGGAGGCTAAACTTAATCCCTCTTCTGAAAAGGTTTCCCACTTCTCAGCACAAACATCAGGCTGATATTTGGTAGACTTTTTACTCCAGTTGTCCCACAGTTCCAGTCCTTCTTTTCCTAGACTATAAAGGGCTTGTCCTACCTGTATCCATTCGGCATAGTTCTCAACTCTTTCTTGAGAAAGTCTTCCTAGAGCTTCTTTAGCTTTTGGAATATCAACTGCTAAGTTAATGTCTCTCTTAGGTGAGGCAATAGTAGGCTTTTCTTTCTTCTCAGGTATCAACCCAACTGGAAAGGGAACAGGATTAGATTGATTAGCCCATTTGTACTCATTTCCTGTTATGTGCATTGAGGGAGGAATGACTACTAGAGCCCCATCGTTTCTTACATCAATCCCTTTAGCTAGGTTTTCTACACCAGTTCCTGCCATAGAGTTGTAAAGATAGTAGAGGTGATAACCCCCACTTCCAGTTTGTACAGTCAAAGTCTCAGGGAATGGTAGGGAGTCAATGCTTCCCCCATTCTTAGGGTCTATGTCTACTACGGTTACATTTGAGAGTTTTCCTGTAGCTAACCCCCAATTACCAGTAGGATAATACTTATACCAAGTCTCAATAGTATCTATCGAGTCAGTGGCTATCTTTTCCCAGTCTTTGAATCTAGGGTGTTTTCCTGCTGAATGGTCTTTAAGGTGTTCATCCCCACAGAGACATTTTCCTTCTGAGTCTACCCCCCAAACTGGGAATATCTTAAACCCAGCTTCTGCATAGAGTTTTAGTTGGTCTAGAGTATTCATTATTTCCCCCTTCTTTGAGCCAGCCTTTCTACAGCTTCACAAGAGGAACACTTGTAATACTCTTCAGGCAAACCCCTCTCAATAAAATCATCATAGCCCTGAAAGTGGTAGCCCCAGCTTCTTCCACACTTTAGGCACTCTAGATTTACTTTTATGCTTCTTACTTTTACTCCATAAAACTCTAGGTCTTTTGGATTTGGTTTTATTTTTGATTGTTCATACATTTTTCAGAACCCTCCCTATAAAATTATTATTTAGTTTTCTTCTGAGTTCAGAAGAGTTTGAATAGCTTTTCGTACTAACTCGGCTAGAGATATATTTTTCTTCTCTGCGAGTTCAAACAGTTTGTTTTTCGTTTCATGGGGCATCCAGATATTGATAACAGTGTCGTTTCTCTTTTCTTTTAGTGGTCTACCGAAACGTCTTTCTACCAGCACATCTTCTCTTACTTCCATTGTTTTTCACCTCCTTATATTGGAATTTAAATCAGTTCTCCCACTGCTAGGGTGGGTTATAAAGATATTCAGTTGTAATTATTGGGGGATTTGGTACTCTTTAATTATAACATACTTTAGTAAATGATGTTTCAAGCCTTGAAACTAGAGGGAGAGCATAATTTCTCCCTCTAGTTATCTTTATTAAGCAGCTAATCCTGCTAACATCATAGCCTCAGCCATAGCCCTAGCCAATTCTTTTGGGTCTATGTAGGCTTTTACTGGTTCGTTAACTTTGTCCTTTGGAGTTACTGTAACGGTTTCTCCACTTTGTCCCCAGTTTCCTGCACCAAGATAAAACGAGTCATTAGGAAAGCCTGAAGGAATAGTAAAACTTCCTCCATCAGCAAACCCTCTAATCGGGGTATTGGTTTTAATACTGTTTCCTGTTGCTGTTTTAGTTGTTACAACTGGTGCGCCTTTATTATCAAACCCTGCAACAGAAGAGCCCTGAGTTAAGTACTTAGTAATAATTGTGATGGTTACAGACTTATCTCGAATACTGTTCCAGTAGTTTTTAATTGTTAGGATATCCCAAGCCACCTCACTGGCACTTTTCTTTACGTGGTCTAATGGACTGACAATGGCTTCTACTTTTTCTGGTGTTTGGTCTAAGTTTTTATTCAGCTCTATGGTAGTTGAGTTTAATACTGACAAGGGTACTCCAGCTTCTATGAGCTTTTGTCTCACCTCATCTATTGTCAGCCCTGTCCAAGCTAAGGTCTTTAACCATTCCCCAGTCAATTCGGGCAAGTGTCCCCTATATACCAAGTCATTTATGAGATTAACATTTCCAATAATGATAGCTAATTTTTCAGTAATCTTACCTGTGATGCTATAGAAATCAGTCAGTGGTTTTGCCACTGCTGCTCCTAGTTGTTGCTTTAAAGCTTCTACCCCATCGTTTAAATTATCAATTGCTTGCCTTTCCTTTTCCAGCTCTTCAACTTGAAAAACTGTAAGAATGGGGAGGTTCCTCACGTTGTCTAGGGCTTCTTTTACTCCCTTAGCACCAAGCTCAAACAGCTTCCCCATTTCCAGACCAGCCTTACCAAATCTCTCTGTAAGGAACTGTGCTTTCTCTACTTCACTACCTAGATTGTCATACTCCTCTGCCATCTTCTGGATTGACTCAATGGATGTTGAATAGCCCTTTTTATTTGCCGTCTCCATAGCTTTCTGGAGAGACTCTTGAGTTATCCTTACATCGTCTGCTGCTCTGCTAAGATATTGAGTTTCATCAGTAGTCATGCCCGTAATTCTTGCCATATCTAACATAGCGTTGTTATAAGCTATGGCTTCCTGATTGCACTCATAGAGGTATTGAGCTGTAGCATAAAGAGCTCCACCAACTGCCCCAATAGCACCTACAGCAGTTAAACTAATCCCTGTGAAGTCTTTAAATCCTCCGCTAAGTTTTTGTATACCAGTCTGAGCTTGTTTAGTATCAGCCTGAATAGGTATAACAAGTTTTTCTAAATTCATAATATTAAATTCTCCTGCAATCTTGTTAATTGCTTAGCATAAAATCTCTCCAGAATTTGAAAAGATTAGTCTTACCAAATCAGCTACACTCATACCTTTTTTGCGAGCTGAATTTACCAACTGCTCTTTCATATCCTTTGGGACTATTACAATAAGCTGAGTTCCGGTCTTATTTAGAGCGTTAGGGTTTACAGGTCTACCTGTTTTCATTGAACACCTCCTATAATTAAAATCTTCCAGCCCCTCTAAAAGGGGTGGTGATGAAAGGGTATTAAGTTTATGTACTTTGGGGAATGCTTACTCTTTAATTATAACTCTTAAGTAATATTTTTGCTTAATACCCTTTCTCTATACCATCTAACTTAGGATTCTTTCTTTTCAGCTTCGAGAGCTCTGTGTATAGATGAGAGCTCATTGATGATTTTTTGAGGGTCTGGATTACCCAAAGATAGGTTTTTTACTAGGGTAATTAGGAAGTATTTAGTATTCTCAGGCTGATACCAGAAAGTACCATTATCTTTCTCAAGTCTTGAAAGCAGTTCATTTGCTACTCCTAAAATAATTCCATCCATATTAGCTCGTTCAGCTTCCATTTTTGCTATAAGTTCAGCACGTTGCTTTTCCTGTACCACCTTACGCTTAGCCTGTTCTTCTTTAGCTAAATCCTTCTCAATTTCATCCTTAATGTGTAGTAACTCTTCTAACTTAGACATTGTTTCCTTCCTCCTTTTCAAACAAAACATTTACATCGTTAAACGCTTGCTCAACGACTTTTCTATTATCTTTGGTAACTTTTTCTATAATGGCAATTTCTACCTCTTCCTGCAAAGGAAGTACCATCAATCTGCCTTCACTTTGTAAGTAGATTAGCTCATCTATGGTTAGTTTTTGTGCTGCATCAGTTAACACCTCAAAAATCTTTTGAACTGTGCTCTGTTTAATCATTAATTCATTCATTATTTTTTCCTCCAGCCCTATGGCTTTTAATAGTTCCTGCTCTATGCTAATTGAATATGGTTCCCAATCTTCTATTGGTTCTATATCAGAAACTTGCTTCAATAACTTAGATTTAATTTCTCTTAGGTCTACTACCTTCAAAGGTTCAGTAGTCCCTTCCGTCTGTAAATCTTGTACCCTAATTTTTCCTTCTTCAGTTTCAGTAATAAATCTTATATTCATGGTTCAGTACCTCCCAAAATAATTATTTTTTCCTCTTGTTTGCATTAGCCATTAATGCTATTAGTTTTGCCTTCTCTACCATTGTCTCGGAAGTTTCAGGCTTTACTTCCTTTGGGAAGAAATCACTGGGTTTCAGTAGTGTTTTTCTGCCCGGTACTACGTTAGCTATGGTGGAGGAAATTACACCTGCCCTGTAGTTTTCGATTTCATTTCCAAAAGGTTCTAAGGAGTAATAAGCCAACCACTCCGTTAGTTCCTTTGAGCTCATCCTTTCACTAAGCTCAGCTACTGTCATTCCAAGAGCTAGAGCTAGTCTGAAGATGAACTTTTTTACCTCTAGTTTTTTAGGTTTTCTTTTGCCTCATCAAAACTAGCACCACTTAAGCCTGAATTTATCGAAACTATCTTATACAATCTCTCTACCACGTTAATTGATTTCTTAGACAGTTCAGAAAGCTCATCCTTAGTAAATAATCTGTTTCCCTCATCATCTACAAGAGCAAGAGCTACCATCTTAGCCATAAAATCTTTTGTATTAGTTTTTCCATCGTTATCTATTACCCACTGGGTAAACTCGTCTCTGTCCCCAACTGATAGACTTTTGATGTTTACTGTTCCACCCCACTCAGGGACTTCCACAGTCTCAATTTTGATATCTTTAGCCTTAATAATCTCTTCTTTATTTAGTGTCATGTCAAACCTCCTCAATATTTATTAACTCACCCTTACAGGTGGCTTTATGCTCAAAGTATTTATTCATAGCCTCAAGCAGTTCTTTATGGTTCTTTTTTGTACTTTTTTCTCGATATTCTCGAGTCCATCTACACCACTCGTACAGTAGCTCCATTCCTACTGGACAGGTTTTACTGTTTGAGCATTTAACCTTTTTAGTAACCATCCTTCAAAAACCTCCCGCTATTTATGTTATTTCAAGTATTCTTTGATAATTTCTCTTACAAGATTACTCATTGATTTTTGTTCTGCTATCGCTCTATTTAACAACGACTCTTTAAGGTCTTCCTCTACCCAAACATAGATTACTTTACCAATACGATTGATAGCATCAGCCTTATAAGGTCTTCCCATCTTTTTTGTAACTGTTCTTTCCTCAATCATTGTTTATTACCTCCTTTATATAAATTTCTGCCTCAGTCTCATAAACTGAGGGACTTTCTAATTGCTCAATACGTTTTATTTCTTCCCACTTTTTAGGCTCTGGCTCTTCTACCAAGCTATAACTGTAGGGTTTAGAAGTAGCCATTGAATATGCCTCTTCCTCGAACTCTGATAACTGGTGTCCCGTGGAGATTGTCTTAAGTTCCAACTCATAAAAAGGGAGTTTAGGTAAATTGTCTTGAAATAATAGCTGGGGGGCTGCTAACCATTCCTGATATTCTTTTGAGCCTTCTTCTATCTTTTCTGCCCTAGTTCTATTCAGCGTTGTAAAATGTAACTTTCTCCAAACCTTCTGTGTAACTGCATCTGGAAATTTGTATATCACTTATAAAATCCTCCTTTCTTTATAAAGAAATCTTGTATTGATGTTTGAATCTAAAAAAAATTAAGCGTTAAAGCAGTACTGCCTTTCATGTGAAAGGCTGTTATTAAGTTGTTTATGGGGAGTTTTTGGGGGACTAGCCGATTAAGCCGAAATAATTAAGGTCTTCTGTTACTGTTAGGACAGAACTCTCGGTTTATGTTAAGTTTCCCTATTTATATAGGGGAATTCAGAGTACTTTATGTATAGAATAATAAGCAGGGGATTTAGCTTTGAAAAAGTGCTGGAAAAATTGTTCTCTATACTTTAAGACTTTGAAGGGATTAAAATATTCACTATATTAATCATAACACAACTCATAGAAAAAGTCAAGAGAATAACTATATATTATATCCATTTATTATTATTTGTCAAGTGGCTCATGGTTTCGGTAACTGCTCGATATCTCGAGCAATTCAATATTCTAATCTAACTCTAATCTACAATGCCTTCTGAGGGGTCTAGGAGCCATTTCTAGGTGCCTCACTACCCTTTCAGGTCATTCTGTATCAATCCTTTGAGGGGATAATCCTTCGGGTAGTTGATTACCCCCTCAGTACCACTACTAATAAGGATTCAGAAGCAACTGGGTATTATTTTGCCCAGTCTTTTATCCAATATTTTGGGTTTTGATACTCCTCGATTTCCATTTCAAGATTATTACAGTAGTCTTCGAGAGACTGAATGAACTCCCCAAGCCAGCCCTCTTTTTCTGCTGTTTCCTTTAGCCTATCTAAATTCTTTCTGGTTACCTTTTCTATCTCTCTGTATGTCATTTTATATATCCTCCGAGATAACAGTACTTACCATCCTATAAAGGATAGTAGCTGAAATGATTAACTTTAGGATGAAAGGGAAAGTAAGAGATAAGAACCGTCAGATACGTAAATCTCTATATACTAATTATAACATATTTCAGAGATTTATGTTAAGAATTAGCTCAATTCCCCCCCCAATTACCATAATTACCCCATTAATATATACGTTCTAACCGAGTAAAGGTTGCAGGCTTATTTTGGAGGTTTTAGATATTTACTGGGAGGGTAGACTACTGGAATTGAGAACTTAACTCTAGTAGTCTCATGATTTTCATCTCCTGATTTCCCCCGAGCTCCAATTGAGACAGGAGCAAAAAATACACCTATCCCTGCCTCTGTGGCACTATCACTAGATTTTCCCAGTAGGATATCAAACTCAATGTCTTGAATCATAAAATTATCACTAATTATTCCTACTCGATGTATGGGTCTTCCAGCCATTTCGTTAATACTGGGATTTATTGCAAT
>Ga0105097_10001329_pt1 | contig 11798 bp, 11 predicted proteins | sample PPLLak12cMay2015_FD_87035 | JGI IMG/M metagenome (GOLD analysis project Ga0105097, IMG submission 87035) | Freshwater sediment microbial communities from Prairie Pothole Lake near Jamestown, North Dakota, USA - PPLs Lake P7 Core (1) Depth... | ecosystem: Environmental > Aquatic > Freshwater >... | reverse complement strand
CGAAACAATTTATAAAGAAATAATAATAGCATTAATGAATGAAAATAAAAATTTAAAAAAAAATATAAATAAACCAATTGAAAATAATTAAAATAAAAAAAAATAAGAAAAAACGAGTTTCCAATCTCTCCCACAAAAACCGAAAATGGACAACCCCGACCTTGTCCATTTTTAACATGTCCAAACAAGATACGAAAAAAAAAATCGTTTTTTTCTAAAAAACAGGTTTGTGACGATAATGCTCTCATTTTGATTTTTAAATAAATTATTTGTGATTGTAATATTTTTCATTTTTTTCATATTTTTTAAAAAAATAGTTTAGAAATAATTTATAAAAAGATATAAATGGTAGACGAAGATTATAATTACGAGCAAAATAAATCAACAAATAAATATTACTGTGAAACGTGTGACCATTATTCGTATAGGAAATATAATTTTGAAAGACATTTATTGTCTAGTAAACATAAAAAGTTCAAACAAGATTATAAAATTGAGTATATTGGAGTAAAAGGAGCAAGCCAAAAAATTTTTATTAAAAAAAATCAAAATTTCGATTGTGAATGTGGAAAAAAATATAAACATCAAACAAATTTAATAAGACATAAAAAAATAAATTGTAAATTAAATAATACTAAAATAATAGAAAAGAATGAATTAATAGAAATGAATGAATTAATAGAAATGAATGAATTAATAGAAAATACACAAATACAAATTGTAGAAAAGAAGGACGACACAAATTATAAGGAAATTATTATGACATTAATTAATGAAAATAAAGAAATGAGAAAAACGATTAGTGAATTAGTTCCAAAAGTTGGTAATAATAATATAGTTACTAATAATATAACAAATAACGCAAATTTTAATTTCAATATATTTTTAAATGAAAAATGTAAAGATGCATTGAATATAGATGAATTTATTAAAAAGATAGAGATTTCTGTATCCAATTTATTATTAACAAAAGATAAAGGTCTGATAGATGGTATATCAAACATATTTATTGAAAATATGAATAAATTATCCATTTATGAGAGACCGGTTCACTGCACGGATTTAAAACGAGAAACCCTATATATAAAGCAAGATGAATGGAAGAAAGACAAGGACAACTCTTTAGTAAAAGATGCAATCAAAAAAATATCTCAACTCCAAGTGAAAAATATAAAAAAATGGACTGATGTAAATCCAGGTCATTTATCAAAAAGAGATAAACAGGAAGAATTTCTTAAACTTGTTAAAAATACAGTAGGTGAAATTGATGATAAACAAAATAAAATTATTAAAAATATTTGTAAAAATGTTTATATCAATGAGAAAATAATCAAGGAAATTGATAATGAGTAAGAGAGAAAATAAAGTATAAATATGATTTTTTCTTTAATGAACTATTGAAAGGTGTAATAAAATAATAACAATTTATTATTTTATTTATTTTTAAAAATTACATTAATGTAACGAACAATTAATTATATTATATATGTTACATTATTACATTATTAGTCAATAATCGGCTGATTAATATAGGTTTTGCTCCGGAAACCTTTAATTTATTATCTTTTAACATGGTTTTCAATGTATCGACTTTATAGCTGGAATAAATAGACCAATCCGAGTGTAACTCTTCAACCTCTTTTTTAGGTCCGTTACTTGTGGTTGTTTTTGTTTTAGATTGTTTGCCATGTTTACCATGTTTACAACAATATTTATAATGAGATTTACAATAATATCCGATTGATGTAACATATACTTGGTTCTCGGAACAATTATCATATTTGCATGTTATTTTAGGATAGCAATCAGATAGACTATTCACTTGATTCATTTTTCCAGCTCCAACTATGCCGAACGGTAGAGGTAATAAATTATTAAAAACAGTTCTACAATAAGGACATCGTATTTGATTGATTCCTAGTTTAAGTTTAGAACCAATATTATAATGGGAATAAGACGTTTTTTTACTATTCAATGCTTCAAGGTATATATATAAATAATTAAATTTATGTCCGCAAGACAATTCAATTGCTGTTTCATCTAATGGTAAATTTGATATAAGACATTTATTATTTTCATCCTCTTCATTGTTAGTGTGTGCGCTGTCGTTATCATTATTCAATTCGGCATAAAAATTAAAACTTGTATCGGTAGTATAATATGAATTAAAACTTGGATCTGTTATGCAATCCTGGTTATATGTAAACATATGAATATTTATTTTAAAATATAAAAATATCTTTAATTTCTTTAAATATATAATATTAACGATTATTAAAATGTTATTTTTTTATTTTAATATATATCAATTATATTAAAATGAGTAAAAAAGAATGGGGTCAGGCTTGCTGGTTTTTATTTCACGGATTAGCATCAAAAGTAAAAGAAGAAGAATTCGATAATATTAAGAATGATATTTGGACTCATATAAATAGTATATGTAATAATCTACCATGTCCTGATTGTCGCATTCATGCGAGTCAATTAATGGGTAAGACAAATAAAAACGTTATTTTAAGTTCTAAAAGAAATCTAGAAGTATTCTTATTTGATTTTCACAATCTAGTAAATAAACGCACACAGTCTCCTGTTATAACTATAGAACAATACGATGCGTTATATAAAAATGTCAAATTATCAAATGTAATTAATAATTTTATTTCAAAATTTTTAGCTACTACAAAAAACAGTAAATTAATGTTAGATGCGTTGCATCGTCAATTATTCGCAAAGACATTTATTTCCTGGTTACGTTTAAATATAAATAAATTCGGTTAATATTGTTTTATAATGTAAATTTATATATTTGTGTATAAATTTACTATATATTCGTAAAATATGAGTTTCGTTATAATAATATACCACAATGTTTTATAATGTTTTAATAAGTTCTCCGTTTTTATAAACTGCGCATTTAAATGTTTGTTTTTTAGGACGAGAGCAATAAACTTTATTTGATACGACTTGGTCGAAATATAAAAGCGAATTATATCCAGTTGAGTGGAATAATGTATACCATAATGATCCGAATAAAAACCCAGTCAATAATCCTATTATAACTCCTCCAACACTAGTGCATTTATTCATAATTTTACTTATACCATCAATCGCAAATATAGATAATAATGCGGCTATAAGAACATAATTCATTTGATTACTTGCATTCATTGGTAATATCAAATAAGCAATAGTAAATGATATTAATACACTGTTTAAAGCAGGAACATTGTAATTTGACAAATTGAAAGGAAGATTGAATAAATTACATGATGGAGCGCTATTTTCATCCTTTTTACTTTTAATTATATTTAATAAAATTATATTAAATACAGATGTTATTAATATACCTGCTAAATAAACCATCCCTTTTAAGTCTTGATTAAATATAGAAATCATCACCATGAAAAAGGTTAGTAATAGTGGTAATATTGCCGATATAAATTGAAATAAATTTGTCAGTGTAAGGTCAAATGCCATTATATATATAAACTAGATATGTTTTTTCTCTCAATAAATGGTTTCAAATAAATTAAAATAATCCTATAACTGGAATAGCGCTGGGTAATAATTCTAAAAATGTTACTAACCAAACCTGTAGAACATTAAATAAATAAAATGATACAACAGGAATAACGTGATGTTTTTCATATTTCTCAAATAAATAACTCAATAAAAGGATGATAATTAAAAATAGTATAGTTTTATTATCTTGTTTAATAAATAATATAATAATCAATAATGTTAACAAAATAGGAGATAAATGTGATAATAATAGTAAAAAATTATTAAATGGAGTTCGTTTAACCATTATAAATAATACAACGATTTTATTAAAAAACGATTGGAATAACTTCCTTAATATGTTTAACTTGATAAAAAGTTATATTGTTTAAAAAAGATTTATTTTTATATTTTTCATAAAAGTCATTAAAATCCTTTTTATTTTCCTCTGGAAATATAAATGTATCTACTCCTGCTCTTATACCACCTAAAAGCTTCAGTTCTAATCCGCCAATAGCAGTTACATTTCCCTGAAGACATATTTCACCTGTAATAGCAACATTATTTTTAATTTTTTTATTGGATAACAAACTATATATAACAATTGTAATAGCCGTTCCAGCCGAAGGACCGTCTTTTGGAACTGCTCCTTCAGGACAATGGACGTGTATCCCCTGTAATTTTGTTTTTTCAAATTGTTTCAATAATTCTTCTATTTTGTTTTCTTCGAGAAGTCCCCAAGCAAGTGTTTTTGCAACATTCATGCTTTCTTTCATTACATCGCCCTGCATACCAGTCAATTTTAAATCCAAGAATGTATTAGACGGGAAATAATTACATTGTATAGGTAGTACGCCTCCTTTACCAACTGCGTTGGCCCATAGACCATTGATTATACCCATAGAAGGTTCGCCATGTATAGTTTTATTTTTAATTTCGTGTCTATTTTTAAGATAAATATTTTTTACATCGGTGAAGGTGATATGTATTGGTATTTCATATTCTTTATTTTCTTTTAATATAGATAAATTAATTTCTCCAATGATTTCAAATAATATTTCTTTTAATTTTCTAACTCCTGGTTCGCTAGTATATTCATCAATTATAGATTCAATAACATCATCTGTTATTTGTATAATATTTTCTATTCCCATTTTAGAATAAATTTCTGGTAAAATATATTGTTTTGTTATAGTTAATTTATCGTCCAATGACAAGTGTTCAAATTTAATTCTATGAATTCTGTCAAGTAAAATTCTATCAATCGCGTTTACATCATTGTAAGAGAATATAAATAATACTTTTGATAAATCAAGGTCAATTCCATTGAAATATTTATCTTGAAATTCGTCATTTTGAGTGGGGTCAATAAGATGTGTTAATATTCCGATAATTTCTTTACCGTGTTCGGTTCTACTTACTTTGTCCAACTCATCAATAAATATAATTGGGTTCATACATTTTTTTTCCATAAGTATATCAACAATTTTCCCCCATGTAGAACCTACATATGTATAATTATGTCCTTCTAATGTGCTACCATTTGAAGACCCTCCGATTGCTATAAATGAAAATGGTCTTGATACGCCATTATCGTCTTTCAAACATTCGGAAATTCCTATTTTTGCCAATGACGTTTTACCAACCCCAGGCGGTCCTTCAAATCCAAAACAATATCCTGATTGTTCTCCGTTTATCCATTGTCCTATAATGCGTTCTATTTGTCGTTTAGCTTTATCGTGTCCATGAACGGCGCTATCTAGTGTTTTTGAAATATTTTTCATATAATCATTTACAAACGTTATATTATTATCTACGGTTGTGATTGTTTTCGAAATTATATTTTTAATATTTTCATTATTATTTTCATATTTAACCAGTTTAAAATAATTTGCTAATTCTAAAACAATCGTTTGATTGTCATTTATTGATGTTAAATAATCGTTTATTTGTTCTTTCATGAAAGATGATTTTTTACCAGAATGACATAATTTATTCATTTTATTCCCTTGCGGAAATATGTTCGTAGAAGATGTATTCATTTGATTTTTTTGTTTTTTATTTATTTGATTAATATTTACTATATAATCAATAAGTTCATTTCTTGTAGAATTATCCACAATTTGTTTTATTGTTTCGACTGTATTATTTGTAATATTATATAATAAATTGTCTTTTATATGTTTTGAGTATTTTTTCAATTCCATAATAGAATAGTATTGTTTAATAGGAAATTCAAGTGGTAATTTCAATTGAATTGTTTGTAATTTATTGACTAATTCATTGAATATAGAACGAGTTGACGGAATTATTTTCAAAATAGGTTCTTCTCTGCATACATTGAATGGTATTTTCAATAGACCTTCTAAGTATTGACGTGCTTTTGACCCTGAATCTTCTGATTTAGCCTTTACTTCTTTTAATTTAATCATCGCTTTTTCTTTAACAGAATCGTTTGCGTTCATAAGACATATTTGTTGTTCTAGCGGGATTTTATTATTATCAAAATTAGATAAATTATTAGTATATTGTATTGTTTTTTTCATGGCATCTTTGAAATATTTTTTAACATTCCATGGTAGACTATCAAATAACTTTGTTTGTTCTTGAGTATCAATATTTCCGTTTATATCATCAGACAATAAATCGTATAGTAAATATGCCAAGTATTGATATTCCGGTTCATTTGATTTTATTAAAAGTTGAATAATCGTTGAGCGTTGTCCGTATAAATCATTTGAAATGAATTCTTTTACAACATTTGCGATTGTTTTTTGTTTTATTAGATTGGCTTGATTAATGTATCCAATAAATCTAGCATAAAGTTCTTCATTATTATAAACAATTATTTCTTTTAAAGTTAGACATTGAATGTATCGTTCAAACCAGTTATTATTAAATTCGTGGTCTTTAGGTTTACATTCAACTAAATCCGATATTTTATCTTCAATGTATTTATAATTCAAACATTCCAACATAATATCGTCTACGATGGTTGATACAATAATTGTTTTTTTTTGTTCCGGATGATGAATTGTAAGTTTGACTCCATAAACTTTGACTTGAAATACTTTTGATGTTCTAGCCAGGTCAAAGCAATCTAAATTGTCTGCATGTTCTATAATCATAAAATCTTCTACAATTCTGTTACGCTGTATATATTTCTTATCCTTTGTTACATTTATTTTGTCTTTTTTCTCGGATATTTGTATTTTGTCATTTTTCCAATTAATAGTTTTATAACTGATTGGATGTAAATATTGTGAAATTATTTCGTATTTTTGAGACAATTTAGATTTTGTTATATATTTATTTACATAATCACTTCCTACGCAAATTTTAATTAAATCGTCTAATGTTTCTGTTCCTACTGATTTAAATACATTTGATAATTCATCATTCACTTCTTGTAATTTATCCATGATTAAATTTAAATCAACATTATATTTATCCTTTATAATAACAAGTATATTCGATAAGAGAGAAAACATTTTTTCTAGTTGAATGATATTTGAATTAAGTTCTGTAGAGCTAATAATATCAAGCAATTTATATTTTTGAGAAGATAAAATAGTACTTCTTATTATTTTTTGAAGATTAATAATCTTATCGTTTAAAAGATTATTGCATTTATCAATATATTCTTTATCGTCACAAATAATTTGTTCTTTATTTTTATTCACTTGTTTTTTAGTTTCCTTATTTTTCTTTTCGGTCAATTTATAATCTATGTTATTTTTATTGTTTATTGAATTCATAATTTATATATTATATTGATTTTAATATTCTAAATACTTTTCTTATTGCGATTTTTATAAATTCTTAAAGAAAAAAGTTATTAAATTGATTATTAAAAATATTATTGAATGATTTAAACAAAAACCCATTACATTATATAGTATAAAATGGGGATCCCTAGTTATTTCTCTCATATAGTGAAATCGCATCGGCGTATAATTAAACAATTCAACAATTCTATGAAGGTAGACAATTTGTATTTGGATTGCAATTCAATTGTCTATGACGTTGTAAATCATTTGGATAAACAATCAATCAATCATAATCGCATTCATAATGATAATAACGATAATAACGATTATAACGAATATATTTTAAATCAGGTTTGTATTTCTATTTCAAATTATATTTCATCTATTAAACCGAGTGAAAAGGTAATGATTGCGTTTGATGGAGTTGCTCCAATTGCGAAATTAGAACAACAGCGAAATAGGAGATATAAATCATGGTTTCAAACGCAAGTATTTAAAAAAATTAAAAATGATCCTGATAATTGGGATACTACTTGTATTACACCAGGAACTGAATTTATGAAAACATTAAACCATTTTGTAACTCGTTATTTTTCAAATTTTAATCATTTTAATGTAAAAGAAATAATTGTCTCCGGTAGTGATGAACCAGGCGAAGGGGAGCATAAAATATATGAATATATTAGAACAAATGACGTATATCACAAAACAACAACAACTGTAATATACGGACTTGATGCTGATTTGATTATGCTTACATTGAATCATCTTCATATTTCTAAAAAAATGTATTTATTCCGAGAAACTCCTCATTTTATTAAAACGATTGATAACACATTAAACCCCAATGAATTATACGTAATTGACATTCCAAGTTTGGAGGAAGAAATAATAAATCATTTAATGAAGAATGATCCGTCCGCCGATACAAATAAAAATGCAAACGCAAGCCAATTGACCGATTGTCAAAGGAAACATAAGGTGTTTGATTATATATTGATTTGTTTTATGTTAGGCAATGATTTTTTACCTCATTTTCCGAGCATCAATATAAGAACAAATGGCATTGATATTTTAATAAATGCGTATAAAGAATTATTCAAGAATAACGACAATTTAACAGATGGTAAAACAATTATATGGAAAAATTTTAGAAAATTTATATCTTATTTGGCAAGCAACGAGCTTAAATATTTAGAGAACGAAATGACGCTTAGAACTAAGTGGGAGAGAAATACAAATAGAAATAACAATAAAAATAGAAATGCGATTTCTCAAAGTAATGAATTAGAAGAGCAATTTATGTCTATTCCAATTAAAAATAGAGAGCTTGAAAAATATATTAATCCAGGTGATAATGGATGGGAAAATAGATATTATAAAGTATTATTTGATATTGATATTGACGATGATAGAAAGAAACAAATATGCATCAATTATTTAGAAGGCATTGAATGGACCCTTAAATATTATACAACCGGTTGTGCTGATTGGAGATGGTGTTATAAATATCATTATCCTCCTCTATTAAAAGATTTATTATCTTATACTCCTTATTTTGACGTAGAATTAATAAACTCAGATAAACCCAATATGAACCCTGTAAGTGAATATACTCAACTGTGTTATGTTTTACCTCGCAATAGCTTACATTATTTACCTAAAAATATATACGATAAATTGTTACATAAATATAGTCATTTATATGGGCTTGATTATACATTTAATTGGGCTTTTTGTAAATATTTTTGGGAATCTCATGTAAATTTACCTCATATAGAGATTACAAAGTTAGAATATTTAGTAGAAACTAGTTAGATCATATATAGTAGTTTAGAGTTAAATTAAATAAGTTTTATTAGATCAACTAAGTAAAAATATAAGTAAAAATATAAGTATATAACTATTATTTTTCGTTTAAAAATATACAAATACTTCTACAATAATATCATATTTATGTCAAAAGATATTATTATAGGTTTTAATAATAGGCAACATTTTATGGATTGTTTGAAAGAAAATCCGGGCGTTATAATAATTCAATTTACTGCTACGTGGTGTAAGCCTTGTAGAGAAGTAAAATCGTATATAGAAAATAAATTTACAGAATGTCATGATAATATTATATGTTGTCAGCTTGATGTAGATGAGAATGCGGAGCTCTATTCATTTATGAAAAAAAATCGTCAAGTAAACGGAATACCATCAATAATAGCTTATTTCAAAGGCAATGTCACACCGTATGCGAGTATAAGTATTTCAGGAACAAAAATAGACGCGATTGATAATTTTTTTAATAGTTGTTTAACAAAGGTCTAATTGCTTATAAAAGAAGTTTTTCAATTATTTAAAAATATTTTATTTTGACATATAAATGGAAATAGATATAATATCAAATAAATATTTATTAGATATATATGATAATGAAATTGGTTATTCAAATAATATTATAAAAAAAATAATACATGATACACACGATATTAGTGTGATTGATATAGATGATACTAATAAATTAATAAAAATGTCAAATAATTTATTATTATCTTACATTTTGCATTATTGTAATATAAATGCTATACATAATTATGAGGAGGCAATAGATTTTATAATATTAAGTTCAATTGTATCATTCTGGATTACATATAAATTTATTCGAAATCATTATTTCGTGGATGCGCATATATTACAACGGTATTCTGATTACGATTATAAAATAATTTTAGAAAAGGAGTTAGATATATTAAATACTGTTGATTATAATATTTATCGTTTTATAATGTGATTGACCTAGTTTTACTTATATTGCTGTGTAAATATAATATAATTTTCTTTGTCAATATTTTCAATTATATTTTCAAGGGATCTGACATTTTCATTCGCCATATTATCATTTGTTAAAAAACTTATCAAATCCAAAATGATTTTTATTTTTTGAGGGCTCCATTGTTCGTTTAATAATTCAACTAATTCTTTTGTGTATAATGACGACATATTATCTCTCTGAAATATACTATCATTATATACTTCTTCGACATAATTTTTAATTATTGTGTCATAATAATTAAAACATAACGAAATGATAGAACAATTATTGTATGTTTCGGATAATCGTTTTAACCCTTTCTGTGCGCAAATAAAAAGGTCTTTCATTCTTGGATTTTCTTGAATTGATTTATTTGATAAAAAAGATTGACAAGCTATATAGATTGGATTGTATAAATATTGTAAGTCTGTTTTATTTGAATTATAATACATTCTATAAAATATTTGAATAAATCCAGGGTCTTGGAAATAAATTGTATTATTACAAATTAATAATTTTGTTCCTGCTGGTTTTTTTCCTAGTATTGCCAATTTAATAATCACAGTAAGAGGGTCTAAAATAAATGATTTAATATTTACGTTGGTATTATTATCTGGTAGAGAGCTCATTAATTTTACTATTATTTAATAATATAAATTAACATTTAAATAATATAAATAATTTAAATATAATATGGATGACAAATTTATCAAAACAATTGATTTAGATATTGAAAATTACGATTTAATTGACATATTAAAGCTATTCAATTTAGAATATAATTTTGATAAAAGTGATTTGAAGGAGGCAAAAAAAATTGCATTGATGACACATCCAGATAAAAGTGGATTAGATAAGAAATATTTTTTATTTTTTTCGGCAGCCTATAAAATTGTATATGAAATATATAGTTTCAGAACTTCAAAAAATCAATCTACTACATACGATGAAAATTCTTATGCTGACGCGAACGTTAAAAATGAAAAAATTACAGAATTAATAAATGATAAAAAGTTATTCAATAAATTATTCAATGATTTTTTTGAAAAATCTGTAATAAAGGACGAATACTCTAAAACGGGATACGGAGATTGGTTTGGTTCAGGTGAAGACATTGATGAACGCGATACAACAATGGAAAATATGAATAATATGTTTGAAAGAAAGAAAACAGAATTACGCTCAATTGTAGTCCATAAAGATTTTAATGAAATGAGTTCATCAGGATTTTGTGATTTAACAAATAGTAAACCTGAGTCATATAGTTCAGATGTATTTAGTAAATTACAATATGAAGATTTGAAAAAAGCCCATACAGAAACAGTTGTTCCAGTAAATATGGAAGATTACAAGAATAAAAAAAAATATAGAAATGTGAATGAATTACAACAGGATCGGAGTATACAAAATAAGGTTGATTATTCACATTTGGAACATCAAAAACATTTAGATGAAAAACATAAAAATGACGCTAAAAATGACGTTGAAAGAGCTTATAAATTATTAAAAAGTGACATTGAAATAGAAAAGGTAAATAGAAAATGGTGGGGAAATATACTAAAATAAAACGATGAAAATATAAATGAATAAAAATATAATTAATTATATATACGATGATCCTCAATTATATAATTACTTTAATTATTTTGATAACAACAGGTATATTGTATGATAAATATAAAATTAAAAATAAAATAGATGATGACGTTAATAATTACGAATTG
>Ga0105097_10001328_pt1 | contig 11802 bp, 10 predicted proteins | sample PPLLak12cMay2015_FD_87035 | JGI IMG/M metagenome (GOLD analysis project Ga0105097, IMG submission 87035) | Freshwater sediment microbial communities from Prairie Pothole Lake near Jamestown, North Dakota, USA - PPLs Lake P7 Core (1) Depth... | ecosystem: Environmental > Aquatic > Freshwater >... | reverse complement strand
TGTGCGGTCTGATGCTGACGACGGCTGGTTGCACCTCGTATTATCGAGTCAGCGATCCGGGAGGAACGAAAGAGTACTACACATCCGACATCGACAAGTCGAGGAGCGGCTCTATCTCTTTCAAAGATGCAAAATCAGGCAGTACGGTGACGCTCCAGGCTTCGGACGTCAAGGAGATCTCGGAGGATGACTTCAAGGCTGCCGTGAAACCCGAGAAAAAATAGGACGAGTCACGCCGGGCGAGGCCGCGCCATGGTTTCTCTGGTCGTGCCCATTGATTGTGAGGGCACGACCAGCTTCGTTCTAACTGACTCATAGTGACAGGTTCCGCCGCTGGCAGCAGCCTACCCCTGCGTCTGAATCTCAATCCGTTTCCGTTTCGTTCTGCCCTCTCTGCATCTAGCGTGGTCTGAGCCGGTGTGTGACGAAGGGAAGCGGAGTCTATGATACCTAAGCTAATACGATTTTTCCGTTGCTCGGTGACCCATGTCATGCATCTTGGTCATGTCCCGGAAAGGTACTACGAATCATTAGCCTTCCCCAGACCCCCATCCCCCCGCTGCGTTCGCCTGTTGTGCGTCGATCAAAGTCCTGCAGGATGTGTTGAACGTTTGATGTGATCACCCGTTGCTTTCCGGCCGCCATTGAAGGCCCAGGGTGATGATCTGCTGGAGCAGGTCCGTGTACGGCATGCCTGCCTGTTTGGCGGATTCGGCGAAATCTTCGTTCTGCGCGATCTGGGGATTCGGGTTCGCCTCCAGCACATAGATTTTTCCGTCTTTATCCAGCCGTAGATCGATCCGCGCATACCCGCTCAGTTCCAACGACCGGTAGACGCGTTTACAGAGATGCCGGATGCGGTCGCCGGCGCCGTCGGGCGCGTCTTTGAGTTCCGCCGTCTGGATGCCGTATTTGTCCTGGTACTTGGGGTTCCATTTCACCCGCTCCGTGGCGATGCGATGCACGTCGTCCGGCATCTTCGTAAATTGCATCTCCCAGACGGGAAAGACCCGCAGTCGTTGATTGCCCATCACGCCGACGTAGAGCTCCCGGCCGTCGATGAATCGTTCGACGAGGGCATCCGTGCCGATGCTCTCATGGATGAAGGCGATTCGCTCCCGCAACTTCTGCTCATCTTCTACGACCGACGCCTGGGAGATCCCGACCGAGGATTCCGCCGTCAGCGATTTGACGATCATAGGGAAGGTCAGGGCCTTTGGCACGCGGATCTTCTGTCCTCTCCGGAAGACGGCGAATTCCGGCATGGGAATGCGATGGTACGCCATGAGCTTTTTGGAGAGTCCTTTATCCTTGGCGAGCAGCAGGCCCCGCGGGTTACAGCCGGTATAGGGAATTTTCAGCAACTCCAGGTAGCTCACGACGTTCGGTTCGAAGATGGCGACATTGTGAAACGCTTCAAGCATGTTGAAGACAATGTGAGGCTTAAAGGCATCGATGGCGCTGCGGATGATGCCCAGATCTGTTTCCACTCCCAACGGCTCGACCTCATGGCCGATCTTCCGCAGCGTCGTCACCACGTCAAACTCCGTCTTCCAATCCGCTTTCTGCGTATCGATCCCGGAGGCATCCTCAGGCGGCACCAATTGCTTATGCATGAGCACCAGGATTCTGAGCGATTTCATAGCGCCACCCGCCGGCCGCCGGTGTAGACGTAGTTCATCGCCTGGACCGTCAGGAAGACGGTAAATTCCTGTTTCGCCTGCTCTTCCGGAACCGCCAGGCGAAGGTTGAGCGGGCGGCAGTGCGAGATCAGATCTTCGAAGACCTGATCGATCGTGTATTGATACACACCCGTCCAGCCGGCGACGAGGCGGCGAACCGGCTTCCGGATCTTCATGAGGAACCGGACGGCCGTCATGTGGCCGGCGTGCTCCGCCGCATTGGAGAAGAACTGCCGCAGATCACGGCTGTTGAAATCCGGATGATCGACACCGTAATGCCGGCGCTTTTTCTTGTAATGCCGGCGCAGGGTGGTGCGCAGCCGCCGGAGCGGATCGACGTCTTCGGTGGAGACGTTCAGCGGATGCTGACCAACCAGGCTCTGCATGAGTTGATCGACGTATCGAAGTTTCTTGAGCGCCGGCCATCCGGCATAGCGTGTCTCCCACTGCGCGTTCGGCGTCAGCCACACGGCGAAGGTTTCGGCGAAGTCCTCATCGGGATGGCTTTGCGCGTACCACGAGTCCAGATGCAGCACAAAGCTCTTGCTGTACGGCTTGGGAGAATAGTCGTCGGGATACGGCTCGGAGCTGTTTCCGAAGAGCTGCTGCCGATGCCGCCGCCGCCGCAGTCTGAAGGCGTTCTCAATGGCATGGCCGGCCTCATGCCGCAGGATGCGCATGCACCAGTCCGGATCGCCCCCTTCCACTTCCAGCATCTGAGTCAATTCGAGCTTGGCGAGCCGGGGATGGGCCAGATAGAACGGGATCGCGATGCCGGGCACATCATCCGGGCAGAACCATTCATCCGACAGCCAAAAATGGGGATGAAAGTGAAGGCCGCGGGCATCGAGTTCGTGGTACAGCTGCGCGATGCGATCTTCAAGATTGCTGCCCGCAATCTTGAGATCGAGGTCACACAGCCGGACATCCAGCAACTTCTCATCCGGCCACGTCGTCCAATCGGTGAGATCGCTCCGCATGGCATCGGGGGATGGATCTTGTACCGGCTCGTTCTTGTCTTGAGTTGCCATCGTTCAGGTCACCGTACCATGGCTGAAGAAACAGGAACATTGTACGTTTTGCAAGGCAGTCCAGTCGATCCCCCAGGCGGGATGAGAACGGGGGGCAGGAAGCCTCTTGATCTGAACCGCCGCGGCAACCACCTTCGTTCCTTGTCGTTCGTCGCTCGTATTTCGCGATCGACGCGATCAACAATCAGGGTTCCCCTCGACTGTTCCCGGGGTCCTGAGCATGTTGAAGGACAATCATCAGTTTGCTTCCTGGGCGAGATCCGCTTCGCGAACGACGGGCGACTCAGCCTTCTGCGTTGCCCTGCCTGATGCTGCTGCGTTGGACCTCCTGCCAGGTGATCATCTCTATGTCCACGCCACAATCGACGGCAAACCGGTAGAGTGCCCCTACAGGCCGTCGTCGACGCTCGGTATCACGGGGTGTTCGACTTTACGGTGAGGCGGTACGAGACCGGTGTTATGTCAATGTATCTGCACGACCGGGAGGTCGGTGACCAGGTGCTGATGGGCGGGCCGAACCCAGGCGGACTGCGCTCCCTCGTTGACAGGCTCCGCTGCTCGCTGTAGCCTACCGCGTGTGAGAAAATCCCGAGCGGGTTTTCTTTCGCTCTCTCCGCTCTGCATCCGGCGTGGTCTGAGAGAGGACCTATGGCGGGTAGAGTCTCAGTGCAATGCTGCATCGCGGGCGGCGGTCCGGCGGGCATGATGCTGGGGCTGTTGCTGGCGCGCGCCGGGGTCGACGTGCTGGTGCTGGAGAAACACGCCGACTTTTTGCGCGACTTCCGTGGCGATACGATCCATCCTTCCACTCTCGAAATTATCCATGAACTCGGACTGCTGGAGCAGCTGTTGGCCTTGCCGCATCAGAAAGCGCCGGGGATCAATGCCCAGTTCGGCGATCTGGCCTTAACGGTTGCGGATTTCTCTGCCTTGCCGACCCGCTGCGGATTCATTGCCTTCATGCCGCAATGGGATTTTCTGAACTTTCTGGCGGAGCAGGGATCGCGCTACCCCACCTTTCGCGTACTGAGGCAAGCGGAGGTGACGGATCTCGTCAAGCTGGCAGGGACGACTGTGGGGCTGCGGGCAACGACGCCAGACGGGCCTCTGGAGGTGCGCGCCGATCTGGTGGTGGGTGCGGACGGACGGCATTCCGTGGCCAGGGCCAAGGCCGGCTTGCCGGTAGAGGAGTGCGGGGCGCCGATGGATGTGCTGTAGTTCGGGCTCTCTCGTCGCGCGAAGGATCCGGAGAGTCCGGTCGGGCGTTTCGATCGGGGCCGTATTTTCATCATGCTGAATCGCGGCGACTATTGGCAGTGCGGCTTTGTGATTCCCAAAGGCTCGCGCGCGCAACTGGAAGCGCAGGGCCTGCCGGCGTTTCGCGAGACAGTCGGGAGACTGGCGCCGTTCATGGCCGGTCGCGTCGATGAACTCCAGAGCTGGGAGACTGTCAAGCTCCTGACGGTGCGGGTGGATCGGCTGCGGGATTGGAGCAGCCCGGGATTACTCTGCATCGGCGATGCGGCCCACGCGATGTCGCCGATCGGCGGAGTCGGCATCAATCTGGCGATTCAGGATGCCGTGGCTACGGCAAATCTGCTGGCGGGCCCGTTACGGCGGGGCGGGGTGACGCCAGCGGATCTCCGGCTGGTGCAGGAGCGACGCGCCTGGCCGACGCAGATGACGCAGCGGATGCAGCTCCTGCTTCAAGATAGAGTGATCAAGACCGTCCTAGCCGATGGCGGGCCGCTCGTGCCGCCCTGGCCGCTCCGGCTCATCGCCCGCTTTCCCATTCTCCGGCGCATTCCCGCCCGCCTGATCGGCATGGGTTTCCGCCCGGAACATGTCCGGACCCCAGCGGTGCGGTAGATCCGGCTAATTAGAGCCTGAAAAGAGGGATCTGCTCATTTTGAATCGCCTCACCTTCGTTGACAGGCCTTCTCTCGGATCTTACCCTCTCGTGCTGATTTATCATCCGGTGGAGGCGCGGTCCGTCTATGGTCACATTCGGAAAGTTGCTGGTGTCGGCGTTCGGCGGCTATGTCGGGGGATTTCTCATCGGCATGGCGGTGATCACCGCCTTCTCTTCGAATCGGCATGACAAGTCAACGGAGGCGGCGATGACGGGAGCCTTCGTCTTCGGGCCGGTCGGGGCGGTGCTCGCGATGGTCGCCGCGTGGATCTGGTGGCTATCGTGACTTTTGCGAGGACCGTCGCTCAGTCGCCTTGCTGATACCACCGATAGGTTGTTCCGTCCCAGTAGATGAGGGCGCTGGCGGCTTCGAGCTTCTGCACGAGGAGGGCGTCGCCGCGAAGCGACGGCCGTTTCTTTCCCGTGGCGCCCTGTTGCTCCGCCGGTTTGACGGAGACGCTCCAGGCATCCAGCCAGCTGAAATCGACCCCGCCGTTTCCTACGGCGCGTCCTGCTCCCAACGCAATCGCGGTCTGTGCGCCGGCGTGGAACATCGCGATGCCCTGCTGTCCCGTGGTCTTGTGCACGATGAGGACGGCCACGTCGAGCCGTCCGTCCCCGTTGAAGTCTCCATGCAGAAAGAACGGGTTGAGTCGTGTGGAGAGGGCATAGGTGGAGGCGAAGGCCTTCTCTGCCAGGACCGGCGCGGTCCATTCCGGAAGGTTCTGCTGCTCCTGCCAGGTCGGCTCGCCGCCTGACACGAGGCTGCCGGTCAGGAGGAGAAGGCCGACGAGGAGTCCGATTCCGCGAGCCGGTTTCATCGGGTCACCGGACCTCATCCATTTTATCTTCCTGTTCAAGCCACCATTCATAGCGGCTCAGTTCCATATTGAGCAGATGGGCGGCGAGTTGATTGGCCGCGATTGTGCGGGCGCCCAGTGCAATGCCGGTTGCGGTTCGCACCCGTCGCCATGCGTAGGGGTGGGCCAGGTCGTCCGGTGTGACGACGATCGGTTTTTTGTTGATGGCATAGAAGAAGAGCCCTTCGAAGACGATGTGATGAAGCATGTCTTCGAAGGCCGATTCAGAGAGGTTCGGGCCTGTCACAGAACGCCAGCGCTGGCCGAAGACGATCCGGGCCAGCGTGATGGCCTGGCCGTAGGCTCTCGTGGCCGGTTCTCCCTCGGTCGCGTCAAGGAAGGTCCAGACCTCGCCTTTTTGGAGCTTGGTACCATGCTCCAGTTGGGTGATCTGAATCGGATCGGTCGGTTGCACAGCGTGGGCATTGTGCGGCAAGGAGGGGAGCGGGAGCAACCGTCCGGCTTCGTCTGCCGGTGTGGCTCAGTTCGAATGCGGCCCGTTGTGAGCCCGATAGATTTCGAGGGACCACCGAACGGGCCCGACATAGGGTCACAGGATTTTCGTGCCGAAAAAGATTGCCGCATCTGTGCGGGGACTATTCGGCGCGGCCGTATAGAGTCGACGGGTGACTATATCGAAGTAGGCGATTCCCTGGAACGTGTTGCCTGCGAAGAAACAGGGCGCCCCTCCGAATGTCACACTCTGATCGAAGACGTTCCCGTGAGTTCGTGCCGTCGTTTTCCCCGTAAACGTGCAGCCGTTTTGCTCGGTTCCCGTAAATGTCCCGTCAGCGGCGGCCGTCACATTCGCTGTCTGCACGCCCCCGGAGCTCCCGGCCTGGCCGGTGTAGACCCCGGCCAGATTGGCCACGCCCGGTGTCGTATCATACGCCGTGTTGTAGGTACTCGTGAAGGTTACCGTGCCTGCTCCCGAGTCTGTGAAGGAGCCGTTCAGGAACTGGCGCGCCGCATACGTGGCAGAGATGATCGTATCCAGTGCCGTGAGACCGATCCCGAAGTCTTTCGCGTTTGATGAAGTGAAGCTTCCCTTATCCGAGGTCCCCAGCCCTTGGAGGACCCCGGCGATCTGATTGGGATTGGCTGCGCCGGAATAGAAAAAGTAGGAGGTGCCGTCGTCAAGGACGGCGGCTGTCAGCGTCCGGTTTGTGCTGGTGGTCCCGATCCAGAGCCCTTCTGCAGACGTTGCCGGGGGGACCACCGGTGTCTGCTCGCCACACCCGCTCGCGCTCAACGCGATGGCAATTCCAAGCACAGTGAGACGCCGTCGTAGCATCGTAATTGTCTCCATTTTTTCCAATCACTCACATAATAACTAACGATCAGTGTGCGGGATTGTGACGAGAAGAAGCTACCCCTACGTTGGTTGGGATGGGCGTAAGACAATGCTTCCCCCTCGCTCTGTTCATACCGGTCGCCACTGAATGCACGTGGGCAGGCGACAGATCTTCGGCCAACCTTCTTGCGGCAGTTGCAGAAGCCGACAATCCGTAGAATGCCGGCGATGAGGGCACGAGGTCGGACGTTGCTCGCGGATGGTACAGGTTCAGGAACATACGATGGTCTAGGCCGAGCGAGTCCGATCAGCTCCGCTCCCCAGTTGCGAGTGAGTTTGTGGGAACGTATGATATGGGCATCCGCTCAACATCTATCTAGAGGGAGGTTGGAGATGGCACTTTTTCTCGCACTCTATCTTGCTTTTGTTTCAGTCATTCCCGCGGCAGCTCTAGAGGGTTCCGCGTCGCCCGCACCGGCTGCGATCAAGGCGGATGTGATGTACTGGGAAGGCAACGAGCTCATCGTGAAAGAATTTTCCGGTCACGAGATGCGCCTCGTGGTGACTCCCGATACAAAAATTGAAGGCGTGGTGGCCGGACGACTCAAGACAGGCGACAAGATCGTGGCGCAGGTTGGTGAGGATCGGCGAGCGCTCTCGATCATCTTACAGGTCCCCGATTCCGGAAGTAGCGGTTCCCCGGCCGGTGTGCGCTAGCGTGCGTGTTTCTTACGGGGGTGTGACTCTTGGCGCCGTCTGCGTTCCTCGAGAGCGGTGTTCAGTCTGACCTGACCGTCGCGACACACTAGGTGGAGTGATGGCCCGTCACCCGTTCACGGTTTTCCCCGTTTCATGCTTTTGTTGCGAAGAGGTTCCCTGCCTTGTATGGTGTAGATGGGTGCGTTTTCACGGTCTATCGCATGCAATAGATCGAACGCGCCCGCCCACCCGAGAGACTACGGCGATTCATTACGCTCCCCACTACTCGAAGACCAGTGGCGTTTCTATGCCTGACGGCGCCTGCCTGGTCGATCGCATCGTTCCGATCGGTTCCCGCGTGAGGAACAGGGCGTGGGTGCGGTTCGTGATGCTCTGGCTCGTCGTATTTTTGGTGGCTCCTCCGTTGATCCAGGCGGAGGGGATCCACTTGGAGAGCATTGGGCTCCGGGGCGGCGTCAGCGGAAGCTCCCCTATCGGAAAAAAGGAAACGCAATACTTCACGGAATATGACCTCATGGCAAACTGGTCGCTTCCCTGGGGGTGGTACTCCGATTCCGGATGGGGAATCGGCACCAGGCTGATGGGCAGTGTCGGCGCGTTGAAGGCATCGGATGATACGGCCTTTATCGCCACGATGGTTCCCGGAGTGGTATTGGGGAAGAAAGACGGCTGGCTCTCCTTAGAGGTCGGAGCAGGCTTTGCACTCCTTAGCCAGCATCACTTCGAGAACCAGAACATGGGCGGCGCTCTCCAGATTGTGGGGGATATCGCCCTCCGGGCCAGGGTCTATAAGGGCATCGGGGTGGGCTATTGGTTTCATCATCTGTCCGATGCCCATATGTATGGGGACAACGGCCGTGGATATGATCTCCATATGATCGAGCTCAGCTATCGGTTTTGACACGAGACGGCATCGGCGTCGGAATTCTTGCCTCACTGCCACTCTGTTCTTTTCTGCCATTGCGGCCATGCACTGAGGCTCGTATGATGCGCGTATGAGTTCTGAACCGGTCACGCGCATCAAGTCGAAGACCCCGGTGCCGTATGAGCTGACGGCGATTCATCGCGATACCCACGACACCAAGACATTCCGTTTTGCTCTGCCCGAGAATGCCACGCTGGACATGCTGCCCGGCGATCATCTCTTCGTCCACGCGACGATCAACGGGAAATCCGTCAAGCGCCCCTACACGCCTTCGTCGATGCCCGGCGCCACGGGCTCCTTCGATCTCACCGTGAAACGGTATGAGACCGGTGTGGTTTCGCGCTATCTCCATGATCGGCAGGTTGGCGAGACGGTGCTGATGAGCGGGCCGAATTCAGGCGGTCATTGGGTGGACGGGATGGCGAAGAAAGTCGGCTTTGTGGCCGGCGGGTCCGGCATCACGCCGATGATTGCGATCATTCGTTGGATTCTTGCCCGGAGCCTCCCGGTCGACTTGTTCCTGCTGGATGCGAACAAGACCGAGGCGGACATTATTTTCCGCGAAGAGTGGGATGCGTACGTCCGCGCACATACGAACTTCCATTGCCATCATGTCTTGAGCGAGCCGCCCGCCGGCTGGTCCCAAGGGACCGGCCGTATCAGCGAGGCCACGCTACACACACAACTCCCGCCGCCGGGTGTTGATACGGTCATCTTTCTCTGTGGCCCCCCGCCGATGGTCGACGCGATCGAAACGACGCTCAAATCAATCGGGCACGCCGAGCAGGCGATTATCCTGCCGTAACAGACTCACAAACATCACGGGAATGAGCCGGAGGGAGGCAGGAGTCTCTGTGGTGCGGTTTGTTCGCTCGCGCTGATTATCGTCATGCCCATGAGGCCGGCGCGAGGCGCTAGATTGTCCTCACCGGCCGAGCAGTCCCTTGAGCAGGTCTTTGCCTTGTTGTTTGAGGTCTTTGGGATCGGTCGTACCTTCTAGTAGTCCCTTGACTGCTTCCTTCACTTGGTCTTTCACCTGTTCCTGGACTTTGCCGGCGAGTTCTTTTGTATCCAGCCCGTAGGCAGGGGCCTGGATGGTACCGGTGATCTGGAAGGGAAGTCTCAGCCGCCCTTCCTTCAGCGCGATTCTGGCAATGGGTGAGGACGCTGCCAGTTTCTGGCTGAGGGCCTGGGAGAAGTGCAGGTTTACTGCAAGATTCAGTGCCTGGTCGAATCCGACGGTGCCGGCGCCCGTGGCCTGAAAATCGTGGCTGTCTATCAGCAGTTTCTGCACATTGACGAGGCCCTGCTTGACCATGACATCGGTTTCGATCGCCGAGAATGCGGTCGTTTTGAGCCGATCCGGTGAGAGGCCTGCAACTTTCAGCAATGCCGTTGCCTCTTCCATCAGGTTGATCCCTTCGATCTTCCCGTTCTTGATCCGTAGATGTCCCGGTCCCTCCAACGCCTTGGTCAAGTCCGGCATGGTGAAGCCGCGCCCGGTGACTGCCAGGTCCATGGCGGCCGTGCCGCTCATTGAGACCCTGCTGTCAGGACTGATGGCCGCCAGCGCAGGGCCGAGCTGGAGTCCGTCGATCTTGACCTTGCCGCGAAACGGCGGAGTCGGCGAGGCGGTCGACATCTCGCCATCTGCCTTGAACTGGCCGTCGAACAATTGAAAGGAGGCGTTGGAGAGACGCGCGTTCGGCCCCTTGAGATCCGCATTCACAAGGAGATTTCTGAGCTCCACGGATTTTGCGAGCCCGGTTTCGACCGGCAGGTCTCCCGTCTGCACCGAAGGCGACGAGAGGGTCACATTCGCCTGGCCGGCCAACAGAGTGCCTTTGACCGACAGAACAGATTTTCCCAGGATCACTCCAAGGCGCAGGTCGGAGATATCGGCAATCTCCAACGGGGGAGCTGCCGGTTTGAACGGCACGCGTGATTTGGCGGTGACGAAAAGATCCCTCAGCTCCACCGGCTTGGCCAACGGGACGGCGACCGGCAAGTCGGCGGTGTTGAGTGAAGGGGATGAGATCGTCACATTTGCCTGACCATTGAGGACGGTCCCCTTGAGATGCACGAGCGACTGACCTAGCGCGACTTCGACACGTAAGTCGGACACATCAGCGATCTCTAAGGGCGGTGCAGCTGGATTGAACGGCAGACGTGTCTTGGCGGTGACGGTGAGATCCTTGAGTTCCATTGGCTTAGACAGCGGGACGGCGATCGGCAGATCGGCGGTATTTACGGACGGTGACGTGACGGTCATATTGGCTTGGCCGTTGAGTACCGTCCCTTTCATCTGGATCAGCGACCGGCCTAGTGCGACGGCGACCCGCAGGTCGGAGACATCGGCGATCTCCAATGGGGGTGCCGTTGGATTGAACGGCACACGTGTCTTGGCCGTGACGGTGAGATCCTTCAGCTCCACCGGTTTGGTCAGCGGGACGGCGATCGGCAGATCAGCGGTATTTACGGACGGTGACGTGACCGTCACATTGGCCTGGCCATTGAGGACGGTCCCTTTGACCTGTACGGAGGAGTTCCCCATGATGAGTGCCAGGCTCAGATTCGAGATGTCCGCCAGCTCCAGCGGCGACACTCCTTGTTTGGGAGGGTATGGCGCCTTGGCGGTCACCAGCAGATCTTTGATCAGCAGCGGCTTTTGCAGCGGCAGGGCGACAGGAAGATCCGCTGTATTGATGGCGGGAGCAGACACGGTTGCATCCAGCCTGCCCCCGACGAGAGCTCCCTTCACGGCGAGCGAGATCTTGCCGAATCCCAACGCGAAGTTGTACTGCTGCACCTCGAGTGTTTCGACCAGCGGGCCGAACCCGCCGTCCAGTGTGACTGGAAGATTGTAGGGCAGCACTGTGGCCTTGAGGTGGATTGAAGGCGTTTGCCCGAGACGGACGGACTGCAACAACAGCTCGAGGTTCTGCGCCTGGTATTCGGTGGCCGGTGCCGTCGAAAGATCGCGATAGGTCAGCGTTCCGCCTTCGATCGAGACGCGATCGACAGCGAATAAAGCCAGGATCTGCAACGGGTTTCCGACGGGAGGTGGAGCCGTACCAGTTTCTGCGGTTGACGGGGACACGGTCTTTGCCCCGATGGTCGATACATTCATCACGCCGTCTTTGTTGGTGATGACCGTTATGACCGGATCGCGGAGCGAGATCTCCTCGACTTCCACCTGCCTACTCAGGAGCGGCAGGAGCTTCACCCCGACGTCCAACGACGTCAGCGATGCAAAGGGCCCGGTGCTGAAGGCCGGATCGTCGAGGATGGTCATCCCGCCGATACGGGCTCCGAGGCGGGGCCAGATGGTCAGGCGGATGTCTTGGAGTTGGACCTTGCGATTCAGGGTCTCTTCGA
>Ga0105097_10001326_pt1 | contig 11807 bp, 17 predicted proteins | sample PPLLak12cMay2015_FD_87035 | JGI IMG/M metagenome (GOLD analysis project Ga0105097, IMG submission 87035) | Freshwater sediment microbial communities from Prairie Pothole Lake near Jamestown, North Dakota, USA - PPLs Lake P7 Core (1) Depth... | ecosystem: Environmental > Aquatic > Freshwater >... | reverse complement strand
GATCGTCGAGGTACGGCCGGGGACCTCTCGCCGCTCGTGGCCGCGTCTCACGCGCTCTACGCGCTCCGTCGACCCGCGGCCGTCCCCTACCTCGCGTAACGGAGAGTGACCGGTGACCCGTTGCCGGCGACTACGGAGAGTAACGCTCGAGGGTGCCGCGTATGACGTTAGGCCGGATCCCTTGCGCCTCGACCTCGAGGTCGACACTCTCTCCGTCGTGCCCCTGTTCAGACGCTCGACTCCGACCGAGTCGACACCTCCGCGGCGTGAGGCGCTCCCGTTCATCCCTCCGCGTGAGGGGTCCTCGAGGACCGAGGGACTCCCGACGGTCTACGCGTGTGTCCGGACGATCGCTCATACCGCGACTCAGGCTCGACTGACGGTCGAGCGATCCGGGGAACCCGTCGAGGTCCCGCTCTGGCTCTACCGGCCGGACCGTCTCAACGGAGGGACCCGCGCTCGCACGATGATCGAGCGGGTCACGGTCGACCTAGCGACTCGAGGCGTCGGAGGGTGGATCGCTACTCCGCTCGCGTCGTCCTCGTGGTCCCTCGTACCGGTCCCCGGCGATCGCATCGGCGCGACGTTCGACAGTAATCGGGAGCGGGTCTACACACTCGACGGTGTCCCGGCCGTGCTCGCGGACGGAGACGCTCGACGCGCGGGTCTGCTCGTGGTCCCGTTCCTCACGTTCCCCGACATCGCGGCACCTCTCGGACCATTACAGGCCGCTCGTGCCCTGCTCTCCGGGTTCATCGACGTCGAGTCGTACGCGTCGAACCTGTTCCGCTCCGGTGCCGGGACCGGTCCTCGACTCGAGGCCGACACCGACCTCCCCGAGACCACGGCCGCACGGTGGCGCGACTATTGGATCGAGCAACACTCCGACCCGAACGATCCCCGCATCCCCGTCCTCGGTGCCGGACTCCGGCTCGCTACGGACCTCATCGACCCGAGTACCGCGGCGTGGATCGAGGCTCGCCGGTACAACTCGACCGAGGTCGCTCGACTGTTCGGAGTTCCCGGTCGTCGAGTCGGTCTCCCGTCCGGCGATTCGATGACCTACGCGACCGCTCGAGACGACGACGCGGCGTTCATGCGGTACACCGTCTCCGCGTACACCGACCCCGTCGCGGACGCTCTCACCTCGCTGCTCCCGTCCGGTCGTAACGCGACCGAGGACACGCGCGTCGTGTTCGATTGGAGTGCTCTGCTCAACCCGACTCCGGCCGATCAGGTGGCCTACCTCGCTGCTGCTACTCAGGCCGGGATTATGACGATCGCAGAGGCCCGGTCCGCTCTCGGTCTCCCGGCCGAGACGCTCCCCACCGACCTACCGACGGAGGTCCCGGCATGAGTCGACGACGTCGTAACGCTCGACCGCTCCCTCCGGCGCACACGCGCTCCGTCACGGTGTCGGTCCCCGACGAGGTCCGCACGACCTCGACGACGGACGCTCTCCGCGTCGACGTCGTCGCGGTCCCCTGGGATTCGACCTCGAGGATGACGACGTCGGGTTACCGGGAGCGATTCACTCGAGGCGCTATCGACCCGACGTCGATGGTCGGTCTCCCCGTCATCGACGGACACACCGGTCAGGCCGTCGGAGTCGTCGAGCACGCTCGAGACGACGCTCGAGGTCTCATCGCCACGATGCGACTCTCCGACACCGCTCTCGCCCGGGACCTCTACGTCCTCGCCCGGGACGGTGCTCTCGGAGCATCCCTCGGGTTCGATGCGTCTCACGAGGACGCATCCCTCGACCGTGCCGGGATCGTCACCCGGTCACGCGCCACACCGCGCGAGTTGTCACTCACCCCGCTCCCCGCTTATGAGGACGCTCGTGTCCTCGCAACCCGAGAGGCTCCGACCATGCCCGATTTCACGTTCGACTCACCGTCGGCCGTCACCGTGACGAGTGAGGCCGACCCGTCGGTCCCCGAGTCCGGTCCCGTCACCGACTCCGCTCCGGCCACCGAGACGCGGTCCGCACCTGCTCGACGCGCTGCTCCGGTCGTCAACTACGCGACCACGGCCGACGTCGAGGCTCTCGCCGCTCGCATCGACGCGACCCGGTCGGCACCCTCGACCCCGTCCGCGCACCCGCTCTCCCGTTTCGGATCCTTCGGAGAGTATGCGTCCGCGGTGTTCCGCGGCGACGCGTCCGACCTCGAGGTCCGCGCTCTCACCGATCAGGTCCCCGGCAATAACCCGGGAGTCATGCCTCCGTCGTGGCTGTCCGACGTCCGAGGGATCGTCGCTCGCTCGCGCTCGCTCATCGAGGGCACCGGTGGCGCGATGATGCCGGGAGAGACCGGTCTCTCGATCGAGTGGCCCTATTTCGACGGAGACCTCGCGGCACTCGTCGGGATTCAGTCCGCTCCCAAGACTCAGGTCACGAGCGTCGCGGTCGACATCGAAAAGGGCACCGCGTCCCTCGTCACCTATGCCGGTGGGTCGGACCTCGCGTACCAACTCATCGAGCGATCGTCCCCGGCGTACCTCGACGCGTACCTCCGCATCATGGCCGCGGCGTACGGAGTCGTCACGGAGTCGGCCTACGCGACGCGTCTCGCCACCGGTGGGACCGCGGTCTCCGGTGCGTCCGTCGCAACGCTCTACACCGACGTCGTCGAGGCAGCGTCCGACGTCGCGGACGCGACCGGTAACGCTCCCTCAGTCATCGGTATCGCGGCGAACCTCTGGCCGTCGATCGCCGGAGCCATCGACTCCGACGGCCGTCCGCTCTACCCGTTCTCCGGTCCGATGAACGCACCCGGCTCCCCGATCGGTGTCGGAGCGGTCGGAGGTATCACGATCGCCGGTATCCGCGCGGTCCGCTCCATCGGTCTCCCCGATGACACCGTCGTCGTGACCAATGGCGACGCGGCACGGTGGACCGAGGACGGACCTCGTACCGTCGCGGCCGAGAATGTCGCGCTACTCGGTCGAGACGTCGCGGTCTACGGATACGCGACTACGGCTCTGTTCATCCCTCAGGGTGTGCGGGTCCTCGACCTCACCCCGTAGTCGTCGAGCGGGGACCGTGCGTCCCCCGTCGCGGTCCCCGCTCGATTCCCTGCTCTGAAAGGCCGTCACCGTGACCGACATTCCGACACGCGACGACCTCATCGCGTACCTCGGGACGGGATACGTCGACCCGGGTCAACCTCTCGACGACGCGCTCTCCGCGGCGATCGCATCCCAAGAGTCCCGGTGTGTCATCGACCCCTACACCGACCCTCTGCGGACCGCGTGTCTCCGTCGTGCCGCGGCGATCCTCGCGGCGACTAACGCGCCTCTAGGGATCACCGACCTAGGGGACCTCGGGTCCTCGCTCACCATTCCCCGGTGGGATGCGATCACCGAGTCCCTCGAGGCTCCCTACCTACGGCCGAGGTTCGCATGAGCACACGCGACCGACTCGTCGCGTACGCGACCGCGCTCTCGACCGCACTCGACCTCCCGGTCTACGCCGAACCCGGCGCACCCGGCCGCGGGGACCTCTACGCATACCTCGAGCCTCCGACCGTGCTCTACGAGTCGGCCGCTCGTACATTCTGTCCCCGAGGCGTGTCCCCGAGGCTCGACACCTCGGTCGTGCTCGTCGGATCCGGCACGGCACCGGGTCAACTACTCGCGCTCTACGACGCACTCGACCGACTCGTCGAGGTCGTCGACACCGTCGGAGGGTTCGCACCGTCTGCGGACGCGACCCCCGGCGACTATGCGGGGACCCCGGCGTACGTCATCCCCGTCCGCACCTACTAACGAAAGAGGTTCCACTATGTCCGGTGTCGGACACGTCCGTCGCTCCATCGTCCTCGACCTCGACGGCTCAACGTACGAGTGCGAGGTAACTAACGTCACCCTCACACCGTCGACGTCGACCGCGACCGCGACCGCGCTATGCGCGGACGGTGTGATTCAGGACGTCGGTGTCCCGGTGTGGACTCTCGACGTCGCCTACCTCGTCGACCATAACGTCGGATCGTTCTACCGATTCCTACTCGGGAACGTCGGAGCGACCGTCGGATACACCTACGAGCCAGACCCGATCACGGCTCCCGGTGTCACCTACTCCGGCACTCTGACAGTCGTCCCCGGTCCGGCCGGTGGCGAGTCCGGGTCATTCGAGTCCGGCAACGTCACGCTCCCGGTCAACGGCGAACCCGTCATCACCGACCCGATCGTCCCCTAGTCATGGGTGACCCGTTCCTCGACATACGCGACGCTCCGGCCGAGTTCCGACTAGCGGCGATCGCCGCGGCCGGACTGACCCCGGAGTTGCGCAAGGCGCTGAACACGCGCGTCCGAGGCCGGGTCATCCCTCGAGCGGTCCGCGCATACTCGACGGCACCGGGAGCCTCCGAGACCGGAAACAGGCTCCCGTACGTCGTCGCGCGGTCGGTCAAGGTGACGCAGAAACAGGGTGTGATTACCGGTCTACGTTTCGGGTCTGCTCGACGTCTCAAGGGTGGAGCGTCCATCAACGACCTACTCCGTCCGGTCGAGTTCGGGTCTCGCGGGTCTGCTAAGAGCGTGTACCTCCGCGTCGCGGCCGGAGCGTCCGGTCCGACTCGAGTCCGACGTCGGACTAAGCGTGCGTTCGTCCCTAAGCGTCCCCGCGGTCGAGTGATTTATCCGACGACGTACGACCGCGTCGCGCCTATGGTTCTGACGGAGTGGACTCAGGTCGTGTGGGAGTTCACTCGGGAGGGTCTGAACAGTGGCCGGTAACCCGACGATCGTCGTACGCATCGCGTCGAACGTCCGCGAGTTTCTCAAGGGCACCGACCAAGTCGAGAGGGCACTCGACGACCTCGGGGACGAGTCCGGGGACCTCTCGCGCGAGGTCGAACGTGACACGCGTCGTATGGAGGACGCATTCCGCGACGCTGCTCGCTCTATCGACAAGTCATCGAAAAAGGCCGAGAGGTCGGTCCGCGAGGGATTCGCAGACCCCGCGGTCGAGTCCGGTAAAGAGGCCGGGACCGAGGTCGGGTCGGAGTTCGCGTCGAACCTCGGAGAGTCCCTCGCGTCCGGAGACCTCACCGGACTAGGTCGAGACACCGCGGCCGGACTCGTGTCCGGGTTCGCCGGTATCGGTGGGACCGTCGGTATCGGTCTCGCGGCCGTCGCTGCTAGTGCCGCGGGTCTATTCGCCGGTATCACGGCCAAGGCCGAAGAATCGAAAGAGCGTGTCGAGGGACTGTTTCAGTCGCTCATCGGTGGCGACGCTATTGCGTCGGAGGCGCTGAAAGAGTCTCAGGCGCTCGCCTACCTCGAGTCCCTCGGGGACGGTGCCGACCAAGTCCTCGACGCGTACGAGCGGATCGGGGTCTCACTCCCCGACGTCGTGGCCGCTCTCTCGGGGGACGAGGCCGCTCGAGCACGGATCGCAGAGGCGACCGATAAGGCGACCGATTCTCTGTTCGCTCAAGAGGACGCCGCGACTCAGGCCGGAGACGCGCTCACACTCGGAGCCGCGTCCGTCGACCTGCTCGCTGCTGCTAATCGCACCGGCCGCACCGACACCGAGTTAGCGACCGCGGCCGTCCTCGGTAATCGTGACGCGTTTCAGTCACTCAATACCGAGTTAGACCGGGCGATCGAAAAGTCGGAGAGGTACTACCGACTCACCGGTAACGCTCGACCGGTACAACTCACCGCGGACGGTGTCCCCGTCAGTATCGCGCGACCGGGTGGAGGGAGACGCACTCCGTGATTGGACTCACCGTCGAGGCTGACCCCTCGACCTATTCCGCGGTCCTCCGCGTCACCGGTCAGACCGGTAACGTGACACTGAGGGCCGAACCCGACGGAGCCGCACCGTATGAGGTGCGGGTCCGCGGCACCGATAACCCGACCGCGACCGGACCCGTCGTCGACTACGAGGTCCCCTTCGGTCGTCGAGTGGTCTACTCCGCTCAGGACTCGACCGGGACCGCGTACGCGACCCTCGAGGATGCCGGGGTCGACGTGGTCGTCCTCTCGTCGACGAGGTACACCGACCGGACCCTCGAGGTGACCGTCCTCCGTGACGACCCGCACGAGTGGGAGGCCCGGTCCGCGTGGTTCGACGTCATCGGCCGGGAGGACCCGCTCGTAGCGGTCGACGTCGGCCGCTATCGCTCCGGGGACCTCGAGGTCTACGTCCGTCGACGTGACGACCGCGCGTCGCTGCTCATGCTGCTACTCGCGGGGGACCCTCTGCTCCTACGCGCTCCGTGTCCCGACGTCATCGACGACGCGATCCTTCTACCGCTCCGGACGTCGGAGTCTCCGCACCTCGACAACTACGGCGGCCGGGTGTGGACCGTGCGGTATCAGGCCGTGACGCGCGTCGTGTCCCCGTATGCCGGACTATCCGCGTGGACCTATGCCGACCTCGAGGCCGACCTCGATACCTACGCGCTCGTCCTCGAGTGGTTCGCTACCTACTCGACGCTCGCGGCCGGTGTCCGGATCCCCGCTCCGGTCGAGACGCTCCCCGGTGCGTCGTGGTCGGTGGTCTCGTGAGTCTCTACGTCCCCGAGTGGGTGCGAGGTGCGATCACCGATACGCACTCCGCGGAGTGGACCGCGACGCTATGGCCGGTCAACGGCGACGGACCGATCACGCTACCGATCACGGCCGGGAGTCTCCGGCAGGATGCGGACGCGTGGCCGAGGTGGACCGCGGACGTCTCCCTCGGGGACCTCAACCTCGCTCCGTCCGGACTCGACTCCGCGGTCCTCCCCTTCGGTGCTCGACTGACCCTCGACTACACGATCGCTAACTCGAGCGGGGACGAGTTCACCCTCCGACCTGCTCCGGTGCTGCTCGTCGACACCGTCGACGTCGGCCGCGGACGCTCCGTCGGAATGACGATCACCGCATCGGACCCCTCTCTCGCCATTTCGACCGATGCGTACGCGGTCCCCTCGAGCCTCCCGTCGACGGTCCGCACCGTCTCCCCGGCGATCGCTTACCTCATCCGTCGGACATTCCCGTCGGCCGTCATCGACGACCGCGTCAACTCGACCGCGTACGTCGGGAACGGATTCTCAGTCGACGGCGACCCGTGGTCGAGTATCGAGTCCCTCGCGGACTCCATCGGTGCCGACTGTTACGTCGACACCGCGGACCGTTTCGTCATCGCCCCGGGACCTGCTATCGGCACACCGACGGACAGGCTCGCCACCGGACCCGGAGGGACCGTCGTCGGCACCCGCTCGAGGGTGCTCCGGGGATACAACCGCATCGCGCTCGTGTTCCGCGACGCTGCGGGTCGAGTGGTCGTCGGCCGGTGGGCCGATACCTCCGGAGGTCCCCTCGACGTCGGAGGTCCCTACGGCCGCGTGACCTACGTCGAGTCCCGGGACCGTGAGGCGACACCGACCGAGGCGAACCTCGCCGCGGAGAGGCTCGCGCGTCGCTACGCGGGGAAGGTGCGCGACGTCGAGGTCGAGGCCGTCGGTGCTCCGTGGATCCTCGCGGGGGACACCGTCGAGGTCGTCCTCCCGAACGGCTCCGACTCTCTCATCGTCACGAGCGTCGAACACGACCTCACCGGGACCGGTCCCTCGCGGTACGTTTTCCGCACCGATACGGTCGGTCCGGCATGAGGTCCCGTTTCGCTCGAGTGCTCGCCGGACGCGTGTCGGCCGTCCTCGGGTCGTCGGTCACTGTTCACCTATGGGACGACCCCGACACCTCTGAGGTGCTCGAGGTCGACGTCCCTCTCGCTCCGTCCGTCGGACTCGGAGGGACCGCGTACGTCTCGGTCACCGATGACGGCTCCGTCGTCCTCGGGTCACCCTTCGGAGGATCCGGTCAGGGTGTCTGGGAGTACCGGGGGACCGTCGTCACTACCGACCCGGGTCCCGGTGGTCTCACGATCAAGGGCACCGGCACGGCTCGAGAGTTCGCGGTCTCCAATACAGACGCGGAGGGTTTCCCCCGTAACCTCGGAGCGGTGCTCCCGGGCGATAACGTCACGCTCACCGACGACCCCGAGACCCCTCCGGTGTCCGGGTTCGCCCGGTACGTCATCACCGGGGACCCGGTGTCGCACGGCTCGTGGACGTATTTCACCGGCACCCGCACCGACTCGAGCGGGTCCGCGTCACCTCCCCCGGTCGGGACCCGGCTCCGGGTCATCGCCACGAGTGGGGGAGGCGGCGGCGGAGGCCCGTACGTCGTACGGTTCGACACCTATCAGCAACTCATCGACGGAATAGTCATCGGAGGCTAATGATGCCCAAGACCCCGCGCGGGTTCAGTTTCCCCGCACCGACCGCACGACCGAACGTCCCCGCGGACCTCGAGGCGCTCGCGCTCGACGTCGACTCGATGACCCGTCGCACGGTGTCCGGGTCGCTTGCTCTGGCACTCTCGGGGACCAATACGGCCGCGCTCACCGTGCCGGTCCCTCCGGCTGTTCAGGCATGGCCGAGTGGCTACATCGTCACGGCGATCGCTCGACAGACCTCCGGTAACTACGTCGCGGCGATCACTCAACGCGACGCGACCGAGTGGCGCGTACGCGTGAGTCACCTCACCGGCGCTAACGCGACCCTCACCGTGAACGTCGACTACACGATCACCGAGGTATGACGAGTCCCCGGAGCGTCGACGAGGCGCTCTCATGGATGCGACGTCAACACGACGCGGGAGTCCGCGGGTGGTCGGGTCTCTGCCTCCGCGCGTCGCGTATGTCCTACGGACTCCCGGGCGGGTGGCCGGACGCTAACGCGTGGTGGAGGGCCGTCCCCTCGGGTCACCGTTTCGCGTGGTCGACTCGACCTCCGGCCGGTGCCGCGGTCTATTGGCGCACCTCATCCCCGCACGGTCACATCGCCATTAGCGACGGCCGCGGCGGAGTGTGGGGGACCGACCTACCCGTCGCGGACCGTATCGGCCTCGTACCGATCGGGGACGTTTCCCGTCGGTGGCGTGGTGCGGTCGAGGTCGGGTGGTCCGATTGGCTCAATGGCGCATTTCTGCCCCTCAACTCATCCCCCACAACCCCCGGAGGTCCTCCTATGTCCGCATCCCCCGATGACATCGCACGCGCGGTCTGGGAGTTACAACTCCCGAACGCGGCCGGGACCGCATCGTTCCGCGCTCGTACCCTGCTCGCCCGGGGAGAGGCCGTCGCGGTCTGGGATCACGCGATTCCCGAGACGTACGGCACCGGCCAACCCTCGCAGACCGCTCGACGTACCCTCCGCGACGTCGCTCGCAACGTCGCCGCACCCTCGAGGTCGTCGGCCTACCTGCTCGACGACGGCACGGAGCGGACCCTCACCGATGCGGACGTCGAGGCGCTCGCCTACCGCGTCGCGGGTTTCATGCGTGACGGAGACCTCCCTCCCGAGGTGGCCGAGTGAGAGGCCGCGTCGCGTGGTCCCTCTCCGTCGGTGTCGCGCTGTTCATCGTCCTACTCGGTGCCGCGGTCCTCTACTCGACCGTCGACGATGCGTCCGAGGTCACGGCCGAGGCCGCGGGTCTCGTGTCGGCCGTGGTCGGAGGCGTGGTCGGTGCTCTCGCGGTGTACCTCGGAGGGTCCGACGCGGACCTCGAGGTCGAGGACAAGGGTGTCGGGTCGAGTCCTCCCCCGGCGCTCCCGACTGAGGACGAGACACGCGGTCCGGAGGACTCCGTCGTCCTCGACGTATGACCGGGTGTAGTCTCATGGCGTCCGGTCATAAGAGTGGCCGGACCTCGCCACTACGAGAGGCCCGACCATGAGCGACGTTACACGACCCCGCATCGACCGCGGACTGTCCACGATCCTCCGACCTAACTCGGACGGCTCCTGGGCCGTCATCCTCGACGACGGACGGAGCGTCGCCTACCTCGGAGACGTCGTCCGCGTCGTCGAGGGACCTCAGGACTCCCGACGTCGTGCCGGGACCCGGTGGCTCGCGTACCGCACCGACGGCACCTCGACCCTCCGGCTCGTCGTGCCTCCCGGTCACTCCGACGGTCACCGCTCCCGCGCTCTCGCGGTCGCTGCTCTCACCCGGATCCCCGCATGACCGGGGACCGGTGCGACTACGCGACCCTCGGACCCGACTCCCCGGAGTGGCTCCGGTGTATCGCCCCGTCGACGACCGTGGTCGACGTCATGGGAGACACCGTCCGCGTGTGCCGGGACCACGTCGCTCGACTCGACGTCCTCGTCAGGCTCATCGACGTCGACGTCGAGGACACGCTCGACGCGACGCGCTACGACCCGTCCGGCCTCGACGAGTTCGCCCCGGAGCGTCACGTCTCGTGTCCCCCGAACGCTCACCACGGAGGGACGATCGCCTACACGTCGCCGGACGCTCTGTCCCGGTGCCCGGTCTGCGGTCGGGTGAACGCATGAGCGACCCGACGCTCCCCTACCCCGAACCCGGGGGACAGACGTACACCTCCGGCCATAACCCGGCCGAGACCTCTACCTCGAGGGCACTCGACGAGGCCGCGGACGGCACCTCGAGTCGTCGAGCGGACGAGGTTGCGTGGCTCGTACACCTCGAGGGACCGCACGGTCTCACCTGCTCCGAGGTCGTAGCGCGGACCAACCTCCACCACGGTCAGGCGTCCGGTGCTCTGTCCAACCTCCACAAGGCGCACCGGCTCGAGCGACTCGTCGAGACTCGAGGTCGAGGTCACGTCTACGTCTCGCCCGGTATGGCTCACGGCCGGGACCTCGCTCCGTTCCGAGGCTACGAGCGGTCCGGGGCGTCGACGTCGAGGCTCGTCGAGTACCTCCGAGACCTCGAGTCCACCGGAGTCGACGTCGTGTCTATCGACGTGGTTCTCGACCTGCTCCGGGGCGACTCGTGACGCGGCGCAAGTCGACGAGGCCGCTCATGGCGCTCTACCTCGCGGTCGACCGCGGCCGGGTCTCGTGTCACCTCGTCGACTCCCGTCGCATGGTGGCACTCTGCGGACTCGAGGTCCCTCGAGGTGCCGACCCGGTGCCGGACGGAGAGGGCCGGGTCACCTGCTCATCGTGTGCGCGTCTCGCGCGGTACGTCCGACAATGGCGCACCTCGTGACCGATGACGAGCGTCCGCTCTCGTGGCGCTGCTCCGTCTGCGGTGCCGGAGGTCCGGCATGGACTCGACGTCTCGCGTACGAGGCGCTCGCCGCTCACTACGCGGAGGCGCATACATGACGAGACGTGGTCGAGGTCGACGCACCCGCGTCGAAACGTGGTCGGGACCTCGACGAGAGGACGACCCGACGTGGATCCGAGAGAGGGACGAGAGGCTCGCAGAGGCCTCGAGAGAGGCCGAGAGGGTCAGAGCCGCGAGAGAGCGGTGGAGGGCACGAGAGGCCGCACGAAAGGCCGCACGGAGTAACTAGGCACGGCACGACCCGACCGGGAGCGGATCCTCCCGGCATGGACGACTACCGACCCGCTGACGTCGCGTCCGTGATAGCCCGTTAGAGGGGCGGACGTCGTCATGCCCCGAACCTCAGAGCGTGTCGGTCAAGGCGTACCCGGGCGACTCTCACGCGCTAACGCGCGACGGTCTGAGGTACACCCCGGTCACGACGGCTCCGGCCGTGGACAGTCACCTACACCGCACCGCGACAGCGACGGCATAGGCAGAGGTCCCCTACCGATTGGGGGACCCCTGCCCGCTCGCTCCGGCTCCGGCATGTATCGACCTACACTCGAGACATGCCGAGCCGAGAGAGGGACCGAGGCCAGAGGTGGAAGCGACTAAGAGCCGCGGTGCTCAGACGCGACGGACACCGGTGCGCGTGGTGCGGTGGTCGAGCAACTCACGCGGACCACGTCATCCCCCGATCACTCG
>Ga0105097_10001324_pt1 | contig 11813 bp, 21 predicted proteins | sample PPLLak12cMay2015_FD_87035 | JGI IMG/M metagenome (GOLD analysis project Ga0105097, IMG submission 87035) | Freshwater sediment microbial communities from Prairie Pothole Lake near Jamestown, North Dakota, USA - PPLs Lake P7 Core (1) Depth... | ecosystem: Environmental > Aquatic > Freshwater >... | reverse complement strand
TGATGCAACTGACAGAGATATGCCAGAAGACTTTAATTGAAAGGAATCGTATGGAAGCCCTGAAAAATATCATTGATGAATTGAAGGAATTTCCCATGATCGGGGAAAAGAGCGCCTTTCGAATGGCGATTCATCTGCTGTCGCAGAGTGATGATGATACGGGCAGGTTTGTTTCGGCTATTCAGTCGTTAAGAAAAAGTGTTACTATTTGTAAAACGTGTTTCGGCTTTAGCGGTAATGGTGAGACGTGTCATATATGCTCTTCCGATAAACGCAAGAATATAATTTGCGTCGTTGAAAAGCCGACGGACATATTGTCCATCGAAAAGTCGGGACAGTACAACGGGACTTATCACGTATTGGGAGGGTTGCTATCCCCGATAGATGGGATAACCGCCGACAAGCTGAATTTTGCAGAGTTAAAAACGCGGGTTGCCGGCAATCCCCCGGTTGAGATTATAATTGGTCTGTCCGGGGGATCGGACGCCGAGATAACCGGTACGTATACGCAGCGGTTATTTTCCGGCACGGGGATAAAAATTTCCCGGTTTGCGCGTGGGATACCGTTCGGTCTGGAGCTGGAGTATGTTGATGTGTTGACTATGGGAGTTGCCCTGGATAGCAGGGTGGATATAAAGGAATAATTTATTTACGAAAGGAAAGAATATGTTATCAACTAAAAAGCGCAAAAATGGTGCAGGGAAAGCGGAGGGAAAAAAGTTAGCTGAAGTTATTCATGGGTTAAACTACGGAAAGTCTATTACGGTGGGAGATTTCACAATATATGATCGCGGGGTTGGAGCCGGTAGTTTCTGGATTAGCAGGGATGATGGCTCGGGCGGTGACTTTTCCCGCAAAGATTTTCTTAAAGTCGTTACGAAGTTTTATGCAGATAATTTTTAATTAGTCTTATGTACGCTAAAATCCCATACTATGCTATTCTGAACAGGTCGTATGATGAATTCGGCGATGTAAAGTCGCTCCTTTTTTATACTCATAAGAAAGAGGCGGTATGGGTTCCGATGAATGTCAATCCTGTTTATGGCAATAATTTATTGATCGTAAACAGGCGGGTTTGGAATAAATTAGTGAGAATGCAAAAACGAAAAAAAGGAGGCCGGTGTGTTGCGGATGGTACGGTTTGCGAACAAAGGCGGGAAAAGGTCCTATGACCGGGCGCAGGCGGTAAACTGGAATATCTCCGTCGATGCGGTAAATAAGCGTGTTGTAGTCCAGACGGAGCAGACCAGGTATTATACTACCGATGAGTGGTTGTTTGATTTTATATCATCAGGAAAGGAGGAAGGTGATGCCGAAGTTACGATACTCAAAAGAAAATCTGGCAAGCAAACACTTGCTGGTCACAAAAAACCAGCATAAGGAAATTTTTCGTATTGCTGCGGATCGACGCAGCAGTATAACGGATGTGGTTCAGGATATGCTCAATTCCTATAACGAAAAACATACAAAGGGGGTTTGCTGTGATAACGATAACAAATATACACCATGAGGGTAAGATGGAGATGTTCACGGTTCAGGACGGACCGGAGCATTACCGAGTGGCGGTGATGGTTGATTTACGATGCGACGGAATAAAGATTCCGATAATCAACGGTGTAGAGGATCGGACGCAGAGTCGTTTGATCGGTATACATCAAATCCAGCGATTGCGCGATTCAGTTAAAAAGGCGGAATAATATGTTGATAACTCCGTTTCTTAAGTTTCCTTTATCAAAGGAAAAGCAGGTCGGTCACTTCGGCAAGAAGGCGAAGCGTAAGAAGCGATGGGAGAAGCTGAAGCCAGGCCGTGAGAATCAGTTGCTCAAGGATGCTATCGGGTATCTGGAGGCGGCAGGGATACCCTACATGCGCCTGCTTGAGGATTGGCAGTGGGATTGGATAATTCATTACGCTCCAAAAGATTTGAGGGAGGCGTTCTCTGAATTGTGGGGTGGTATTGCCGATATTTTTGTATTTAAAAAATTAGAGGCGTGTAACTGGAATAAATGTTTGCCCGTCGAGCTGAAGTCGGAGGGCCGGAAACCGCGTAAGAATCAGCGTAAACGGGCGATGGAGATTAACACGGCGGTAGTGACGTCGATTGAGGAGTTTAAGCATATTGTTGAAGAGTTCCAAAAATAATTTGCTTTTCTCTGTGCTGTAATTATATTATCAGTATTGAAGTTTTATTTCAAAAAGGGATTTCTTCAGCATGAACATAGAATATCCACAAATAAAATTACGGTTTGCCAATTATAGAATAGCGGGACGTATTTCATGCATACGTTCCGTGATCCGCTATTTTTGGCAGACCTTTTTTTATTTATGATTAAATATAAAAAACCGCACTTCAGCCATGATGCCTATTCGCGTAACGATCAAAAGATAGTCGCTATGATGGCTAAATATCATTGGAAGGGGTATGGTTTGTATTGGGGAATTATCGAATTATTGCGGGTTTCTCCCGGCTATGAATACCCTGCCGATTATGCAAATCTGTGCAAATATTTTCAATTCCGTTCCGAATTGATTTTGCGTTCTATCATAAATGATTTCGGTCTTTTTCAAATAAAAAACGGAATGTTCTATTCTGATTCTTTAAAACGTAGAATGCTGATGATGGAATATAAAAGTAAAAAGGCATCTGCAAGTGTTTATCATCGTTACAATAGTGATAAATCAAAAGAGGTGTCAGGAGTCGCTGAAATAATTAAGAGGATGATAGATAACAATTCTACGAACGTAGTACGAACGTAGAATTAAAAATCTACGAACGTAGAATTAAAAATCTACGAACGTAGACCTAAGAAAATAAATAAAGATATCTAAGTATCTTTATTGTTAATACCTAAGAAGAATATTGAAAAGGATTATAGGCGAATGAATTCCATTAAAGAAAAAACCGACAACAAAATTCTCGAATTAACGAGAATTATCGACGAGAAAAACGAATACATTCTTTCTTTAGAAAAGGATAATGCAGCCATGAAGAGGTTGATCGACGAATATATAAAAAAATATCCTGTAAAAAAGAGAAAAAGATTTTTTTTATGGTAGTATGTTTGATAGTTTATAACATAGCAGTCTTCGTTATTGCTATTTTAATAATTAATTTTATTAAGAAAAAGTGATAACTTTTAATTATATTATTACTGATGTCGTTCAATGACGGAGGGAAGAATGAACCGCACCGAAATTAATTGGAAAAATCCTGCTGAAGGATGGCGACTTGACTTCACATGGAATCCCCTTTATGGCTGTCGCCGTAATTGTTTTTACTGCTATGCCCGGAAGGTACATGATACGCGCCATGAGGCATATAATGCGGGTAAATTGCAGGCGTTTGTGCAATATGCATGTCCATTTGATGCTATACAGGTATTCCCAAAACGGTTCGAGCAGCCTGCGCAGATCAACACTCCGTCAACTATTTTCGTTGATGATATGGGTGATATCTGTTTTCATGCAGCAAAGGATGTGGAGCGTGTAATTGATATCGCTCGCGGGTGCAGCCAGCACAGGTTTATGTTTTTAACCCAGGATTATGGGTTTTATAATAAATTTGACTGGCCGGATAATGCATGGCTCGGCATAACGATGGTTTTCGGATCGCTGAAGAATCAACCTGCGTTCAAGTCGTTTAAGTCGTTGCGGCATCCGCATAAATTTATGTCGATTGAACCGATAATGGGAGGGTTTGAGGGGATAGATTTGAGTTTTGTAAATTTGGTTATTATTGGCGCTATGAATCATGTTAAGGGGGCTGAACTTGTTATACCAAAGGCGGAGTGGGTAAATTCAATTGTACATAAAAATATTCACTTTAAAGATTTGGCGACAAAAAGCTTACGGTCACGGTAGTTATGATTACTCAATTACTGGCGATATGTTACGATGATGAGACAGACGAGCTGCTGTTTAAAATAAACGAGCCTGCCGTCGGAATATACAAGCGTCGATACGGCATGATCGGTCAGGCCATGGAGCGGTTGGGTCAACACATGCAGCGTCGTGAGTGGCCGCATTTTCTGTGTGAACGTAACTTCATTCACATAATACCGAAGGATGATATTATTAAACATGATGTGTCGGGGTACAAGTGTTCTTGCTGCCCGATGGTGAATGTCACCAGTTTTGAGATTTTACACATAGCGATGGATCCGGGTATTCCAAAATTCTCCGATAATCCGGAGTATTGGAATGTTTTAAAAAAAGTTTAACGAAAGGAGTTTTATGAATGAGAGGAAACTTGCCTTTTACGAGATAGGCAAGAACGGCAACTACGCTTCTATCATGCAGGCGGAGTTCGAGAAAGCACAGCAATCTGCCATGGAAACGGGCCGTGCCGTGACGGGTTGTATCACGGATTGTTGTCGAGCCTCCGCAGAATCGATTGGACAGGTTCGGCCAGGTGTCGTTTGAGATAAATACTATTTATCCCAAGCGGAAAAGCATTAAATACACGACGGAGATCGTGGATGGCGTTATTGTGGCATCCGATGAGAGTGAAGTCGGATTGCTGCAGGAGTCTTTAAGTTTAAACATGCCGGAAATTGTACCGGAGGAAGTAAGAAAGGGTAATGGTGAATAATGGAAAACAAGGTAACGGTTATTGCAAAGGACGGAGAGGCTACGGTGAGAATTGGTGCGGATATGTTAATCCTGAAGGATTGCACGGAGACAACCTTTCACACGAAGATGTTGGATGAGTTTATTAGATACGTTGATGGCGGCGGCGGGTCGTATAACGTGTATGCTAATGATAAATCTCTGCATGCGTACAGTTGTAATGTTGTTGAGTACGGCACGGTTCCCTACGCAATATGCAATCTGGAATATCACCCAAAACTAACATTTCTAACCAATTACATAAAGTCGTCGAATAAGGTTTATTTGAAGGAAATGGAAATGTTATTGGATTGTCTGAAGGATGGGTTGTGTTCTAAAGGGGTGCAACTGTTAAAAAATTTAAAGGATTTAAAATTGTCGGTTATAACCGATATTGACCGGCAGAAAGACAACCGGGGGAATTTCGTCAATAGCATAAAGCGAACGGTTCGAGGAAAAGAGGAGAAGGGTGAGTATGAATTCCCAGAAAAGATACAATTTACGCTTCCTCTCTTCAACTACGACGTTCACCAGGTAACTATTGAGGTCGAGTTGAAGTTCGAATATGCCGAGGCTGATGAGGCTTACGCGATGATGTGGAATTTGGTGAATTTCGATCTGGATACGCAGCTAAACGAGCTATGCAAAGCGTACATTATGTCGAAGTTGGAAAGGGAAAGCAAGGATATTGTTCGTTATTGGGGAGTTTTTAATAAGGTTCCCCAAACCGATGCGTGGAGTTACAAGCAGAATCTCGTAGATAAGCCGTCGCTTTAATTTCAGGATGGTAAAAAACGCTGCTCTGCCGTATCTATTGTGCGGCAGAGCTTTTATTAACAAGGAGAGATTGGTATGAGAACAAAAGAGCAGCCGGGAGATTTTGAGGCACGTCAGCAGCATCTATTTCGCGAGGAGGATAAAAACAAAGGGTTATCTTCCCGTGAAATAACGTTCTGTTATGAGTACGTTGCGAACAAGGGTAATGGTGTAGCTGCTGCAATGGCAGCGGGTTGTAGGGCGAAAGGACCTGCCGGAGTAAGGGCGTTCAAATGGCTTAAACGGGCTAAAATCCAAAAAAAGATAAAAGAGATATCGTCAGATCACTTTAAAGGGCTAAAGGTCCGTGCTGAAGATATACTAAACGAACTGACGACACTTGGATTCAGCGATTTGAAGCATTGTATCACATGGGGTGAGGATGGATTGACGCATATAAAATCATCTGAAGACATCGGTGATGATACACGGGCGATTCGAGAGATAACAGTCGAGGAGCGTTATGTTCCTGGGACTAAAAAAGCTATCGTCGAGCGTAATATTTCAATTAAAATGCATCCAAAGAAGGATGCTCTTGAGTTATTGCTTAAGGTAAAGCACCCGGATTTATTCAAGTCTGATAAAGAAGGCGAAACACCAATAGGATTAAACGTTCATGTTGACGCAAAAGATATTCAAGGTCAGGATGCTGCCAAGCTCGCAAGAAGTTATTTTGAACTTCGAAAAGTGCTTCAGGCAGGCAGCGGAATGCCGGTATAGCGATCCTCAACGCTACAAGGCAATTCTCGGAGAGCTCTATCGCCAGGAAGAGCTTCGGCGTTATAATTTACTCAATTTTATAGGTAACAATGAGGGAAGGATAGAAGAGTTAAACGAGTATTATAGCAGGCGTGAGGCTATAATCGACTGGATGGTTGATTGGGGGTGGACGACGGATTCCCGTAATGCCGCATTGGGCCTTCCGACGATATATCCCATGATTCCATTTTTAAGACAAATAGAAATGATCGAGTGGCTGTATAATCATTATTTACAGCAAGAGGGCGGGTTGATTGAAAAGAGCCGTGAAATGGGAGCGACATGGCTCTGTTGTTTTGTTGCTGTGAGAGAGTGGCGTTACGAGGAGGGTTTTTCGGCGGGGTTTGGTTCCCGTAAGGTGACGCTTGTTGATGACAAGGATAATCCCAAAGCGATATTCGTTAAAATCCGCACGATAATAAACACTCAACCAAAATTCTGGTTGCCTGAATTCGACGAAAAAAAACATGATAAAATAGCAAACCTGATAAATCCTGTTAAGGGATCGAGTTTAAGCGGAGAGGGTGGGGATGATATAGGGCGTGGCGATCGACGTTCTATGTATTTTGTTGATGAGGCTGCGTATTTGGATCATCCGCAGAAAGTGGATTCTGCTTTATCTCAAACAACAACGAGTCAATTTGATATCAGCAGTTATTGTGGTCCGAATCATTTCTACCAGAAAAGGGTTTCTGGCAGGGTAGATGTTTTTGTGTTTGATTGGAGAGACGATCCCAGAAAAAATCAAGAATGGCATGACCATGAGGAGCAGAGATTAGACCCGGTTATTCTGGCGCAGGAAATAGACAGAAATCCACTGGCATCCGTTGGTAATCTGTTTATCCCTCCGGAGTGGGTTAGTGCGGCCGTCGAGCTGGATTTGCCTGATTGGGGGGTTGTGAGTGCAGGTCTGGATGTTGCTGCAGGCGGTAAGAATAAATCCTCTCTGGCAATTAAACGTGGATGTAAGATTGAGATAACGAATTGGAATTTCAAGAATGGTGTAGACTTGACGTATAAAACGATTGAGGAGTGTCACAGTGCAGGCGTGGACTATCTCAACTATGATCCGGTAGGGGTTGGGCACTCGTTTTACAGCACGATTGATCGGGTTGAATTCCCATTGAGTTTCGATCATTTTGCCATGAATGCAGGGGATTCTGTATCAGATAAATTTTACGATGAATTTGGCAGGCATGCCAGTGAAATATTCTTAAATGCGAAGTCGGAATGGTGGTATAATTTATCTATACTTTTTAAGAACACATGGGAATTCGTCAAACATGGAATAAAACATGAAGCGTCGGAGATGATATCTATACCGAACAATGGCCAGTTGTGTACTGAACTATCGACACCGAAGAAAATATGGAAAAACAACGGGAAGTTCATGGTAGAGTCGAAAGAGATGTTGTCTGAACGTGGGGTGCCTTCGCCGGATATGGCTGATGCTACAGTGCTGGCATGCATAGCAAAGGACACAACGTTTAAGAGAGTATGGCCGACATATAAAAATATACATTTCAGGGATACCAATATCTCTTTCAAGAACATTGACGTTTCCCTTTCACAGTTATATATCGTGCTGCATTACGACAAGGACACGGGCATCTACGGCAACATGTTTTTTTGGGGAAGAAAGAGCCGTGCGCTGCGCGTGTACGCAGAGCTGTATCATCCGAATCCGATACTCGAAATAGTTGCGAATGATATCAGAGAAAAAGCCGGCGTCCCGCTTGAATCGAGCAACGAATTAAATCCGCGCATAAACAAGATATATGCGAATGACGATATGTTTGCCGGTGGTAACGATTGGGCGTATAGCCTGCGTACCAAGGGCCGTATCCGTGTTCAGAAGCTGTCGAAGTATGATGAATCGGCGGCTATTATGATTGCCAGGGGGATGTTCGCGAATAATCAGATAATAGTTGACCAGACGCTTACGACGACGAATCAGCAATATAAAAACTGGCGCATCGTGAAAAATCAGCCTGCTGACGGGTATCCGTTTTGCAAAATACTCTGCATGGCATTGTCTGAACTGCGGGAAAAGGGAGAGCTGGCTGATGCTGACGATGCTATAATCCGGCGCCGACCGTACTCCAAGGAGAAGCAGCGTATCCGGGATAGGATGAAGGTGGGAAAGAATCCGTATCTAACTAATGATATAACGCAGAATAGAGATGAAAACGAATATTTGATGAAATAAAGCAGGAGAGTACTAAACACGTACTAATAATTAACGTTTTTATAAACACGTGAAATTGCCTATGGTGGCAAGGTTTGGGTACGGTACTGACCGGGTACTCTCCTGTTTTTTAAAGAAAGGAATTGTTATGATAGTATGCCCAAAATGCAACGGTGAAAAGATGATCCGGAAAACGGATGTTATGCGTGCTCGGACGGTTACGGTGCAATGCCCGGAGTGCCGGGGAACTGGCCGGAAGGATGGTGTTATCCCTGATGGTGTTTATGTAAAGCCTGAACCTGGTGTGCTGCATTACTTCATCAAATACGTCGGGGGGAGAAAGGCGGCCGTGGTACAGACTGTTATCGAGAAAGTCCAGCCGGAGAAAGGCAAGATACTGAATCCTGCGCCGTATTACGTAGTGTCCATCATAAACATGAGTACGCGGAATAAGGATCGTCGCAAGGGATATTGCGGCGAGATTGTTGAGTCAATCAAAAAGTGGAATAGAAATTCCGTTAAATTCATTATCACTTCATGGAGTGATTCCAGTGAGATATCACGAGGCTTTTTGGAGAAACGTGGTTTCATACACAGTGTTAATAATGACATTTTAATCTGGAGGCGAGATGGAAAAGAAAAAAACGGACCTGAAGGGGTTGTCTCTGGCAGAGGTAGTGAAGGGGAAGATACCGGATCGGGCGCCGGAACTGCCTGCACCGGAGGAGATAGTCCTGATATCCAAAAACACACAGAAGGAGATACGGCTGAATTGGGCGATCATCCGCAGGTCGCTTGATGTCCTGCTTAAGCTGGCGCCGATGGAGTTGAGAACGCCTGAAGAGTTTCTGGATCAGGTCTATGAACAGAAGCGCATGCTGGCTGCTCTGTACGTTGAAGAGCTTAAGTGGGGGTATGAAGCAGTCCTGGAAACTATTACAGAGCAGCCGCAGCGTCCGGACGAGTGCGGTGTTTGTTTTGCTGATAATGCGACGTGTCTGTCTGAACCAGGGTCGGCGGAATGCATAGCCAGAAGGGATAAATATGCGCAGCAGGCGTGAAATGTTTCTGATGGGGGTTGATGCCGGGTTTGTTAAATCACCATACACGGCAGAGCAGATGGAGCGCATACGGTATCCCATTAAAAACATTAAGTATGACGAGGAGTGCAGTCAGTGTCATGTTAAATTCATGATCGACTTGGGAACTGGATACAAAAAGTGTATTATTTGTAAAACATTGTACGAAACAAAGGAGGCGTCTGATGCCGAAGAAATTGGAGAAGCAGTTGAAGAAAGAGGCTAAAGCCAAAGGGTTGAAGGGTGAACGGGCCGGTGCTTATGTATATGGCACTATGCGAAAAACAGGCTGGAAACCCGCGAGAGAAAAAAAATAATCTTTTTTCTTGCATTTCCCAAAACATTTATTATATTATTAACTGTACACTGAAAAATCACTGACATGAAAATCGCATGAAGTCACATGACAATAACAAATAAAATCACGGCAGGGTTAGTCCATCTACTCGATTTTATCGAGCGGGGCAATTGCTTATTCAGTGGGTGATTGAACCGGCCCTGCCCTTTTTTTAAATAGGAATAGACAATGGAAAATCCTTCATCTTTTCCAACTACGGCAGATTTCGCAATGCATACTGCTGACAAGAATGAAAAAAAATTGGAATTATTAACTAAACGGGTTACTATTCTGGAAAATATAATTAATAAAACTATATTCATTAATAAGCAAACCGAGCGATGCAAGCATCCTTTTTATGCAAAAAATTATCCCAATGAAGGGGATAAAATCTGCGTTTCTTGTGGAGAGCGATTATGTTAATCTACACCGCAGCATCCGGGGATTACGTAGGATACGCGAAGATATGGGAATACTGTGTTCGTCGGTCGTATCCTGCGTATGATGTTCGCTGCGATATTCTATGCCCAGAGATGGCACCACAGGTTAAATACTATGCAGCCTGCTACAGACTATTGAATTGCCCTGATGAAAAACAGGAATACGTATATGTTACCGATGTGGATATGATTATACTGCATGAGCTGCCAGAGCTGATGGTGTTTCACCTCCATGAGATGGGACTGCATGAATTATGTTATAGTAATACCCGCAGGGATAAAGAGCCGTTGGGGGATAAGCGCGTTACCGGGCTGCATTTTGCATCTCACGAATGGTATAAAAAAACAGAAGATTTGCGGCGTATATATATGCACATGCTTAATAACGGTGAGATCGCCCGTGGGAGATTTGACGATGAGTTAATGCTGAATCATATTTTAGTGAAAAGTCAGATGCCGGCGCCGAACCTTAAGAATTTGATAAAGCGGCATCATGGAATTCATCTCGGAACTGTCCGGGCGTACATCAATCACAGCCGAGAACGCCTGAACGCAGAGCTGCGCCGGAGGATAAGCAAAACACAGGCACAGCAGTATGTGTCGTTTTTTAAAGAGGCAGAATTTGAGAAGTTGGTTGCCAGGGCACCGCATGCCATAAAAAATGAGATAGAAATCGTATATGCTTTTTGTATGAGGTTGTTAAATGAATGAACTTTTAATGAAATATATTAAAGCTGATTTTCGGATAGAATTGGTGAAGCGGTTCGGATCGTTTTTGGGACAATTTGAGATTAATATAATGACCGACCGTACAACATATAATTTGCAACATAGTGTTAAAATTGAAGTGATTACTAAAGATATTACTTATGATGGATTATTTGAAGAGTCTTCGTTTAATATAAATCCCAATGTATTTAATCTTGCGTCTGGCCGTGCTTTTCAGAATCTATGTACTCAAATAGAAGAAGAATATCGTAAATCATTACCGTATAACGACAGAAAGATAAGAGAGATACATGGTTAATTTTAAGATCATCTGTACCGGTTGGCGGTGTGAGGAGTATTACGACCGATGTCTGGATTCTATACGTGGGCAGTCGTACAAGGGTTTTGAATATACGTCTATAATTGACGAGTCGTGCAGGCCGCGGGTAGGGAAGATAGTTAATTTTTTATCTGGTATTTCATTGTTTGCCAGCAGAGTGCAGGATGAGGATGTGGTTGTAGATTGCGATCTGGATGATTATTTGGAGCCTGGTGCATTAAAGATTGTTGCTCAAACATACGAGCGTAATCCCGGAATACTGCTCACCTATGGCAGTTATCGGATGGAGTCGGGCCGCGAAGCCAGGTTTAATGGAGAATACGTAACCGACAATTTTAGATCGCAGAAATGGAAGGCTTCTCATCTCAAAACTTTTAAATATAAATTGCTCAAAAATATAGAAGCTAAAGATTTGAAAGGTGCCAATGGTAAGTGGTTGATGACCTGTGCTGACCTTGCCCTGATGTATCCTATGCTGGAGATGGCAGGTCTTGACAGGATCAAACACATTAAAGAGTGCCTGTACTGCTACAATGAC
>Ga0105097_10001323_pt1 | contig 11817 bp, 8 predicted proteins | sample PPLLak12cMay2015_FD_87035 | JGI IMG/M metagenome (GOLD analysis project Ga0105097, IMG submission 87035) | Freshwater sediment microbial communities from Prairie Pothole Lake near Jamestown, North Dakota, USA - PPLs Lake P7 Core (1) Depth... | ecosystem: Environmental > Aquatic > Freshwater >... | reverse complement strand
TGGTCTCCCGGTTTCGCGGGACCCCGTCGCGGGCGCCGTCCAGGTCAACAAGGTGAAGAAATCCGGCTCCCTGCGCGATCCAAAGGCGGGCGATCTCCACCGGATCTTCTCCGTAAATGGTCTCTTGCCGATAATCGCCTTGAAAAAGGCGCACGCATTTCCCGCCGCGAATATCGATGGCCGGAATGATCAACATAACAAGTACCTAAAAGAATATTCACCACAGTAGTACAGAGAACACAGAGAAAAAATCAAAAAAAGGACTTAGAATGATTAAAGACAAAATAATTTCAATACAAAGCTGCAGAGAGCGGGGAAGGAATCATTCTAAATAATGGGCCAGAGCAGATGTTTTTCGAAAAAAGGGTAAGGATTTGTCTCTGTGAGCTCTGTGCTCTCTGTGGTGAATCTTTTTAAAAATTACAGGTATTCATTCCAGCCGCGGACCTTAAGTTCCTCCAGGACCTGCCGTACCTCCTGGGATCGGTCCCGCGGGCAGACGAGAAGGGCATTGCCCGCCTCGACCACAATCGTATCTTTCATGCCGATCAGGGCGATCAGTTTTCCTTCGCTGCGGACTAAGCATCCCGAACTGTCGAGCAGAAGACCTCGGCCTTGCTTCGTCTGGCGACAAAAGATCAGGGCATTGCCGTTTTTATCCGGCGTGCAGATTTTGCCGAGGGCGGCCCAACTTCCTACGTCATTCCAGGGGAATTGCGCCTCGATCAAAGCCACATTCCTCGCTTTCTCCAGGATGCCGTAGTCCACGGAAATGGCGGGGCAGCAGGTATAGGCCGCTTCCAATGCCTTTTTCCCGCGGGGGGTGCCCAGGGTTTTCGCCAAACCGCGCATTTTCGCGTAAAGCGCGGGAAGATAACGTCTCACCGCTTCCCAGAAAACATCCGTTCTCCAGACGAACATGCCGCTGTTCCAGAGATATTTCCCGGTTCGGAGATAGGCTTTGGCTTTGGGGAGAGACGGTTTCTCGCGGAAGGATTTCGCCAGCAAAACCGACAGTCCGCGGGTTTCGGCGAGGAGTCTTCCTTTTTCGATATATCCGTATCCCGTTTCGGGTCCGGTGGGAACGACCCCCAGCGTAACCAGATAGTCTTGCTCCCGGGCAAAGTCAACGGCGGCGCGAAGCGTTTGTAAAAAGCCCCGGTGATTGCCGATGAAATGATCGGCGGAGAGGACGACCATGACGCCTCGGGGGTCTTGCCGATGAATCTGGATGGCCGCCAGACAGAGGCAGGGAGCGGTATTCCTCCCCACCGGTTCGGCCAGAAGGTTTTCTTCCGGGATCTGGGGGATTTCCCGGCGCAGGGCGGCAACCTGGGAGCGGGCGGTGACGATGTAAATTTTCTCCGGGGGAACAAAGGGGCGGATCCGCTCCACGGTCTCCCAGATCATGGAACGGTCCGAGAGAATCGGGAGAACCTGCTTGGGGCGTTTTTTCCGGCTCCAGGGCCAGAAACGGGTTCCCCCCCCGCCAGCCATGATGACCGCATAGACGGAGTTTCTTTTCATTCTTCCTTCTTCCCGGGGTCAAATTCAAAAGCCAAAAAAATTCACCACAGAGGGCACAGAGAACACAGAGTTTGAAGGCAGAAATAAAAAAATAAGAGTAAGAATGATGATCTGATAAAAAACCTGAATCAAGTTTTTCCGAATGGTCATGAAAGACCTGGATTCCGGTTTTCACCGGAGTGACTCTTTACAAAACCATCAACAATAAAGAATAGAAAAAGCCGTATCCGCCCGCTTTTGGATTATTGGCTTTTCTCTGTGTTCTCTGTGCCCTCTGTGGTGAATATGTTTTTTGCCTCGAAGGACCATTTTAGGAAAACTTAGCCACTCTCTTTTCCACCAACTCCCGGATTTCCCGCAGGCGTTTTTCCGAGCGGGCTTCGAAGCGCAGGACCAGGACCGGCTGGGTGTTCGAGGCCCTAACCAGACCCCACCCGTCCGGGAACAGGAGCCGCACCCCATCCACATCCACCAGGGGGATTTCTTTGCGAAAAGATTCCCGGACCTTTTCCACGATCTCGAATTTCTGCTCGTCGGGGCAATCCATCCGGATTTCCGGCGTGGTCCAGGTCCTGGGAAGATCCCCCAAAAGCTCCGGGATCCTCCGGTTCGAGCGGGATAGAATCTCCAAGAGCCGACAGGACGCATAAATGGCGTCATCGTATCCGAAATACCGGTCGGCGAAGAAGATATGCCCGCTCATCTCCCCCCCTAAGAGCGCGCCCTCATCCTTCATCTTACTCTTGAGAAGGGAATGGCCCGCTTTCCACATGATGCCCCGCCCCCCGTGTTTGGCAATGTCCTCATAGAGGCTCTGGGAGCATTTGACCTCGGAGACGATGGTGGCTCCCGGATGGCGGCTCAGGACTTCGCGGGAGAAAAGGACCAAGAGTTGGTCGCCCCAGATGATGTTGCCGAGATGATCCACGGCGCCGATGCGGTCCGCATCCCCATCGAAGCCGATTCCCACCTCGGCGCCGGTCTCGAGGACTTTGGCGATCAGGGCGCGCATGTTTTCCGGGATCGTGGGATCGGGATGATGGTTCGGGAACCGGCCGTCGACTTCCGAGAACAGGTCGATGACCTCGCATCCCAAGTCCCGAAAAACTTTTGGGGCCACGGCCCCGCCCGTCCCGTTGCCGCTGTCGATGACCACCTTCAGTTTTCTTTCCAGGCGGATATTCTTCAAAAGATAGCTCTGATAATCCGGGATGATTTCCCGAAAAGAGACCGCCCCTTCTCCCTTGACAAATTTCCCTTCTTCGACGATCTGGCGGAGGGCCTGAATCTCATTTCCATGGATCGTGGTTTTCCCCGCGCAAATTTTGAAGCCGTTGAACTCCGGCGGATTATGGCTTCCGGTGATCATTACCCCGCCGTCCCGGTCCAGATGAAATAGGGAAAAGTAAAAAACCGGAGTTGGGCAGACGCCTACATCCACGACATCCAATCCTCCGGCAACCATCCCTGCCATTAGGGAGTCCCGAAAGCGGGGAGAACTGAGACGCCCGTCTCTACCCACAACGACGTTCCTCTTTCCTAACCGGGAAATATATGTGGCGAAACCCCGGCCGAGGGAATAAACGATTTCATCGCTCAAATCAATATCCACCAAGCCGCGAACGTCATATTCTCTAAAAATCCTGGGATTCATCAAGGCCCTTTTTCAAAATATTTAAGATAATCAACAATTTAGCATAAATGGCGGGTGATCGTCAAATGGAAAAGGAAACCCCAGCAAAAGTGCCGGACAAGGGGGGATTCCGAGACGGCGCCGGGCCTGCCGAAAGGGTCCGCCCCTCCCTCTCGCAGCGCCTGCCCGGTCTATTTGAATTTACTCTTGGGGGAAATTCAAATAGCGCTATAATGAAATTCAGGATTCCAAGATCCGACTTACAATTTATCGGCAAGGACCTGCCGTTCCCTGAAGGTCTCCTGGCCGAAAAAATGGAACCCTTTACATCGGCGCCGGAAGAGGAACATCCATGCTGTATTTCCGCTCCCCTTTGGCGCGGACGGCCGATTTTTTAGGGTGAAAAAGGAAAGGGAGGAGAACGTGTCGGCGGAAGTGAAAAGATCTGTATGCCCTTACGATTGCCCGGATGCGTGCGGGCTCCTGGTGGAAGTGCGGGAGGGAAAAGCCGCCAAAGTGAGCGGAGACCCGGACCATCCCTTCACGCGGGGAACCCTTTGTCCTAAGATGAACCGGTACCAGGATACGGTTCACTCCCCTCGGCGCCTTACCCGCCCGCTGTTTCGCGAGGGAGCCAAGGGGGCCGGGTTGTTTCGGCCCGGGTCCTGGGATGAGGCCGGGGGGGTGATTGCGGCGGAATGGAAAAAGATCATCAACCGCCACGGGGCCGAAGCCATTCTTCCTTACTCTTATGCCGGGACCATGGGCCTGGTGCAACGCAATGCAGGACACCCCTTTTTCCACCGCTTGGGCGCTTCCCGCCTGGAACGAACGATTTGCTCTTCGGCAAAAGAGGCGGGCTGGAAAGCGGTCATGGGCGAAACAGCGGGCCCCCCTCCCCAGGAGGCGGAGGAGAGCGACTTGATCATCCTGTGGGGGATCAACGCCGCCGCCACCCATATCCACTTCCTGAACTGCGTAAGGAGAGCGAAGGAGAAGGGAGCCAAGGTCTGGTTGATCGAGACCTACGAGACGCCGACTTCGCCGGCGGCCGACCAGCTCTTTATCGTCCGCCCCGGAAGCGACGGCGCCCTGGCCCTGGGAATGATGCACCTTTTGGTTCGGGACGACCGAATCGATCGGCCTTTTGTCGATGCCTATGTGCAGGGTTTTGAGGATTTCAAAAAAACCGTTCTCCCCGATTATCCGCCGGAGAAAGTCAGCCGTTTGACCGGGCTTCCCCGGGAAACCCTGGAAGCCATGGCCAAGGCGTACGGAAGGGCCAGAGCCCCCTTTATCCGCCTGGGGGCGGGCCTTTCCCGCTACGGCAACGGGGCCATGACCGTCCGCTCCATCGTCTGCCTGCCCGCCTTGGTCGGCGCCCATGCCCGAAGGGGGGGTGGATGCCTGGCGAGCACCAGCAGCGGAGGCGCTTTTGCCCTGAAGGAGGTCCTGCGCGAAGATTTTCTGACGGGGAAGCCCCGCCTCGTCAACATGAACCAATTGGGGGAAGCCTTGAATCGGCTTAAAAACCCGCCGGTTCAGAGCCTGTACGTTTATCATTCCAACCCGGGGGCCGTGGCCCCGGACCAGAGCCAGGTCTTGAAAGGCCTGGCGAGGGAGGATCTTTTCACGGTCGTTCACGAGAGGTTTATGACGGACACGGCCCGCTATGCCGACATCGTCCTTCCCGCGACGAGCTCGCTGGAGCACAGCGATCTTTACCGCGCTTACGGCACGTACTGTATTCAACGGGCCGAGGCTCTGATCCCTCCCGTGGGCGAGAGTAAATCCAACTGGGAGGTCTTTTCCCTTCTGGCCGAGGCCATGGGATTCCCCGAGCCTTTTTTCCGGCAGTCGGCGGAGGATCTGATCGACCTTCTGGTCTCTACTCCCAACCCCCTGCGGGAAGGAATTGATTGGGACGCTTTTCGGGCGGGAAGAGCCGTGGAACTCCCTTTTCCGGAAAACGGGAAAATGCATTTCAAGACCCCTTCCGGGAAAATCGAAATCCGAAATCCCAAGGAACCCCGGACTTTGCCGGTCTATTTCCCTCCTTATGGGGGGGATTTCCCCTTCCAGTTGATGACGAGCCCGAGCCTGTTCGGGTTGAACTCCTCTTTTCGCGAGCGCGACGATCTGCGGACAAAGGAAAAGGCCATGTTTCTGCAGATGAACCCCTTCGACGCCAAAGAAAAGGGTCTGAAGGAGGGGGAGCCCGTGACGGCCTTCAACCAGCTCGGCGAAGCGACCTTTATTTTGAAAACAACCCCCCGCGTTCCCTCCGGGGTCGTGGTCGCGGAAGGGGTGTGGTGGCTGGAGCACTGCCCGGGCAGGGGATCGGTCAATGCTCTCACCTCGCAGCGTTTGACCGATCGCGGAAACGGGAGCACCTTTTATGACAATACCGTCGATGTGCGACAACCTTGACTTTTTCTCTCGATCCGATAGAATCAATCTATCTATTTCGCGTCTTGAAAATGCCATCTCAGAAATCCCTCCCGGCCTCCCTTTTTCGAAGGGAGGAGATCTCTTTTGAATGCTTTGGATAAAATATGTAGATTTTTTCTTCTTTGAAAAAAGGGGTTGAAGGGGGATTTCAGGGCTTTTCAAAAAGATAGAGCGTTGCAAATCGATCCCACAGCAGGCAGGGGAAATTTTTCCCCTTTGCTTTTCGTGCTCCTTCAGAAGGCGGAAAAGCTGGCCAACGGGTGCTGGCTTTATTTTTTTTAGGGGGAAAGGAAATGTCCATGGCCTTGCGAATTACGGATACGACTCTCCGGGACGCCCACCAATCGCTCATTGCCACCCGGATGCGGCTCAGCGATATCCTTCCCATTGCGGCGGATATGGATGCCATCGGTTTTTTTTCCCTTGAAGCCTGGGGAGGGGCCACCTTCGATTCCTGCCTGCGGTTCCTGAATGAAGACCCGTGGGAACGCCTGCGCGCCCTTCACAAACACATACCCCAAACCCCCCTGCAGATGCTTTTGCGCGGTCAGAATCTGGTTGGATACCGGCATTACGCCGATGATGTGGTGGAAGAATTTATCCGCCTGGCCGTTATAAATGGAGTGGGAATTTTCCGCATCTTCGACGCCCTGAATGACCTCCGCAATATGGCCACCGCCATCCAGTCGGCCAAGGAAAAGAAGGCGCACGTTCAGGGGACCATCTGTTATACCTTGAGCCCGGCGCATACCATTGAAAGCTTCGTGGATTTGGCCTTGGATCTGGAAGAAACAGGGTGCGACTCCCTCTGCGTGAAGGATATGGCCGGTTTATTGACGCCCCAAAACTCCTTTGAGCTCATCCGGGCCCTCAAAAAGGCGATCTCCGTTCCCATTTCTCTTCACAGCCACTGTACCAGCGGGGTCGCGCCCCTGAGTTACTTGGCGGCGATTCAGGCCGGCGTGGACATCGTGGATACGGCCATGGGACCTTTCAGCGGGGGGACCTCCCAGCCTCCGACCGAATCGATCGCCGCCGCTTTTCGAGGAACCGAATATGACACCGGCCTGAATTTGGAAGACTTGGCTAAACTCAGCGGGTATTTCGCCACCCTCCGGGAAAAGTATCAAAGTCTGCTCGATCCCATTGCCCAGCGTCCGGACATTGGCGTCTTTCTTCATCAGGTTCCGGGGGGAATGCTTTCGAATCTGCTTTCCCAGCTTAAAGAACAAAAAAGGGCGGATCTGTATCCGGCGGTCCTCGATGAGATCCCGCGGGTGAGAAAAGATCTTGGCTATCCTCCCCTGGTAACGCCCACCTCCCAGATTGTGGGAACGCAGGCCGTTCTGAACGTGATTCTGGGCAAGCGATATGCGCAAGTTTCCAAAGAAGTGAAGGAATACTGTTTAGGCTATTACGGGAGAACCCCGGCCCCCATCGATCCCGAGATCCGCAAAAAAATCATCGGCAAAAGAGTCCCGATTGAGGGAAGACCGGCCGATCAGCTCAAACCGCAGCTGGAGGCGCTGAAAAAAGAGGCGGAACAAATGGGGATCCTGAAGAAGGAAGAAGACTTGATCACCTACGCCCTTTATCCCAATACCGCCCCGAAATTCCTCAAAGGAAAGATGAACGAAGAAGCCCTTCCGGCGGAGGGAAGGGATCCATGAAAAATACGTTTTGGTGGTAACGCTTTGGTTTTTTGAAGAAAGGTTTATCGCCAGGGCCAAGGGATTCCAGGGCGGGGGGGCCGGACCGGCCCGCTTGGAATCATAAGGCGCTGATTTCTTCCATTTTTTCAAAACTCTAAACTTATGCGTTTGGTGATATTCCTGGATCCCGCGCGTATTGGGGGAGGCTCTTTTTGAGGGAAAACATGGATGAAATCCAAATTGATTTTCACCGAGGAAACGGGTTGATCCCGGCGATTGTTCAGGATTGGAAAACCGGGGAAATCCTGATGGTTGCCTATATGAACGGCGAAAGCTGGGCCAAGACCCAGGAAACGGGGAAGGCCTGTTTCTGGTCCCGTTCCCGAAATAAGCTCTGGCTCAAGGGGGAAACTTCGGGAAATGTCCAAATCGTCAAGGAAGTCTTTCTCGACTGCGATAACGATGCCCTCCTCTTGAAGGTGGAGCAGATCGGGGGGGCCGCCTGTCATACGGGCTATCGGTCCTGCTTTTATCGCCGCGTGGCGGACGGCCGGCTGGAAACGGTCGGCGAACGGGTCTTCGATCCCCAGGAGGTTTATGGTGGATAAACTGAAATTCGGCATCCCCAAGGGAAGTCTGGAGAAGGCCACGATCGACCTTTTCCAAAAAGCCGGATGGGTCATCAAGGTGAGCACCCGGAATTATTTTCCTACAACCGACGACCCGCAACTTTCCTGCGCCATCATCCGCGCCCAGGAGATGTCGCGGTATGTGCAGGAGGGGGTCCTGGACGCCGCCATCACCGGCAAGGATTGGATCGTGGAAAACAACAGCGAGGTCGTGGAAGTCCAGGAACTGGTCTATTCCAAGGAAAGCCCCCGCCCCGCCCGGTGGGTTTTGGTGGTGACGGAAGATTCTCCGATCAAAAAATTGGAAGACCTCGAGGGGAAAAAAGTGGCCACGGAACTCGTCGCCTTCACCCGGCGGTATTTCTCCGAGAGAGGAATCCAGGTGAAGGTCGAATTCTCCTGGGGGACCACCGAGGCCAAAGTGGTCGAGGGCCTCGTGGACGCGATTGTGGATGTAACGGAGACGGGTTCGACGATCCGGGCCCACGGCCTTAGGATCGTCCAGGAGCTCATGCAGTCGACCCCGCGGTTGATCGCCGGCAAAGAAGCCTGGGCGGACCCCTGGAAAAAAGAGAAGATTCTCCAGATATCAACCCTACTCCGGGCGGCTCTCGGAGCCGACCGGATGGTGGGCCTGAAGATGAATATCCCGGAGAAAAACCTTCAGGAGATCATCGCCATTCTTCCCTGCTTGAACGCCCCCACGGTAGCCTCCCTGTATCAAAGCAGCTGGTATTCCGTGGAAGTGGTGGTCCGGGAAGAGGTGGTGCGTGAACTCATTCCCCTTCTTTTGAAAAAAGGAGCCGAAGGGATCATTGAGTACGCCTTGAATAAAGTGATTTAAAAAGCTTTCACCCGGCGGCCAGGATCTTTTATCCCCAATTGGAGTTTTCCCTTTGGAACTGTAACCCTTCCGTTTCCCTGTTCCAAACGGAGCTCCGAGCCGTTCCGGAGAAAGGAGAGTCCAAGGTGTTTCCCATTGTCGAAACTCGGGTTCTGGCGAGCGCGGTCAAGCAGTTCAAGGTGCTGGCGCCGGAAATCGCCCGGAAAAGGCAGCCCGGCCAGTTTATCGTCCTTAGAACCCACGAGGAAGGGGAACGCATCCCCCTGACCATCGCCGACGCCGATCCCGATGAGGGAACGATCACCCTCATCTTCCAGGAAGTGGGCAAATCGACGGCCCATCTCGGCACGCTTTCCAAGGGCGATTCCCTTTTGGACCTAATCGGCCCCCTGGGGCACCCCACGCACATCGAGAAATTCGGGACGGTCGCCTGCATCGGCGGAGGAATCGGGATCGCTCCGGTTTACCCCATTGCCAAAGGGATGCGCCTGGCGGAGAACCGCGTCTTATCGATCGTCGGCGCCCGAACCAAAAATCTCCTGATCCTCGAGGAAGAAATGGGGAAGGTGTCCGATTTTCTCCGGGTCTGCACCGATGACGGCAGCTACGGCTATCACGGATTTGTCAGCGACGCCTTGCAGGATTTGCTGGATCAGGGCACCCACATCGATTTGGTCGTGGCCATCGGCCCCGTCCCCATGATGCGGGTCGTCTGTAACCTCACGAAAACCCGGAATCTCAAGACGGTCGTCAGCCTGAACCCCATCATGGTGGATGCCACGGGAATGTGCGGAGCCTGCCGGGTGAGCGTGGGGGGGAGAACCCGCTTTGTGTGCGTGGACGGGCCGGAGTTTGACGGCCACGAGGTCAACTTCGCCGAGCTCGTGAAGCGCCAGAGAGCCTATCTGCCCCAGGAGAAACAATCCCTGGAAGCGTTCCAGCACGCCGGCGGGGCCTGCGGCGGAGGGAAGCGATGATGGCGGAAACACCGGAAAAGAAGAAAAAAGAGGCGATTCCCCGACAGAAGATGCCCGAGCAGGAAGCAAGAATTAGAGCCAGGAATTTTGAAGAAGTCCCCTTCGGGTACCCGGCGGAGCTTGCCAAATTGGAGGCGAGCCGGTGTCTGCAGTGCAAGAAACCGGCCTGCGTGGCGGGATGTCCGGTTTCCATCGACATCCCCTCGTTCATCTGGATGGTTCTCCAGGACGATTTTTTAGGGGCGGCCCGCAAGCTCAAGGAAATGAACACCCTCCCGGCGGTCTGCGGGCGGGTTTGTCCCCAGGAGGATCAATGCGAGAAGATGTGCATCCTGGGGAAAAAGGGGGAACCGGTGGCCATCGGTCGTCTCGAACGCTTTGCGGCGGACCACGAGCGGAATCACGGCCAATTTGTCATGCCGCCGAAAGCCCCGCCCACGGGGAAAAAAGTGGCGGTCGTGGGGTCCGGGCCGGCGGGGTTGACCGTAGCCGGAGACCTCATCAAGAAGGGACACCAGGTGACCATTTTCGAGGCTCTGCACAAGGCCGGGGGCGTTCTCGTCTATGGAATCCCGGAATTCCGACTTCCCAAAGCCATCGTGCAGGCCGAAGTGGACTACCTTGAGAAGGTGGGAGTGGAAATCAAAACCGACAGGGTGCTCGGCCAGATCGCAACCGTGGATGAACTGATGGCCAACGGGTATGACGCCGTCTTTCTGGGAACGGGGGCCGGGCTGCCGACCTTTATGAACATTCCCGGAGAAAATTTGAACGGGGTTTACTCGGCCAATGAATACCTCACCCGCTCGAATTTGATGAAAGCCTACCTTTTCCCCCAGTATGATACGCCCATCGCCCGGGGTAAGAACGTGGCGGTGCTGGGCGGAGGGAACGTGGCCATGGATTCGGCCCGGACGGCCATCCGTCTCGGGGCGGAAAATGTCTACATCGTTTACCGCCGGTCGAAAAAGGAGCTTCCCGCCCGGATCGAGGAAGTTCATCATGCCGAAGAAGAGGGCATCCAGTTCCACTTCCTGACGCTTCCGGTCAAGATCCTGGGCAATGACGATGGTTGGATCACGGGGATGGAGTGCCAGAGGATGGAATTGGGGGAACCGGACTCATCGGGCCGGCGGCGTCCCCTTCCCATTCCCGGATCGGAGTTTCAAATGGGGATCGACCTGTTGATTGTGGCCATCGGCACCGGGGCGAACCCCCTGATCCAGTCCACGACCCCGGATTTGCAGACCAATAAATGGGGTTATATCGTCGCCGACCCGGAAACCGGCGCCACCAGCAAAAAAGGGGTTTACGCCGGGGGCGACATCGTCACCGGTTCGGCTACCGTCATTCTGGCCATGGGAGCAGGCCGCAAGGCGGCGGATGCGATCCATAAATATCTGATGGGATAAAAGGATTTGACTTTCTTTTTTGAAGGTGTGAAGATAAAACAGCTATCAGCATTCAGCTCTCAGCGATAAGCTGGAATTATTCCGTATATCGTTAAATCGTTGACTGCTGATTGTTCATGGCGGTATTGTTGCTTTTATGCCGTCGACAAGGGAAGGGGGTGCAAATCCCCCGCTGCCCCGCAACTGTAAGCGGAACGAAAACCACGAGAAACCGCAAGGCGCAAGGCGTAAGGCGCAAGGAGAAAAGAAGCGGAATCCTTGAGCCTTGAACCATTAACCTTGAGCCAGCGAAAGGTTTCGGCCACTGGACTTTGTCCGGGAAGGCGTGGGAAGTCCGCTCGTTAGAGCGAACGCGTAGGATGCCGCGAGCCAGGAAACCTTTTCGACGGGATGGTCATAAGCAATCCTTCCGCGGGGAGGGGTGGGCAATCGAGGTATGTCTCCGGACCCCAACTTTTTCCCGAAAGGTTGGGGTTTTTTATTTCCCTCACCACGGAGAGCACAGAGAACACAGAGGAAAATGCAAAAATAAGACAACTAGACGAAGAAACATTGGGAATCGCTTGACTTTTTGCTTTTTGAATTTATTTCTCTGTGTCCTCTGTGGTGAAAAGGGTATGAATAAAAAAATCGTAACATTTTAGCTCTTTGAAAAAAGAATAAGCTGGCAATTTGCAATATTCTCTGGCGAC
>Ga0105097_10001322_pt1 | contig 11818 bp, 9 predicted proteins | sample PPLLak12cMay2015_FD_87035 | JGI IMG/M metagenome (GOLD analysis project Ga0105097, IMG submission 87035) | Freshwater sediment microbial communities from Prairie Pothole Lake near Jamestown, North Dakota, USA - PPLs Lake P7 Core (1) Depth... | ecosystem: Environmental > Aquatic > Freshwater >... | reverse complement strand
CAAGACCTGACCCCAAGTGTGACCAGACCTGACCCCGAGTGTGACCCTGATAATTCAAGACCTGACCCCGAGTGTGACCTATGCAGCGGGTGGGGCCGGGGGTTGCGCAGCGGGGGCTTCAGGGACCTGAGCCGTAGGCGGCGCAGGGGGCTGGGCATCGGGGTGGCGGATCTTCTTGCGTATGAGCGGTGCGGGAGGGGCCGTTTCATGGGAGGGTGCTGCAGGCTGCGGCTCCTGGATGGCCCCTCTTTCACGGCGAGCTGCATCGGCCCGGTCCCTGTTGCGAGGCAGGGCGCGAGAACGATGAGAAGAGCGGCGAGCAGGTACGCTGTTTTCATACAAGGGTTGCCTTTCCCAGCGAGGTCGCCATCAGCGGCGGGATTCTACCAGAAAAGACCTTCCAACATAAGTCCTATTTTAAGGCGGGCCGGGACGGGTCCGAGGCCAAATCCCCCGCGCTCCGGTCAGGCTCCCCGCCGATAACGGACGCTGCACGGATGCAGGTGCCGATGACACATCCGGATTGCTTTGTCCGTGTCGGAAAAGTCTAACAGGAGTCATGAGTCACGAACGTTTAAACCCTTCCTTTTCTGCCAATAACCGTATTATAGTGTGCATGATTTTTACCGCAAAGGGGAGGAAGGGGCATCTGCAATGGACTCACTCATGCTCGGCGGGAAGCCGCTTGAAAAAATGATTGAAAGCACCCCGGAATATATGAAGAAGCTCTTCATCATGCCCGACTCCTCGGACAGGTTTGTGGAGTTCGGCATTCATCTGCTCGACATCATCCACGATTTCTTTAAAGAGAAGGGCAGCATCCATTCTTCCATCTCCATGGAGGATCTGGCGGCGATTTTCAGCAACGTCGAGATGCCTCGCCAACCCCGTCTCATCAAGGATGTCCTGGACGAGATCAAGTACAATATCGTCAAGCATTCGGTCAAAGTGGCCAACCCGTATTATATCGGTCACATGACAAGCGCTGTTCCCTATTTCATGATTCTGCTCGATATGATTGCCGTGAGCCTCAACCAGAACCAGGTGAAGATAGAGAGCGCCAAGGCATCATCGTTCGTGGAGAGGGAGTTTCTGTGCTGGATTCACCAGCTCATCTATGACCACACGCCTGATTTTTATAAAAAAAATATACAGAACCCGAAAGTTGCACTGGGCAATATTACATCCGACGGGACCATCGCCAATCTAACGGCCCTGACCCTTGCCATGGCCAAGGCGTTTCCGCCTGACAAAAGGGGTTTCGGCGGGATCCGGACTGAAGGGCTCGCCGGGGCGCTTGATCACTACGGTTACAGGCAGGCGCTTTTCATCGTTTCCACGCGCGGGCATTACTCCATCAGCAAGGCAGCCGCCATACTCGGTATCGGCGCTCGCGGGGTAATCCGTATTCCTGTCCAGCCCTGCACCAACAAAATCGATATCCGTAAACTTCAACGCATAGTGGAAAAGATCGGAAAAGAAGACAGGAGGGCGGGGAAGGCATCAAAAATCGTCGCCGTCATAGGCATCGCCGGAACGACAGAGACGGGCAACATCGACGACCTCGATACCCTGGCCGAAATCGCGCGGCAGCTTGGCGCCCATTTCCACGTGGACGCGGCATGGGGTGGCGGCGCTCTGCTCATGGATGGGGCACGGGAGATGATGCGCGGAATCGAGAAGGCCGATTCGGTGGCCATGGATGCCCACAAGCTCCTTTACGTGCCGAACAGCCTGGGGATATGCGTATTCAGAAATGTGGATGATTCCAGGTTCCTCTACCATACGTCAGACTACATCATCCGCGAGGGTTCTGTGGACCAGGGCAGGTTTACCATCGAAGGCTCGCGGCCTTTTTCCTGTCTCAAGCCATGGGCGGCCATTAAGATCTGCGGCCGAACCGGCTACAATCTGCTCTTTGACCATGCGAGCGATCTGCAAAACACCTTCGTGAAATTCATCGAACGGGATCCTCTTTTCGAACTGATGAATAAACCCGAGCTCTTTATCGTCAATTACCGGTTCGTTCCCGAGGAGTTGGGATCCCTGATGAACACCTTGATGAAGAATCCCGGAAAGAACTCGAAGCGCATCACCGCCATCAACCGGCTGATAAACAATCTCAACATCGAGTTGCACAAGACCATCCGCGATCACGACATGTCTTTCGTGTCCCGCACCAGAATAGAGTCCACGAAATACGCCCCGAGAAAGATCGTGGTTCTGAGGGCCATAACCATCAACCCCAACACGGAACGGAATATGCTCAAGCGGATCCTGAATGAGCACAGAGGCATAGGAATCAGGTTATGGCGCGACATGAAGAAGGGCTGTCTTGACTCCAGCGGCAGCCTCAAAATTGCATAGCATTCCCTTGAACCGTCCGCTTCGCGCCGCCCCGGCCACGATGGGCAGAAGGAACGAGCCGTACGGGGCCTCCATCGAAACCGCCTATCAGAAGAAAGTATGAGGCCGCCCCCTGCGGGATCATACTTCTGTCGTATGAAATCCCGCCTTTCTCTCACCCGAAAGTCGTGCCCTAAATCATACTCCCTACCGATTGTCTTTCCGTGTCGTTTCGTGAATGATCCAAACCACCATGATTCGGCGCGCCTGGAGAAAGAGGGCTTTCCTGCAAGCGGTCGTCGGGCTCCTGTTGCTTGTGCCCTGCGGGACGAGTGCGGGCGGCGAGAGGCTCACCTACGAGGCTGTCGTCGGCGAGGCCCTCGGCTATTCATCCCGGCTGAAGGTGAAGAAGGAGGAAGTCTTCATCAGCGAGGCGAACCACCATCAATCCCTCTCGAACCTCTACCCGACCCTTGCGCTCAACGGGCGCCTCGAGCGATTCAACAACCTCACCCGGCAGGACAGCATCGGGACGATCAACGGCGCTGTCGTCGGGGGCCTGCAGGACGAGTGGCGCTCTTCGGTCTTCGTGCTGGGTGAGTATACGCTCTCGAACTGGTACAAGAAACGCTACGAGAGCGGCTACTACGAGAGGCTCACTGAGGCCTCCCTCTACGAAAGCGAGTCGGAGAAGAAAAAGATCGTCCTGGAGATCACCGACGTCTACGGATCGATCTCCGAGGGGAGCATCCGGCTAGGTTACCTGGGCCGGATGATCGAGAAGATGAAGGAGTCGGTTGCGCTGAGGGCGGCGGCTCACCGGGAAGGCGAGATCTCCTATGAGGACCTGCTCCGGGCCGAGGTCCAGGTCGTCGACCTGGAGAAGGAGAGTGCCGAGGTTCTCCGTCAGTTCAAGGAGAACCTGACGCGGCTCACCCTCTACACGGGCATCGAGTACGGCGAAGACGTGGAGCCTCGGAGGCTGGCTGTCGACGCGGAGGTTTCCGGGCAATTCGACCCGGAACGGATCGAGCAGACGCCCGAGTACCGGGCGAAAAAAAAGGAAATGGAGGCATCGCAGGAGCGGGGCCGGGCGGCACGGAACAACCTGCTGCCCGACGTGGGGATTTACGGCCGCTATGACTTCTACGGCCGGAATCCCGACTTTAGCGATGCCTTGAATGACACGGAAAAGAATTCCTGGAACGCGGGGGTCTATATCTCGATCCCGATTTTTGACGGCGGTCTGCGCAAGTGGGAGCGGGAGCGCGCCTTCCGGGAGATCCGGCGCCAGGAGCTCTCGCTCCGGGTGCTCAAGGAGGAGAAGCGCAGGGACTCGACGGGCCTTCTGGTGAAGCTCCAGGAGCTGGACCGGACGATCGGGCAATACCGGCAGCTTCTCCAGCGTTACGAAAAGCTCCTCGGGATCGCCTCGGGGGCGACGGCCCTCGGCGGCCGCAGCCGGGCGGAGCTTCTGGAAAGCGAGAAGGAGGCTCTCGCCATCGAGCGGGACATGGAGGTGTACAGGAACCAGCGGGCCGTTGCGGTGAAGAAGTACCTGCTGGAAACGGATTTTGCGAATGCCATGGGGGAGCTTGATGGAAACGGGACTGGTCGCAATTGAAATCGCCGCGAGGATCCACTCCGTCCCGATGGACGTCCAGTCCGTCCGGAAGAAGTATTTCGTGGAGCGGGAGCTTTCCCCGGAGGAGATGATCCGGATCCTGCGGGACCACGGCTTCAAGGCGAACCACCGCAAGCTTTCGAGCCTGGAGGAGCTGAAAGGCTACCCGCTGCCCCAGATCATCCTCACGCCGGAGGGGACCTTCCACGTCCTGATCGGGATGAAGGACGGCAAGTGCCTGATCTTCGACACCGGGGAGAAGGCGATCCGCGAAGTGGACGAGGAAGGTCTCAGAGGGATCTGGTCAGGGGAAGTCGTCGCTCTGCGGCCGCGGTTCAAGCAGACGGAGTTCTACAGCAGCTTCAAGTGGCTGTTCATGGAGTTCTTCCGTTTCCGGTCCATCTTCTACGAGGTGGTGGGCTCGTCGTTCTTCATCCAGTCCTTCGGGCTCGTGACGCCGCTGTTCATCCAGGTCATCATCGACAAGGTGCTGCCCCATCACGCTGTCTCCACGCTCCAGGTCGTCGCTGCCGCCTTCCTCACGGTGATCGTCTTCGAGTCCTTCATGAACTTTTTGCGCAACTACCTCCTCTACCACACGGCCAACAAGATCGACGCGGGGCTCGGGGGCCGGGTGTACCGGCACCTGCTGTCGCTCCCGTACCGCTATTTCGAGACGCGGCGCGTGGGCAACATCATCGCCCGGGTCCGGGAGCTGGAGAACCTGCGCCAGTTCATGACGAACGTCTCGCTCACGGTGCTCCTCGACACGGTCTTCTCCGTCGTCTTCATCGTCATCATGACCCTCTACAGCGTGACGCTCACCCTCATGGTGCTCGCCTTTGTCGCCGTCATCGCCGTGGTCTCCTTCGTCGCCACGCCGCACATCAAGTCGAGGCTCGACGAGAAGTTCCACAAGGGGGCCATGGCGCAGTCCTTCCTGGTGGAGTCCATCACGGGGATCCAGACGGTGAAGTCCATGGCACTCGAGGGCAAGATGGTCCGCAACTGGGAGAACCACCTCGGGGACTACATCCAGTCGGCCTTCAACCTCGCCAACGTGGGAAACGTCGCCGTCACGGCCTCGCAGGCCCTGCAGAAGCTGATGACGCTCGCCGTGATCTACTTCGGCGTGGGACTCGTCTTCGACAACCGGCTCAGCGTGGGCCAGCTCATCGCCTTCCAGATGTTTGCCTCGCAGTTGAGCGGCCCGATCCTGCGGCTTGTCCACATGTGGCAGGACTTCCAGCAGGCGAAGCTCTCGCTGGAGAGGATCGGCGACATCGTCAACACCCCCTCGGAGGTCACGGGCGGCTCCGTGTCGCTGAGGGAGCTCAAGGGAGCGATCGTGTTCAAGGACGTGAAGTTCCGCTATGCCCACGACGGGCCGCTCGTGCTCGACGGGGTGAGCCTTGCGATCCAGCCCGGCGAGATGATCGGAATCGTGGGCCGCAGCGGCTCGGGCAAGAGCACCGTTGCCAAGCTCGTCCAGCGCCTCTATCACCCGCAGGAGGGCGTCATCGCCGTCGACAACATCGACCTGCGCCACATGGACCCGCTGTTTCTGCGCCACCGGATCGGCATGGTGCCTCAGGACAGCTTCCTCTTCAGCGGCACGATCCGCGAAAACATCACCATGGCCATGCCCGATGCCGACATGGAGCGGGTCATGGCCGCCTCGCGGGTTGCCGGGGCCCACGAGTTCATCACCGAGACGCCCATGGGCTACGACACCTTTGTGGAGGAGCGGGGCGTGTCGCTCTCCGGCGGCCAGCGCCAGAGGATCTCGATTGCCCGTGCGCTCATCACCAACCCGAGGATCATCATCTTCGACGAGGCGACGAGCGCCCTGGACTACGAGTCGGAGTGGGCCATCAAGAACCACCTCGGCCTGATCCGAAAGGGGCGCACCGTTATCCTCATCGCGCACCGGCTCAACATGATGAGGGATTGCGACCGGATCATCGTCCTCGACCGCGGCCGCATCGTCGAGACGGGCGATCATGTGTCGCTCATGAAGAAGGGAGGGCTCTATGCCCATCTTTGCAAACAGCAGGAAATCGAAGGCGACGGATCAGCACGACTTCAAGCCCATCCTGGCTGAGATCCAGGAGCGGCCGCCGAACCCTGCGGGACGGATGTTCCTCTGGGTCCTGATGGCCTTCCTGGTCATCGCGGGGCTGGGCCTCTTCCTGATCGAGGTCGACGTGGTCGTCTCGGCACGGGGCAAGATCGTCCCCGTGGGTGACGTCAAGACGCTCCAGCCCCTGGAGACGGGTGTCGTCTCCGGCATCCGCATCAAGGAGGGCGACTACGTGGCGCAGGGCGCGACCCTCCTGGAGGTGGACCCCGCTCTCGACACGGCCGACCTCGAGGGGAAGGAGAAGAACCTGCGGTTCTCGCGGGCGGCCGCGCAGCGGATCGACGCCGTTCTGGCCGAGCGGCCCTTCCTCCCGGACGGGGGCACGGAGCCCGAGCTGGCCCAGGCCCAGCGGCGCCTCTACGAGACCCAGCGAGCCGTCTATCGTTCCACGCTCGGTGAGAAGGAGAAGGCCCTGCGGGAAGCCGAAGCTACTCTCAAGGGCGTGAAGGAGGAGCACAACAGGCTGGAAGGCGTACACCGGATCGTCTCGGACGAGGAGAAGAGACAGAAGTCATTGGTGGCGATCGGGGCCCTGGCCGAGAACCGCTGGCGCGAGAAGATGAAGGAGAGGCTGCAGGTAGAGAAGGAGCTGGAGCAGAAGCGGGGCCAGGTCGAGGAGATGACCTGGCGGGTCCAGCGGGTGCGCGACGAGATGGAAACGTTCCGGAACACCTTCCGCGAGAAACTTCTGGCGGAGCTTTCGGGCAACATCCAGGGCCGCAACACCCTCGAGTCGGAGGTCAGCGGCATCCACTTCCGCAAGCAGAAGCGGCAGATCACGGCGCCCGTGAACGGCACGGTCCACCAGCTCCACGTCAAGACGGTGGGCGGCGTCGTGACGCCGGCCCAGCCGCTGGTGAGCCTCGTCCCCGAGAACACCCCCATCGTGGCCGACATCCTGGTCGTCAACCGCGACATCGGCTACGTCCGGCAGGGCCAGCGATGCATCGTCAAGGTGGACACCTATGACTTCCAGAAGTACGGCACCGTCGAGGGCGCCGTCGAGACCGTGAGCCCCTTCAACGTGGAGAACAAGGAAAAGACCAACGACGGCTACCCCGTCTTCGTGAACCTGGCGGCCATGGAGCTCAAGACAAAGGACGGCACCGTCTTCCCCCTGCGGCCCGGCATGGCCGTCACCACGGAGATCAACGTGGGCAAGAGAAGGGTGATCGAGTTCTTCCTCTTCCCGATCATCAAGTATCTCGACGAGGGGCTGAAGGTGCGGTAGCGGGCTGTTGAGGGGACTAACTTCATCAGTAGATACGGAACGGGCCGGTTGAATGGGGTGAGAATTTATCCACAGGCAGAACCTGTTCGTGCAACCAGTGCTGCCGTATCTAATACTTGCGGTATTAGATTTTTCATAATTTCCTAGTACGCGGATCGTATTTTTTGTAAGTGTAAGTGGCCGATTTTTACTTGATATTTGCTGTTGTTTTCTCTTAAATCGCTAACAGTATTAACCTCCTTCCATATAACAGGCGATACCGCCTGCATCGTGAACTTCTTGGCTGAGGAGGGGCGGTCAAGTTGTTCCATTCTATTTTTTTATTTGAACCCCATCACTGCGGCACTGATAGACCACATTATTAACCCACGCTCGTTAGGAGTTTGCACATCGGGGGTATACGACTATGGGTACTTTGATTCTGCTGTTCAGCGTGGCTGCGCTTATTCTGCTATCGATCGGGTTTCTTGCTTATATTCTGCGCGATCCGATTGAGTGAATGAGCCTGATGCAGCTGCTCGTTCAGATTCAGAACATGTGCTCGTCTTTAGATGATCAGCGGTTAGGGGAATCGGGATCAACGAGGTGGTAAAGGTTGTTTTCTCCTATTTGTGCGCCCTGCGATAAAAAACATTGAGTAGCGAACCGACACTAATTTTGCATTATCGGTCGCCTTGGGAGTGTGCCTATGGAAGTATTAATCATTCTTTTCATAATGTTGGTGTACGTCCTGCTATCGGTTGTATTTGTCAAGTTTGTGCAGCGCAGAACTGCCAATCGGACTTATCGACGACTAGCACTTGCCTTCGTGATCCTGTTGCCCACATGGGATGCATTCCTTGGGTTTATTGTCTATTACCCTGCACATCTGTCCAAAATAGGATTTAGCAATTGAAAAGGGTGCACACGATCAGGTAGACGTTTCTTTGCCACAAGAAAACGAAACCTGAAAGGAGGCACCCTCGGTGAACAGATTTAGCAGCATATTCGGTCAAATTCTACACCTATTTCCGAGACGCGAGTTCTTTGAAGCCGTGGAAGAGACGCGGGCCGATCGGGGCGCCAAGGGCTTCCAGTGCTGGGAACAGTTCGTGGCCATGATGTTCTGCCAGCTCGGTCAAGCCAACTCCCTGCGGGAGATCTGCGGCGGCCTGGCCAGTTGTTTTGGCAAGGCCAAGCATCTGGGCCTTCAGGATGCCCCCCGGCGCTCGACGCTGTCCTATGCCAACGAGCATCGGCCCTGGCAGCTCTACGAGAAGCTCTTTTACAAACTTCTGGGTCGTTGCGGCCAGTTGGAGTTGGGCAAGCGGAAGTTCCGGTTCAAAAACCGGCTCTTCACCCTGGACGCCACGGTGATCGAGCTGTGCGCCGGGCTCTTTGACTGGTCGAAGTACCGCCAGACCAAGGGCGCGGTGAAGCTTCACCTGCTGCTGGACCATGAGGGCTACCTGCCGGTCTTTGCCCATGTGACCCCGTGGCGAGTCCACGAGACCAAGATCGCCCGGACCCTAAACTTCCCGGCCGGCTCCATCGTGGTGGTGGACCGGGGCTATATCGATTACGAGCTCTTCTGGAGATGGAACACCAGCGGGGCCTTCTTCGTCATCCGGCTCAAGGAGAATGCCCGGCATCGTGTCCTGGAAGAGCTCAGGGTTCCGAGCCACCGCAACATCCTTCGGGACGAACGGGTAGAGCTGGTCGGCTATTACGCCCGCCGGGTCAGTAGGGGGGTCAGGTCTTGAATTATCAGGTCAGTAGGGGGTCAGGTCTTGAATTATCAGTTTTGCTGTGATAGACAGCATTCATGTCTCGCCCGCTGCGCATAGAGTATCCTGGTGCCGTCTACCATGTCACCTCCCGGGGGGATGCCCGCCGTCCGATCTTTGCCGATGACACCGATCGGATGCTCTTACTTGACGTCCTTGCTTCAATGGTTTCCCGGTTCAACTGGTTGTGCCATGCTTACTGCCTGATGAATAATCACTATCATCTGCTCATCGAGACCCCCGAGGGCAATCTCAGCCGGGGGATGCGGCAGCTCAACGGCGTCTATACCCAGCGCTACAACCGGCGGCACCGCAAGCCCGGCCATGTCTTCCAGGGCCGCTACAAAGCGATCCTGGTGGAGAGGGAGAGCTATTTACTGGAACTGTGTCGGTACGTGGTATTGAACCCGGTGCGGGCCAAAGCCGTGGAAAGACCGGATGCCTTCGTGTGGAGCAGCTATCGCGCGTCGGCCGGTCTTGCGGATATTCCGGACTATCTGACGGTGGATTGGGTCCTGTCGCACTTTGGAAAGCAGCGCAGGGCTGCCCAGAGGCACTACCGGGAATTCGTAAGCGCGGGGGAAGGAAAGGGCAAGCCCTGGGAGCATCTCAGGGGGCAAATCTATCTGGGGGATGATTCGTTTGTCCTGGAGATGAAGAGCCTTGTTCAGAAATCCAGCACGCTTACGGAAATCCCCCGCATTCAGCGTTATGCCGACAGACCGGAATTGAAGGAGCTCTTTCAGGTGAACGGTCGATCTGAAAGAAACCGTGCGATCGCGGCCGCACATGTGAAGTACGGCTATACCCTCAGCGAGATAGGCCGGCACCTGGGGATTCATTACACGACCGTGAGCAAGATCGTAAAGACCGGGAATGAAAACTGATAATTCAAGACCTGATCCCCAAAGCTGATAATTCAAGACCTGACCCCCAAAGTGAGACCCCCAAAGTGACGTGACCCCCAAAGTGACGCAGCACCCGGGGCCACTTTCGGGCCCCCTGATCGCAGCTTCTGCGGCATTGAATCGTATGTAAGCCGCCTACGATCATTTTTTTCGATCCAGGTATGCGAGTTCGAGTTACATCACTGCCTGGTTGACTGAGGTTATCAAATCACGCTTTGGGCAACAGCCCGACAAGACCTGACCCCAAGAGCAGTTCTGACCCCAAGTGCAGTTATCCACAGGGGTGCAACGGATGCTGCGGGGTCTAATACTTGCGGTATTAGATTTTTTAAGAATTCCCTACTACACGGTTCGTATTTTTGAAAAAGGGCTGATTTTCGCTTGATTTTTAAGGCTACTTTTCCTTTAATCCCTTTTGTATTCACCTCCTTCCACATAGCAGGCGACGCTGCCTGTATCATTATGAAGTGTTCCGTTCTGTTTTTATTTGAACCCCGTCATCGTGGGACTGGTAGACCAAATAACCCATGGTCATATGAGTTTGCACATTGGGGGGATACGACTATGAGCACTATATTCCTGCTGCTCAGCTTGTTTGTGTTTGCCCTGCTGTCGATAGGGCTTCTTGCATATGCATATGTTCTGCGCAATCCGATCGAGTAGACGAGCTTGATGCTGCTGCTCATGGGGATTCAGAGCAGGTGTGCGTCTTGCGGCGAAACGAAAACTGCAAATGTGTGGCGTTCCCTAAATATTAATTAGCTATTACGACCAACCGGCAGGCTGGAGAAAGCATTAAGGAGAGCATTAAGGAGAGTGGGATGAATGGGAAGGTTTTTAGAATAGGTCTCTTGGATAATAAACAGGATGTAAATAGAGCGGTTGGTTCTGTGCGACTGTTTTTTATTATCACACTTGTGGCTGTAATTTTTCCAACAGCCTCGCTGGGTTCAGACAAGTGCTACCGGCTGATTGAGCAAGAAAGATTTTATGATGATGTAGTTACTCCTGATAACAAGAATCCGGTTTGCAAAGTCGTTTTGGATAATTTGAATAAGTTTTGTAATGATGAAACCCCAATGGTGTGCAAATTCAAAATTCATCCAAAGTATAGCAAGCAGCTGAGCATTCCCAAATGGGAGACTCTCGATATTAGCAAAAACATGGATATGATCGAAGGCATGGTCAGGGCACCAGATGAAATATATGAGCGCACAGCCCATGATAAGGAATATCAGGATAAAGAGTGGCAGCAATATTATAGCTCTCTAAGAAAAGGACTCGATGAGGGCACAGCAACGCTTCACAAAGCGCACTTTGATTTAAGAAATATCGGCAAATCGTATGACGTGCTGCGCGTTCAACATGGAAAATGCACGGGGAGGGCTATACCGGCAGATGATCCTGAAAAATTAGCGACCGTGCAGTTCGAAAGAAGCAAGGTCGATGTAGAATATGCTGCAGCGGTTCTAAGAATAATATCCCCTCCCACAGCATATCAAGGTGTCCATTGGGTAGGTGACGTCTTTTTCTTTCGAGGGAAAACTTATTCCTACAGATGGAACTATCATAGACTGTCCATTGACAAACCCATACAAAAGGCAAATGGCCAATTCCGCAGAGAATCTATTTGTTTCATAGAGTACGTTAAATTTTAAGTGGGGATTTATATGTTTAGTTTAGTGTAACCACAATAAGTGAAGGCGCATATAGCGGTTATCGCTACAACTTGATACGCATTGCCGAGGGAAGTAAGCCTACAACTTATATAGATTCCAAGGGATATGTGACAATAGGCAT
>Ga0105097_10001320_pt1 | contig 11820 bp, 6 predicted proteins | sample PPLLak12cMay2015_FD_87035 | JGI IMG/M metagenome (GOLD analysis project Ga0105097, IMG submission 87035) | Freshwater sediment microbial communities from Prairie Pothole Lake near Jamestown, North Dakota, USA - PPLs Lake P7 Core (1) Depth... | ecosystem: Environmental > Aquatic > Freshwater >... | reverse complement strand
CCGGCATTCAAACCCCAAATCTGCGGGATGATATGGATGCAGGGCGAATCGGATTCCGGTGACCAGAAAATGGCGGAAGATTATGCGAAAAATCTAACCTGTTTTATCAACGACATCCGCGCTGAAGTTAAAAAGCCGAATATGCCGTTTGTGCTGGCGCAGATTAAAAAGGCGCCTGCCTGGGACAATCCTCCTGCCCGCGGGCAAATGATACGCGATGCCGAAATGGAGGTCGCAAAAACCGTGCCGAATACAGCAACGTTTGGAACCAGCGATTACGGAATGTGCGACCCCTGGCATTATGATACGCCGGGAATGGTTTCACTCGGGCAGCGTTTCGCGAATGCAATGAAAGAGCTGATTAAAAAACAGAAGACAGAAAATTAGGCATTTTTCTTCTCCGGGATTTTTAATAAATCAGTGCAGGCTGAAGATAGCGGCTTCTTTCATTAATTGAACAGCCTTGCGGATATTGTCCAATTCCTCGAAGCCGTAGGAAAGGCGCAATTGTCTTTTGCCAAGTTCGGTCAGGCTGCCTTTGCTATGAACGCAGAATTGGCCGGGGATATAAATTACCCTTGTGTTTTTATTGTCGGTCGGGCCGTCGATGTCGGGCCGGCCTGTTGTGCGGGTAAGAAATTTAAAGAATTTGGAATTCTCGCCGGTCTCAATCTGCTTGAATGTCAGGTAATAATAGAAACCAGCCTGGCCGCCGGTATATTCGCTTAGAAATTCACCTAAATATTCATCGAGATATTTTTTTGTCTGCAGGGCCTTTTGGTGATAACCCTGCCGGACGTTCTTTATCTGTTCGGCAGCATAATTATCGAGAATAAAACTTGCCATCTCCTGGCAGATGACTGGAGCACTGAAGCACATATCGCTCGTCCTCTGTATCATAGCTGTTGTAAATTCGCAGGCTGGTCCTGCCATGTATCCAATCCGCAGGGCCGGCGCAATAATCTTCGAGAGTGTATATAATTCGAAGGCAATTCCCTCCTTGTCATAAAGCAGTGCGGATTCTCTTTTCGGGATACTTTCATCATGAATGAGGTCTTCGTATGCCTTGTCTAAAAACAGCGGCACTTTGCGCCCCAGCGAATTCGATAACCTGCTGACAAATTCGACAAGATGTCTCTGGCGCTCGTTCGAGAGAATCGTGCAGGTGGGATTATTTATCGTGACGACGTATACGAAGCTGATATTTTTCTTTTCCTCCCCGAGCCGCTCAACAGCCTGTGTGAGTAAATCAATATTGATGCCGTCTCTATCCTCCGGAACAGCAAGGATTTTAAATCCAATCCTTTCAAGAGAGTTGCTGTAAATATAATAAATAGGGTCTGTTGTTATGACCACTCCCTTCGGCAGGATATGGGCGATTCCATCCAGCAGGCTTGTTGCGCCGCTGGGGGCAATGATGATTTCATTTTTATCGATAACGGGTGCAGTTAAACCGCTGACGCTGTTTTGGATGAGAAAATTTTTTATGGAATTTATTAGATTGGCGGTGCCCTTGGGGCCGCCGTAATTTAATGAACCGCGGAATTTTTTATTGTCAGCAAGGACGTTATGCAGTGATTTTTCAATGAGCTTTCGCGGTATAGTTTTTTCGTTAACGTAGCCTACACCGAGGTTTATGTCGATACCATCACGAAAATCGCTGGCAAAAGCAGCTGTCATCGTGTTGACCGGTGAAGGCTCGACAGAAGCGCTTCCGTATTCTGATAGTCTTATTTCTTCCATTTGTTTTCAGGCAGTATTTTAAGAAATTTCGCACGAGAAAACAATCGAAAAGGCATTATAATTACACGATTTTAAGGCGGAACATAACCCGGAATCTTTATGCAAATTACTCGATACTTTGTGGCGATGCCTGCGGTATTTTTGTCGTAATGAAGGATAGTCTGGAAATAACAATTTATAGAATAGCTGATTTTAGTTATAAATAAAATTCATTCACACAAAATGATTGTGGGCTGTTATAATCACGCGGCTTCTGTCTGCTGGTATAAATTTTTTTAGGCTAAAGGAGTGTAATAATGCCCCGGCGAAGGGACATTCATAAGATACTGATTATCGGTTCAGGGCCTATCGTCATAGGACAGGCCTGTGAATTCGATTATTCCGGGGCACAGGCCTGTAAAGTCCTTAAAAAAGAGGGCTTCAAGGTCGTTCTTGTCAACAGCAATCCAGCAACAATAATGACTGATCCGGAGCTTGCGGACAGGACGTATATCGAGCCTATAACGCCGGAGATAGTGGAAAAGATAATTCGCAGGGAGCGGCCGGACAGCCTGCTGCCGACTATCGGGGGGCAGACGGGTTTGAATACAGCGGTTGCACTTGCTGAATCGGGCGTTTTGAAAAAATATGGTGTTCGGCTGCTGGGGGCAAATCTTGTGTCCATAAAAAAGGCGGAGGAGCGGGACCGTTTTAAAAAAGTGATTGAGGAGTGCGGGCTTGTGGTCCCCAAAAGCGGGTATGTTAAGAGCTGGGAGGATGCACAGGAGATTATAAAATCGATAGGTTTTCCTGCAATCATACGTCCTTCATACACCCTCGGCGGAACGGGCGGAAACATCGCTTACAATGCAGAAGAATATAAGGAATTTATTCAGTGGGGGCTGAACCTCAGTCCTAAAAGAGAAGTCCTTGTGGAGCAGTCGGTAATCGGCTGGAAGGAATTCGAGCTTGAGGTAATGAGGGACAGGAAGGACAACGTAATTATTGTCTGCCCGATAGAGAACCTCGACCCGATGGGTATACATACAGGCGACAGCATAACGGTTGCGCCTGCACAGACATTAACGGATAGAGAATATCAGATAATGCGGGATGCTGCCATAAAGATTATAAGGGCGGTTGGGGTGGAAACGGGCGGCTCGAATATACAGTTTGCGGTCAATCCCGAGGACGGCAGCCTGTGTGTAATCGAGATGAATCCGCGTGTGTCGAGAAGTTCTGCGCTTGCAAGCAAGGCGACAGGTTTTCCGATTGCAAAGATTGCATCGCTTCTTGCAGTCGGATACACACTCGATGAAATTCCAAACGATATAACAAAAAAGACGCCGGCGTGTTTCGAGCCTACGATAGATTACTGTGTTGTCAAGTGGCCGCGGTTTACATTCGAGAAGTTTCCGAAGACAAATCCGGAGCTGACGATACAGATGAAGTCTGTGGGCGAAGCGATGGCCATCGGCAGGACATTTAAGGAGGCGCTTCAGAAGGCTATTCGCTCTCTTGAGATTGACCGTTATTCTCTCGATGGGAAATATGTGAACGGTGAACTTACGGATATGCAGCTTAAGCAGAAATTGAGGACAAGCTGCTGGGATAAAATCTGGTATGCGGCGGAGGCAATAAGACGTGACATTTCAGTTGATGAAATTTTCGTGCTGACAAAAATCGACAGGTGGTTTTTAAATAATATAAGGGACATTGTAAAGCTCGAGGGCGAAATCAAGTCTGCGAAACTGTCGCAAATGGACGGGCCGTTTATGCAGAAAATAAAAGAATACGGTTTCAGTGACAAATTCATCTCGTCTTTGCTCGGTGTTTCGGAGCAGCAGTTCAGGATGCACCGGCAGAAGCTCAGGGTACAGCCTGTTTATAAAATTGTCGATACCTGCGGTGCGGAATTCGAGGCGAGCACGCCTTATTTATATTCGACTTACGAAAAGGAGTGTGAAGCGAATCCGACGAAGAGGAGGAAAGTTGTCATTCTCGGCGGCGGTCCGAACCGGATAGGGCAGGGCATCGAGTTCGATTACTGCTGTGTGCATGCGGCATTTGCACTTCGCGAAATCGGCATAGAATCGATTATGATAAACTGCAACCCGGAGACGGTCAGCACAGATTACGATACCTCAGACAGGCTATATTTCGAACCGCTGACTTTCGAGGATGTGATGAACATCATCGAAAAGGAAAAGCCAGATGGGGTGATTGTCCAGTTCGGCGGACAGACGCCTTTGAAGCTTGCGGTGCCTTTGGAAAAAGCGGGTGTTAAAATAATCGGCACCTCTCCCGACAGCATAGATATTGCTGAGGACAGGAAGCGCTTCAATCTTCTTGTTAAAAAGCTGAAGCTTCATCAGCCGGAAAGCGGCACAGCTGCGAATTATTCTGAGGCAGTTCGGATAGCTGAAAGTCTGGGGTATCCTTTGCTTATCCGCCCATCTTTTGTTCTCGGCGGAAGGGCGATGCAGGTTGTGCACGACCAAAGCTCGTTTAAGGCCTGCATAGAAAGAGCGATAGAGGTTTCTGGCGAGCACCCTGTATTGATAGATAAATTTCTCGATGATGCTGCTGAGCTGGATGTAGATGCGATATGCGACGGCAAAACGGTTGTCATAGGTGCGATTATGGAGCATATCGAGGAAGCCGGCATTCATTCGGGCGACAGTGCGTGCTGTCTTCCGCCGTTTTCATTAGGCAAAAATATTCTCGATGAAATCGAGAGGCAGACGAAGATGCTTGCCCTTGCATTGAAGGTAAAAGGGCTTATTAATATCCAGTTTGCGGTTAAAAATGAGCAGGTTTATATACTCGAGGTCAATCCGCGAGCATCGAGGACGATTCCATTTGTCAGCAAATCCATCGGAGTGCCTTTGGCGAAACTTGCGGCGAAGGTCATGACGGGGATGAGTCTTAAAGAGCTTAAGTTCACAAAAGAGGTTTACCGCAATTACTTTACCGTCAAGGAATCGGTATTTCCTTTTTTGAAATTTCCGGGGACGGATACGCTTCTTGGGCCTGAGATGCTTTCGACGGGTGAGGTGATGGGAATTTCTGATGACCTTGGGATTGCATTTGCGAAATCACAGATTGCGGCGGGCAACAGCCTTCCTCTTGGTGGAAGCGTTTTTTTCAGCGTAAAGGATGTCGATAAGCAGAGGGCGGCGGGCATTGCGAAGAGATTTCAGCAGATGGGCTTTAAGATAATGGCAACGAAGGGCACCTGCATCGAATTTATAAAAAATAATATACCGACGGAATTTGTCCTGAAGGTTGCGGAAGGCAGGCCCAATATCATCGATTTGATAATCAATAAGAAAGTTGACCTTGTGATAAATTCTGCGATCGGAAGAGAAGCTGTTGCTGATTCGTTTCCTATCAGGAGGACAGCCCTCGAAAAGCAGATTCCTTATGTCACGACAATCAGGGGGGCTGATGCTGTCGGTAATGCGATTGACAAGCTTAGAAAAGCGAAGATAGATGTGAAGCCAATTCAGTTATTTTATCGAGGCAAGGAGGCGGGAAAGTGAAAGCGGTTCTTTTATTGGAAGACGGGACAATCTTCGAAGGCACATCGTTCGGGGCAAAGGGGTGCTGCTGCGGCGAAGTGGTATTTAATACGAGCATGACCGGCTACCAGGAAATAATTACGGACCCATCGTATTACGAGCAGATTATAACTATGACTTATCCGCTCATCGGCAATTACGGCACGAACAAGGCGGACTGGGAATCGAGAAAGGTTTTTGCAAGCGGTTTTATCGTGAAAGAGAACTGCGATTATCCCAGCAATTGGCGAAGTAAAAGAAGTTTCAGTGAATTCTTAAGAGCCAACAAAGTGGTCGGGCTCGAAGGCATCGATACAAGAAAGCTTGTAAGACACATCCGCAACGAAGGGGCGATGAAGGGCGTGATTTCATCTTCTGAGCTGAATATAAGCAAGCTGAAAAAGAAACTGTGCAATTATCCAGGTCTTGTAGGGAGGGACATTGTAAAAGATGTTACCTTCAGCAGGCCGTATTCGTGGAATGAGGGCGTGACAGATTGTATAACGGGTGTTGAAAATAATCCAGCTAAACGATTCAAGGTCGCTGCATTCGATTTCGGGATTAAACGAAATATCCTGAGGCTTCTTTGTTCGCACGGCTGCGATGTGAAAGTTGTTCCTGCGAAAACCAATGCAAAGGCAGTTCTCGCACAAAAGCCGGACGGAGTGTTTCTGAGCAATGGTCCCGGCGACCCTGCGGCTGTCACTTATGCAGTTGAGACTGTAAGAGATCTTCTTGGTAAAGTGCCCATATTTGGTATCTGTCTGGGTCATCAGATTCTTGGGCTTGCGCTAGGCGGGAAAACATACAAATTAAAATTCGGTCATCACGGGGCGAACCATCCGGTAAAAAATCTCCAGACAAAAACTATCGAGATTACGAGCCAGAACCACGGTTTCTGCGTCGATATCAATTCTTTGAAGGGCAAATCCGTAGAGCTGACGCATATCAATTTAAACGACAATACACTCGAAGGAATGGTCTGCAGAAAAAAACTTGCCTTCTCTGTTCAGTATCACCCGGAGGCATCTCCCGGTCCTCATGATTCGAGCTATTTATTTGAGAACTTTATCAATTTGATGAGCGCAGGAAGGTTCTAAAATCGGGCAACTTCCTGTCTGCTAAATCTATAAATAAAAACCTGATGTAAAATAAGGGAAAAATAACCTTTGAAATCAGGTGATTTGCTGGTAAAGTTCTTAAAAATAAAGGAGAAAGCTTATCATCGTTATTATGTTCAATATCATACTTAAAAACGCTGAAAAATGAGATGAGGATATTATGAGAACGATATTTTCGGTTATTATTGCTGCATTAACGGTTTTTTGCAGCGCATCTATCGCAGCGGAGGCAAGAAAGTACGATACGAATGACCTGCTGACTTTAGGTGATTATTTGGAATATACACTCTCTCATAATGCCGGGCTTAAGGCAAGTTTCGAAAGGGCCGCTGCTGCGAGCGAAGCGATTATTCAGGCAAAGACGCTGGATGACCCGTTATTGATGTACGGTTACGCGACGGAGGACACGCCTCAGCGAAGCGAGTTCGAGGTAATGCAGATGTTTCCGTGGTTCGGGGTAATTAAAGACCGAACAGATGTTGCGACCGCTATGGCAAAACTGGAAGGCAGGCAATACGAAACTAAAAAACTTGAAGTTTTATTCGAGGTTAAACAGGCATTTTATGAATATAGCTTTTTGGCAAAGTCAATTGAGGTAACAACAGAGAATGTGCAGCTGATAAAACATTTCGAAGAAGTTGCCCGGACGAAATACGTTGTATCTGAGGCAAGTCAGCCGGATGTTATCCGAGCCCAGGTGGAGGTTGTGACGATGGAAAACGATCTTATAACTTGGGAGAAATCAAGGCCTGCAATAACGGCCAAATTAAACAGCTTGATGAATCGTCCGGCTGAAAGCAAATTGCCGTGGCCACAGGTAAATCCATATCGGCAGATAAAGATTGATTTTGCGCAGGTAAATGAACTGATAATGCAGAATAATCCTGAACTCCAAGGGGCAGCTTATGAAATTGAAGCAGCCTATAGCAAGGAAAAGCTGACTAAGAAGGAGTTTTATCCGCAGTTCGGTATCGGTGTTGCTGTTGATGCAGGAATGGGCGAAGACATGCACAGCAGGACGATGCCGAAGATACAGTTGACGCTGCCGATTTGGAGAAAAAAATACAAGGCTGCGGAAAGACAGGCGAAGGCACAGGTGCAGCAGGTGAAACAGCAGAAGGTGGAGATTGGAAATATTCTGTCCGCCCGCGCCCAGCAGGTTTTATTCGAACTTGAGAGCAGCGACAGGAAGATTCGTCTATACAGGGACACAATAATTCCGAAGGTAAAGGAGATGGTGGGGGTATCAGAGAGTGCATATAAGGCCGGCACACAGGATTTTCTGAATCTGATTGATTCACAGAGGACATTAATCAGGTATCAGCTTGAATATGAAAGGGTTATTGCTGATAACGGCCAGAGCATTGCGGAACTTGAAATGCTTACGGGGACAGACCTTTTGCCGAAAGAATCCCGGACAACAGCAGAACGTTTAAATGAAAAAAGAAAGCAGGAATAATGTATAAGCTATAAAGATGGATAAAACTTATGGAAGCTAATCAAGTGAAAAGCTGGTTTAAAATAATTTGCATAGCAATCCTTGCATTCCTTTCGGGGTATTTTATTAAATCTCTTTCTACTGAGACGAAAGAGCCGCATCAGGCATCAGAAAAGGCTGTTCAGAAATGGACCTGTTCGATGCACCCGGAAATAATTCGAGACAAACCCGGCAGATGTCCCAAATGCGGAATGGAATTAGTTCCTCTTGTCACAGAGGGGGAGGTTAATGAATTTTCAAGGCAGTTAGTCCTTTCCTCCGAAGCAGCGGCACTTATGGAAATAGAGACATCGGTCGTCGAAAGAAGGTTTGCTGAAGTTGAAGTAAGGATGACCGGCAAGCTCGATTATGATGAGACACGCATAAAAAATATTACCGCCCGGGTGCCGGGGAGGATTGACAGGCTGTTTGTGGATTTTACAGGCATAACCGTCAAGAAGGACGACCACCTTGTAAGCCTTTACAGTCCTGAGCTTGTAAGTGCTCAGGCTGAACTTGGGCAGGCAGTTAAAGCTTTTGAAAATTTAAAACCTGAAAGCTCCGATACTACGAAAAAATCTGCCTTGAACATGCTCGAAGCAGCAAGAGAGAAGCTTCGGCTGCTGGGGCTTCTCGATGAGCAGATAAAGGCCATAGAAAAGAGCGAAACGGATGTTACGCACGTTACGATTTTTTCTCCCATAGGCGGTGTTGTAATCGAGAAGGATGCGACGGAAGGAATGTATGTAGATACGGGGACGATTATTTACAAGGTTGCGGACCTCTCTCGGCTTTGGGCGAAGCTCGATGTGTATGAGTCGGACCTGGTCTGGATTAGATACGGCCAGCAGGCTGATATTACAACAGAGGCTTACCCGGGGCAGATATTTACCGGAACAATCAGTTTCATTGACCCTGTTTTAGACGATGCGACAAGGACGATTAAAGCGAGGGTCAATATCGATAATTCCGACGGGAGGCTAAGGCCGTCGATGTTTGTGAAGGCTGTGGTGCATTCGAAAGCAGCTTCTGAAGGGAAGGTAATGGACCCGAACCTTGCAGGAAAGTGGATTTGTCCGATGCACCCGGATATTATAAAACCAGAGGCAGGCACATGTGATATTTGCGGTATGAAAATTGTCACAGCCGAGTCACTGGGATATGTAAAGGCCGAATATGCGCCGCCTCTTGTGATTCCGGCGACGGCGCCATTGATAACGGGGAAGCGTGCAATTGTTTATGTTCACGACCCGAATGCTGAGAAGCCGACATTCGAAGGCAGAGAAATAGTTCTGGGTCCGAAAGCAGGGGACTTTTACATCGTAAGGGATGGCCTGAAGGATGGAGAATTGATTGTTACTAAGGGTGCGTTTCGGATAGATGCAGCCCTTCAGCTTCAGGCAAAGCCGAGCATGATGAATCCGAAGCCGAGATCGGCGCCGGCAGTGCATATACACGAATATTAAATTTTTAATTTTTTAAGGAGTAACAAAATGAAAGCAAAAAGATTTGTCTCAATCCTGATTTTAATGTCACTGGTGCTGGTGTTGTCATTTGCAATTACCGGCTGCCGGAAACAATCGCAGGCAACCGGCCAGAAATGGACCTGCCCGATGCATCCTGAAGTAATCAGTGAAAAAAGCGGTGAGTGTCCGAAATGCAAAATGAAGCTCGTCCCAATAGAGGGCGAAAAAGATGCCAATACAATGGGTGCGGCAATGTCGGCGGATATAGAGCAGAAGATGTGCCCGGTAATGGCGAATATGCCGATAAACAAGGACATTTTCGTGGAGTATCAGGGGAAAAAGGTTTATTTCTGCTGCAATGACTGCAAGGCAAAATTCGAAAAAGAGCCGGAAAAATATCTGAGCAAACTTCCCCAGTTTTCGAAATAATAAATCGATGTGAAGACTGACCGCAAGCAGTATCAGGTACTTTATATGGAAAACATTCAGTACGAGCAGACGCCTGAACAAAAATCCTTAATAGGAAGATTGCTGGGATTTTGCATCTATAACAAACTTGTGGTCGGGCTTATTGCTGCTTTTATTATCCTGTGGGGAATTTATGTTGCGCCGTTTGACTGGAACCTTGGCCTAGAGAGAAATCCTGCTGCGGTCGATGCAATTCCTGATATCGGTGAGAACCAGCAGATAGTTTTCACAGAGTGGCCGGGCCGCTCGCCGCAGGATGTGGAAGACCAAATAACTTATCCATTGACAACAGCGCTGTTGGGCATACCTGATATTAAAACCATAAGAAGCAGCTCGATGTTCGGATTTTCTTCTATTTACATCATATTTAAGGATTTTTCCGGATATGAAAAGCTGGTGCAGGGCAAGGATTTTTACTGGACAAGAAGCAGGATTCTCGAAAAGCTCAACAGCCTGCCTGAAGGCACACTGCCTGCGGGCGTTCAGCCGATGCTGGGTCCTGATGCGACAGCACTGGGACAGATTTTCTGGTACACACTCGAAGGAAGAGACCCGAATGGGAATCCTTCAGGCGGATGGGACCTCGAGGAGCTTCGGACAATTCAGGATTGGCAGATCCGGTTTAATCTGCGGTCTGCACAGGGCGTCAGTGAGGTTGCTTCTGTAGGCGGTTTCGTCAGAGAGTATCAAGTCGATGTTGACCCTGATGCACTGCGGTTTTTTAAGGTCACGCTTGAAGAAGTATTCGATGCTGTCGAAAGATCTAACATAGATGTCGGCGCTCAAACAATCGAACTGAACCGTGTCGAATACCTTATTCGAGGCGTCGGATTTATAAAAAATGTCAGTGACATCGAGAACAGCGTCGTAAAGGTGAATGAAAACGTCCCTGTCCTGATAAAACAGGTCGCTAATGTCACAATCGGCGCTGAAGCAAGGCGCGGAGTTCTCGATAAGACAGGAGCGGAAGCTGTCGGCGGCGTAGTTGTGGCACGATACGGTTCGAATCCGCTGACGGTCATAAAGGATGTTAAAAAGAAAATTTCCGACCTTGCTCCATCACTGCCGGTAAAGGCTGTGATAGATTACAATCTTGCCGGTCCTGAGCAAATCAGGGATTTTGCAAAGAGCAATGGTTTCGAAGCATTCGACGGTTCGATGTTAAATCAGAGCGGCTGGCTCGATTACACAAGGAAAACTGTGCAAAACAGATGGCCCGAATGGCTCAATACAAGCCAGGTGACTGTTGTTCCGTTTTATGACAGGACGGGATTGATTTATGAAACGTTAGGGACGCTAAACGATGCTCTTTACCAGCAGATACTTGTTACCGTAATCGTGATTGTAATTATGGTGATGCATCTTCGCAGCAGCATTCTGATTAGTGCCGTTATGCCTTTGGCGGTGCTTTCCTGTTTTATTGCAATGAAAACGTTCGGTGTCGATGCGAATATTGTCTCCCTATCGGGTATTGCCATAGCAATCGGCACGATTGTGGATATGGGCATAGTAATATGTGAGAACATACTATATCATCTGAAGACAGACCCGCAGGATATGCCTCGTGCGGAGGTAATTCACCGGGCTGCTGCCGAAGTTGGAGGCTCGCTCGCCTCTGCTATGGCTTCGACCATAATCAGTTTTATTCCTGTATTTTTTATGAGCGGGCCGGAAGGCAAACTTTTCAAGCCTTTGGCCTTCACAAAAACGTTTGCCCTTTTAGCATCCATTGTTGTTGCACTGACTATTATTCCTCCTGTTGCCCATATTGTATTTTTCCCGCGCAAGATAAATAAAAAATACATAAGGTTCAGCCTGTATTTTCTGGTTATTGCCGCCGGACTATATACGGCATATCTTGTGGGGTGGATTGTCGGGCTGGCGATTATGTGTTTTGCGGCATATCATTTGTTCAAGAACCTCTTGCCTCAGAACGTTCGGGAGGCCGGCCCTTACATTGCGAATATTGCAGCTCTGCTTGTCGTTGGAATTTTACTTATTAT
>Ga0105097_10001318_pt1 | contig 11833 bp, 11 predicted proteins | sample PPLLak12cMay2015_FD_87035 | JGI IMG/M metagenome (GOLD analysis project Ga0105097, IMG submission 87035) | Freshwater sediment microbial communities from Prairie Pothole Lake near Jamestown, North Dakota, USA - PPLs Lake P7 Core (1) Depth... | ecosystem: Environmental > Aquatic > Freshwater >... | reverse complement strand
CAATTTGTATAGGTTAACGTATCAGACGCAGTTTTTTTAACTCCGGCCGGACATTGCGGATTCCATATAATCATGTTGTAAAAATCCATCTCAACATTACCTTTAGCTTCAAGACAACAGGCACCAGCATATTCAGAAACGATGGTTGAATTGCGAATTGCGCCACCGGCCTGATAAATCTGAATAGTACTCGGCTGGAATGGTCCTCCTGCAGTACTGCCTTCAATAACGGTATTCTCCATCATTAAAGTGCCTTCTGAAATAGTCATTGCGCCTACGTAATCTCCATGGCAATCCGTGATAAAACAATCCTTTATAACCAGATTGCAACCCATACTTGTGACAGCTCCAGGACCTGTACCGCCATCCCCATCTGCTATCGTAAATCCCTCCAATGTGACAGAGCCGCCGGATAAGTTGAAAATAGAGCCGCTAACAGACTTATTGAAAATAGTCGCACGAATTACACAGAGCTTATCTGAGGATGGTTTATACATACCTCTTAGAGTAATCTCTTTATCATTTATATAAATGTTTTCAGCATAAGTTCCTGGTGCAATCAAAATCTTATCTCCATCAGCAGCATTATCAATAGCCTCCGTTAATGTGTTATAAACATTCTGCCCGTTGGAAATGGGATGAATCTCATCTGCTCCAATATCGATAGTACCGTAACCGACTCTCGGCTGACCTTCCCAGTCAACCTGGCCTGTATAGGTGCCGGATGCGCCTGCATTCCAGCAAGGCGATCCCCATTGAAGATTATAATCAGGCAAAGTTGGATTGAACGGGTCATTAAATCTCGGATTGTGATTGACAACATCCTGGCCTATATTTTCCCCGCCGTTCGATACAGTTCCGTAAACCTTCGAACCATTTATGCCTCCCTCAACATCACTATAGCTTGCGTAAACATAGCTGTAATAATTACGTATCTCGTAATTCTGATTGCCCCAAAGGATACAGTTTTTGACATCCAGATAACTGTTGTAATAAACCTGCAAACCTGCAGCTTCGCCGTAGGGATTCGTATTGTTGCTGATTGTGCAGTTATAAAGGTTCGCATAACTATTGTCCATAGCAAGCGCAGTGATGTTATTGTTGACAATCATTGAATTCTTGATGCTGGCTGTATTATTTACAAACGAAAGGTAAATGCCCCTGCCGCCATTTTCTTTAATCAGCACTGGTCAACCGTCAAACTACCGCTGCTGGCATATATTCCGTAGTTGGAATTATCCCTGATAACACAGTGCTTTATAATTGGTGTGCTGTTATAGGAATAGATGCAGGCAAAGGCGCCGCTGTTGGTAACCGTGAAACCTTTTAAAGTACTATGGTCCTGGCTGAATGAAACTACATACTGTGTTGTACCTCCGCCGTTGATTATAGTATTCTCAACCGTCTGCGGGTCTTCGGGGAACAAGCTCCTGATAGTAATATTCTTGTTGTTTAATGACAGGTGCTCATTGTAAGTCCCGGGACAAACAACAATCTCCTGACCGCTGACCGCAGCATTTATTGCGGCTTGAATCGTGTCGTATCTTACGCCGGTATTGGCATTGTAAACAGGATATGGATAAGCAGTAAAATCAATACCCCACTGATTACCGACATAATATCCTCCTGTCTTTATATTTTTGCTGACAAAATAATATGGACTTTTCGAGGCGGTTACCGAATATTTTGTCTGGTCGTCAACATTAACCAGCGCATATATACCTCTATTATTTGTCTGAGCTGATACCGGATCGTCTCCAAGTTTTTGTGCAGTCACTGTAACACCGCTGACAGGATTGCCCAAAACATCTGTTACTCGCCCGCTGATAATCTCCCCCGTTCCTGTTGTGAAAATATTGGCAATGAAACCATAGACACAGTAAAAGTCAACTATGTCTGTGCCCATATTAGGTATGTTATACCAGGCATCACAAACTCCTGCCCATCCCATATTTAAATGGTGATACATTGTTCCGCTGTCATATCCATATCCGTCACATACAATAGCATGATAAACAGTCTGACCGATGTAAGTTCCTTTGATAGCCAGGATGTTTGGCAAACCTGCATCAAGATTAGGATTTAATATGGGACAGAGGGTATCCGGTTCCAGGCACCCGCCCATTTGACCAAATGCATAAGTATCCGCATTGCCATAACCGAATGTATTTTTCATAGCTTCACTGGCGTAGGACAATGCCGCCGCTGACCCGCTGGCAGAATACTCCATATGCATTGCAATACCAACATCATAACAAAGCGCGCCGATCGCTTCTCTTTGTGCATCTGTTATGCTGGAATCAGGCACTAATACCATATCTGACCAGTGATAAGGGCCGCCGGCCCCATCACCTCCGCGTGTAGAACGAGTTGCCGGAGAGCCGTCAATTTTTATGGAGAATTGATGCACACCGATTCCAGCCGTGGGAAATTGATGATAACGCATAACCTGGGCCGTCGCTGTTGCTGTACAGCCGCAAGGGTAGTTGGCGGGATTATTGGCTGCATTTGGCGGAGTGTAATAGTTGTAGCAGGCTTTCCCGCTTATAGAGCCCTGGCTCCATTCGCTCTGAACTAAAACATCTACCCTGACATCACTAATTTGACTTAGACCCTCCATGCTTGTAATCGCTGCCCCTCCGCCGGACGAAGACGATTTGCCTTCCGACTCATCGGGCGAAGATTTCAAATATTGATGCCATTTAGTCCTGTTCTTCTGCTTTTGCTGCTCGACCTTTTGGATTTGCTTGTCATCAAGTTTATGCGCCTGCTTGCCTCTGAGAAATGCAATCCTGGAATGAATCTCGCAATCGGCCAGGGCACCCAAAGGATTATCAGAAGAAGGATCGTAATTTCCAATTTCTACGAAAGCGATAAAAGGCTCCGCTGCATCATCTCCCGATACAATCACAAAACCTTCCGGCTCCAGATAAACAATATGATAGACAGGCAGGCCATCCTCATCAAAAAAAGTTTCCGTTTTTTTCACTGTGTTTCCGAGCATTGCTCCCATCGGACTTGAGTTTTCCCCAAGCAGATTCTCCACGGCCCGGGACGCTGTCTTTGCATTTATGGCTTTTGCATAAATTTCCCCTGTGAACAAAAGGAGCGCTGCAAAGACTGCCAAAAACAAGGGAATTCCTCCATTACAACCAATCTTTTTCATGGTTTGTTTCTCCTACTAAAAGATTTGTAAATGTATAAACAGCACAGTGCTGTTTATGGACGGTTTGAAAAGCTTGATATTCACAAAGAAATGCCGAAAAAAATCCATTTATTTTCCTCCTTTTTCCTTATTAATTCCTCATCTTATTTTCTATTCCGCTTAAAACTTATGGCTGCAGCCATCCTGCATATTTATGTAAAAATCATAATTCCGAAACAAACCTTTTGCAAGGACTAAAACTAAACATTTAGCAGCAATTATTTAGTCTTTATTCCATATTCAGGCTCTTTTGGATATCCTCCGAAGGCAAGTTTCCGGTAATTGACGATATAGCACTGATACTCTTAATCTTCTTGCAATAGAGTCTTCTTTTATGTAAAGTAAACAGCATCTTATACTTAGGAGCAGTGGCTGAGCGGCTTAAAGCGACGGTCTTGAAAACCGTTTCACCCTTTTGGGTGACGGGGGTTCGAATCCCTCCTGCTCCGATGACAGATGGGGAAACATCTGCCGTTTCGTTGTCTAAGGCTCCCTCTTTTAAGGATTTATGATTTGTAATATCTCCATTCTTATTGTCAGCCTTTTTGCCATCCGATGACAAAGGTTTTAATTCAGGGAAAGTTTTTTTGTAAGCTGGTTTGTAAGCTATTTTGTCCGTTTCAACTGGTAAATCATCTGTACCTGTTTTCCTGGCTGCTGCCTTCTCCTCTTTATTCAAACTATACAAAGCTGGTAATTGTGGCAGTGATTCGAGAGCGGCCCGTTCATCATACAAGCCAAGATGGGTATAAGTATCCATCGTTAAACCTATGGTGCTATGTCTTGCCAGTGCTTGTGCAACTTTAGGCGATGCGCCACCCTTTGTAAGATTGCTGATAAAAGTATGTCTCAGGCTATGAAAATCTGTTATTCTCCCCGCATCGTCTTTATACTCAATATCAGCAGCCTCTAAATCTTTCCGCAACATCTTAGCGGCCCTGGTCACCTTAAAGCCATCGAATACCTTTGACTTATCATCAGGTTTCTTCTCTTCTTTCCAAGCCTTCAATTGTTGAGCAATATCCAACCTCAGCGGTACTATGTCATCTCTCCTGTGTTTGCTATAAGCTGCTAAAACTTTAACAGAAGGCCCAGAATCGTCCAAGTTAAGCGATTGCCAGGTAAGGGTAGCCAACTCCCCTGCTCTTAAGCCTGTGCTGACAGCAAGCATATAAAGCATCGCCCGTTCTTTACCGCCTATAAAATTGAATACAGGATTTTCAATCAAAGTATCAAACAAACTGTTAAGCTCATCAGCGGTCAATGCTCTCCTCGGATGCCTTATATCAGTTTTGGGATTTTGACCGCTGAGGTAAGCCAGCGGATTCTCATCGGTTCTATTATCAGCTACCAACCACCGATAGAGTTGTTTTATCGCCTGCAAATAGAAATTGCTGCTGCGTATGCTCAAACCTTCTTTCCTTCGTTCTCCAAGATACCGTAAAACTTTTGAGGCTGAAACATCCCCGATATACACAAAGCCACAACTATCAATAACTGCCTTGGCCCTGTTAAACACAAGGTTGGCGTGTTTTTCAGTTGCGCCTTTATTTTGCAGACTGGCCTTGAAATCGTCCAGATGTTCGCTCAATGGCCTCTTTCGATGTTCTTTGTATTTGTCAATGATGCCGGAGTCAGCAAGTTCCGCTTCCTTCTCCAACTTAGCAGCTAATTGAATAGTAGCCACCTTATCCTTAAAGCCTTTAATGCGCTTGCGTATTCCACCATAGGCCCTGTAGTCGATGTACCAATGCCTCGATTGCTTACAGATGGTTTCACCGCTCGAATCTTTTTCTGTGTACTTTTGCCTGAAAATGCTTGCCATATATCACCTCGCCTTTTTCTTTAAGGGTTTTAATTCCAATTTCAAGACCTTCATCAGCTCTGAGACAACCTCTGAACGGGCATCTGACTTACCGGACAGGAAGTCATAAATCGTCTGACGTGGTATTTTGCCCTTTAGAATTTCTGACAACCTGTTAGGGTTCAGGTCCATCTCTTTCATACGCCTGATAATTGCTTTTCTTATCATAGTCATACCTCGATTATACGGAATACCGTATATGTGTCAAGAGAAATATTTAATTTTTTTCAAAATATTTTCAATTTTCAACATATCTGTATCTTGTTGCCTGTCTAACGGTTTCAGGAGTTCCGCCCTTAGAAACCACCCTTAGAATCCCATCGGATTCCAGCAAGAAAAACCATCGGCTTGCCTGCATCGGAGAAATATTTAAGAGTTTTCCGGCAGTCCTGACAGATAGAAAAAACGGATTTTGCCCTGCTGCCCTTTGCAGTTCTTTACACAATGAGACCAAAATTTTAAGTTTGGTATGGTTAGGGTATTTTTCGTCTGCTATTTTTGGCGGTTCAAACTGAATAGCTCTTTCAAAAATCTGCATAATCGGTTCCTTTCCTTTTGAATACTTTATTTTCGGCCAGGCCTTCAAAAAGTCAATCCAAGTTTCCTCAAACTCTTTTGTTCTGATATTTGGCAACGCTTTTTTGTGCCATTCTACGACAAAACTACGAAAGTCTTGGGGTTTGGCATCGGCAAACTGGGGAAACGATTTGATTGCCCTTGCAAACTCAAAGATTTGCCTGTTTCGAGTTCCAAACGATTGGGGCAAAGTTTCATTTATTACCTTTTCGCTACTCACACTAATTACTATGGCCTCAGATTGCTCAGCTTGCTTAGTTGTCTCTGTCTGCTCTGTAACATACAGTTTTTCCTTTTGTCCAGGTTTTTTGATACCAAAACACTCCAAACCTAAATCAAACGGATTCAAAAACGGTATTTCACCATTTACGGGTCTTAGCCAGGTTTTGTCTTGTGAAGGTGGTAATACCGCATAAGAGCCTTCGCATAATAAATCAACGCCATCACCGTTTTGTTTTCTGAACGGCTTGTCATATCGAAAATAAATGTGTAATCCCTTTTTCGTCTTTACTGTCGGGAATGTAGAGGCAAGGTCTGGGTGTTCGTTGTTCCACCAGTTGCAAAGTTCCTGTTTATCAAAGTCTAAAATGGCCAGATTTCCCGAAACGGCCCCGCATATAACCGCAATATCTGAAGGTTTTCCATTTCCAAACCATTTTGTGAGCTGCTTAATATTCGGTCTTTGTTTTTGATACTTTTTCCATCTTGTTGCAGGCTTCTTTGTTCCTGGTCTTATTGGGATTACAGACCAAACTCGATTGTTGTACTCAAAAGCCCAATCCGAAATTGTCTTTTTGTCATTGTCATTATTCATATTTTTGACACTCCTGCGCAACAGTTAAGTTGTCTGCCAGGTCGAAAATGTAAAATCGCCTTGCCTTAAAAAATGCCCTTAAAAAATCCCTGTTTTTGTTATTAAAAACGCCTATTTTCAAGCCGTTTTCCCGATTAACTGTTGCGCCTTAAACTTCTTTTTCTGTCTTAAAAGCCTGTAAGTTTCACGCCTTCGTTTTTTAGAACAATCGTTACAAAATCTCTGTCTATGCCTAAGTGCTGCTCCGCAGGTTGGGCATCTGCGAATCTCACCTCTGCTTGCAATCAAGTCTTGTTTAAGACCAACCTGCTTGGCATATTGGGCGTTGACACAATCCCCCAACCCGATTTCTTCAGCCGTAGGCAAAACATTTTTTTCAAAATAGTCACACCGCTGGCCCTGTTGCACTTTGCAGACCTCGGCAAAATGACAACCGCCATAATGATGGTCGTAATTTGCACAACCAGGTATTCTATCTTCAGGATTTGAACTACCTTTAAGAAATGCGATTAGACCGATGGTTTTTCTATTTTTGGACATAAAGCAGCCTCCTTGCCACTTGACAGAGAGAAATTAAAACAGTAGATTTGGTTTGGGATACAATATTTAGAGGGCTGCTGGTTGCGGAACAGCCAACAGTCCTCTTTTATTCTGTTACTCATTTGTGCTGCGCTCCCTTCAACCATTCCCATTCCTGCCGGTCAGGACATCCAGCCAACAGCCAGGCATTTAACTCCTGCTCATTGAACCTTATCGAATTATTGACACGAATCGGGGCAAAAATCTTTCCCGATGCGTTCATCCGGTGTAAGGTTCTGGGGCTAAGGCTTAGCCTCTTGGCCACCTCTTTAATTGAGATTGCGGACATTGTTTGAATTTCTTGTACTTTGTTCATTTAAGACTCCTTTCGTTTGTTTGAACAATAAATTTTTTAATATCCCATTTAAATAAAGAGACAGCCCCCCATAAGGGGGATTTTATGGCATTTCCACTTTGAACAGGGAAAAGAATTGCTTGGGGAAAAACAGATATTAGGTGATATTGGCCTAATAGGATTATTGCTGGTTCATTGATTCGATTAAGATTTGGCTGCCAGTGTTTCCACTGGTTACACTCAAGCTCAGGCTTGTATGAGTTTGTATAAAAGTGATTATTTCGTGAAAAATCTGATTTATCAGTTCTTACAAGTATAACCAAAACAATATTTTGAAAATACATAAACATAATTATTTTGACTTAAGCCCATTTTTAACGCCCTTTCAATTTCCTTAACTTCGCTTTCTTGCTCAAAAACTTTCTGTCTAAAATATTTACTTTTGAAATAACGTATATAAATAATAAGCAAATACCGTGCCAGTGCCTTGTCAGAAATAGACAAGTTTCTCAACTTATTGTCTTCTCTGGACTTACGCTATATGTGGGGTTTTTGGGCAGACAACTTCTATATATTGTGGTTTTTGGCTGTCATAATGGCAGATTTGTTGCCATTTTTAGCATTAGAATGAGCGTAGTTTTTCTTTTGTCTTCAATTGCCCTTCACTTGGCTTCAACTTTTACAAGTTTATCTTTGATAGCTTCGAGTTCAGCATTTTTTTCATCAGTAAGTTCAAAATGTGGCAGAGCAGCCTTTATTGGTTCAATTTCAAAATCTTCAGGCACAAAGCTTGCAACTATTTTGCCTTTCCAGGTTTCTTCAATTATAACTATCTTCCCCGTATCCTTGCGTTTGTAATAATGCCTACTTATTTTCCCAATTCCACAGATAAATTTGATACCTATTATCAACGAACCCAATATTATAGCAGCAATGGTCGCTCCTAAAGCTGAAGAAAAAATCCGAATAAAAACATTTCTATCTTCCATTATTTTTCTTCTCCTTAACAGCCCAAAGCCCGCCGACAGTTATCATAACAATCAAGATAATCTCTAACGATAGCCGAGCAAAATCCAATCGAATCCGGCCTAATTTGGCCAACCCAAGCTCGATTGTATAATCTTCTTGTTGACGATATATCGCTGGACTGATAATACATCTATGTCCGAGACTTAATTGGCGTTCTGTTCCCCTATACAATTCGTAAGGGGGATAAACCAACAAAACCAATAAAAGACTTACTCCTATCCAAAGAACAATTTTTTGATTAGTGTTCATAATCTCAATCTCCAATGCCTTAAATTCTTACTTTTTCCCCTTTACTTTTTGACTTTATAATTGAAAGACCGGTGATATAGGTCAATTAAATACTCTTGCCAATGAGGACGTTGAGGTCTGTCTTGTAAAGAGAAAATTAGTGCGGCTGTTGTGATTGATATTAAAATTATGATAATTATAAGGTCTAACGATGACAAGAAATAACGAAAACCTCCCCCTATTGTTCTTTTGGCCGAACTAATGATTCTGTCATATAGAACTATGGCTCCGACCAGGTCGATGATTCCTATTCCTATCCAAAGACAAGTTTCTTGTTTTGCGCTCCAATTTGCTTTTTTCGGATTTTGTAGGTTCTCAATATTCTCTCCGCAAAACCGGCATTTAATAGCTTCGGCCTGAATTTCCTCAGCACAAAAGGGACATTTTTTTGTAGCCATTGGTTTCCCTTTCGACAAAATCTCTGTTTCTTCCTATGTCAGCCTTTTCCATAGCAGATAAGTCTATCTTATAAAGTCCTTGTAGGCAATGTTTTTCTATATTTTGACTTGACTTACAGTGGGTAAAGTCTATAATGTAGGTAGCATTTTTCGGGCATTGTTAGCCTGAAGGAAGAAGTGAGGAGTTGAGAAGGTGATGAAAGAGCTGCACATCCTATTACCCCATTCCCTGAAAGTCCCTGTCTTTAACCATAAATTTACTAACCATATTTTAAGGAGATGAAGATGAAAATCAGAATTGTAATAATGCTTGTTTGTGTAACACTATGTTTAATAAGTTCTTTGGCAAAGGCTGTAATGTTTGAAGTTCATTCAGAATACTCAACGCCAACCCAAACGTCATTTATGATGGAATCTGGTATTTTTTATCGAGTTGAGGTGAGCGGTAATTACCTTTGTAATGTTTCAACCGACATAAGAGCTGATGCTGAATGGCAACGGACAGGTTATTTGCAGAGTTGGATAGAATATTACCCCGAACCTGGCTCACCACCAGAATACTTAGACCTTTTAGTAAATGAAAATAGTTATGATTGGCTTGGGACGATAGATGGAATAAATTTTTCTCCTCATACGTACAGTCCAACACATAATTATCGAATTGATATAATTGGGACAGGTGAATTTGCCAATTTCAGAATTTCCGATAGTGCCTATCACGACAATAGCGGATATTTGACTGTCCAAATCAACCAAATCCCCGAACCCTCTATGCTTTTATTTCTCGGTGTAGGCAGTTTGTTTTTAAGAAAAAAACGATAACAATTTATCGAAGGAGAAGAAGATGAGAAGAAGAATTCTTACAATTTGGGCGATTTTATCAGTGTTACTCTCAGCAAATATTTCACAAGGAGTTTTGATTGGTTATGTATCCACGCAAACACAGGCTGTTTGGACAGATTTTGAAACAGGACAACAAACACCTTTAGGTCCGAGCGGAATATATGACATTCGAGCTATGGATGTTTCACCCGATGGAACTCTGTATGTTTCGGATGATGAAGGATACCTTTGGACTATTGACAAGACCACTGGCGCAGGTCACTTTATTGGCGATATGGGAAGGAGAATCGACAGTATTTCTTTTGCCCCCGATGGAACGCTCTATGCGATTCACAGTCTTTCGGGTGGGTATGATGGTTCAAGATTAAGAAGTGTTGATACACAGACTGCTGCCGTTACCCAAATAGGAAGTACCGTTAACCTGTACTTTATAGCTTTGGCAATTAATAACACAGAAAAGGCAATAGGATACGAGTATTTTTCGTCAAGTCTGTATGAAATAAGTTTGACCGATGGTTCCGTCGCATTATTAGGGAATTTAGATGTGCCCATTGCTTCACTTGATTTTGGCCCTGATGACAACCTATATGGTCTATGGCACGATGATTTTTATCGGATTGACTTGAATACTCTTACGCCAACTTTAGTCAGGGAACTTTCAATATCCTATTTTGAGTCTTATCGTAGCAGCTTGACTTTTGTTCCCGAACCCTCTACGCTCTTGCTGCTTGGCCTGGGTACATTATTTTTGCGACGGAAACACTCAAAAAGTAAGAAAATGTAAACCTTTGTAAACCTTATTGGCGATAATGCTCAAATACCGTCATTTACATTGCTTTTTCTTGCTGAAAGTACGCTTTTTATTAGCTTTTCTTACGTTTTTACTATCATTTACCATCAGAAAACTTGCAGAATGTTAGGCTTTGTCAGGTTGTCAGCTTGATTTAGATGCTGTTGTTTGCTGTTATAAAGAGCTAAAACCTTACCTTTACTTACCTTATGAATGTCACCTTTTGTAACCCTTTTTGGCTAAAACCTTATCAAACCTTAACAATTCTTAACATCTATCCTTCCTTGTCTGTCTCCGATTGTCTATAAAAGCAAACCGACCAGAATTGTTGGCAGCCTGACAATTCAAGCCAGGCCAAAAGCTTGGTTTTCTTAGGCTTAACAAGCCAAAATGTAAACAAATGTCAACCTCTTACAGGCTTAATGGGCTGTAAGACTAACTTTTACTAACCTCAACAAGCCGGAAAGCCAACATTTGCCAACATTTTGGCCGGTTATTGCTGGATATTGACAATATAAGACAATATACATCCACAATCTTTAAATCAGGCATACTTTTTATTGGGCTTTTAGTATGAAGGCAACCACCCCCAAAGCCCCCTCTGGGGTATGGTAGGGGGTATCAAAATTTTTTGCAGCGGGTCCTAAGCTGACTTATGCGCCGGAGGGCATACTCACGTTTTAAAATCTCCCAGGTAAAAACCTTCCCACCCCCACCTTGTCAAATTCCCAAACTTTATCCTTATGACCACCCTTTTTATTACAATTTATTACACTCCGCTGTGCCAGGGGGGTGTCGGTATCCCCCACCGGCTTTCTTTCCTCAACAATGTTCAACAATTTATCATTCTTTAGCTTCGCCTTTGGCTGTTGATTAGGTCCTTGATAGTCAGCCTGATATGCTCAGGAAGGTTAGGCCAAGCTCTAACAATTGCAGCCAAGTCATCGGGTAGTTTATCTATTGATTTTGTGCCATTTTCGATATTTTTTTGTAAGCTGGCTTGTAAGCTATCGCTTGAACTTTCCGTAAGTTGTTGTGATTTCACACCTTCTGGTTTTAATTCAACGGTCTTGAAAACCGTTTCACCCTTTTGGGTGACGGGGGTTCGAATCCCTCCTGCTCCGCTTCAGGTTGATTAAACATAAGCTTTTT
>Ga0105097_10001317_pt1 | contig 11843 bp, 9 predicted proteins | sample PPLLak12cMay2015_FD_87035 | JGI IMG/M metagenome (GOLD analysis project Ga0105097, IMG submission 87035) | Freshwater sediment microbial communities from Prairie Pothole Lake near Jamestown, North Dakota, USA - PPLs Lake P7 Core (1) Depth... | ecosystem: Environmental > Aquatic > Freshwater >... | reverse complement strand
TCGTCGTGTCCTGCAGCAGGCAGTGGCCGCCTTCATCGCATACCGGGCAGTCGTGGGGGTGGTGGAGCATCCACCACTCGGTCACGTGCCGGCGGAAGTCCACCGCTTCGGGATCGGTGGTGGAGACCACCATTCCGTCCAGGGCCGCCACCATGCAGCTCATCTGGATGCCTTTGACCGGGCCTGCCACAAACTTCACGGCACACACCCGGCAGGCGCCCACGGCCCCCAGGGCGGGGTGGAAGCAGAAGCGCGGAATCATGATGCCCAGCTTTTCCGCGGCTTCTATGACCTTGGTTCCTGCGGGAACCTCGATTTCCTGTTCGTCGATAACGAGTGTGGGCATCGCGGGTGCTCGGTTTCGGTAGCGGCGGTTCCGTCGCCGGTGATTCAAAGGTTCTCAGCGCTCCCGGAAAGGGCAGCGGCCCAGGCGGATATGCGCCTGGACTTCGTCCTCGAAATAGGTCAGCAGGCTCTCCAGGGGCGAGGCCGCGCCGGGCGCAAAGGCGCAATAGGCCTTCCAGAGGTGTTCGCCCATGCGCTTGAGCATGGGAATGAATTCGGGTTCGCCCCGGCCGTCTTCGATCCGCGCCAGCAGGTCGCGGATATAGGGCAGGCCCTCGCGGCAGGGGGTGCACCAGCCGCAGGACTCGCGTGCGAAAAAGGTGATCAGGTTGAGGGTCGCCGCCACCAGGCAGGTCTGGTGGTCGAAGACCATGATGGCGCCCGTGCCCAGCCGGTGGCCGGCCAGCCGCAGGGATTCGAAGTCCATCGGGATCTCGTAGAATTCCCGCGGCATGAAGCGCGTGGAGGCCCCCCCGGGCAGGCAGGCCTTGAATTCCGAGCCCGGCAGCATGCCGCCGGCGTGGACCTCGATGATTTCGCTGAGCGGCACCCCCATGGGCAGCTCGAAGCAGCCCGGCTGGCGGACCTTGCCGCTGACGCAGAAAATCTTGGTGCCCGCGCCGGTGTCGGTCAGGGCCAGGTTCTTGAACCACTCCGGGCCGTTGCGGATGATGGGGGCCACGCACGCCAGGGTTTCGACGTTCTGCAGGACGGTCGGCTGGCCCCAGAGGCCTTTTTCGGTCGGGTAGGGCGGCGGCTGCTTGGGGTTGGGGCGTCGGCCCATCAGGGCGTTGAGCTGGGCGCTGCCCTCGCCGCAGATGTAGCGACCGCCGCTGCGGTGAACGATGATGTCGAAGTCAAAGCCGCTGCCCAGGATGTTTGCTCCCAGCAGCCCGGCCTTGCGCGCCACCTCGCTTTGGCGCTCCAGGATGCGGGCCGCGCTCTCGTATTCCGGCCGGATGAAGACGATGCCGCAGCACGCCCCCTCGGCAAACGCCGTGAGGGTCATGCCCTCGATCAGGAGATGCGGATCGGCGTGGATCAACACCCGGTCCTTGAACGTGCCGGGCTCCATTTCATCGGCGTTGCACACCAGGTAGCGCGGGCGGGGGGCGTCGTCGGCCACCGTCATCAGCTTGCGCCCGGTGGAGAAGGCGGCCCCGCCGCGGCCGAGCAGCATGGCGTCCAGGATCTGGCCGCGGACCGCCTGGGGCGAAAGGGTTTGCAGCGCCGTCTGGAGCGCCTCGTAGCCGCCGCTTCGGCGGTACTCTTCGAGAGTGGCGATCCGGTCCGGCTGCCGGTTGCGAAAAAGAACCTGGGGATACGGGGCCTGCGCCGGGATCATGGACTTGCCTCCGCCGCCGGGGCGGTCTCCTGACCCCTGCTTTTCAGGGTTTGCAGCAGTTCGTCGAGACTTGCCGGTGTCAGCGGGCCGTAGACCCGCTGGTTGACCAGGATCGCCGGCGACCGGTCGCAGTAGCCGATGCAGCAGACCGGCAGCAAGGTGAAAAGGCCGTCCGGGGTGGTTTCGCCCAGGGCGATCCCCAGCCTGCGGGACAGGTGTTCGGCCAGGGAGTCGGCCCCGTTCATCCAGCAGATCACGCTGTCGCAGACATGGATCACGTAGCGCCCGACCGGTTCGCGGTAGATGAAGGTGTAGAAGGTGGCCAGCTCGTCGATTTCCACCGGCGTCATGCCCAGCAGGTCGGCCGCCTTGGCCACGGCCGCGTCGCTTAGGTAGCCGACATGCGCCTGAAGGGCCAGCATGATGTCGACCGCCAGTTCGCGGGGGTGCGCGGCGGCGGCGATTTTTTGTCTGAGGTTTTCCGTCAGTGGCGTCGGCAGCATGGGCGGTCCTAACGATCGATGTCCGGCAGAATATAGTCGAGCGAACCGATGATGGCAATCAGGTCGGCGATGCTCCCCCCCACTGCCAGCAGCGGCATCACCTGCACGTTGGCAAAACCGGGCGAGCGGATGTGCAGCCGGTAGGGGTAGCCCAGACCGTCGCTGACCACGTAGTAGCCCTGCTCGCCGCGGGGGATTTCGCAGGCCGCGTAGGCCTCGCCGCGGGGGATGCGCGGCCCGCGGGTGACGGTGACGAAGTGGTGGATCAGGCTCTCGATGTCGTGCAGCATGTCCGCGCGGCGGGGGATGGCGTAGCGGTAGTCGTCGGTGACATGGCGGCCCGCAGGCATCAGGGCGGCCGCCTGGGCGATGATTCGCAGGCTCTGGCGCATTTCCTCCAGCCGCACGCGGTAGCGGGCGTAGCAGTCGCCCTCGCTGGCGGTGGGGATTTCGAAGGTGAAATTCTCGTAGCCCGAATAGGGCATCTGTTTGCGCAGGTCCCAGGCGAGGCCGCAGGCGCGCAGGTTGGGACCGCTGACGCCCCAGTCGAGGGCGTCGTCCAGCGAGATCCGGCCGATGCCCTCGGTCCGCGCGCGGAAGATGGGGTTGCGGGTGGTCAGGGTCTCGTACTCCCGCAGACGCTCCGGGAAAATCCGGACGAACGCGTCCAGCGGCGCGCGCCACCCGGCCGGGAGGTCGGCGGCGACCCCGCCGATCCGGAACCAGGAGGGGTGCAGCCGGCCGCCGGTGATGCTCTCCACGATGTCGAGGATCATCTCGCGTTCGCGGAAGGCGTAGAAATTGGGCCCCATGGCGCCCAGGTCGTGGGCGAAGGTGGCGAACCAGACCAGGTGGTTGCTGAGCCGGAAGAGCTCGCTGACCAGCACGCGGATCACCTGGGCGCGCTCGGGCACCGTGATGCCGGCCAGGGTTTCGACCGCCAGCACGTAGGGCAGGTTGTTGGCGGCCCCGGCCAGATAGTCGACGCGGTCGGTGTAGGGGATGAACTGGTGCCAGGTCTGGCGTTCGGCGATTTTTTCGGCCGCGCGGTGGTGGTAGCCGATATCCATGTCCAGCCCGACGATCTCCTCGCCGTCGAGGTCCAGAATGTAGCGCAGCAGGCCATGGGTGCTGACGTGGTGCGGCCCGACGTTGAGCAGCAGGCGCTGCCCGCTTTTTTCGTTCACAAACAGGCCGGCATCCAGCGGCTGGTTGCGGACGGCGTCGATGCGGGTGTAGGGCGCCATTTCGGTGGCGCGCCCCGGGTAGCTTTTTCTCAGCGGGTGGCCCTGCCAGTCGTGGGGCATGAGCAGCCGGCGCAGATTGGGGTGGCCGTCGAAGCGCACCCCCATCAGGTCGAAGACCTCGCGCTCGTACCAGTTGGCCGACGGCCAGATGTCGGTCACCGTCGGGCTGTGGGGGGCCTCACCGCGCAGGGGCACCTTGAGCCGCACCCGGCCGGCGGGTTCGAAGGACAACAGGTGATAGACCAGGCTGAAATCGGCGTTGGCGGTCGGGCGCCGGCGGGCGGATTCGTCGACGGCGGTCAGGTCATCCAGCCTGCGGAAGCGCGGCCGCGCCTCGGTTTTCAGGTAGCGCAGGACCTCTTTGAGCCGGCCGGCGGAGGTTTCGAAGGTGGGGATGTCGCTGCTCTGGGGAACCAACCGCAGCGCGCCGCCGAAGCGCTGGCTGAGGTCTGCGGCCAGCGCCTGCTGGTCCTCGTCGAGGGTGATGCGCGGGGCCGGCGGGGACCACATGAGGTCGCAGCGGCTCTCGAAAAACCCCGGGGGGCTTGCGGCGCTGCCGCGGATCGTGCTGCCGGCCATGCCTGGGCCTCGGGGATCGCGGCTCTTGGTAAGGCCGTCGACCCGCACCGGCGTGCGGGTGCCCTGGGTGCCCCCCTGGAGGTGAAACACCTTGCGGGCAGGGCGCTCCTCGCGGACGATTTTCTCCTGAAGAACCACCAGGCCCTTGAGCACCGCTTCCGGTCGGGGGGGGCAGCCGGGGATATAGACATCCACCGGCAAAATCTGGTCGACTCCCTGAACCACGCTGTAGGCGTCGTACATGCCGCCGCAATTGGCGCAGGAGCCCATCGAGATGACCCAGCGGGGTTCGGCCATCTGTTCATACAGGCGCAGGACCACCGGTGCTATTTTTTTGAAAACGGTGCCGGAGATGATCAGCAGGTCCGCCTGCCGCGGCGAGGGCCGCAGGACCTCGGCGCCGAAGCGCGCCAGGTCGTAGCGTGCCGTGAAGGCCGTGGCCTCCTCCACGAAACAGCAGGACAAGCCAAAAAACATGGGCCACAGGCTGTTCTTGCGGGCCCAGTTGATCAGCAGGTCGGCGCGCTTCAGCAGTCGCTGCTGGCGTCCTTGCGGGGTGTCGGCCCCCACGCGAGCCCTCCCTTGTTCCAGATGTAGGCGAGGCCCAGCAGCAGCAGGATGATGAAAAAGGAGATCTGCAGCCAGCCCTCCCAGCCCAGTTGCTCCCAGGCGACGGCCCAGGAGAAAATAAAGGCCCCTTCAACGTCGAACAGCAGAAAGAAAATGGCGACCAGATAAAACGGCACCGGATAGCACAACCGCGCCGGTCCGGTGGGAATGATGCCGCTTTCGTAGGCCCTTGACTTTTCGCGGCTGGTTTTTTTGTAACCTAGCCAGGAGGTCAGAAAAAGGAGCACACCGATGATGGCCACGACGATGAACGCAAAGACGCTCAGGCTGAAAACCCCAGGCTCCCAAGGGGACAAGATCGCTTCGGATGCCAGTTGCATCGGTTCGCTCGAATACAGGCAAATGCGCTTGGTGAATTGCAGCGGCGTGAAAACAGCAATTTCACGTCCAAAAAAACCCTAATCGATTCTGCAACAAAAGTAAAACCCAAAAAGCGCGTGCTTATCCGGGCGCCGCCGCTTGACTTTTTCTCATTCACTCATATCTTCTTTTTTGACTATCTTATGGTGAAGTGCGGCAGAAAATAACGCCACAGGCGGTGTCGTATTTGTACTGGTCTGCCAGGCGCATTGCCCGCTGCCTACGGGATTAGAGTCCGGTGGATGCAACTGGTTGGTCGCATCAAGAGATCAGTTCAAGCCGAAGTCAAATTTTTACCGAGGCCCCCACGCCCCGCGGGTTGCCGTCGATCACGATCACCCCCCAATCCAGGAGGTTGCCATGGCTGCCAAGAGAACGAAGCCGGTCAGTTTCAATGCGGTGGTGAAGTTTGCCCTGCAGCACTACCAGATTCCGACCAAGAAGGACATCGATAAACTCAATGCCAAACTCGACCAACTCGAGGGCCTGATCCAGGGGTCGGTTCTTGCTTTGCGCCGCGTCAAAGTCGGTCAGAGCCTGGCCCTCGGCAGCGGCGATGCGCCCTTGACGGCGTCCGATCGGGTGCTGGAGATTATTGCCTCGGCACCCGACGGCATCAGCTTTGCCGACATCAGGACCAAGACCCTCTATCCGGACAAAAAGCTGCGGAACATCGTCTTCCGCCTGAGCAAAATCAAGAAAATCCAGCGGCTCGAGAGGGGCGTTTACGCCGTCATCCCTCAGTAGCTCAATCGGCGCTGGCGTGCCAAGGCCGAGCTTGGCCTGTCGCTCATGACGGTCATGGCGGCTTTCTTCTGAAACCCACATTGCACCGGTTCCGCGTCTAATCTGTGTGTGTCCGCCCCTGAGACACGCATCCCGCAGCCTCTATCACTGCATGACGCCGCTTCAGGGGGATGTTTTGCCGAACGCCGCCGCCGCTTTTTCGGCACAGCGTTCGCCGTCAATCGCCGAAGAGACGATCCCACCGGCATAGCCCGCCCCCTCGCCGCAGGGGTATAGCCCCTGGACCTGCTGATGCTGCAAGGTTTCCGGGTGGCGAGGGATCCTGACCGGGGAGGAGGTTCGGGATTCCACCGCCAGCACGACGGCCTCCCCGGACATAAACCCCTTGAGCTGCCTTCCGAAAACCCTGAAGCCTTGCTGGAGGCGGGCGACGATTGCGGCCGGCAGCCAGGCGTGCAGCGGTGAGGAGACCACCCCCGGCAGGTAGGAGGTGGCCGGCAGGTCGGCCGACAACCGGCCGGCCACGAAATCCGTCAGGCGTTGGGCGGGCGCGGTCTGCCCGTGCCGGCCGCCTTGGTTGAAGGCCTCCCTTTCCAGCCCCGCCTGGTAGTCCATGCCCGCCAGGGCAGGGGCCGCGTCCATGCCGGGGATGTCCGCCAGCCGGATTTCGACCACCACCCCGGCGTTGGCGAAGGGCGAGTTGCGTTTGGCGGGCGACATGCCGTTGACCACCACCTCCCCGGGGCCGGTGGCGGCCGGGACGATGAAACCGCCCGGGCACATGCAGAAGGAATAGACGCCGCGGCCGTCGACTTGCGTTACCAGGCGGTAGGCGGCCGCGGGAAGATAAGGCCCGCGCGGCTGTCCATGGTACTGGATGCGGTCGATCAGCCCCTGGGGGTGCTCCACCCGGACGCCCATCGCAAACGCTTTGGGCTCGATCGCGATGCCGTCACGCTGCAGGCCCTGGTAGATATCGCGGGCCGAATGCCCGGTGGCCAGGATGGTCGCGGCCGCCTTGAAGGTCGTGCCCCCGCGGGTCCTGACGCCTTGGATTTTTCCGGCGTTGATGATAAATTCCGTCAGCGGGGTCTCGAAGTGGATCTCGCCGCCGGCCTCCAGGAGGGTCGCCCGGATGTTGCGGATGATGCCGGGCAGCTTGTTGGTGCCGATGTGCGGCTGGGCTTCGAAGAGGATCTCCGCCGCCGCGCCGTGGTGGTGCAGAATGGCCAGGATGCGCTGCACATCACCCCGTTTGCGCGAGCGGGTGTAGAGCTTGCCGTCTGAGAAAGCCCCGGCCCCGCCCTCCCCGAAACCGTAATTGGAGTCGGGGTCGACCGTGTGCTGCCGCAGCAGACGGGCGATGTCCTTGCGGCGGGTTCGCACCTCACGGCCGCGCTCGATGATGATCGGCCGACACCCCAGCTCCACTAATCGCAGCGCCGCAAAAAGCCCCGCTGGGCCGGCCCCGACGACGAGCACCGGCGGTTGGGTGTGGACGCTGCGGTAGTGCAGCGGAAAGGGTGCCGGAGAGAACCCGGCGGGGTTGGTGGAGACCTCCAGTTCGAGGGTCACCCGGATGCGCCGGGAGCGGGCGTCGATGGATTTGCGGGTTATCCGGGCGGCGGTGATCTCACCGGGCGGAATCCCCAGCTTGCGGGCGGCGATGGGGATGTAAAGGCTTTGGGCGGCAGCCTCCTGCGGGGCGGCCGTCAGTGTTACACGGTGACGCATGGGCGATTCTCATATAAAAAGGGGTGGCGGGCTGCGCCCGGTAACACCCTTTACCATCCAGCGCGAAAACCGCCGGAGGTCTCAAACCGGCGGTAACCGGCACAAGATCAGGACAAGGCAGGCCTTGTTGTGAATGACCCCCGCGCCATCGCCTCACTCCCCGCGCCCATCCGGCTGGATCTTGCCCGGCGCTGCATCCAGACCGAAATCAAACGTCAGTACGAGCGCAGCCTGGCGGCCTGCCTGCGCTCCCCCGCGAGCGCCGACGCGCTCGCGGCGACGGTCGAAACCTTGCGCATCGCGCTCGAAACCCTGGATTTCCCGAAACTGCGAGCCGCCCATGCGGCGCTCGCCGGCGGCCGCAGTGATACCGTGGAGCTCGTGCGGGGCGACGGCAACCGGTTGACGCTCCTGATCAACGGGGACCCCTTTCCCCTGATGCTGCGCCCCTGATGGGGGCGTCGAGCGGTTTTAAGTCGCCAGACCCCGGGCCACCCAGTCGGTCAGGGTCGGCAGCTCCAGACCACAGCCGGAAACCGGCTTCCACTCGCACTGGGCGTTGAGTTCGACCCCTTCGCAGATCAGTGAAACCGGGTGGTCGGCGGACACGACCACCACCATCAGACGGGGGTGCTCGGCCGAGAACCGCAGGGCGGAGTTGTAGCGCGCGCCCCGTGCGCGGTTTTCCTCACGCAGGGCCTTGCCGTCCAAAAGGCAGGCAAAGCGTTGCAGCCGCAGGTCGGCGCTGATGTGCAGGGCCCCGTCCATTCTGGCCAGGGAGCGGGTCAGGTCCAGGAGGCTGTCCTCCCGAAGGTCCAGGGGCGCTTCGAGGTCCTGACCCGAAATCGTGACGGGAGCGGGGTTGAGATCGAGCACCAGGGTGCAGCCGAATTTCTGCTCCTGGGCGTGGTGCACGATGCTGGCGACGATCTTGAAAAGGCGGTTGCCTTCGTCGGGGTCCAGCGGGGACTCCAGCAGCATTTCCTCCACATGCACGAGGTTGGCCTTGTAGGTGGTCGAGAGGAAGTTGCCGTCCAGGAAGCTGCAGACCGGCTCGCCGCCGAAGCGCAGGAACCCGTGCCCGCCGCGGTAGTCGGCCGTGATCCGGCATTGGGGCAGGGCGCCGGCGGCGATGCCGAAGATGCTGCTGCCGTCGGAAACCAGTTTGCGAAGGCTGCCCTCCACCGCCAGCAAGGTCTTGCGGACGTGCTTGAAATTCTGCAGCGACGGGCGCTCCAGTTTCGGGAAGCGGGCGATGAAAGCCAGCTTCTCGATGGCCGCCTGCTCCACGAATACGATCTGCCCCCGGGGCCAGGCGCCCTCTTCGCGGGTTTTTGAAATCCCCAGCACGGCATCCAGAATGGGATAGACCCGCAGCTGGGTGTCCCAGCCCAGCAGAATATTGAGCTGGTCCACGATGTGATCGCGCACGGCGTGGGCGGCGTACTCCCGCAAAAAATAACCCGAGATGCCGGTGTAGTAAAAATTTTCGGGCATCAGGTCGGTGGACAGACGCCAGGCGGCGTGCTCCAGCCAGCGTTCGGTGGGGCCGATGGCGCACATGTTCAGGTGGTGCTCGGTGAACCACATCTGGTAGAAGACCGCCGGTGAACGGCCGCCGTAGGAAATCAGACCGGTCAGGTCGAGGTTTTTGACCGGGTAAGTCTGGCCGGTGAGGGGCATCTGGTCGAATCCGGCGGGCAGGCGCCGCCACTCATCGCTGTCCAGGTAGAGTTCCTTGAACTTGAGTTCGTGGCCGTGCAGCAGGTTCTGAGGGTCGAAAATGCAGAGGGGGTCCTCGGGGCGCACGGCAAAGAGCACGGCCGCGCGGCTGGGGCCGGAAAAATGCGAAAGCCCGTCACGCAGTCCGTCCAGGGTATCGAAGATCCGTCGGTTCTGAAACCAGTGCAGGGCCATGGCAGCAGGCGATTGAAGGTGGCCGGCGCAGGCGGCCGAAGATAGACATTTTCCTTACCACTTAACTGAAAGTATCGCAATCCGTGAGGGTCGGCCTGCCGCTGGCATTCCGGGCGTGCCCCACCACATGATTTTTATTGCAAATCAAAAAAATCTTGAGTAAAAAGCCAATCTTTCATATCGGCGCTCCTTTCCTGTCAGGAGCCTCCGGGATCGGGGGCGCAGGGAGGCGGGGCGCTTTTTTTTTGAGCGGTGAGCCGTCGATGCCCGCACTGCAGCGGGTAACCGACTGTCACATTCTTTTCAAGGTCGTGCGAATGTTTACGCGCTGCCCGGCTCTTCGGGCAAATCGGCGCTGGGTTTGAGGGGGCTTAAAATGCGGTTTAACCGACATCGGTTCGTGTACTCGGTTCCATGGAACCTCTTTTTGCTGACGGCAGGCTCCCTGCTGTTCGCCGTCGGTTTCAAGGCCATCACCTTGCCCCACGGGTTCATTACCGGCGGGATTTCGGGTGTTGCCCTGCTGCTGTATTACCTGACGGATCGGTTGACGATCGGCGTATGGTATTTGATTGTCAACGTGCCGATTTTTCTGGTGGGCTGGAAGTTTATCAGCCGGCGCTTCTTTCTCTACAGCCTGTTCGGGATGGCGGTGTCGACCGCCGGCATGGACCTGATCACCTTCACCATCCCGGTTCACGACCCTTTTCTGGCGGTCCTCTCCGGCGGGGCTATCATGGGCGCCGGGTGCGGCGTCATCCTGCGCTCGATGGGCTCCGCGGGCGGCAACGACATCATCGGCATCATCCTGAACCAGAAGTTCAACCTGCGCATCGGGAGCTACTACTTTTTTTTCAACGTGGTGTTGTTCACCTTCAGCTTCGGGCTGCTGCAGGTGGACCTGGTGCTCTACTCCCTGGCGATGAGCTTCGTGCTCTCCCAGGTGCTGGATTACTGCCTCAGCATTTTCAACCAGCGCAAAATGGTGCTGATCATCTCCGAGCAGGCCGATTCCATCGCCGCCGTGATCAACCAAAAATTCAACCGCGGCGCGACCTTTCTTCACGGCCAGGGCACCTACACCGGTTTGGCCAAGAAAATAATCATGACGGTGGTCAACAACTACGAGGTCAAACGGCTGGAAGAAGCGGTCTTCACCCTGGATGCCGAGGCCTTCATGATCACCGAGAACACCTTCAACGTCCTGGGCAAGGGCTTTTCCAGCCGCAAGGTATACTAACCGGCCGTGGCGGCCGCCGCCACTTTGCGCTCGGCCTGATAACGGCGCAGGTCAGCCCACACCGCCGCCACCTGGCGGCGGGTTTCGACCAGGTCTTTTTCGTTGTTGACGACGTAGCTGGCAAAGCTCAGCTTGTCGTCGATGGAGAGCTGGGCCTTTAAGATCGTGGCGGCCTCATCGCGGCTGATGCCGTCGCGCTTTGCCAGACGTTCGATCTGCTCTGATGGCGGAATGTAGACCACCAGGATGCGGTCGAAGAGGTACTGGAGGTTGAGCTCGACCAGCAGCGGGATGACCACCTGGATGATGGCCTGCGGGTCCTCGGCGGTGATGGCCTCCACCTGCCGGAAGAATTCCTCGTAGATCGGCGGGTGGGTGAAGCTCTCCAGTTTTTTGCGTTTTTCCATGTCACCGAAAACGATCTTGGAAAGCTTTTTACGGTCCAGGCCGCCGTCGGGCTGCAGCACCTGGCGGCCGAAATACTCCACGATGTGGGCATAGCCCGGCGTGCCGGGTTCCACCACCTGGCGGGCGATCAGGTCGAAGTCGATGATCGGCGCCCCCAGCTCCTGCAGCATGTTGGACACCGTGGTCTTGCCGCCGGCAATGCCCCCGGTGACTCCCAGCAGGACGCGGTTGTCGTTTCCGCGGACCTTGGCCATCATGTCGTCCAGCCCCTTGTAGGAGACCGGAAATTCCGGCGCGATATCGCCCTCCGCGCCGGCAAAACTGATCGGGTAGCGCACCCCCCGCCGGTAGAGCGCCTCGAGCCCTTGGAGCGCCTTGGGCATCATTTCGGCCGGAATCGCCATCACCAGTTCGTCGTCCTGGGCGTGGCCGTAGCGGCGCTCGCCGTAGCAGGGGATCGTCAGCGACGGTTTGCCGCTTTGATAGCAGCGCACGATGGCGTCGGAGCACGAGGACTCGCCCACGCAGTGAAACTGCATGACCTCATAGCGGGTAAACTGCAGGGCGTTGATCAAGAGGATCATCTGGGCGGGGTTGGCGTAAACCAGCACGATGTCCGGTTCGAAGGGGTTGTAAACCAGCGGGGCCAGGACTACCGCTTCGTGGCGCCCCAGGGGCAGCCGCGGGATCGCCGCTTCGAACTTCTGCCCGTCGGCCTTGGTGGCCGTCCACACGATGCTGCGGAAAGTGCCGTCGCGGTGGGCTTCCGGCAGGTCCGCGAGGCCGAT